>JRYG01000068.1_pt1 | contig 19584 bp, 18 predicted proteins | sample 235341 | NCBI WGS metagenome assembly JRYG01 (sample SAMN03074218, study PRJNA261478) | activated sludge metagenome | biome: Wastewater Treatment Plant; feature: Wastewater; material: Activated sludge; isolation source: activated biomass of a wastewater treatment plant treating hydrocarbon... ... | reverse complement strand
TCCACGGAACGGGCATCGAAGCCAACCTTGAGCTCCGCCACCACCGCGGGTTTTTCCATCCACAGGTCGATCAGGGACAGGCGTCCATCCCGACCGATCACGTACACATAGCGCCCGGACTTGGACAGGCGGGAAATGTGTACCGCGTAGCCCGTCTTGACGATGGAGCGGATTTCCTTGGTATCGCCATCGATCAGCGCCACCTCGCCCGTGTCGCGCAGCGTCACAGAGAACATGTTCTTCAGGTTGAAGTTGTTCATCTGCTTCTTCGGCCGCTGATCCACCGGCACGATCAGCTTCCAGGAATCCATGGTGTCCTTGAAGCTGAACTCGGGCGGCACATCCGGGGTGGTCTGGATGTACTTGGCCATCAGGCTGATTTCGTCCTTCGACAGAATGTCGTCGAAGTTCACCATCCCGCCTTCGGTACCGTAGCCAATGATCTTTTCCAGACGGTTCTGGCCCAGTTTGAGCGTGCCGCCCTCCTGGGTGGAGCCGTCAGGCAGTTTCTTGCTCCAGTGCGGCTCCAGGTTCTTGCCGGTGGCGCCTTTACGTAGCACCCCGTGACAGCCGGCGCAGCGCTCGAAGTAAATCTTCTTGGCTGCAGCCTTTTCATCCTGCGACAGCGTCGGGCCCTGAGCCTGTTGCGCCATGGCAGTGTTCATCCATGCTGCCATGGCCAAAGGCAATACGGCCAAGCCCATCGCCGGTTTCATCAAACTCCCTCGCATCCTCATTTTCCATCTCCCTAGAACGGAACAGATCGCTGCGCGAGTTACCTCGCGACGGGGACAGAGGTTCCGCCCAGCCGCTCTTGAGTTCTTTAACGGGCGTTAAATTTATCTTTCCGGCTAGTAGATAACCTCCTATCTGCCAAAACCAAGCAGCGAAAGGGCAAGCTGAACTGCCCTGAGGGAGGGGAATCGATGGGCAACAGCATGGCATTGACTGGGTGGCTGCGACGCAGCGCCCGCACCCGGGACACCATTCGTCAAAAAGCACCGGCAGCCGCGGGCGCCAGCTCCGGAAGCGGAGGCGCCAGGCCGGCAGCAGCGCTCACACCGGTCCAGAGGGCCGCAAACCCGCGCGCCCCGGCGCTCGGCGGGATCGGCAAAACCGGGGTGGTCTATCTGGTGGGGGCAGGCCCGGGCGACCCGGAATTGCTCACCGTCAAAGCCGCACGACTGATCGGCAGTGCGGACGTACTGGTGTACGACCACTTGGTGGGCAAGGGCGTGCTGGCCTTGGCTCGCGCGGATGCCGGGATGATCTATGTGGGCAAGGAGGCCGGAAACCACAGCCTGCCGCAGCCTGAAATCAACGACCTGCTGGTCAGGCTAGCGCGGCAGGGGCTGCAAGTGGTTCGCCTGAAAGGCGGAGACCCGTTCATCTTCGGGCGGGGCGGCGAAGAGGTGGAAGATCTCGTGCGGGCCGGCGTCCACTTCGATGTGGTGCCGGGCATCACGGCTGCCGCTGGCGCCGGGGCCGCCACGGGCATCCCCCTCACCCATCGGGATCACGCCCGGTCGCTGGTGTTCGTGACCGGACATCTCAAAGACGACAGTCTGGACCTGGACTGGCCGGCCCTGGCCCGCAAGGACCAGACCGTGGTCATCTACATGGGGATAGGCGCACTCGGCCAGATCTGCGCCAAGCTCATGGCCCATGGCTTGGCTGCAGAGCATCCGGTGGCCATCGTGCAGAACGCAACCATGCCCAGCCAGCGGCTGGTGAGCGGAACGCTGGCCACGCTGCCTGACTTGGCCCAGGCTGCGGGTGTGCGTCCGCCCGGTCTGATCCTGGTGGGGACGGTCGTGGGCTATGCGGAAATGTTCGCCCCGCTGCGGGCCACGAACGTGGAACACGCAGCGGGCGGAATCAAGTAAACCGGGGTTCAGTCCAGGTAACGGATCTCGAGCACTTCGATTTCGCGCATACCCGCCGGGCTTTGAAAGCGGACCAGGTCGCCCTCGCGCGCCTTGAGCAGCGCGCGGGCAAGGGGTGAGATCCAGGAAACACGGCCGCGAGAGGCATCCGCTTCATCGACGCCCACGATCTGGTAGGTCTGCTCGTTGCTGCCATCCCCGTCGCACAGGGTGACGGTAGCGCCAAAGAACACCTGATCGGTGTTCTCCTGCTGCGAGGGCTGCACCACAACGGCGGACTCCAGCCGTTTCATGAGAAAGCGGATGCGGCGGTCGATCTCCCGTAGCCGTTTCTTGCCGTAGATGTAATCGCCGTTTTCCGACCGGTCACCGTTCGAGGCGGCCCACGCGACGGTCTCAACCATGCGCGGACGCTCAACCTTGACCAGTTCTTCCAGCTCCGCCTGCAGGACGCACTGACCACGCCGCGTCATGTAGTTGCGGGTCCCCGGAGGCAGAGAAGGCGCACCACCGGGGCCGTCCTCCTCATCCTCCCGGGTATCTTCCTTGACGAACGCCTTGTTCATGCGCCGAGGGCAAGCAGTCGGAAATCAGTAACCGACGGTGTTGCCGGGAACATCGATGCGCACCAGATCCTTGCCCAGGGCGGCTGCCGCCGCTTTGGCAAACTGCTGGACCAGTTCGCCCCCCGCCATGAACTTGCGCTCGCCGATGGCCCGGGTGAGATCGAGTATCTGGTCCAGCACCAGCGTCTTGCCCACCGGACTGGAGGGCGCGCACTCCTGGGCCTCGTACTGCATATCCAGCCATTCCCGGGCGCGGTCGCTCCCCAGCGCATCCACCTCTGCCTGCTCGATCCGGAATTCGTACTCGCTCTCGGCCCCGAACACCACTTTCACCGTACTGACCATCGTGTCTCCCCTCTCGCTGTGGGTGTTGAATTAACGCCCTATTCTAGCGAAAAGGTCATATGTGCACTTGCCGTGCCCATGACTTCATTGCTCGCGGCACAGATGCAAGAAAGGCTTCCCCGTGGCCACGGATCAGTGGAGAACCGCCGGCTGGGTGAGCAGGGCATCGAAATGCTCCACCACTTCGTCCACCGCTTCGGGACCGCCCTGCTGGGCAACGACCTCCACGAGTTCCCGACGAAAGCGCTGGGCCGTGCCGCCGCTCATGAACGCGCCGCGACCCTTGCGCTTGTCGATCACCTCGACGCCATCCCGATCCGGGTAGGTCACCACGTAAAGCGTGGGGCTGTTGAATACGACTTCCATGTGCTGTCTCCTGTGGGGCGGAACATTTTGCTCCGCACAACCAATGTGCGACTGAAGCGCCGGAGTTCAAGCCCCGGGGCGAAGGGCCATGGCGCCCGGGTTGTCAGCCCGCAGGCCGAGGCATACCATGTGCCCGCTAACAACGAGAATCGGCGGTCGAACCTCGGACTTGAGAAAGGGGCTGCACATGACGACAGACGCAAACGATGAGAGCAATTTCGAAGACGAGTTGCGCGCCAAACTGGTGAGCCTCACGGCAGAACACCGGGACCTCGATCTGGTGATCCGGGAACTGACCCGAAATCCACCCTCCGACGAATTGCTCATGCGTCGCTTGAAAAAACGCAAGCTCCTGCTCAAGGACAAAATCTCGCTGCTTGAGCGCATGCTTGATCCAGCCGAACCCGCGTAAGCGATGCAGAGGGTGGGGCTCCCAGCCGCCTCGCCCCCTTGATCTGCGCATTGTCTGACTACTCCCGCACCCGTGAGCACAGCCCAACGTCCCGCCTTCGATACCCTCGCTCTCCATGCGGGTGCGGAGCCCGACCCCACCCACGGCGCCCGCGCCACGCCCATCGTATTGAGCACTGCCTTCGCGTTTCCGGACGTGGACCACGCGGCATCCTTGTTTAATCTGGAGCGGACCGGGCATGTGTATTCGCGCATCTCCAACCCCACGACGGCCGTGCTCGAAGAGCGGATCGCCGCGCTCGATGATGGCGTGGGCGCAATTGCCACGGCAAGCGGCCAGGCGGCGCTCCATCTGGCGATCTGCACATTGGCGGGAGCAGGCGGCCACATCGTAGCGGCGGATTCGCTGTATGGCGGTTCCCACAATCTGCTCAGCTACACCTTGCCCCGATTCGGCATAGCGACCACATTCGTTCCCCCGCGGAATCCGGATGCCTGGCGCGCCGCCATCCGCCCGGAGACCCGGCTGTTTTTCGGGGAAAGCCTGGCCAATCCCGGGCAGACCGTGCTGGACATCCCCCGGATCGCCGAGATTGCCCACGCCCACCGGCTCCCGCTGCTGGTGGACGCCACCCTTGCCACACCGTGGCTGCAGCGGCCGCTCGCGCTGGGCGCCGATCTGGTGATGCACTCGGCCACCAAGTTTCTGTGCGGCCATGGCACGGTGGTGGGCGGGCTGCTGGTGGATGGCGGGCGCTTTGACTGGGAGGCCACGGCCGGCCGTTTCCCGACCCTGACCGAGCCCTATGCGGGCTTTCACGGCATGGACTTCACAGAGGAATCACCGACGGCCGCTTTCTTGCTGCGCGCCCGGCGGGAGGGCCTGCGTGACTTCGGTGCCTGCCTGTCTCCGTTCAACGCCTTCCAGATCCTGCAAGGGCTGGAGACGCTCCCCCTGAGGATGGCGCGCCACGTGGACAACACCCGCAAGCTGGTGGGTCACTTGGCAGCCCACCCCGGCGTGGAATCCGTCAGCTACCCCGAACTGCCCGAGCACCCGGACTACGCACTGGCACAGGCGCTCCTGCCCAAGGGGTGCGGCGCAGTATTCACCGTGGAGCTCAAGGGCGGACGGCACGCCGGCCGTCGCTTCATCGAAGCATTGAGGCTTTTTTCCCATGTGGCGAACGTGGGGGACGCCCGTTCCCTGGTGATCCATCCGGCAAGCACCACCCACTTCCGGATGGGACAAGCGGAACTGCGGGCAGCGGGGATCGGGGAAGGAACGATTCGCCTCTCCGTGGGCCTGGAAGACCCGGATGATCTCGTCGACGATCTCAACCGGGCCCTCTACGCCGCTGGCAAGGAATGAACGTGGAACGCTCCATCGACGGCCAACCGACCTTTCTCTACACGGCAGGCCCCGCTGCCGGGATGCGGGGGGTGTTGCTGTTCATCCATGGGGCGGCCCATGACCATAGCGTCTGGACCTTGCCCTGCCGCCATTTTGCGCGGCTGGGTTATCGCGTGCTTGCCCCCGACCTGCCGGGACACGGCCGCTCAGGCGGAACGCCACTGGCTTCCATCCCGGCGCTTGCCGACTGGGCCGCCCAGTTGTTGCTTGAAACCGAAGAAGGGCCCGCCACTGCCATCGGGCACAGCATGGGCTCCCTCGTGGCGCTAGCCCTCGCCGCCCGCCACCCGCGGCTCGTAACCCGCCTCGCCTTGCTGGGAACAGCAGTGCCCATGCCGGTGTCCGAGTCTCTGCTGGCTACCGCGCGGAACAATGAGGCGCAGGCCCACGCCATGATCAACACCTGGTCGTTCAGCCCCCGGGGACAACTGGGCCCCTCCGGCATTCCAGGAATGTGGCCCACCGGGCTGAACCGTCGCCTGATGGAGCGCGCCGCGCCGGGCGTTCTGCACACGGACCTGGCCGCCTGCAATGCCTTTTCGGAGGCGACGCTCGCAGACGGCGTGGAAGCTCCGGCATTGATCATCGCCGGCGGGCGCGACCAGATGACACCGCCCAAGGCCGCCCGGGCCCTCGCCCTGCAGCTCGGCGGCGCACGGCTCGAGATCATTGGTGACGCGGGGCACGGCATGCTTTCCGAACGGCCGAATCAGGTACTGGATGCGTTGAGGAGCTTCATCTTGTAGATGTGAACGCAGTGCGCCGGGACAGGGCCCGCCAGACCCTGGGCGCCCCACACGGAGGAGACAAACCATGATGGAAGACCAGCTGATCCGCACTGCGGACCAATCGGAAGCGCCCTTCCCCACCATTCGCACGGTTCCCATGCTCGCCGCCCTGGACTGGCTGCGCAAAGGGCTGGACGACGCCAAGGCAGCGCCCAAGGCAAGTTTGTTTTACGGCCTGTGTTTTGCCGCGATGGGATTCCTCATCAGCTTTGTCTTCCGCAATGCCTACCACCTCACCTCCGGGCTAACGGCCGGATTCCTGCTCGTTGGCCCGTACTTCGCCATCGGCTTGTATGAGCTGAGCCGCCGGCGTGAGCGGGGGGAGCCGCTGGACCTGGGGCCGACCTTGACCGTGTGGCGCAAGCACATGGCCAATGTGGGCGTGTTCTCGCTGATTCTCACCGTGATCTTCCTGGTTTGGGCCCGCGCCTCCATGGTGGTATTCGCGCTCTTCTACACCCAGGAGATGCCGACCCTTGACTCCTTCCTGCGGCAGTTGATCGGGCTGGAAAACCTGGAGTTCATGTTTGCCTACTTTGCCGTGGGTCTGCTGTTTGCGTCCATCGTGTTCGCCATCAGCGTGGTGTCAATCCCGATGATGATGGACAGAGGGCAGGACAGCGTTACAGCCATGATTGCCAGCACCATCGCCTTGTTCCGCAACGTCGGACCGCTCACGCTCTGGGCGGCAGTGATCGTGACGCTGACGGTGATCGGTATTGTCACTTTTTTCATTGGTCTGATTTTCCTGATGCCCATCGTCGGCCACGCAACCTGGCACGCCTATCGGGATCTGGTCGAGCAGCGCCCGTAGGCTCGTCCGGTTCCTGAAGCCCCGCCGCCCCACTCGGGCGACGGGGCTTTTCTATTGTCATTCATCATGTTACCGAGCGTTGGCCAGAACTCGAACGCTGGCCTGACAGCTTTGGGTTCGTGGAAAGACGCGCCCATTCAGCCCTGCTTCGAGACACCATTCCTGTCAAGTGAGTTGTTGCTCATATTGGCAAAAATGCTCATTATTCACTCCCGTGTAGTGATTTTTCTGACAAGGACTGCCCACCACGATGCTCTGGCGCTTCCTGCTCCCGTCCAGCCACAGTCACCGGCTCTCGCTGCTCCCCGCCGCCCCCGGGCAGGGCTGCCGCGCCGCCGACACGCTTCAGGAGTGGATTGATCGCCACATGCCGGCTGAGCCGGTGGAAGCCGCACTGTGCCTGGCGCACCAACTGCGCCTGCGGTTGGAGCAGGATCTCGATCCGGGCGCCCGAATGGCTGTGCTGGGCACGGCCTTTGACCGACTGGACGATCTGCTCCACCCCATCGAGACCAGCCTCACCAACATCTCCCTCCCGCTCGACAGCGCAACTCAGCGCAAGGTTCTGGCAGCCAGCCGCTTGCTCAAGCGGCTGGCCGTGGCGTATGGCCTGCTTGTGGACGCTGCCGAACAGCGCTGGTTGACGCTGGGTTTCGCACCGTTCCTGCGCCTTGCCGCACTGCGGCAGCTACAGGCCTTGGCGCGCCGACAAGCGCTGGCCTACCGGATTTACGCCCCGGGCCCCCGGGGAGCCTGGCTGCGCATACACGCGCTTTATCGCAGCAGCCGGGAGCGGAATTTTGCCACCATGTCCTTGGATGGGGACGGCACCCGACTGGAGCAGATTTACGTTGACGCCTTACTGCTGGCGCTGGCGGAACCCGCCAGGCTGCAGCCCAGCCAGTTGGCCGAGGCGCAGGACTACATTCGACGCTATGGAGATCACGCGCTGCTCAAGGATGCCAGCGCAGGTGCCAGTTGCCGCTCCCTTGCACCCGGGTGTTTTCTGATCCGGGCCGGGCTGGATGCACCTGCCTATCCGCTCTCCGGCAAACGAAGCACGCGCCTGACCACGTCCGATCAGATTCTCGACTGCCGTCCGCTGCTGGACCTGATGGCGGGTCAGGTCAAAAGCCTGGAGGAAGGCAGCCGGGTCAGCGCGATCGGCTTGCCTCGTTCGGCCACCCAGCCGTTTTACCCGGAACTGCTGAAGCGGCTGGCGGAGCGTTGGTGGAGCCAGCCCAACCGGCGCCACCTGCGCATGCGCTTCCTTCCCCGGGCCCGCGTGATCGCCGGATTCCATCCGGTGTGGGAACAGTTGGGGCGGCGTCGCTCCGGCGTATCCGCCCCGTCACTCGTGGGCGAGGCGGAGTGGTCGATTTCCAACGAAAGTGCCGACGGATTCGGCCTGCGGATGATGGGCAGTGCCAGCCCGACCGTGCATGTGGGCGAGATACTCTGCGTCCAACCCCGCAATCAGGACAAGGTGCACTTGGGTATCGCTCGCCGCGCCCGAGCCATGAGCGCAACCACGCTCGAAATCGGCGTTCAGGTACTCGCGCCCGCCCCCCAGTCCATCAAGGTGTATTCAGCCCATCGGGTTGCCGTAGGCAAGGCCGAAGACGGCGCAGCCACCCGCGGCATCCTGCTCGCGCACGTTCCCAGCCAGCAGGGTAAACCCGCCTTGCTGCTGCCTTTCGGGCAGTTGCGCGCGGGACAGCGAGTCGTGGTTACCGGAAGCGATCAAGCCGGGATGTGGCAGTTGGGCGAAGTGTTGGAGCACAACCACACCTGGGAACTTTTCGCGGCGACACCCGTTGATTGCCAGCCCGTCAGCCCTTGGGGCTTAGCCCGTTAAGACGCGCTCTACGGGGCGCACGCCGCCCCCCCGTCTCCCCTTTGCCTCTCATCCTGCTCCTGCACCGTAGGACAAACACTGACACCTGTCAGAAAAAATCTTATTGAAACGGCGCCCACCGAGCCCTAGAATTAGTTCCGAAACCAGCGTCACGTACTAGATGTAGTATTTCGCAAGCCATCGGGTCATCACGACTCCGACAGTCTGTCAAGAGTCTGCTGACTCAACCGAGCAACAAACGGCTGAGATTCACGTACCCGTCTAAGCGGCGGGCTTGGTCTCATCAAATCGGATTGCTTGTTCGCCAGCACACTCGCACGGCGGTTTCGCGTGCCTGCCTGCAACACGGTTTTTCCCTGCCCGCGCTCATCCAGCGCGAGCAGTTCCCAGAACACTCGACCATCTGAGCCGAACATATGGAATCTATCGATCTTTTTGAGAGCCAAGCACTGACCGCTGCCAATCTCCCGGACCAGGAAATTTCCTCCGAAGTGCTGGTTGAAAAATACGCCAAGGGCTCGGAGCGAAGCATCCGGGAGGTGCGCGCACGGGTCGCCCGTGCCTTGGCGTCGATTGAGGCGGAAGAACAGCGAACCTACTGGGAAGGGCGCTTCCTCGAGGCTCTGGAAAGGGGTTTCGTCCCCGCCGGGCGGATCAACTCCGCGGCCGGCACTACACTGGCCGCCACGCTGATCAACTGCTTCGTGCAACCGGTGGGCGATTCGATCACTGAAACGGTGGACGGCCTGCCCGGCATCTACACCGCACTCTCTGAAGCGGCGGAAACCATGCGCCGGGGCGGTGGTGTCGGTTACGACTTCTCTTCGATCCGTCCCGTGGGTGCCTTGGTGCGGGGCACCCATTCCCGTGCCAGCGGCCCGGTATCCTACATGCGGGTGTTCGATCGCTCCTGCGAGACGGTGGAATCCGCCGGCAGCCGCCGGGGTGCCCAAATGGGGGTGCTACGCTGTGATCATCCGGACATTGAAGACTTCATCCACGCCAAGGACGAGGGCGATCTTTCCAACTTCAACATCTCCGTCGGCGTCACTGACGAGTTCATGGCCGCCGTTGAAAACGACCGGGAAGTCGAACTGACCCACCGGGCGGAACCTTCCGCCGACCTCAAGGATACGGGCGCTTATCAGCGTGACGACGGGCTGTGGGTGTACCGCAAGGTGCGCGCCCGGGACCTGTGGGATCAGGTCATGCGCTCGACCTATGATCACGCGGAACCCGGCATCCTGTTCCTGGATCGCATCAATCGGGACAACAACCTGTACTACTGCGAAACCATCGCCGCCACCAACCCGTGCGCCGAACAACCCCTGCCGCCCTACGGTTGCTGCGATCTGGGCTCCATCAACCTGACCCGGTTTGTGCGCCACCCCTTCAGCCCACAGGCTGAATTTGACTTCGAAGGCTTTGCCGAGGTCACTGGCATCGCCATCCGCATGCTGGACAACGTGCTGGACGTGACCAACTGGCCCCTCACCCAGCAGGCAGCGGAGGCTGCTGCCAAACGCCGAGTGGGACTGGGCTTCACCGGCCTGGGTGACGCGCTGATCATGCTGCGCCTGCGCTACGACGCACCGGAGGCGCGGGCCATGGCCACCCGGATCTCCGAATTCATGCGCGATCAGGCCTATCTGGCTTCGGTGGACCTGGCCAAGGAACGAGGCCAGTTCAAGCTTTTCAACGCCGATTTGTACCTCTCCGGCGGCAATTTCGCCTCCCGGCTGCCCGCCGAGATCAAGGACCAGATCCGCAAGCACGGAATCCGCAACTCCCACCTCCTGTCCATTGCCCCCACCGGCACCATCAGCCTGGCGTTCGCGGACAACGCGTCCAACGGGATTGAGCCCCCCTTCTCCTGGACCTACAGCCGCAAGAAGCGGATGGCCGACGGCACTTTCAAGGAATACGCGGTCGAAGACTACGCCTGGCGACTGTATCGCCACATGGGCGGCAACATTGAAAAGCTGCCGGAGTACTTCGTCACCGCGCTGGAGATTTCCGCGCAGGCCCACAAGGACATGGTGGCGGCCGTCGCCCCTTATGTTGACACCGCCATTTCGAAAACGGTGAACGTACCCGAGGACTACCCCTACGCGGAGTTCGAGGATCTCTACCTCACCGCCTGGAAAGCCGGCCTCAAGGGTTTGGCCACCTACCGGCCCAACTCGGTGCTGGGGTCGGTGCTGTCGGTAACGCCGAGCTCCGAGCAACAGCAGAAAACCCCGCAAGATGTCCAGTTGAACGACCCCAACCGCCGGCTGGCCATCAAACAGCTTCCGGCCCCCGTGCTCTCCAGCCTGCGCTGGCCCGGGCGGCCTGAAATGCCGGACGGCAATCCCGCGTGGACCTACATGGTGCAAACGCCCCACGGTGGCTTTGCCTTGTTCGTCGGCCACATGGAGAACGAAGGAAGGGCCTTCCCCTTCGAAGTCTGGGTCAACGGGGCGGATCAGCCGCGGGGCCTGGGCGCCGTCGCCAAGACCTTGTCAATGGACATGCGTGTCAATGATCGTGCATGGCTCAAGCTCAAACTCGACACACTTGGCCGGACGGTGGGTGAGCGTTCGTTCGAGATGAGCTTCCCGCCCCACGGCGAAAAACGCCTGGTGCCCGGGATCGTAGCGGCCTTTGCCCAAGTCGTCCGGTATCGCATGGAGCGGATCGGTGCGCTCGACGACGAAGGCCCCACCCCGGTTCTGGACACCCTGTTCAGCCTGCAGGAGCCCCGCACCGGCACGGATGGGACGCTTTCCTGGACGGTGGATCTGCAAAACCCGGCCACCGGTGAAGAGTTTGTGCTTGGACTGAAGGAGATCACCCTGCCTGACGGCGTGACCCGCCCCTATTCCATGTGGCTCTCGGGGAACTATCCTCGTGCCCTGGATGGTCTTTCCCGTATTCTTTCGCTCGACATGCGGGTCATGGATCCAGCCTGGATCGGCATGAAACTGCGCAAGCTGCTCAACTACCCCGAGCCCTTGGGCGATTTCATGGCCTTTGTGCCGGGTACCCGGCGGCAGCAGAACTACCCGTCCACCGTGGCCTATCTGGCTCAGCTCATCATCCATCGCTACGCCATGCTGGGCGTACTGGACGAAAACGGCTATCCCACCCGCGAAATGGGCATTCTTCAAGCCCCCCGGGAAGCGAATGCCCCCAAGCTGATGCAGGGCGCGTTGTGCAGCGAGTGCGGGAACTTCTCGGTGATCCGCAAGGATGGATGCGACTTCTGCACGGCCTGCGGCGCCGTCGGCAGTTGCGGCTGATTGCCGGCCAAGAAAAAAGCCCGGGAAAACCCGGGCTTTTTTTTGCCTTCGGCAAGCCCCTTGATTTGCGTCCGGGGGCACCTACCTCAAATCACTTGACGCGGGTCAGGTGAGGCTTGCTACCCGCACCTGTCGGCTTTTTCTCGCTGCTTCCGGCAACCGGAACGTCCACTTCCACGACCGGTTCTGCTTCAGCCACCGCAGCATTGGCGTCAACCGTCTGCATGACATCAAACGCCATGCCGTGGCCGTTTTCACGGGCATAAATTGCTGCCACGTTGTCGACCGGCAGACACAGCTTCTGCGCCACACCGCCAAATCGCGCTGAACAGGTAATGGAATCGTTCCCCATCACCAGTTGTTGAACAGCCTCAGGGCCAATATTCAGCACGATCTGGCCATCTCTCACGTAGGAACGGGGTACCTGGGTAGTCCCGTCCACGACCACAGCCACATAGGGGGTAAACGCCTGATCGACACACCACTCGTAGATGGCGCGCAGCAGATACGGTTTGGTGGAAGGAATGCTCATTGCCGGGACTCGCCGCCGCTCAGCGCCGCATGACTTTTTCGGACGGGGTCAGTGCATCAATGAACCCCTGCCGGCTGAAAATACGCTCAGCATACTTCATGATCGGGGCCGCCGGCTTGGGCAAATCGATGCCATAGTGCTCAAGACGCCACAACAAGGGGCCAATGGCCACGTCCAGCATGGAGAAATCTTCGCCCAGCATGAACTTCTGCTTGGCAAACATCGGAGCCAGTTCCACCAGACGGTCCCGGATCGCCACGCGAGCCTTGTCAGCGGCTTTCGGCGTTTTCTCCAGTACATCCACGTGGGCAAACAGCTCCTGCTCCAGGGTGTGAAGCAGCTGCCGGGCGCGCGCACGGAGAATGGGATCAGGCGGCATCAGCTGCGGATGGGGAAAGCGTTCATCAATGTACTCATTGATGATGTTGGCTTCGTACAGCACCAAATCCCGATCCACAAGGACAGGAACCCGGTTATAAGGATTGATGACGGCGATGTCTTCGGGCTTGTTGAACAAGTCCACGTCAATCACCTGAAAATCCATACCCTTCTCGTAGAGCACGATCCTGCAGCGATGGCTGTATGGATCAGTGGTCCCGGAGTAGAGGTTCATCATAGTCGCGTTACCCCAAGAATACTCGGCATCCCGCACCACGCGCCGCGGGGCGCGGGATGCGGGAAGGTCTTGATGGCCCGGGAATTGAATAGCACCCATATGGCCTAAGACTTAGTGGATGTCCTTCCAGTAGTTACGCTTGAGCGCGTAAGTCAGCCCGAACATCACCGCCAGGAAGGCCAGAACGGCCCAACCCAGTTGCTTGCGCCACTCGGCCGCAGGCTCGCCCATGTAGACGAGGAAGCCAACCAGATCAGCAACCGCATTGTCATACTCCTGGGCGCTGAGCTTGCCGGGCTTGTCGAGCTTGAGCGAAACATGCTCGACCTTGCCACCGTGGCCGTCATCCTGGGACTCGGAATGAGCCACCTGATCACCTTGCAGTTCCCACAGCACATGAGGCATGCCCACGTTGGGGAATACCGTGTTGTTCCAGCCGGTGGGGCGCTGGTCATCACGATAGAAGGAGCGCAGATAGGTGTAGAGCCAGTCAGCGCCGCTACCGAACTCCGAAGCGCGAGCCCGGGCAATCACCGTCAGATCCGGCGGTGCAGCACCAAACCACTGGGTCGCTTCGGCCCGCTGCATGGCGATCCGCATCGGCTCGCCAATCTTGTCCGCGGTAAACATCAGGTTATCGCGGATTTGAGCCTCGCTCAGCCCGATCCCCTCCAGGCGGTTGTAACGCATGTAGGAGGCGGAATGGCAGTTCAGGCAGTAGTTGACGAACAACTTGGCCCCATTTTGGAGAGCGGCCGGATCCTTGGAGCGATCCGGTGCCTTGTCCAGCTTCAGCTCGGGCCCGCTGGCGAGCACCGCCATGGGCAGAAGCAGCAGAGCAAAGAGCAGCTTTTTCATTTGAAGGTCACCCTTTCCGGCTCGGGTTTGCACTTGTCCATCTTGGAATACCAGGGCATCAGCAGGAAGAACCCGAAGTACAGCACCGAGCAAATCTGAGAAACCAGGGTACGGCCCGGGGTCGGGGGCAACACGCCCAGGTAACCCAGGATCACGAACACCACAACGAACACCGCCAGAGCGATCTTGTAGATCGGGCCCTTGTAGCGGATCGACTTCACCGGGGCCCGATCTAGCCAGGGCAGGGCAAAAAAGATCACCACGGAAGCACCCATCGCCACCACCCCCCAGAACTTGGCGTCGATCCCGAACAGCGGATAGGTCACCGCCCGCAGGATCGAGTAGAACGGGGTGAAGTACCACACCGGAGCAATATGCGGCGGGGTCTTCAGCGGATCAGCCGGGATGAAGTTGTTGTACTCGAGGAAGTAACCACCGCCCTCGGGCGCAAAGAACACGATCACCGAGAACACCATCAGGAAGACCACCACACCGACCACATCCTTCACGGAGTAGTAAGGATGGAAGGGGATGCCGTCCAGCGGTTTGCCGTTCGCGTCCTTCTTCTTCTTGATCTCCACGCCGTCCGGGTTGTTGGAGCCAACCTCGTGCAGGGCAACGATGTGCGCAACCACGAGCCCGACCAGAACGAAGGGGATAGCGATTACATGGAAGGAGAAGAACCGGTTCAACGTGGCATCACCCACCACGAAGTCACCCCGGATCCACACGGAAAGAGGCTCACCGATGAAGGGGATGGCGGAGAACAGATTCACGATCACCTGCGCGCCCCAGTAGGACATCTGCCCCCAGGGGAGGAGATAACCGAAGAACGCTTCGGCCATCAGGCACAGGAAGATCAGCACGCCGAAGATCCAGATCAATTCCCTGGGCTTGCGGTGCGAACCATAGAGCAGGCCGCGGAACATGTGGAGATAGACCACGATGAAGAACGCGGAAGCTCCGGTGGAGTGCAGATAGCGGATCAGCCAGCCAAAGGGCACGTCCCGCATGATGTACTCGACGCTGGCGAAGGCCACGGGCACACCCGAGGCATTGAGCGAGGCATCGGGTTTGAAATGCATCACCAGGAAGATGCCCGTCAGGATCTGGATCACCAGAACCAGCAGGGCGAGAGAACCGAAGAAGTACCAGAAGTTGAAATTCTTCGGAGCGTAGTACTCGGAGAGATGTGCCTTCCAGGTGGAAGTCAGCGGGAACCGCTCATCCACCCAGCCCAGCAGGGCAGTCAGTTTGTCGCTCATCGCTTAGGCCCCCTTGCTGTCTTCACCGATCACCAGCTTGGTGTCGGCGAGATATTTGTGCGGCGGAACCAGAAGGTTGTCAGGAGCAGGCTTGCTCTTGTAGACCCGCCCGGCCAAATCAAAGGTGGAACCATGGCAAGGGCAGATGAAGCCGCCAGCCCAGTCTGGCTCGATACCGCTTTCCGGCCCGGTCTTGAACTTGTCCGTCGGGGAGCATCCCAGATGGGTGCAGATACCCACAGCCACGAGGATCTCGGGCTTGATCGAGCGGTGCTCGTTCTTGGCGTAATCCGGCTGCATCGGCTTGTCGGACGCAGGATCGCTCACCTTCTCGTTGGTCTTCTGCAGCGACGCAAGCATTTCCTTGGTGCGATGGATGATCCACACCGGCTTGCCCCGCCACTCCACGGTCATCATCTCGCCCGGCTTGAGCTTGCTGATGTCGACCTCGACCGGTGCGCCCGCTGCCTTGGCCCGCTCGGACGGCGTCATGCTCGCCACGAACGGAACCAGCGTTGCGACTCCGGCCACCCCACCTGCAGCGCAAGTGGCAAACAGCAGGTTGCGCCTGCTGCAGTCCACCTTGTTTTCGTTGCTCATGGCCCTCTTCCCAAAAAAACGCCGATTGAAATTGTGCAGATGCAAAAACCGAAGGATTATATAGGAACGAAAAGTGAGGTTAAAGCCTTCGCGCGGCTTGAAAAAGCCTGGCGCAAGGCTGCAGTCAGATTGCGCCACCGCTGCGCAAGGCAGCGATCTCTTCAGGACCATACCCCAGCGATGTCAGCACGGCCTCGGTATGCTCACCCAGGGCCGGACCGATCCATTCGGTACCTCCGGGCGTTTCGGTGAGGCGGGGCACCACTCCCGGCATCCGAAAGGGCTTGCCATCGGGAAGCGCCGCCTCCTGGACCATCCCCCGCGCCAGGAACTGGGGGTCCTGCAACATGTCCGCCACCGAATAGACCGGACTCACGGGCACCCCTGCGGCTTTCAGCACCCGCAACACCTCATCCGAATCCCGGCCCCCCACCCAGGCGTCGATGGCGGCATAGATTTCGTCCCGACGGGCGTCCCGCCCGGCGTTCGTTGCAAGCGAAGCATCCACTGCCCACTCGTCCCGGCCAATGGCCTTCATCAAGCGGGCAAAAATGGCGTCCCCGTTGGCGCCGATGATGAGATGAGCCCCATCTCCGGCGGTATGAGTGTTGGAAGGGGTGATCCCCGGCATGATGTTTCCGGTGCGTTCCCGAATGAAGCGGAACACGTCGTACTCAGGCACCAGACTTTCCATCATCGCGAACACGGCCTCGTAGAGCGCCACATCCACCACCTGCCCCTTGCCACCATTCACCTCCCGATGGCGTAACGCCATCAGCCCGCCGATCACCCCCCATAGCGCGGCGATTGAGTCGCCAATGGACACCCCCGTCTTGACCGGCGGACGGTCTCCAAAGCCGGTCACGTAGCGCAAGCCGCCCATCGATTCACCGATGGCCCCAAAACCCGGCTGATCCGCCATCGGCCCGGTTTGACCAAAGCCCGAAAGACGCACCATCACCAGGCCTGGGTTCTCCGCCGAGAGGGCATCCCAGCCCAGGCCGAGCCTGTCGAGCACACCGGGGCGGAAGTTCTCCACCACGATGTCCGAGCGGGCAGCCAGTTCCCGGACGATCTTCACACCCTCAGGATGCTTCAGGTTGACGGTGACCGACTTCTTGTTGCGCGCCTGGACGTACCACCAGAGGGAAGTCCCCTCATAAAGCTTGCGCCACTGGCGTAGCGGGTCGCCGCCATCCGGGCTCTCCACCTTGATGACTTCGGCCCCGAACTCGGCCAGTATCCGCGAAGCAAACGGGCCGGCAATCAGCGTGCCGAGTTCGAGAACGCGAACCCCCTGTAGCGGTTTGGGTGAGTACATCGCGCAAGGTCTCCTGGGGAAAGCACGCCTGGGGTTGAGGCATTGCCCCCCCTTTTACAAAGGGCGACGCTCCAGCAACGCCTGACCGATGGTACCGATATCGGTGTGCTCCAGCTCACCACCGACCGGCAAGCCCCGGGCGATGCGGCTCACCTTCAACCCCCGGGCACGAAGCTTCTCGCCCAGATAGTGGGCGGTCGCATCGCCCTCATTGGTGAAATTGGTGGCGAGGATGACCTCCTGCACCACGCCATCTAGAGCGCGAGCCAGCAGCTTTTCGAGTTTGAGCTCTCGAGGACCAATTCCGTCCAGGGGAGAAAGCCGCCCCATCAGCACGTAATAAAGTCCGGAAAATGCGTGGCTCTGCTCAAGCATGTTGAGATCCGCCGGCATTTCCACCACACAGAGCAGCGACGAATCCCGCCGATCCGACAGGCAGCGTTCGCAGACTTCCGCCTCGCTGAAAGTATTGCAGCGGGCGCAGTGACGGATATGCCCCAGCGCATGCTCGATCGCCCGAGCCAACCCTGCAGCCCCCTCCCGATCCCGCTGCAGCAGATGGTAAGCCATGCGCTGGGCGGACTTTGGACCCACCCCGGGCAAACAACGAAGGGCCTCGATCAGTGCATCAAGACTGGAAAGACCGGCCAAAGGAAATAACCACCAATGTGCTGAAGACGAACCAGCCCGTCCCGATGGCCGTGCACACGCCATCCGGGCTGCGCCCATAAACTGCCCTCCCCTGGCCAGTCAGGCCTGAGCAGAGCCAGGAAAAAATTCCCACGGGGATCAGAAAGGCATCTTGAAACCGGGCGGCAAATTGAGCCCGGCCGTGAAACCCGCCATGCGCTCCTGAACGGTGCTTTCCACACGACGCACTGCGTCGTTGATCGCTGCGGCAACCAAGTCTTCCAGCATATCCTTGTCATCCCCCACCAAAGAGGGATCGATCAGCACCCGGCGCACATCGTGCTTGCACGTCATCACCACCTTCACCAGCCCGGCCCCGGCCTCGCCCGAAACCTCAATGGTCGCGAGCTCTTCCTGCGCCTTTTGCATGTTCGCCTGCATCTGCTGGGCCTGCTTCATCAACCCTGCCAAGCCACCCTTCATCATCGTTCCCTACTCCCGTGATCCCACTCGGATCAGATTGGTTTGATGGACGCTTCATTCAATGAAGCATCAAAGACTTCGATCATTTCACGCACGAACCCGTCCTGCTCCACCGCAGCCACGGCGCGGGCGTGACGTTCCCGCTGTTCTGCCTGGTTGCGTTGCGCAGGCGTCTCACCCGCCACCTCCCCTACCGTCAGGTCCAGATGGATGGGCCGCCCGAAGTATGCCTCAAGACCGCCGCGCATCCGGTCTGTCGTGCCCGGTGTCTGCCCCAGAAAGCGGTGCGTCTGGCTCAAACGCAAGCGCACCCGGCTCCCCTCCATCCCCAGCCACTCACAATGGTGGGCGAGTTCTCGGGCCAACCCTGTCAACCCCATGGCAGAAATCATGCCATGCCAGTCACCAATCTCAGGCTTCGGCACGGAATTCGCCAGGCCAGCCTGCGACGACGCCCCAGGCGGCGCAATGGTCTTTTGGCCGACACCAGCGGGCAAAGCCTCTCCACGGGGCGACGGCAGAACTTCCGTTGCAACCTCCCGGGTTGTAGCGCCACTGTTCGTATCCACGCACGCCGGCTCCACCCCCAACGCTACAGATGGCGATACGCGGCGCGCTTGCGCACCAGCACGTGGCATGGACGAAGGAGGCACGGCACTTACCCCCTCCTGCTCAGCGCCCCCTTGGGCCGGCCGGAAAGCGGCAAGCCGCAACAGGGTCATCACAAAGCCCGCATATTCATCAGGCGCCAATGGCAGCTCACTCCGCCCGTGAGCCAATATCTGGTAAGCGAGCTGCAAAAACTCCGCCGAAAACCCTTCCGCGTAAGGCCTCAGCCGCTCCGCTTCAGCGCCATCACTGATCGCACCCGGCGCCAACTGCAAGACGGCAGCCCGTTGGACCAGCGCCCCCAACTCCTGCAGGGCCGAGTCGAATGACAGACTCCGATCGACCATCGCCTGCGCTGCAGTCAGCATGGCAGCCACATCTCCCGCCAGCAACCCTTCGAGCACGGCATGGAGGTGATCCTCCCCAACCGTGCCCAGCATGTCGCGTACCGCGCCCTCCTCCACTCGCCCCGCCCCATGCGCGATTGCCTGGTCCAGAAGAGAAAGGGCATCCCGCATGCTGCCCGCCGCTGCCTTGGCCAGATGGCGCAGCGCGGCTGGCTCAAACGGAACGCCCTCTTGCTCAAGCACCCGGGACAAGTGCTCCACAATGTGCGGCGGCGGCATCTGCTTGAGATTGAATTGCAGACAACGGGAGAGCACCGTTACCGGGATTTTCTGCGGGTCAGTCGTCGCCAGAATGAACTTGATGTGCGACGGCGGCTCCTCCAGCGTCTTCAACAGTGAATTGAACGCCGGCTTTGAAAGCATGTGAACTTCGTCAATGACGAAGACCTTGAACCGCCCTCGCGTCGGGGCATAGGTCGCGTTGTCCTGCAGGGCCCGCACATCGTCGATGCCCGTATTTGTCGCGGCATCGATCTCGATCAGGTCAACGAAACGCCCTCCATCGATCTCCCGACACGCCGCGCACTCGCC
>JRYG01000090.1_pt1 | contig 19655 bp, 16 predicted proteins | sample 235341 | NCBI WGS metagenome assembly JRYG01 (sample SAMN03074218, study PRJNA261478) | activated sludge metagenome | biome: Wastewater Treatment Plant; feature: Wastewater; material: Activated sludge; isolation source: activated biomass of a wastewater treatment plant treating hydrocarbon... ... | reverse complement strand
AATCAGCAAATTAGCAAATCAGCAAATCAGCAAATTAAAAACCTATCTTACCATCTTTGGGGGCAAAGCTGCTTGTTGGCGTAAATCAAAAACCTGGCGATACACATTGCGGTCCTGGTCGATATACATCAACTCGATACTAAAATCATTTTGGATGCGATCTTTAGACGTCGTTTCCAGCAAAATACCGTACACCTTATCTTTCTCAATCTGGTGGCCGGCGTAATCGCTTTTAATCAGCAGATCATTGCGGCCCTTGATAAGCATAGTAGTAAGCGTAGCCATTTCGCCGTTATTGCGTATTTTAAAAAAGGCATCGCGGCCCAGGGGGGCTATTTGAAAAGCGTGCAGGGCCAATTGCGGAGCAAGGTGTTTATTGCGGGAACGCCTGGAACCGCGCACGGTCAGCAATACAATCAAAATGAGCAAAACGCCGATTCCTATCACCCATTCTGCGGGCGTAAGTTCCGCTACCCATTGCTGAAAACGAGGCAGCCATATATCCCATTGCTTTTGAAGCGATTCCATATATATCGTCAATATTCGCGACAAAGTTATAAAACTTTCAACAGCCGTTAAAATGAGTTAAACCGGGGTTAAACATTCTTAAGGTCATTTTGCAATACACGGGGAGCCCTTAACTTGGTATTACAAAACCACACAACCATGTATCGCAATATCACTCTGTTTTCGCTATTGGCGCTATTGGCGCTCAGCTCCTGCGGGCCGACGCTTCGCCCCTTCACCCAGCAGATGTACGAACAAAACCGCTGGACTGACAACGAACTAAAACGCGTGCAATTTTACCTCTCCAACGACATCGTCATGCACAGGGCCATCAACAGCGGCAGTTCTGAAATCGTGCGCGGGCAAATCAAGATCATCGACGGCAGGCAGGTTGAAGAAATAGTCATACGCAAAGGCACACCCGGCGTATTTCTGTTCAGCCCCAAGGTCGACCGCTTTGCCGTTAGTTTTGAAACCGGCGGCGACGACCGCTACCTGGTCTTCGGCCCCAACCCCAAAGTCGGCGACCGATATGTATTGCTGGCTTCAGAATGGAACCGCCGGGAAGGGCAGGTAACCTACGAGGGCAAAAAATACCGGGTTGACAACGAAAGCGCCTATGCCGGCTTGCTTGTAGATTTGAAAAAAATCAACCAATCTGCCGTCAATTCACGCACGGCCGCAGGCCGCAAAGTCAATTAATACGGGCAATTTCCAAAATTAATTGACAAATAAGCGGTAATTAAGCCGGTATTAATCGGGCTGCCATAATTTTGTTCATGGTTCACAAAACGAATCCATTTCACAACAACCAATTTCACCGCAAGGCGGGCCAAGTACAGCCGACAAGGCGCCGTGAACCTGACCGAACCCAAATTGCACAAACCTGAAGAACCATGGCAGTCCTGAATTTTGAAACCAATGTCGCAGGCAACTTTTCGATCGTTAACGGCTCTTTTGCCATTATGACCGAAGGTCCCGACACAGGAGGAACATTCCCCGCACCGGGCCCGTTTGACCCCAACGCCACCAACCGCTTCATCCAAACCGACCAATCGGCCAATGTAACCCTCAAGTGGAGAGTTCAGGGCGGCTTGTCCTTGCTGATGAACGGCACGTGGAAATGCAAAGTGATCCTCGAACAAATGGGCGGCGGTGAAGACGCTCAGGAATTCAAAGCAGCTACACCGTTCGTATCCGCGCTGGTCAACGACTACACCGTGAAGGTTAACATCCCGGCCAATCAGGTAAACGAAGGCGTATACCGCCTGCTGGCCATCATCAACCTGGAAGGCCCGGGCGGCGCCAAAGCACCGGTGGTAGCATTTGCCGACCTCGGCTTGATCCAATTCTATCAGGCCGCGTAAGCGCTTGCTCCGTTTATAGGTTTATGGGTTTACAGGTTTATTTGCTGATGCATTAAACCTGTAAACCTGTCAACCTATAAACAAATCACCCCATTTACTCCCTCAAAACCGCCTATGCCATGAAATCAGCCAACAAAAGCCGGGAAAATCCGGCGCCGCCCAATGCGCTGCCGGGTTTTCAACTGTTTGAGGACAAGGCAAGCGGGTTGTACTATTTCTGTTGCGGCGATGTGCGCGGCAATCCCATCTTTTTCAGCCAGGCGTATAATGCCAAAGATAGCGCTGCTACCGGCCTGAATGCCGTTATTCGTAACGCGGCAAAACCCAAACAATTTAAAACCCTGGAAGACGGCGGCGCCCACTATTTTACCCTGCACGCCGGCAATCATCAGGAAATTGGCAGAAGTATCGCCTTTGACGACGCCGATAAGATGCTGATGGCCCTCAGCTATCTGCAACAAGTAGCCAAATCAGAACAACCTATTGCTGAAATACCACAGGAAACAACCGTCAAGGCTCGCGGCGCCGACCTTGCTACCCCGGTTGACAGCGCCGCCAAGTACACATTCCGCATCGATTTCTACGATACCGACGGTAAAACCCCCAAAGGACGAATAGAACACCTCCAAAGCGGCAATAGCATGGCCCTCCAGGGCCTGCAACCCGAGGTCATCGGCCAGTTCATGCAAATGCGCATTCCCCAAACTGCCAAAACCCCCGCTGAAGCAGGCCATCACAACGCCGCTCTGCGAATTGTAAGCCGCCCCTGGGACGTGCAGCCGGGCGAAGCCCCGCAGTGGGGCGGGCTGGTAGTACTCGAAATGGAGCTCGGCGCTATCAACAAGGCCGCTCACCCCGTTGAACTGGAGGTAAGCGCCCATGCCATCGGCAGCGGCCCCCATATCAACATGAGGCTTACCCCCATAACAACCACCGATCAGGGTTTGATCTCGTTTGTGGCGCCTGCCGCGTATTTTACCGGAGGCCTCTACCGCATAAGCGCCACTGCGCGCAACGCCAAATCGGATCAATGGTCGGCAGAATGTTTAATGCAAGTATTTTAACGCTGGCTGAGCAGGGTTGTGTTTTACCCTGCTCGGCCAACCCTTATTTTATTAAAATGACTATCCTGAGCAGGTAGTCGCATTGTTTTTTTTCTTATCTTTATAATCATATATAGCTTATAGCTACACCGAACTCGCAGCGACTTTACGCCCCCGCAATAATTGACAGTCACGAAAACAGTCTTTTAGTTCGCTTTTTCCGACCGATAACGAATCTGAATTAATTCGCCCCCAGATGATCGGCTTCGAATCCTGCAGGCATAAAACTACCATGGTGTAAAATGCAGGGATCTGCCGCAGGGATGGTGCGGAGTTCACCCGTTTCCATGTTAATTCGGCGCTCAAATTCAGCGCATACCGGACAGGTAAATATAACCCAGGCGCCTTCGCGGCGGCTTTCGCAAGTGTGTGAATCCGGATCACCGGAAGAAAAATGCAACTGCATGACTTTTTTCGATTATGATTTGTAATAAATGAGCCAGTAAGCGTATTAATCTGCACAGCCAAAAAACAAAAACCCATGCCCCCCAAACTGCTTCTCATCGGCAGCGCTGTGCTTGCCAAAGAACAACTTGCCGCAATATGCAGCGAGGAGTTTAGCGTTGTAGACTTGCCGTTCAGTTTTCCGGCTGATTATTTGGACTATTTGGGCGAGTTTTCAATGATAATCGTGAATCACGATCCGGAAATTCAGGAAGAGGGTCTGGCTAAATTGCGGGAAATACAGGACTGCAAATTACAAAAAGTTCAGAACATTCCGCTTTTGTTGATTGCGGCGGCGCACACCCGCGAGCAGGTGCTCGAAGCTTTTCAGCACGACTTCTTTGATTTTCTGTTTTGGCCCGCAGCCGATGATTCTTTGCTGTTACAAAGGGTGGAACGGCACGCGCTTAAAAAGGTTGGGCCTCCAGCCGAAGTTTCGACGAAAAAAAATAAACCGCTTACCGAACTGTTTTTCGACTGGCTGATGGGCGGTTATCAGATGGGGATTATGCCCGCCTGGTTGCACGAAAACAGCGAAGCCACATCACCTGAGAACAGCTTGCGCGTTCAGTTTTTCGGCGAATTTCAATTATTTTACAAAGGCCGGTTGCTGCCTTGCGATCTTACCAGAAAGCAAAAAGTGCTATTGGCCTATCTGTTGTACCAGCATCCCCGTAGCGTTCATCGCGACCGCATCATCGATTGGTTGTGGCCCGATGTATATGGCGACGCCGCCCGCAACTCGCTCAACAATGCTATCTGGCATATCCGCCAATGGCTGGACGCCCAGGGCATTGGCGGTGAAAATCTGGTTTTCAAAGAACAACTTTACAGCTTTCACCGCCGGTTGGTTATCACCTCCGATGCGGAAGCCTTTAGCGCCGGCCTCAAAGAAGCCTACCTCAAGGAAAGAAACCAATCAGCAGAAGAAGCTATCTACGCTTTTCACCGCGCTTTTGCCTACTACAGGGGGCCGTTTCTGGAGGCCTTCAACGACGATAACTGGGCAGCCCGGGAAAGCGAAAGGCTGCAGGAACAATACCTGCCGGCGCTCGACAAGCTGTCGCAATACTACGCCGAGCAATCGCAGTTCGAACTCGCCNNCTGCTCGACATCGACCCGCTGAGCGAAGCCGCTCACCGCCGCCTGATGTATTGCTTTTCAGCGATGGGGCTACCCGATAAAGCGCTGAATCAGTTTGAATTATGTAAAAACCAATTACAACAAAGGCTGGGCGCCGCGCCCAGTGAAAAAACCATCGCGCTGCTTCAACAAATCAAACAACGGGCATGACCTGTTTTACAGTCATTTTTTTTAGCCCGATTGCTTGAAAACCGTATTTTGGGGCGATTTTTCACCAAAATACACACCTATGGCCATCTTGTTGTTAATTGCAGGCCTTGCATTGCTCGTTGTTGGCGCCGAACTACTTGTCAAAGGCGCTTCCCGCCTGGCTGCAGCCATGGGGATTTCTCCGCTGGTAATCGGCTTGACCATCGTCGCTTTCGGCACCAGCTCGCCGGAAATGGCCGTCAGCGTCATGTCTTCCCTCAACGGAAATACGGAGATCGCAGTAGGCAATGTAGTAGGCAGCAATATTTTTAATGTGCTGTTTATTTTGGGTTTGGCGGGTATCATCACCCCGCTTGTTGTGGCGCAACAACTGATACGACTTGATGTGCCCCTGATGATGGGCGCCTCCCTGCTCATGATGATGATGGCCTGGAACGGCACGATCTCTCAACTTGAAGGCATAGCCCTTTTCGCCGGTATTATCGGATATACCGTTTTTCTGATTCGCCAAAGCCAAAAAGAGAAAAGCAAAGTTGTAAAAGACCAGTACAAGGCCGAATTTGGTGAATCCAAGGGCAAACAGCCTACTAATTACCTGTTTAACGGTCTTCTCGTTATTGCCGGTTTGGTATTGCTGGTGCTGGGCTCCCGCTGGCTGGTTAACGGCGCAGTTGATATAGCGCGTTCTCTTGGCGTGAGCGACCTGATAGTCGGCCTTACAATTGTTGCCGCCGGCACTTCAATGCCGGAGGTTGCTACGTCCGTTATTGCAAGTATCAGAGGCGAACGCGATATTGCCGTGGGCAATGTGGTGGGTAGCAACTTATTCAATATTCTATGTGTGCTTGGATTAACAGCCATGGTCTCAAAAGGTGGATTACCCGTATCCTCTTCTGCGCTGCATTTTGATATTCCGGTGATGATTGCCGTAGCGCTGGCCTGCTTACCTATCTTTTTCACCGGCAATATTATCTCGCGTTGGGAAGGTTTTGTTTTTCTGGGTTATTATATTGCCTATACTGTATACCTGATCCTGTCGGCGTCCCAGCACAGCTCGCTGCCATTATTCAGCCAAACCATGATGTGGTTTGTGGTACCCATTACAGTACTCACCCTGGCAATAGTGTCGTACCGGTGGTACCGGTCTACCCGGTAACCGAGTAAAACTGCAGCAAATCGGAGAGGGTCTCCTTGAGGTCCTTGCGATCGGTAATGAAATCGAGAAAGCCGTGCTCGAGCAGGAATTCCGCGGTTTGGAATCCCTCGGGCAGGTCTCTTTTGATAGTTTCTTTAATGACCCTGGGGCCGGCAAAGCCGATCAGAGCGCCGGGTTCGGCAAAATTGATATCGCCAAGCATGGCATACGATGCGGTCACGCCGCCCGTAGTGGGGTCGGTGAGCAGCGAAAAATAGGGTAAACGCGCTTTGGCGAGTTGGGTGAGTTTGGCGGCGGTTTTGCCCATTTGCATCAGCGAAAATGCCGACTCCATCATGCGCGCGCCGCCGGTTTTGGAGATAATGAGCAAAGGGGTTTGGGTATCCAGGCAGTAATCAATGGCCAGCGCTATTTTTTGTCCGACAACCGAGCCCATAGAGCCGCCGATGAAACTGAAATCCATGGCGGCAATAACCAGGTTCTTTTTATTGACCTTGCCGACGGCTACTGCAATGGCATCCGTTAACCCCGTTTTTTTCATTGCTTCCTGCAAGCGATCGGGGTAGGGCTTTAAATCAGTGAACCCAAGTATATCTTTCGGGCGAAGATCGGTGAACAGCTCCTCGTATTGGTCGCCGTCAAAAATAAGATCGAAATAATCGTGGGAACCAATACGCACGTGATGCCCGCAATGCGGACACTTGAAAAAATTCTCGCGCAATTCTTTCATCGTGCTGGTTTCCTTGCACTCTTTGCACTTGTACCACAAGCCTTCGGGCGCCTCTTTTTTGTTGCGAGTAGCGGTTTGTATCCCTTCTTTTAGTCTTTTAAACCATCCCATAACACGATGTTTTCCTTACAATTAAGTTCATCCGGAATAATGGGTGAGCATTGAAACGGCGTACTTTCTGCGCCGCAGGCGACAAAGTTAATAGATGGAATTCAAAAATTAGAACACAAAATTGTATACGATTGATTTTCAGAAAAATATAATTAATAGCGAAAATCTTTCACAGTATCTACAAAACAACGCACATGTTCCAGCGGCGTATCGGGGTAAACGCCGTGGCCGAGATTGGCAATATGTCCCCGACCGAAGGCTTCCAACATCTGCCGGGTATGCTTGACAATTTCCGACTCGCCGGCGAATAATACGCAAGGATCCAGGTTGCCTTGCAGCGCCGGCCCGGTCCCTACCCTGCTACGGCTCTGCGCGGGGTCCATCGTCCAGTCAAGGCCGATTACCCGACAAGGCAAGGCCGCGAAATCCTCCAGCGCAAACCAGGCGCCTTTGGCAAAAACGGTGACCGGCGTACCTTCCAGCGCTTCGCAAATGCGACGGATGTAAGGCAGCGCAAAAATACGGTAGGTCTCCGGCCCGAGCAACCCCGCCCAGGAATCAAACAACTGCACGAGGTGTACGCCCGATGCTACTTTCTGTTTCAGATAGGCAATAACCGATGAAGTGATTTTGTCGAGCAGTCGGTGCGCCAATACCGGCTCGGCAAACAGCATCTGTTTGGCCCTGGTAAAGGTTTTACTGCCCGAACCCTCTACCATGTATGCCAGCAATGTCCATGGCGCGCCGGCAAACCCGATGAGCGGAACGCGCCCCGATAAGCCCCGGTTGGTATGACGAATAGCCTCGTATACAAAAGACAAACGGGCTGCAGCATCCTCGCCCTCCAGTAAAACGTCGATATCGGCAGCGCTGCGAATGGTACGCGGAAACCAGGGTCCGCGTTTTTCAGCCATCTCATAGGGCAACCCCATAGCCTGCGGTATGACCAGTATGTCTGAAAATAAAATGGCAGCGTCAACACCCAATTCGTCAACCGGCTGAATGGTAACCTCCGCAGCCAGCTCCGGCGTTTCAACCAATGCTCTGAAATCGGGCAAGCTTTCGCGAATAGCGCGGTATTGCGGCAATATTCTGCCCGCCTGCCGCATAAGCCACACTGGCGGACGCTCAACCGTTTCGCCGCGCGCCACGCGCAATAATAGATCGTTATCCAGTTTCATGCGGCAATGTTAGCCAAATTTGATCGCTCGCTATGGACTGTCTTTTGCTTTTTGCATTTGATTACAAAAAAATTACAAGAAATTTATGGCTGAGTAAAATTTCACTAAAGATGATCACAGTTCAGTTGTAGGTTATAGATTCGTTTATAAGTTTAAGAGTTTATAGGTTTATGAATAAGAGTGTACCATAAACCCATAAACGCATAAACCCATAAACAGAGAACAGAGAAGTTACTAAACCCGGCTAAACCTTATCTTTTTAACATTTTTTCCTTAATTTGGGGCCGCTTCAAGCACCAGGACATAATAGAACATTTTTTTATTCGTTCGAATTCAAATCAAAAAAAGGCCATGAGCGATCAAGACAAGTTGTTGGGTATCGGCTCCCGGGTGCGCCACCCGGCATACGGCGACGGCGTAGTGATCAGGCTACACCGTGCAGCTTATGACGTATGCTTTATGATTTACGGCATCAAATCAGTGGGCAAGGAATACGATAAGTGGGAAATTATCGATGCCGTTGCGCCGGAAGAGACCGTAAGTTTTTCTGATGCGGAAAAATCGCTGATTAAAATTCTGCGTACATTTTCAGATATCACAGAAGAAGTTCCGCTAGGCGATCGGTGGAAAAACGGCGTGATGATCCTCAAACCGGGAGAAAGCGACCTGAAGGAAAAGGAAATTCCCATTGAAACCTTTTTCCATAAAATTGTTATGGTACGTGACAGGTTAAGGGTAATGGAACAGCGCATCAACAGCAGCAATATTGACGATGAAGAAAAGATCAATCTGCAGCAATACATTACGCGTATCTACGGCAGTTTGACAACTTTCAACGTGCTGTTCAAGCAAAAAGACCATTACTTCATTGGTGAAAAAACTTAAGCCCCCAATCGCATGCAGCGTTATCGACTCATAAGGCTTTTTTTTCCGGCGGTTGTTTTTATACTGCTGCTTACGCAATGCCTGGTAGTAGACAATACCTACTCGGGGTTGCCGCCGGGCCCGTGGCGGGCTGTGCTGAAGCTCGAGAACAACCCCGTGACGCCCAATCCCAAAGGCGCTCCGCTGCCCGAAAAGCTCAATATGACCTTTGATGAGGTGACGGAAGGCGAGTTGCCTTTCAACTTCGAAGTAAAATACGACAGCAAGGACCGCTTCCACATTGAGATCAAAAATGCAGACGAGCTGATTCGCATAGATAGTATTATCATGGGGCGCGACCGGCGCACGGCAAAGGATACGGTTATCATCCGTTTTCCTTCCGGAGATACTTATATCAGGGCTATTTTTGAAGAGAATCTCATGGAAGGCGATTGGATCGACCCCGCCCAACCCAACTTCCGCATTCATTTTGTGGCCTGGCACGGCGATAACTACCGATTTACCAACTTGCGCAAAACGCCGACTGAAGATGTTAGCGGCCGATGGGAGATCAGCCTGGGGCTGGATACCGACGCCCCATACAAGGCCGTCGCTGAATTAACACAGCAAGGCAATTACCTCACCGGGTCTTTAATTACAGCATCGGGTGAATACCAACATTTGGAAGGTACCATTCAAGCCGACAAGCTCTACCTGTCGCGTTTTGACGGCGTTCAGGCATTACTTTTGGAAGCAAAATTAAAACCCGAGGGTTTGATAGGCTCCATGCGCCTGGGCAACGGCCTGCGCACTATTTGGTCGGGCAGACGCAATGCAGATTTCCAATTGCCCGAAAAGACAAATCAACAACCGGAAGCTAAAATCTCCCAATAAAATTGTAACAACTTTGCGTTAATATAGTATACGCTCAAAAGTCATCTTTCATTAAACCAGTACGCCTCAACCGACGCCACACAAAAAAAATGTTATGAACGTAAAAACCATTGCGCTGGCTTATTGCATTGAAAATAACAATGTAGCCGAAGCGCTTGAAAAACAACTCAGCGGCGTAATAGACCGTATCGAACATTTTTACGGCAATAAAAATCAACCCGATACGCCGCTTGCCGACCAACTTCGATCTTATACGGGCCCCATTATTCTCATCGTCAGCGATAATTTCCTCAAAACGGTGTCGTGTATGCACCGCGGGCTGCAAATGCTACAGGATAAACGCAACCAGATTTTGCCCGTTATCATCGACGGCCAGGCTTACGACGAAACCGCCAATAAAATGGTGAAGGTCATTACCCATTTCGACCGGGTAAGCGATATTATTCAGTATATCAACTACTGGCAGGATCAATACCTCGACCTGCGCAGGCAAAAACGCCATCTCAAGGATATTGACGAAGATGTTTTCAACGAACACCTGAAGGTGATGCGCGATATTTCAAGCGAAGCCGGCGAGTTTCTCCGCGTTTTGCGCTCTATCCCGCATCTAAACTTTGAGCAACTGGAGGCCAATGATTACGAGGCGTTTTTCCGCTTTGTGTCTGCCCCCGCCGCCTGGGATCAGTTCAAACGCCTGCGCGTCCAGGAGCGCATGCGCCAACCGGAGCCCGAAATGCCGGCAGTAGCGCCAGTCGTGGAAGTTGCGCCGGAAGTCCAGGAGGTTCCAACAATGCCGGAAGAGCGTTTTGATAACCAAACGCCCGTCGAATTTACCACCCCTGCCGATCACCTGGCAGGCGAACCCGCCCCGGCGCTGGAGGAGAATGCCGTTCAACTGGTAGAAGAGGCGCCGCCTGTAGAAGAAATGCTCAATACCCCCGGCGAGGCGCATGTGGAAGAACCGGCAACCATTAGCCATGAAATCGGCGAACTGGACGAAGAAGAAGACGAACTGGATGAGGAGGCGTTGATAGGCCAGGCCTCCCCGCAAGAGCTCACCCCCGAACTCAACGAACTCATCAATCTAAGCTGGAAATCTGCCGATGAAGGCCGGACGGAAGAAGCCCTGCATCGCATGGCAGATGCCGTAGCTTCTCATCCGCAGGTGGTCGATCTGCGCTACCACTACGCCTTGATGCTGGCACACAAAACCGACAACCGGTCGGCAGCCGCCGATCAACTGCGCCAACTGTTGAACGTCGACCCCGACAATGACAACGCCTTTTTTCTGCTCGCAGAATTAAAGGAAATGGACGGTAGTTTCGATCAAGCCTTGTCCTTGTACGAAAAACTGGCAGAGAAAAATCCGGCCTACCCCGATATTTACTTCCGACTGGGCGCCTTACTGGCCAACCACGTGGCGGGAAGCCAAACCCAGGCAGCCAAAGCTTTCAAAAAAGCGCTGAAAGCTAATCCCAGAAACAGCGACGCCTGCTACCAATACGCCGTCCTGCTCGCCGAGTCGCTCGACAAGCCCAAAAAGGCGGCAAAATACTTCCGCAAAACGCTCGAACTGACGCCGCAGCATCCCTTTGCCTGGTACGACCTCGCGCTGCTTTACCACCGCCAGGGCAAATTCCAGGAAGCCTACGACGCCTATTTGCAAGCCGCCGCCAACAACCCCGAACTCAAAACGCCGGAAAACGACCAGGCGTTTTACTACGAAGCGCCCGCTGAAATTCCCATGCCGGTTGCCGCCGCAAATATCAACCTGGAAGAACACCACGTGATCGATGCGCTGAAAAACACTATTTCCCGACTGGAAGAGTTGTTGCGCATTCGCGAAGAAGAAGCCAAACAACCCGAGCCCGAACCCGAGCCGCCGGCGCCAAAACCCGGCCAGGGCAAGACCGTGCTGGTCACCGGCGCTACCTCAGGCATCGGAAAAGCTACTGCTGCCAGATTTGCAGATGAGGGCTTCCGGGTGATCATTACCGGCCGCCGGTACGAGCGGCTCGAAGCAACCCAAAAGGAACTCCAGGAAGCCTTCGGCGCCGAGGTCGAGAAACTGTGTTTCGACGTTCGCAACGTGCAGGCCGTTCAGGCAGCAATAGAAAGCCTGACTGGCGATTGGGCCCACATCGACATACTTGTCAACAACGCAGGCAAAGCCAAAGGGCTCAGCCCCATTCACGAAGGCAGCCTCGATCACTGGGAAGAGATGATCGATACCAATATCAAAGGACTCCTGTATCTTACCCGCGCAGTTACGCCGGGTATGGTGGCTCGCGGTAGCGGACACGTGATCAATGTAGGCTCTACCGCCGGCAAAGAGGTGTATCCCAAAGGCAACGTTTACTGCGCAACGAAATTTGCCGTTGACGCGCTCACCTCGGCCATGCGCATCGACCTTCACGCCCACAATGTGCGCGTGAGCCAGGTCAGCCCGGCTCATGTAGAAGAAACTGAATTCGCACTGGTGCGCTTCGACGGCGATGCCGAAAAAGCCAATATATACAGCGATTTTAAGCCGCTGAGCGCCGCCGATGTGGCCGACGCTATTGTATACATGGCTACGCGCCCGGCTTACGTGAATATACTCGATATCACCCTGCAAGGCACGCAACAGGCCAGCTCGACAATCATCGACCGATCGGGAAGGGGTAAATACGATTAGTTTTTCGGTTGCCGGTTGTCGGTGCTGTGCCGTCCGTTTCTTTATCTTTGCCGGACTGTACATAACCGATAACCGACAATCCCTGCTATGTCTTTCCTTATTATCGCTTTAACCGCATTTGTGGCTTCGATCCTCACCTTTTTTTCGGGGTTTGGATTGGGCACCATATTGCTCCCCGTTTTTGCCATTTTTTTTCCCGTCGATATGGCCGTAGCGCTTACAGGGGTCGTGCATTTACTTAATAATTTATTCAAATTAACCTTGGTGGGGCGGCATGCTCAGCGCGAGGTAGTACTGCGTTTCGGCTTGCCGGCCATTGCCGGGGCGCTGCTCGGCGCCTGGTTGTTACTGCGCTTGTCGGGAATCGCGCCTTTGTACAGCTATCAAATCGGAGATCGCCATTTCGATATTACCGGCATCAAGTTGATCATCGCCGTATTGATGATATTTTTTGCCTTTATGGAAATATTGCCAAGCTTGCAACGGTGGCAGCTGGGCAAGCAATATCTAACCCTTGGCGGATTGCTGAGCGGCTTTTTCGGCGGCTTGTCGGGGCACCAGGGGGCCCTGCGCAGCGTTTTTCTTATCAAATTAGGTCTTCCCAAGGAGGCGTTTATAGCCACCGGCGTTGTCATTGCCTGCCTGGTCGACTTTTCGCGCCTGGGGGTTTACTTCTCGCGTTATGTGGGCCAACACCTCATCGACAACGCAGCGTTGCTAATGGTAGCAGTCGGAGCCGCTTTTGCAGGCGCTTACCTCGGCAACCGAATGCTGAAAAAAGTGACGCTGGAGTTCTTGCAGTATCTTGTCGCAGCAGCTATCGTTGTTTTGGCACTGTTGATGGGCGCAGGAATCGTATAAGCCTGAGTCAGGCGGCTTTGAAAGATCCAACCCAGGCTTATAACACCCCAATTATTTGATTACCAAATTTTTAGCAAGCACCGATTGCGAGTTTGTCCCCACCATGATATCGAATTCACCGGGTTCTACTACAAAAACGCCGTCGTTGTTGTAAAAGCCGAGTTCGGCCTCGGTGAGCTTAAACTCTACCATTTTTGATTCGCCGGGTTGCAAGCTGATTTTTTGAAAGCCTTTGAGCTCTTTGACCGGTCGTGCTATACTCGCCACTTTGTCGTGAATATATAATTGGACGACTTCTTCGCCTGCTACTTTGCCCGTATTTTTTACAGTGACTACTACTCGAATGGGCTGCTTTCCAGCCGCATCGGTTTGTATAAACTCGAGGTTGGAATACGCAAATTGCGTGTAGCTGAGCCCATAACCGAATGGATAAAGGGGTTGATTGCTTTCGTCGATGTAATGTGCCCAAAATACCAAAGGCACGGGATTGGGACGGCCTGTGCTAAAGTGATTGTAGTAAATAGGAACCTGCCCCACGCTTCGCGGAAAGGTCATGGGCAATTTGCCGCTGGGGTTGTAGTCGCCAAACAATACCTGTGCTATGGCATTGCCGCTTTGGCTGCCCAGTTGCCAGGCTTCCACGATGGCAGGAATGTGTTCGTCGGCCCAGGGAAGAGCCAGGGGGCGGCCGTTCATCAAGACCAGTACGATACGCGGATTCACTTTGTAAACCGCTTCCAGCAGCGCCTGTTGCACGCCGGGCAAATCGAGTTTGGTACGACTTCTCCCCTCTCCGCTCTGAAAACCGTGTTCGCCTAATACCATGATGACTACCTCTGAGGCTTTAGCCAATTTGATGGCTTCTTCAAAACCGTCGGTGTCGGTTTCGTTTATTTTGGTTTCGTAGATAAATTGGGCCGGCCCTACAACCAGCTCTGCGCCTTTGGCGTATTTGACCTGATCGGTGTATTGTTGAAGCCCTTCCAGCACCGACACGGCGGTATTGTCGTCGGAGGCGAGGCGCCAACTGCCCAGCGGACTGTTCTTGTCGGCAGCCAATGGGCCGATGAGGGCGATTTTTTGCTGCTTCTTGTTGAGCGGCAACAATTGATTGTCATTTTTCAACAATACAATCGACTTTTTGGCCATATCCAATACCGCCGCCTGGTGGTCGGGGTGATAAAGCAATTCTTTTTCCCGCTTGGGGTCGCAATATTTAAAAGGATCGTCAAACAGGCCCAATTCAAATTTAACCCGTAATATCCGCCGCACGGCATCGTCGATTACATCCATTTTTACTTTTCCCGATTCTACCAGTGCCTTCAGGTGGCCGATAAAGGCGGAAGACTCCATGTCCATGTCGGAGCCTGCATTGGCTGCCAGTTCGGCGGCATGGCTGCGATCGCGGGCAAAACCGTGAGCAACCATCTCGCCGGCAGAGTCCCAGTCGGACACTACAAAGCCGTTGAATTTCCAGTTGCCCTTCAGGATGTCGCGCTGCAACAGCGAATTGCCGGTAGCCGGTACGCCGTTCAGGATGTTAAACGCGTTCATCACGGTGCGCACATTATTATCTACGGCAGCCTTGAAAGGCGGCAATACCACATTATAAAGCGTTGAGGCGCCGATATCTACCGTATTGTATTCTTTACCCGCTTCCGCAAAGCCATAAGCGGCAAAGTGTTTGGCGCAGGCGGCAATGGTATTGGGCGCCGACAAGTCGTCGCCCTGAAATCCTTTTACCCTGGCTACGCCGACTTTTGCCCCCAGATACGGGTCTTCGCCGGCGCCTTCCATTACCCGGCCCCAGCGCGCATCCCTGGAAATATCGACCATAGGCGCAAAAGTCCAGTTGAGACCGACAGCAGAAGCCTCAGTAGCCGCCACCCGCGCCGATTTTTCAATGGCCTCCAAATCCCAACTCGCCGCTTCAGCAAGCGGGATCGGCGAAATGGTTTTGTAGCCGTGAATAACGTCGAAGCCAAAGAGTAGCGGTATGCCCAGCCTGGATTTTTTAACCGCCAGTTCCTGGATTTTTCTCACCTGCTCTACTCCCCTGACGCCGAGCATCGATCCCACCCAACCCTTTTCGAGGTGTTCGTATTTGATTTTGGCGGAGCCCTCAGCCGGCGGCGGGCCGGTCACTTCCCAGAACCCATTGTACAGATTCATCTGCCCGATCTTTTCCTCCAACGTCATTTTGGCAAGCAGCGTCTCTATTTGCACTTCGTAATTTTTATTCTGAGCAACGATATTTGTTTTAACAAAAAAAATCATTATTAATAAACATCCAGAGAGTAAACAGACATTTTTCATGTTGCAGCGTGTGTTGATGGTAAAAAAGAATATGCATAAACGGCTAATCGTTCGACTTACGATTGATACAAGGTTTCGATTTGTTTGGCGTATAATTCCAGAATCCGGGAGCGCACCAATTTCAGGGTATAGGTGAGGGTGCCCGATTCTACCGACCATTCCTGCTCTACCAGGTGAAACTTGCGGATAGTTTGAAAATTGGGCAATCCGGCGTTGAGCGTTTCTACTTCGTCGCTGATTTTCTGTTTTACCTTGATATTGTGCACCATATACTGCGGGCTGGTCCAGTGAATATTGTTTTCGCGGCACCACAATTCGAGCCATTCGAAGTTGGGTTTGATGAGGGCGGTCAGGTAGGGCCGCTGAAAACCGATGATCATTATTTGCTCAATAAAAGGCGACTCGCGAAAATAGTTTTCGAGTGTCAGCGGAGTGATATACTTGCCTGCCGAAGTTTTGAAAATATCTTTTTTCCTGTCGGTAATTTGCAGGAAACGTTTGCGCACAAAGCGCCCTACATCGCCGGTGCGAAACCAGCCTTCGGCGTCAATGGCTTCGCGAGTGGCCTCCGGCTGTCGGTAATAGCCCATCATGACATTGGGGCCGCGCACCAGTATTTCGCCTTCGCCGTTTTCATCGGGTTGGTCGATACGCACTTCCACGCCGGGCAGCGGCAGGCCCACGGTGCCAAAGGCGTATAAGCCGGGCGTAAAATGGTTGAGCGAAATAACCGGCGAAGTTTCGGTCATGCCGTAACCTTCCCGCACGCGAATGCCCATTGCGGAGAGCAGCCTTCCCAACTCGGGGCGCAGCCAGGCGGCGCCGACCGCAATGCCTTCTACCCTGCCGCCCAGACGGCGGGTAAAATGCCGGAAGACCAGCAGCCTGGCCATCAGCAACTGGAACTGGTAAAAAAAGCGCAATCCCGGCCTTTCACGGTACTGGCGACCGAGTTGAAGCGCCCAGTCGATAATTTTTTTGCCCAGCCATCCTTTTTTGGAGCGGGCGGTCAGGATTTGCTCGTACATTTTTTCGACGATACGCGGTACAGCGGTAAAAAAATGCGGGCGAATATCCTGAAATGCCTGCACGAGATAATCCCGGTCGCTCAAAAAAGCCAGTCCGGCGCCGGAAGCAATGTAGGTATAAATGGCTATGCGTTCAAAAATGTGACTAAAAGGCAGCAGGCTCAGGCCCGTTTTTTCGTAGTTGAGCGGCAATATCGGCAGCAAGGCGCGCAGGTTGCTCACCAGGTTGTTGTGGCTCAGCATAACGCCTTTGGGCATGCCGGTTGAACCTGAGGTATAGACGATAACGGCAAGGTCGCCGGGTTGTACGGCGGCCCGGCGCTGCTCCAGGATACCTGCATCGGTATTTTTTCCTTTTTCGAGCCAGTAGTCGAAGCTGCCGGGGTCGTCGGCAGGGGCTTCGAGCAACAAAAAACGGGTTTCGCTGCGGCCTTTTACGTCCGGCAACGACAGGCAGAAACAAAGCCGGGTATCGGTTTGATCTAAAATATAGCGCAACTGTGCATTTGAAGAAAACTCGGGCACGGGAGTAGCCACGGCGCCGATTTGCTGGATGGCCAGGTCGAGCAACACCCATTTTGCCGTCGCCAGTCCGGGCATCATCAGCACCCGGTCGCCGGGTTGTACGCCCAGGGCTAACAAAGCCAGGCTGTATTGCTCTGCGCGCGCTACGCAGTCTTGCGTGCTGTATTCCGCCCATCGCCCGTTTTCGCGGCTCACCAGGGCCCGCGAGTGGGGGTATTTATCCAGTTGAAAGCGCAATATGTCAAACGTTCTGGTTATCATACGGAAGGTTTGACGGGTTCGTAAAAGCCGTTGAGCAAATCGTAGAGGTATTCGTGGTAGGCGGGGAATTCGGGCAGGTTGTTGTGCCCGCCGCCTTCAATGGTCAGCAATTGCACCAATGCGGGATTAATTTGCTGAAGCATCTGGCTGTGGCGGTATGGTATCAGCTTGTCGCGATTGCCGTGCAGTATAAACACCGGCGATTCTATTTTTTTTAAATAAAAATCCGTTCTGATCTGGTAACGCAAGAGCAAACGCAGGGGCAAAATAAAAGCGTAGCGCTTGATCTGATGGTAGAAACTGTAATAAGGCGAATCGAGGATAAGCATGCGGGGGCGGTTCCAGGAAGCCACCCTGGCGGCAATGCCGGAACCCAAAGAGCGGCCGTATACGACAATGGATTGTTCGGGATACAATTTGAGGAGTTCGCGGTACAACATCTGGGCATCGCTGTACAAAATACTCTCCGAGCGCCGGCCCCTGCTTTTTCCAAAGCCCCGGTAATCCATCATAAAAAAATCGTAGCCGTTGCTCATAAAATCGCGCGCAAACTTGCCCCAGCCTTTGATGCTGCGCGAATTGCCTTTGAGGTAGTATATCACGCCGCGGCTGTTGGGCACCCGAAAATGGACGGCATTGATGAGGCCCCCATCCTCCATGTCGAAGGTTTTTTCCTCAAAATCAAAGGGATATTGGTATTGAAATTCGTGCGGCAGGATTTCAGGACGAAAAAAAAAGTAGTGCTGAAAAAAATAAAAAAACACGCCGAACGACGCATAAACAAGCGCGACCATAGATAGCGTGTAATACAGGGCCATAGGCGATTGTATAAATCGACTGGAAGGTAAATCAATTTTCGGGAATTTAATGGAGCAACAGCTTCAATTTATCGTGATACAAGGCGTAATCGCTTAAATTCTTGTGCCCTGCACCCTGTATGGTGATAAAACGGTCGTTGCCCACCACCTCGCGAAGTTGGAGCGCCAGGCGATAAGGGGTGGTCCAATCATTAGTGCCATGAAACACAGTAACGGGATAATCTACCGCTTTCACATAATCTTTTACCGGAAAATTGGTTTTCAACGGAATGGGCAATAACAACTGAAATGCCCGGTAGCGAAACAGATCGGGGATACTGGTATAGGGCGTTTCCAGTATCAGTTGCTGCGCAGGTTGCCGGGCTGCCAGCCAGGAGGCGACACCGGTACCCAGCGATCGCCCGTAGATGACAATGCTGTCGGCGGCATATCGCTTGCGCGCCCAGTCGAAGGCCAGGGCAGCGCTGTGATAGCAATTGGTTTCAGAGGGTTTACCCGGGCTTTTGCCGTAACCGGGGTAATCAACGGCCAGCACGCTGTAGCCCAGGCGCGTAAAGTCGCCGGCGTGTTTTCCCCAGCGTTGCAGGTTGTCGGCGTTGCCGTGAAAGTATAATACGATGCCTTTCGACTCAGCAGGCGCAGGAAAATACAAGGCATTAACCCGTAATTGCGCAGATGTATCCGCTAAAAAAAATTCTTCAAATGGCCGATCAAATTGAAAGGCATAATCGGACAATAACCCGTCGGGCTGGAAAACGACGCGCTCGTGCATCAGATATACCAGCAAAACTATGGCCAGGTATCCCGCAGCCAGATATAAGATCATTTTTCTTGCTATGGATGAATGCATGCCCCTTCGCTCTTCTCCCATAAACGCTTCCCCGCCTCCTCATCGTACACCTTCTCATCCATTCTTTTTTCCGCCATCATGTGCAGATACACATTTGTACGACCTTCCATTTCGGGGGCGCAAGCCAGATAAACCAGGGGGGGAGCGGCTTTGGCCGGCGTTTGAAAAAAGAAAGTAAAAATAAAGCGCAGGAAGCGCCGCAGCAGCGGCGGCGCATCACGGATGATGTTGCTATTGACAGGCCCGGGGCAAACCGTAAATACGCTCACGTCCACACGATCGTCTGTCTTCAGCCGGCGCGACAATTCGGTGGCGAAGGTATTGAGAATCAGCTTAAAGTAGCTATAGTTGTTGATACTGCCGCGCACGCCGTAATCGCGATAAACGCCCAGTTCGTCGAAGTCGATGGCAGAGGCGTTGCGATGGGAGTCGGAAGACGTAATGATAATGCGGGGCCGCGGCGCGCCTGCCCGTGGGTTGCCGGAAAAATTGGCATTGGGAATAATGCCGTCTGAGAGCAGCCTGTTCAACAATACATAAGTCGACAGATAATTGACCGTAAACATCTCGTCGAGTCCCTGCGGCGTTTTGCGGGCGCGGGGCGGCGTCACACCGGCATTGCAGTGTACCACATCCAGTTTTACTCCGCTATCGCGCAGCGTATCTGCG
>JRYG01007095.1_pt1 | contig 19711 bp, 14 predicted proteins | sample 235341 | NCBI WGS metagenome assembly JRYG01 (sample SAMN03074218, study PRJNA261478) | activated sludge metagenome | biome: Wastewater Treatment Plant; feature: Wastewater; material: Activated sludge; isolation source: activated biomass of a wastewater treatment plant treating hydrocarbon... ... | reverse complement strand
AACCTACAACCTACAACATCAGCGCAGCCTGTCCAATATCAGTTTAGCTGTTCGGGTGGAAGCGCCGCTATCGCCCAGGGCGTGATGCAGCTTTTTATAGCCTTCCTGCAAAACGGCGCGTTTATCGCCCAGCAGCGCATTCAGTTCTTCGCTCAGGTTATTGGGAGTCAGCTCGTGTTGTATCAACTCCTTGACGAGCGGTTGGTCGAGAATCAGGTTCACCAGCGAGATATACTTCACATTCACCAGTCGCCGGGCAATCCAGTAGGAGAGCGGATTGCCGCTATAGCAGACTACCTGCGGCACGCCGAACAGCGCCGTTTCGAGGGTAGCGGTGCCGGAAGTGACCAGAGCGGCGTGGCTGTATTGCAGCAAATCGTAAGTGCGATTTTCAACAATAAAAAGTCGTTGTTTGGCTTTAAGCGGCAAATCGGTTTGCCTGATAATATGGTCATAAAAATTGCGGGGTATGGCCGGGGCGCCCGCAATCACAAACTGGCAATGCGGAAAGTTGGGAATTACTTGCAGCATCACCGACAACATGCGCTGTATCTCCTGGCGCCGGCTGCCGGGCAGTAGCGCAACGATGGGGTCGTTATTGAGTTGAAGCTCGTTCATCCAGGCCGGGTTGCGCGGCCTGTCGGCAATCACATCCAGCAGCGGGTGCCCCACAAAATCGACCTCATAGCCGTATTGGCGGTAAAATTCGGTCTCAAAAGGCAGAATCACGTACATACGCTCCACATTTTCCTTGATCTGGTGTACGCGGCTGCTGTGCCAGGCCCAGAGCTGTGGGGAGATATAATAAAATACGCGCATGCCTTGCGATTTGGCCCATTTGGCCATGCGCAGGTTAAAACCGGGATAATCGACGAGAATGAGCGCGTCGGGCTGAAAAGCCTGGATATCTGATTTACAAAAGCGAAAATTGCGCATGATTGTGCGCAGGTTTTTCACTACTTCCAGAAAACCCATAAAAGCCAGGTCGCGGTAATGCTTGACCAGGGTAGCGCCCGCGGCGGCCATGAGATCGCCGCCCCAGGCCCTGATTTGCGCGTCGGCATCTTCGCGCCGCAGGGCTTTGACGAGGTTGCTGCCATGCAGATCGCCCGAGGCTTCGCCGGCAATGATGTAATATTTCATGCTTAAAAAATCGTGGGGCCGAAATAGATGACCCAGGCTATGACGTATGCGGTTGTGGGAAAAACAATGCCGCGCATGGAGTCGAGCCAGCGCCTTTTGTAATAGATATTAAACGGAAAGACATTGAGGCATATTGCAATGACGCTCAGGGTGCGCTGCCGGAAGTTGGGCGACAACCCCTGCGGGTCGAGCCAGCCCCATACTTCCATTTGATCGTAAATGGTGAGCAGGAGAGCGTACCCTACAAAGGGAATAACGAGCCCCACTATTAATCCCACCCAGATGGCGTTTTTGTTCCAGAACATGGTTCTATGTTAGTGTTATCGGTTGTCAGTTTGTCAGTTGAAGGTTATCAGTTATCGGTTAAAATGTAACTAACAAAGACAAGAAATCGATAACCGGCAACCGGCAATAACCTACAGCGTTTCCACCCCCTTCAAGCGGGGGATGGCCTTATAATTCGTCAAATCGTGCATAGAGGGCACCACGGAGATATAGCCGTTTTCGAGGGCCCAGACATCGGTATCTTCGCCCGTGTCGTCATTTTCGAATTTGCCGGTGAGCCAGTAGTATTTTTGTCCGCGGGGGTCGATAGCCTCCATAAATTCTTCAACCCAGCGGGCGTCGGCCTGGCGGCATACTTTGAGACCTTTAATCTCGTTTTCGGGTAATTTGGGAATATTCACATTGAGCAGGCTGCCGTCGTCGAGGCCTTTTTCGAGCACATAAGCCATAAGTTTGCGCACAAAGGGCTTGCAATCTTCAAAATTGGCCGTATAAGAATAATCGAGCAATGAAAAGCCGATAGAGGGGATGCCCTCCAGCGAAGCCTCCATGGCTGCCGACAGGGTGCCGGAATAGATGATGTTGATAGAAGCGTTGGAGCCGTGGTTGATACCCGATACGCAAAGATCCACTTTTCGGCCCTTGCGCACCACGTGTTTGGCCAGCTTTACGCAATCGACCGGCGTCCCGGAGCACTCATAGGCCTCAATGCCGGGAAATACATCTACGGCGTAAAGGCGGACGGGGTCGTGGATAGTAATGGCATGCCCCATACCCGATTGCGGGGAGTCAGGGGCCACGACGATTACGTCGCCCAGGGTTTGGGCCACGCTCACCAGCGCCTTGATGCCGGGGGCGGCAATGCCGTCGTCGTTGGTCACTAAAATGAGCGGTTTACTCATGTCGTTTTTTATTGAATTGCAAAAATACCATACGCGGGCTATTATGACGCTTATTTTACGATGAAAATCAAAACTGATTCGAAGTAGGGCAGTAGTTTCGCTCCTCAAATTGAACACGCCTATGTCTGTGAAGGGAAAAACGGGGGTTATGCTGGTCAACCTGGGAACGCCCGATGCGCCGCAACGCGGAGCTGTATACCGGTATTTGCGTCAGTTTTTGCTCGACCCTCGCGTGATTGATTACCCCTGGCTGCCTCGTCAGTTGTTGGTACAAGGCATCATCGCGCCTTTTCGCTCGGGGAGCTCCGCCAAATTGTACCGGCGACTCTGGACCGCCGAGGGATCGCCGCTCAAAGTGTATGGGCAACGCCTTGCCGCTGGCGTGCAGGCCCTGCTTGGCGACAGCTACGCCGTTGCGTTGGCGATGCGCTACCAACAACCTTCCATCGCTTCGGCTATCCGGCAATTGATGGATCAACAGGTTTCCGAAATCGTCGTTTTTCCTTTGTTTCCCCAGTACGCATCTGCTACTACCGGTTCTGTTTTTGCCGAAGTGATGGCGGTATTGGAAAAAGAAGAAGTGATTCCGCCCCTGAGATTAGTGCGCGATTACTACGACCACGAGCCTATGATCGAGGTATTTGCCGCCAATGCCTCCGCTTTTGACCTGGCATCCTACGATCATTTTATTTTCAGCTATCACGGGCTGCCACAGCGGCAATTGCGCAAGGCCGACCGCTGCGATCATTGCCTGAAAAGCCCCGATTGCTGCCAGACCATCAGCAGTGTAAACCAGTTTTGTTATTCCGCCCAGTGCCATGCTACTACGCAGGCCATTGCCGGCAAATTGAATTTACCTGAAGAAAAATATACCACCACCTTCCAGAGCCGTCTGGGCCCCGAAAAATGGGCGCAGCCCTACACCAGCGAGGTCATTAAAAACCTTGCCGAACGCGGCGCCAAAAGGCTGCTCGTCTTTAGTCCGGCATTCGTGGCCGATTGCCTCGAAACCCTTATCGAAATCAAAGTGGAATACCTCGAAATGTTTGAAGCATTAGGCGGCGAACACCTCGACCTGGTCCCCAGCCTCAACGACGACTCCCGTTGGTTTGAAGCCGTGGCAAACCTGGTGATGAAAAATGCTGTGCGCTAAGAGCATGTTTGGATTTTCGTGATTGAGCGAAAGCGAGCAAATTTTATTTTAGACGAGCGTAGCGCAGCGAAGTCCCGCAAGGCGGGGGCGCGTTTTGTCCCGACTCGCGAGTCGGGATAGCAGGCAGCTACGGCGAAAAAACGCAACGAAGTATAAAACAAAATTTGCCGCTTGTAGCCAAATCGAAGATTCGACGAAGTCAATTGACGGATGTCCAAACATGCTCTAAGTTCCCGAATAAAAAGAACCCCGTCGCCCGGGCGGGCACAGGGTTCCTAAAACGCGCTCTCTCTGATGTAAAAAAGAAGTTCTTTGTCGTATGTTAAAAACGAATATCCTGCTGTGTTGTTGAACTTTTGTTTAACGCATCTTTTTTACGGCGAAAAATTACAAAAAATAATTTATCAATTAGACAAAAGACCAATGAAAATTTGTGTTGACAACTTTTGTCTTATGCCTTCCTAAATTCGGAAAAAATACGGAACTTTAGCACCGCACAAAAACCTGTTGGATTCCTCAAGTATGGATCCCAAAACCGTCATAATCTCTTGAACATGAAAAACGCTCTACTGCCGCTTGTCTGCTGCTGGCTGCTTTTACCTGCTACTATTTCTGCTCAATTCAGCTTTACCAACCGTAGTAATTGGCTTTTTTATCCCGCTATAAAAAGCGGCGCGCCGATCGCCATTTCGGATATGAACGGCGACGGCCTCGACGATATCGTCAGAATTGACGGCACACAAAACTTGCGCATTGAATATCAAACTCCCGGCGATAACGATTTCTCTGGTTATGCCTACGGGCAATTGCTTGGTAGCCAATGGAGTATTTGTATTGCAGATGTCGATAACAACGGCTTCAACGATATTTTTACCGGCGGCGGCTACAACGGGCTCAAACTGTTGAAGGCGAATTCGACGGGAACGGCTTACAACCTTACCACCTGGTCGATACCGCCGATATTTCTGCAATGCTCTAACTTTGCCGATATTAACAACGATGGCGATATCGATATTTTTGCCTGCCACGACGACGGTGTGAGCCAGGCCTACCGCAACACCGGCACAGGCAATTTTGTGCTGGATACTTCGCTGATTTACCCCGTTTCAACGATACCTTCCGATAATTCGGGTAACTACGGCTCGGTGTGGATCGACTACGACAACGACGGCGACCTGGACCTCTATATCTCCAAATGCCGCCAAGGCGTCAATAATCCGCTGGATGGCCGTCGTCTGAATTTGTTGTTCCAAAACGACGGCGCCGACAATTTCACCGATGTTGCGGAGCAGGTCGGGCTCCGGCCGCTCGCCCAATCCTGGGCCGCCGATTTTGCCGACATTGACAACGACGGCGACCTCGATTGCTTTGTCATTACCCACGACTCGCCCAATAAGCTGTATATCAACAACGGTTTCGGGCTGTTCTCGGAAATTACTCCCCAAAGCGGCCTGCTCACCGCTATGAATGCCGCCGGACCCGGCTTGCAAGCCAAGTTTGAAGACTTTGATAACGACGGCTTTGTCGATTTGCTTTATACTACGTTGGGCAACAACCATTGTCTGTTTAAAAATAATGGCAATAATACGTTTACAAATTTTGCCAATGCATTCCCTACACCCAATCGCATCCACTCGGCCTCTACCGGCGACCTCAACAACGACGGCTTTATCGACGTGGTGGCTTCTTTCGGCTCAGGTTATAATACGCCAGGCGCCGTGTCGGATGTATTGTTTATCAATAACGGCAACAACAATTATTACTTTAAAGTGCGCCTCGACGGCAATACATCCAACCCTAACGGCATCGGCGCCCGTATTGAATTGTACGGTATCTGGGGCAAACAGATCAGAGAGGTGCGCAGCGGGGAGAGTTACGGCATCCATACGTCTATGACCAAGCACTTTGGCCTGGGTGAAAATCCCGTCATCGATAGCTTGATCGTACGCTGGCCTTCCGGTATTGTCGATAAAATTGCCTCTCCGTCAATCAATCAAACGCTTGTAGTAATTGAAGGCGCCAACTGCCAGGCCTCCGTTAATTTCAACTCGGCAGTCAGCGGCCTCACGGTCAATTTTACCGACGCCAGTACGCTGGGCGCTTCTCAATGGCTGTGGACCTTCGGCGACGGCGGCTCTTCAACCGCCCAGAATCCGGTTCACAACTATACCACAGCAGGCGTTTACCAGGTGTGTCTTTCTGCTACCGGCATTTGCGGTAGCGGCCAAATATGCAAACTCGTCAATGTGAGCTGCCAGGCGCCTTTGTCGGCTTTCAGCTACCAGGCTACCAACCTGCAAGTCCAATTCACCGACCTGTCTACCAATGACCCTGCTACCTGGTCCTGGAATTTCGGCGACGGGACGAATGCCAATACCCCAAACCCCACGCATACCTACAACCAGCCTGGCATCTATTTCGTCTGCCTTATCGTGACCAATAACTGCGGCAGCGCGCAATACTGCGAAGTACTCAACGTAGGCTGCGCAGGCGCGCAAGTAGGTTATAGTTATACCGCTACCAGCCTCACGGTGCAGTTTCAGGATATTTCTACCGGCAATCCTGCTCAGTGGAATTGGGATTTCGGCGATGGAAGCTCATCCAGCAGTCAAAACCCCGTGCATATTTACGATGAACCGGGCACTTACCAGGTCTGTCTGGAGGCCGTCACCGACTGCGGTACGCTCGATGTTTGCCAACAAATTACGGTGGCCTGTGCGCCCCCGGCAGTGGGCATTAGCTTCAACGCTTTGGGGCTGGAATACGATTTTGAGGCCTCCGTTGCCGGGGAGGTCAATACATTGCTGTGGACCTTCGGCGATGGCTCAACTTCAACTTTGTTTAATCCGACGCATACCTATGCCAACCCCGGAACTTACGAAGTATGTCTGTACGCCTTAAGCGAATGCGGCCAAGGCGAGCTTTGTCTACAGGTAACGGCAACCTGCGCCCCGCCGGCAGCGGGATTTATTGCCACTATTGTAGGACAACAGGCGAGTTTCCAGGATATATCGATCGGTAATCCGGATACCTGGGCCTGGACCTTCGGCGACGGGGCTACTTCTAATTTGCAAAATCCGCAGCATACCTATGCCGTTGCCGGCAATTACAGCGTTTGCCTGACTGCCTCCAGCGAGTGCGGATCAACGCAACTATGTCAATCGATCACCGTCAACTGTGCCGCCCCGCAATCGGCCTTCGGCTTCCAGTCGACTGCCCTGGGGGTAACCTTCACCGACAACTCAACAAATGCCCCTACAAGCTGGCTGTGGACCTTCGGCGACGGGTCAACTGCTACTACGCCTAATCCAATACATGTATATATCGCCCCCGGCACTTATCAGGTCTGTCTGACGGTGACCAGCGCCTGCGGCAGCACTCAGAGTTGCCAGAATGTGACGGTAAGCTGTGCCGCGCCCGCGTCGGCATTTGGTTTTCAGACCAATAACCTGGCAGTGACGTTCAATGACTTATCGACCAACAGCCCGGCTTCATGGGTGTGGACCTTCGGCGACGGCGCCGTATCGGGCTCTGCTAATCCGCAACATACGTATGCGGCGCCGGGTACCTACCAGGTTTGCCTGACTGCTACCAGTCTGTGCGGCAGTACCCAAAGTTGCCAAAATGTTACTGTCAGTTGCGCTGCGCCGGTATCGGCTTTCAGCTACCTTAGCAGCAACCTGGTCGCCAGCTTCACCAACCAGTCGATTAACAATCCTACTTCCTGGAGTTGGACCTTCGGCGACGGCGCCACGGCTACAGGGCCCAACCCTCAGCACAGTTATGCCGTTGCAGGCACTTACCAGGTTTGCCTGACGGTTGGCAGTTTGTGCGGCAGCAATCAATTTTGCCAGTCGGTGACCATCGTTTGTCCGGCGCCGCAGGCTGACTTTTCTCTTAATATCAATGGATTAACGGTGTCGTTTAGCGATAATTCGGGAAATACCCCTACTGGTTGGACCTGGATTTTCGGCGACGGGTTGGGCGGGGTTCAGCAGAATCCGGTTCATACTTATTCCGCGCCGGGTAATTATCTGGTTTGTCTGACTGCCGAAAGCGATTGTGGGCAAAATCAGCATTGCGAGCTGGTGACAGTCTCCTGTGCGGCGCCACAGGCCGGATTTACATCACAGGCCCAGGAATTGGCCCTCAACTTTACCGATTTTTCTACCAATAACCCGGATCAGTGGTTATGGACCTTTGGCGACGGCGCCTCCTCTACCCAGCAAAATCCCGGTCATACCTACGAGTTGCCTGGCAATTATGAAGTTTGCCTCATTGCAGGCAGCATCTGCGGGGTAGATACTTTCTGCGTCACGCTTGAGGTAACCTGCGCGCCGCCGCAGGCCAATTTTGAATCCCAGGCCGATCAACTATCGGTGACCTTCACCGATTTGACCGCCGACCAGCCCACTCAATGGCTATGGGATTTCGGCGACGGCGCTACCTCCAGCCTCCAGTCGCCGTCGCATATCTACGCGCTGCCGGGCAGCTACACAGTTTGCCTCACGGTGGGCGGTATTTGCGGAACCACCGAGCGCTGCGAGCAGATTACGGTGACTTGCGCGCCGCCTTCTGCTGAATTTTTGGTAAATCAAAACAACCTGGCAATAACCTGCAACGCCAACACCACCGGCGTCGGAGTACAGTGGAGTTGGGACTTCGGCGACGGCGCTACGGCCGATACGCCGATAGCCAATCATACCTTCGATACGCCGGGCCAATACGAAATATGCCTTACGGTAACTACGCCCTGCGGCGAATCAACCCAATGCGAGACCATTACCGTTTCATGCGCAGCGCCCGAGGCTATGTTCTCGGTATCCGGCATCGGCCTGAGCCTCATATTCCTGGATGCTTCTACCAATAACCCGGATAACTGGTTCTGGGATTTTGGCGATGGAACCTCCTCTACCGACCAAAATGCCTTCCATACCTATACGGCCCCCGGTGATTATATCGCCTGTCTGACGGCCTCCAGCCCTTGCGGCTCGGATACCAATTGCCTGACCATCCTGGTCGTAGTGGACCGCACGGAACAGCCGGCTGACCTGCAGGAATGGACCTTGGCGCCCAACCCTGCGTCAGGACAAATAATGATGAAAGCTATTATGGCAGAAACAGCTGAAACGGTAATAAACGTTTATAATGCGCAAGGCATATCCGTTTTGAGAAAAGAAGGGGCATTGCTACAAGGCGAAAATGCTATTTATTTTGATGTAACAGATTGGATTCCAGGCATGTATTGGTGGGTGTTGACAACTGAGCAAGGAACCGCCGTTCGATCATTGATTAAGCAGTGATTGCCTGGACTGTTATCAACAAAAATGGAATACTATGAAAAAGCTGTTTTGGTATATATGGCTGGCGGCGTTATTGCCCGTTTGTTTATCAGCGCAGCCCAGCGAAGGCGGGTCGCCGGTGAGTTGGTCGCCCGAATGGAAAACATTGACAGCCGGTAATCCGGTACCCATTTTTATCGCTCCAGCCCTGGATATGGATGCTGTGCGCGCCGATGACAGGGCAAGGGGAGGGGGCAATCGCTTCGCCGCGCCTATTGCTGTTGATATTGACCCGGGGCAGTCGGGGCAATGGCTGGCGCTGCCCAATGGCGACCGCATCTGGCGTTTGCAGCTCACCTCTGCCGGCGCATTGGCTATTGCCGTATTTTATGAAGATTTTTATTTGCCGAAAGGCGCAAAACTATTCATGTATAGTCCCGATGGAAAACAAAAACTCGGCGCCTATACATCACGCAGCAACCCGGTGAGCGGCCGCTTTTTTACCGGACTGATTAACGGTACTTCGGCTGTGGTAGAATACTACGAACCCGCTGAAGTGCGCGGACAGGGCGGCTTTCATATTTTCAGGGTCGACCATGCTTATCGCAATGAAGCCATTGCCGCTTCTTCACCCGATACCTCTTCAACTGGCTTTGGCTTTGCCTGTTCACTGCCCTGCCATATCAACGCCAATTGCACCCAGGGCGCCAACTGGCCTGATCAGAAGCGGTCGGTATGCCGTATTGTATTAATTGTGGAGGAAGGTATGGGCTACTGCTCCGGTACCCTGATGAATAATACGGCCAATGACGGCAAGCGCTACTTGCTCACTGCTTTTCATTGTCAGGACGGCTACACGCCGCTGTATGATCTGTGGCGTTTTGATTTCAATTATACGGCACAAGGCTGCACCAATCCGGCCTCAGAGCCCACATTTCAGTCCGTATTGGGATCCCAATTGCGGGCCGGCCGGCAGGCCAATGATTTTTTATTGCTAGAACTCACCCAGGCTATACCGAATAATTACAATGTATTCTTTGCAGGATGGGATCGCGCCACAGTTGCGCCGCAGCAACCATTTATGTTTCACCATCCCAAAGGCGATATTAAAAAAATATCGGGAGCGCCAAATAGCATTATTTTTACCGGGCCCATCACCTGGAGCAATGATGTAGTGACGCCGGCGTCGCACCATTTCCGGTTGTTCTACAATTACGGCACTTTCGAACTGGGATCGTCGGGGGCATCGTTGTTCAACAATGCAGGCAGGGTGGTAGGGCAATTACACGGCGGCTTCACGGAATGCGTCACTACCTCGACGGCTTATTACGGGCGACTTACCCTGTCGTGGGATGGCGGCGGTTCTTCGTCAACCCGACTCAAAGACTGGCTCGACCCGCTGGGACTTTCGCCCTCTTCGCTCAACGGCATCAACCAGCCACAGGGACAGGTAGCTGCTATTTCCGGGCAGATAAAAACTGAAAATAATCTTTCGATAGCAGGCGTATTGGTGCAACTCATTACCCCTGGTGATACCCTCGAGATGACTACTACATCTAATGGGCAATTTAGTTTTATCGGGCAGGAAGCGGGCCTGGACTATTCGCTTCGCGTGAGCAAAAATGTCAACGTCAAAAACGGGGTTTCCACTCAAGATATCATCAACGTCAGAAAACACATCCTCAATGTCGACGCCCTGGATACGCCCTATCAATTGCTGGCCGGAGACGTCAACAATTCGGGCTCGCTGACGACTTCCGATTTGATACAAATCCAGAAAGTAATATTGAGCGTCTCCAATGCTTTTGATAATGTTCCTTCCTGGCGTTTTTTGCCGGCAGGTTTTGTCTTCCCCAACCCCGGCAATCCCTATCCCGATGTACCGCCGTTTGGCCGTTTCGATTTCACGCTCGACGATGATATCGTGGTCGATTTTCGCGCGATGAAATCCGGCGATGTCAACAACAGCGCTGATCCGGGGATGTAGTTGTGATGCCGGCTGGGATTCAACTTGGCGCTGGTAATGCCCGGCGATGGTGTTCATTGTGATAGATGGTAAAAAACAGCATCTCCCGCAGGGTCAATTTACCCAATAGCGGATGGGGCAGGAGGTAGGTATCCAAATCTCGCTCATTCCATTGTTGGAGACGCCGGAGCATCAGCTCTTTTTGCCGGGTGAAGCTGTTGATCAAATCCGCCCGGGCCGATAGCGGGATAGCCGGCGGTATAAAAGCGGTGGGCGCAACGCCGCCTTGTGCCAGTTTATCCTGGTATTTAGAAACCAGTTTGTCGTAGGGTCTGCTTTCCCTGTTGGCTTTTCCAAATAATAGACGCAGCACGAACCTGGGAAGCCCGAGTGCCATGTTGACCGGGCGAACCGAACGCATCAAATGATCGAGGTTTTGCCCCGCCGACCATTTGCCGCCCGGCATCGCTTCAAACCGTTCGTCGGGTATCTCGCTCAAAGTAGCGAGAAACCCGTCGAACGAAGCCTCAATGGCTGCCTCCAATGTATGTTTTGCGTGTATTACCATGTTTGTTGATTGTCGATGTTTATTGTTTGATGCTTGATGTTAAATTGTCAATTATTAATTATTGATTTTTAATTAATTAAAGAGTATCGAATACCAAGCATCCAACATCCAACATCCAACATCACTATTCCTTCCCTTTCACAACGCGCAGCGTCTGTAGCGCCTTGCCGTCGGCCATCAGCTTAACGATGTACACGCCGGGTGTAAGCGCATTTGCCGGGATGGTAGCCGTACCTTCGGCTGCGTTCAGCCTTTGCGTCAGCAGCGGCTGGCCCAGTGCATTAAATACCTGGATAGAAGCTTGCTGATGAGCTGCTTCGATTCGGTAATTCACATCAAAGCTATGAACAAACGGATTGGGCAAAGCGCGAGCAAAAGCAGGGGAGTTCAGCAGATCATCGGTATTCACCGGCATACCTTCGGTTACGAGGAATGCGTCGAAAGCGGCCTCTACCAGGTGGCCCGGCGTATCGTCGGCAGTGCGCACGCGCAGCGTCATATTATCGGTAGGCGTCAAAAAGTCGGCCACATGGAATTCAGAACGGGGGAGCCAGGCGCCGAAAGACGCTTCGACGGTTTCCAGGGTAACCGTTTCCGTTCCGTTGGATAGCTCAACCGTCAGCATATCGTTGGGGTTGCCGTCGCCGCCGCCGTTGAAAAACCAGAGGTTGTATGAAATAATGGGATCGTTGTAGGTCGACAGGTCCATGACCGGAGAGGTCAGCGTCACCTCGCCGTTGTCGACGTCGAAGTCGCCGACGCCGCCGTTGCCGTTGCCGGTTACGTAACATTGAACGCCGATATCGCCGTCGATATCTACGTCTGGGTTGGAATTTTGACCGCCGGTTTGCGTGCCGATGGGTTTGGCGATCACCCAAAAGCCGGAAGTGGTACTGGCAGCGGCTTCCGCCATCCAGCCCTGGTCAAACACAAAATCGTCCTGGTAACCTTTGTCGAGGGCCAGCGTAACAGATGAGGTACCGTCGATATTGACATTGGTTTGCACCTTGTGCAGGTACGACCAGGCGCCGGCCACTATTGTATATTCGCCGGCGTAAATATTATCCAGCGAAAACGATCCATTGGCGTCGCAAGTGGTTTCAAAAGCCGAGTTTTCGTTGTAAATCAGGACTTGCGCGCCCGGCACGCCGTTGCCTTCGATGCTGCTCACAACCGAGCCATTGATATTGACGGCAATAAGCGGGTCGAGTTCAACATCGAGGATTGTCAATTCGCCGTTTTCAAGCACTGCAGAAACTGATTTTGGAAAATAACCTTCTTTCTGGAAAGAAACAGTAAAGGTACCCGGCGTAGCCTGTCCCGTTTTGTAATTGCCGGTCAGGTCGGTATTGGCGATATTGATTTCGCTGGATTCGATGGTGACATTTACGCCAAATACCGGCGCATTAGTCTGGCTGTCGGTGACCAATCCTTCCAGCCAGCAAGCTCGTACATAGTTGGGAGAAAGTACCCACAAGCCTGTATTGATATCGGATACCAGTATCCTTCCGGAGGGCAGGTAGGGATATACGCCCCAGGCGCCGCTAAAGCCGCCGTGCGCACCGAAATACGTGTCGAAATTGCCTACCTCGACGAGGTTGTCGGGTTTGGATGCGTCAACGATGATGCACCCGTCGGTATAATAGGAAATGATCAGCCAGTCGTTGAGCACATAAACATTGTGCGGGATAACTGTAGTAGACAGCGTAGCTGCCGGACGGAAGCGGTCGAGTTCCACTATATTGTTGAGATCGGAAATATCGTACGAGCCGACGTATGCGCTGGGGCGCTCATCGGTGGTAAAGGCGATATTGCTGTCGTCAGACAGCCAGATGTTGTGTGTGAAGGTATTGGGCGTGGGTTGTTGCGCCAGTGGGATGACATTGCTTTTGTCTTCGATATTGTAGATGCTCATCGTGCCGTTGTAAATTTCGGCAGAGTACAAAATATTGTCGCGGCCATAAGAATCGTGAGCATATTGTGCGGGGCCTTTGCCCAGGTAAATCGGCGAAGTGGGGTTGGTGGCCACGTCTACAAAAATCACGCCTCCGCTATTGAGGTTGGAACCGTTGAGGTACAACACGCCGAACTCATCGATATTGACGGTATGAATGCGGTTAAGCACGCCCATTCCGGGCAAGTCGGGATTCCAATGTACATACGGCGCGCTGTTGGGCAGGTCGCTCAGGTCAATGATCAGCAGCCCGTCGGTGGTGTTGGGTTGGTCGGTGCCTACGTAGGCGTAGTTGCCGAACGTTCGGATTTCCCGCCAGATAGAAGTTTGGCCGGGGATCAAAAATACTTCAACCGGATTAGCCGGGTCGGCCAGACTTACAATAGAAGTGCCGTTTTCCACGCCTACAAGGGCGTATTCCGTACCGTCGGGCGCCGTCCAGCCCCAGATGTTGCTCAATGCTACATCGTAAGGCAAGTGGCTGACCTGCGTGGCGTTTAATTGGGCAAAACCAGTCAGGTGATAGCACATGCTGATCAGTATCAGCGGTAAAATTTTTCTCATGCTAAAGGGTGATAATTGTGTTGATGAAAAAGCCTTCAAAAGTAGCATTAAAAGAAAGAAATATCCGGTTTATCGCCGTTCAATGACGGCAATTGTTAGGCGGCTGACACAAATCAATTTCTGTTTTTCGTCTTTGATCTCGATGTTCCAGACATGCAGCCTGCGTCCGATTTTCAGGGGCTTGACCGTACCGTATACATATCCTTCGGTTGCAGAATTGAGGTGGTTGGCGTTGAGTTCCACACCAACAGGGGTATGCGTAGCAGGGTCTTCCAGGCAAAGCAGCGAGGCTATACTGCCCAGCGTCTCCGCCAGGGCGGCAGAGGCGCCGCCGTGCAACAAGCCCATGGGCTGTTTGGTGCGACTATCCACGGGCATGCGCCCTTCTAAGTAGTCGTCGCCGTAACCGGTGTATTCGATGCCCAGGTTGTGCGCCAGCGTGTTTTGCGATACCTGCGCCAGCAGTTCGAGATTGACAGGTTGTTTCCAGATCATAAGTTTACAGCGATTAACATATTTAGCGTCACGCTATGCGTAACTAGGCAAAAAACTCCTTTATACTGCGGTAAAAAACACCCGCCGGACTATTTGGTTGCTATTCACTCCAACATTTTCGCCGCTGCGAAAGCAGCTATCTCCTCCCATTGACCGGGATTAAAGGCGGCCCAGTGGCCGTCGCGGCGCATCCAGGTGAGCTGTCGTTTGGCGTATCGCCTCGAATTTTGCTTGATCAGGTCGACGGCGGCGTCTAATGTGAGTTTACCCTCAAAATAATCGAATAACTCCTGGTAACCCACTGTTTGCAGGGCATTGAAGTGGCGCAAGGGGTAGAGTTGCCGGGCCTCTTCGAGCAATCCCTGCTCCAACATTTGGTCTACGCGCCGGTTGATGCGCTGGTAAAGCGCTTCGCGGGGCCAGTCCAGCCAGATGTAAACAGGGGTAAAGGGCCGCTCCACAGCCTGCAGGGTTCGAAACGAACTAAACGGTTTTCCCGACGCCCTATACACGGCAATGGCCCTGATGAGCCGGTGCGGATTTTGGAGGTCGACGGTTGCGTAATACGCCGGGTCGATACTTTGCAATTCCCGTTGCAGGGCTTCGATACCTTGTTCGGCGTACAGGTTTTTTACTCCTTCCAGCACTTCGGCAGGCACCTCGGGAAATTCGTCGAGTCCTTCGCACAATGCCTTGATATACAGGCCTGAACCGCCGGTGAGGATAACCGCCTGGTGTTGTTCAAACAGCTTGTCGAGCAAAGCCAAAGCGTCGCGCTCGTAATCGCCTACCGAGTAGCTATCGGCAACGCTCAGGTGGCCGATGAAGTGATGCGGCACGGCGGCGAGTTGGGCTTCGTCGGGCCGGGCGGTGCCGATGCGCATTTCGCGGTAAAACTGGCGGCTGTCGGCAGAGAGAATCTCCGTGCCCAGGTCCGTTGCCAGCCGAATAGCGAGCTCAGTTTTACCCGAAGCGGTAGGGCCGCCAATAACGATGAGAAAATGTTTGCCCGGCATGCCGCGAATTTACAAAAGCTTTGCCACGGCTTTTGTTATTTTTACGGCGATTTACGAAAACAACACATATGCTCTACCCAATTGTAAGGCCGATTGTGCGGGTTGCACTGCAAGTTTTTTTTAAAAAAATATACATTTCCAATGCAGAGAAGCTCCCCAAGGACAAACCCGTGGTGCTCGCTTCCAACCACCCCACGGCGTTCCTGGAGCCTTGCATCCTGGCGTGCTTTCTCGACAGGCCGCTGTATTATCTGGTGCGCGGCGACCTTTTCCTGAAGCCCATGAGCAATTTTCTGCTGCGCGATTTGCACATGCTGCCGATGTTTCGCACCAAAGACCGCGGACTGGCCTATGTCAAGCAAAATTTCGAAACGTTTGCCGTGTGCTTTGACGCCCTGCGCGAAAACAAAACCATGATGATTATGGCAGAAGGCCATACCCAAATGGTCAAACGCCTCAATCCGCTTAAAAAAGGTACGGCCCGGCTCGCTTTCGGCGCGCTGGAAAAATACCCCGATCTGGAGGATGTGTATGTGGTGCCCGTCGGCGTCAATTATACCTACGGCGACCGCTTCCGCTCGGCGGTGATGATCAATTTCGGCGACCCCATCCGCATCCGCGAATATTGGGAGGACTACCAGTCGAATTTTAACGCGGCAATGGCCTCATTTACCGAGGAACTGCGCCAACGGCTTGAACAATTGATCATTTCGATTCCGGACGAGCGGGACGAGGAGATCACGGAGGCTTTTTTGGTGATGGAACGCTCAACCAGAAACGAAAGCGAGCTGCCCGTTTTTTCCAGAAAACTTGCCCCGCTTGAGCGCGAAATCGCAATCGCCAACCGGGTGGCGGCTTTGTCGCCGGAGCAGAAAGAACAGGTCAACTCGGCCGTTGAGGAATATGAAAACGCCCTGAAGGCGCACCATGTTAAAGATGAAACCGTAGCGCGCAATAAACCCAATGGCTTGCTGACTGCCATACTGCTGGCACTTTTTGCGGCGCCCGCTTTTATTGCCTATTGGTTCCATTACCCTCCGCTTTGGTTGGGCCGCGAGGTGGCCCGCCGCCGTGTCAGGTTTATTGAGTTTTATTCTTCGGTCATGATGGCTGTGGCGCTTGGCGCCTGGCTGATTTATTATGCTTTGTGGTGGGCCCTGGCTATTTTGGCAGGGCTTAAGTGGTTGATGATTAGCCTGTTATTGCTGCCCGTTGCGGGCTGGGGCGCATTGTACTACGTCGAATCGCTGAAGCTGTGGATTGATAACAACAGATGGTGGAAGCTGGCTCCACAGTTGCGCGATCACATCAGCCAATTGCGCAATATTGCCCAGGAGAAACTACATGTTTAGAATTAGCTTTTAAAAAGTAGTTTGCTCAAAAAAAACTCCTATTTTTCAGCGCCGACAAACAGGCAGTTTGGAAGAGCCATCTACAACAATACCACTACAATTTTATGCAATCAAGGCGTTTTCGTCCTATCGATATTGTGAGTGCCGGCGAACTGCTGGTCGATTTCATTAGCTCGCGTTTTGTTCGCGACTTGCAGAAGGCGGTGAATTTTAAGCGCTTACAAGGCGGAAGCCCGGCCAATTTGTGTATCAACATGGCCAGATTGGGCAACCAGGCAAAACTGGTAGCCACAGTTGGCGACGACCAGATGGGCGTTTTCCTGCGCGATGCCGTAGCCGCTACCGGCGTCGATACCTTGTTTATTCGCGAAATCGCCATGCCTACTACGCTTATCCTGGTGACGCGCTCCAAAAAAGTGTCGAATTTTCAGGCTTACCGCGGCGCCGACAGCTTTATTTTCGACGAGCAAATGACCGATGAATTGCTGTCGCAAACCAACCTCTTTCATACTACCTGCTTTGCACTGAGTCGAATTCCCGCCCAGGTCGTCATTTTTGAAGCCGCCCAACGGGCCATGAAACTGGGTTGCCAGGTGAGTATCGACGCCAATTATTCTCCCAAAATATGGAGCGACCGCGAGGAGGCTCAGCGCTATGTGAGCCGCTACTGCGAACTAGGCGCGCTGGTGAAGGTGAGCGAAGTCGACTGGGAGCGCCTCTACGAAACGCCGCTAAAAGACCCCGAACAGGCCGTTAAACATTTCTCGAATATGGGCGCCAAACAGGTATGCGTCACCCTGGGCAAAGAAGGTTGCCTGGTGGGCGACCACAAAAACGCCCAGTTCCTGCCGTCGAGGGAAGTGGAGGTCAAGGATACCACCGGCGCCGGCGATGCCTTCTGGAGCGGCTACCTCACCGCCTGGCTCGACGGCTACAAGCCGCTGGAGTGCGCCACGGCAGGCCGCCGCATGGCCGAACTGAAGCTGGCTCACTTTGGGCCCTTCCCCGGTCCGGTCGATAAAACCGTCGTTTTTGAGGATATTATCCAAACCCAAAGCTGAAATTCACTCGGCGTTTGAACCGGTCGCTGCCGGCTTTATAGTAACCGCTCACCCAATCCTGCGGGCGGGGTTTTAGAAAGCGCCTTTTCTGTTTTTCCTCGTCGCTGGAGGTGTCCTTGCCGGAAAGATACCTGAAATAAAGGTGGTCGAACAGCCGGAAGTACTCGCCCAGGTAAATGTCCTGAACCCGGGTCTCGCCGGGTTTATTGCTGCAGGGTATAATCACCATGTTTTCGTCGTTTTTATTCGTAGACGGTTCGCTGAAGTTGGCGGAGCCGGTAATCACCACCGGCTCGGGGCCGAGGGGGTCTTTGAGCAAAAACTTGGTGTGAATATACTGGGCGTTGGAGCCGTTAAAGCCGGTGTGAATCTCGTTGAGCCATTGTCCGAAATTGTTGTTCATCTTGCTGCCGGCGGCGGCGATGACATCGGGGTCGGCGTTGTATTTTTCCGCCACGGCCTCGTTGGTGCGGCCGCTGTTGAGCATGATATACCTGACGGCGGGCGACTGCTCGTCGATTTTGGCCACAAAACGTTTATCAAGGTTAAATGGCAGCGTTATGGCGGCCATTTTCTGTGCCGAGCCAAATACATTGGCGTAGAAATCAAGCATTTTCAGTCCTTTGCGGGGGCTGAAAATGGGCGTCATCTTGTTTTTGGGCAGCGTATCGAGGTCCACATCCGGCCAGATTTCGCTGACCTGTTTGGCCAGTTCGCCAATCTTTGGGTCGGCTTTCAGCAAATTCCAATACTGTAAAAAATGGGCGGCAAGCGCTTTGTCCTTGATACAATGCCCCACATTGGAATGCCCGAAAATACCGCCTTCCGAGAGGTTGGTGCTGCCGGTCCACACCATGACGGGTTTGCCGTCTTTGAGCAGCACCATAAACTTGTTGTGGGGGATGCCGTCGGTGTTTTTGCGGGCAAACGTGGCACGCCGGTCGTTGAGGGTAAATCCGGCGGCTTTGAGGGCCGCCTCATTTTGCCTGGTCTGGCTGTCGTGCCCCCGGGCCTCGTAGATGATCTGCACATCCGCACCCCGGTCGAGGGCTGCTTTGAACAACACGGGTATTTCAGGGAAATCCAGCTCGTACATCGCCACGCGCAGTCCGAAGCGGCTGTCTTTGGCCTGGTTGATAAAAGCGACTACCGCCTCATACAGTCCTCTGGACAGCCAGTCGTAGCGTTCCTGTTTCTGCTCCTCGTCAAGTGACTTGGCGTTGGGGCGGATATTGTGGAAGCGCTCCACATAAGCCTGGGAGGCGGCTACTGCGCGGTTGAAGTATATTTCGTGCAATTTGTGTTTGTAGGGCTCCGGCGCTACCTTGATAGACAGGGCCGTTCCAAGTACAGGATCGGCCGGCGTGCCGGTGACGGGGAATACCTGGTATTCGTACTTTCTGTCCTGGCTCACTGCAAAATCGGCCCACACAAAAGACTGGATGGGATGCAGGTTGGTCGGGTACCTTACGCCGGGCCGGGGATCGGGCACTACGGCTTCAAAGGGCTTGTAGCCTTCCATCCAGGCCTCTTCCAGGAATTTGCCGTTTTTGTCAAATTTTTTTCTGAAAAAAGCAAAGCCGAGCAGATTGGCGGCGGCTTCGGGTTTGGCGTCCAGTGCCAGTGTGATCACGTGGGTGCCTGCAATGGCATGAACGCTGAAGTGTTGGTTAAATACGCCTGTGCGCATGGGATACCAGGTTTTGATACAAATATACACAATAATAACACGTTATGCTTCGAAAGCCGCCGGCCGGAACTTTCCCTTGCATAGATTTGTTGTTAGACTTGGAAAAATATTTGGGCCGAGGGCTTGTTTTTTTAAGTCTGATCGCTACCTTTGTGATCGCTTTTGAAAAAAGCCACACAAGCACAATGCAGGTGACGTGGGTGAGTGGCTGAAACCACCGGTTTGCTAAACCGACGTACTCTGAAAGGGGTACCGAGGGTTCGAATCCCTCCGTCACCGC
>JRYG01005397.1_pt1 | contig 19738 bp, 16 predicted proteins | sample 235341 | NCBI WGS metagenome assembly JRYG01 (sample SAMN03074218, study PRJNA261478) | activated sludge metagenome | biome: Wastewater Treatment Plant; feature: Wastewater; material: Activated sludge; isolation source: activated biomass of a wastewater treatment plant treating hydrocarbon... ... | reverse complement strand
CTCCTCGCCGCCGTAACGGGCGATGTGGTCCTCGATCCTGGTCATCTCCTCCCAGTTCAGGGCGATCCGGCGCAGGAAATCGTCCCCGGCCTGATGACCCCTGGTGTCGTTGTACTGCTTGAAATAGTCGAGATCGAGCATTGCCAGGCACAACGGCTGGGAATGGCGCCGGGCCTGACCGACCGACCTCCGGATCGCCCTTTCCCAGCCGCGGCGGTTGTCGATCCCGGTCAGGGCGTCGGTCAGGGCGAGTTCCTCGATCATCCGGCCACGCTCCTCGGCCAGGTTGCGTTCCCGTCGCATTCTGGTGACCAGATCCTGGATCACCACCCCGAGTACGGTCGCCATCAGGGCCAGAACCAGATCCTGACGCCAGACCGGGTCGACCTCTACGGCCTGGCCACCGGTGGCGACCTGCGCGATCACCACCGCGGTGACAACGCAGGCGATCACCGTTATCAGGGCCCTCCTGGACCCGTAGACCGCGACCGCGAGGACAGGGATCAGCAGCAGGGGGCCGATGCCCGCATCGAGCCCGTCAGTTCCGGCCCGCACCAGAATCGCCCCGCCGAGCGCACCGAACGGTGCGAACAGCCACAGGTACGGCCACAGCAGCGCGACTCCGACGCTGGCCAGCGCCAGGATCCAGCCGCCGATGTACAGCGGCCAGTTGATTTCAGGTGATGAAACAAGCGTTGCAGCGAAACAGACGGCGGTGATCAGAACGAAGGTGATCCCGTACCGGACGAGGTTGTGCCGGTACTCCGTCACGTCCGAATATCCCCTGTGATCGGGATGCATGCCGAATGGCCGGATTCTCAGGTTTTCGTACTTGACGGTTCTCCCGTTCCTCACCTATAGTGGCCACTCACCGACGGCAGGGACCCTTACCGTTCTTTGTTCTAGAGTGTCTGCCTTCGCCGATAGTATCGGGAGCCTGGTGGCTAAAGACCGTTCAAAAGAGATTCTCAAGGAAATCCGGAAGCTGAGGGAGGAAATGACCGCCCGACTCGACGCCCTCGAGGCTCGAGGAGGCGGCAGCGTTGTTTCTGGTTCCGGATCCGGGCTGCAGGATCCCCACGGATCCCTTCCCGGGGTGCCCGTTAGTCCCAGCGGAATCCCGGTCAGCGAGACGGCTGCCATCAGCGAGGACTTTGAATTGCCGACCAGCGGCGAAGTCAGCGTCGTCGTTCGTCCACTTCATGACCTGAGCCTGGCCCGGGTCGTCGAGGATGCCCTGGCCAACACAGAAGGAGTCACGGAGGCGTCGCTGACCGAACTCCGTGGCGATTCAGCCACGATCGACACCAAGGTCGGTGAAGGTGTCTCACTCATCTCTTCACTCCGTCGCAAGCTGCCGGTGGCGTTTGACGTGACCGAGTCCTCAAGCGATTCGGTGACGATCGCACTGGCCCAACCGATGGGCGGGCGCGAGAGCGGCGTGGCCGCTCCCACGGGCCTGTGAACGGCGGCAGCGTATTCGGGGCGCTGATCTTCGTGATCGGCATCCTCATTGCTTTCGCACTCCTGTTCGGTTTCTTCCTGATCGTTCCGTTCTTCGTATTCCTCGGCGGCCTGATCTGGATGCTCGTCACCGATCGCAAACAGAAGAAGGAGAGCGACCAGGAAGAGGAACCGACCGCCACCGCGACCACGGTGGAGACGACCGAGACCACCACCGAAGTCCGTGAGGTGAGGTCCTGATGGTCACCTCCGTCGCCCAGCGCCTCCTCGTTCGCGATTCCAGCCACGGTGTCAGCGAGCGGATGGTCACGCTCAGTTCGGCCGTCGCGCACCTGCTGCCGATCGAGATCTGCCGCCAGTACCACATCGTTCCGATCGAGTTTGACCGCGGCCTGCTCACCATGGCCGGCCCTTTCGCCTTCAATCCGGCCGCTGACCGTGCCGTTCGGGAACAGACCGGATACGAAACCAGATGGTTGTTCGCCGACCAGACGGAGCTTGATCTCGCGATCGACCGGCTCTTTGCCGGAAATGGACGTCCCGAGGGCGCCGAGTTCTCGGCCGAAGACCTGCTGAAGCACGGCCTCGCGGTGCCGCCGCGTCTCGGGGAAAGCCTCGCCAGGGAAGGCCTGGTGACCGAGGAACAGCTCGCGGAGGCCGTCGCCGAACAGCACCGGACCGGCAGCCGGATCGGTGAAGTCCTGGTCCACGGCGGTGCCGTCGAGGAGACCGAGCTCCTGCGCGTCCTCTCCGAGCAGATGGACCTGCCGACGGTCGATCTGTCCGACTTCGACGCTTCGAAGGCTCCCCGGGACGTCCTTCCGGACGAGATGTGTACCCGGCTCCACTGCGTGCCGATCGCGATTGACGGCGAAAGCATCTACCTCGCCGTGGCTGACCGTCTGGTCGAGGGTAAGGCTGAAGTCGAGAGTTACACCGGCCGCAAGGTTCAGCAGTTCCTCGCCACTCCGAACTCGGTCTCAAGGCTTCAGCGCCAGATCAATCGCGAGCGATACACGGAGACGGCGACGATGGGCCTCAGGGAGCGCTTCCCTGACAGTTCGGCCCACGAGGTCCTGAGCGGTGGCCAGAAGGTCTTTCTGGTGGTTCTCCTGCTGGTTTTCCTCGGCTTCCTGATCTGGCAGCCGATTCCGACCATGGCCACGGTCTTCGCTCTGCTGGCGATCTTCTACACGCTCACCTCGGCATACAAGCTCGTCGCGGGCTACGCAGCCCTCGGGCACCGCTACCTGGTCGATACCAGCGAAGAGACCCTGGCAGCGATGGACGAGCGCGAGCTGCCGGTGTACACGGTGCTGGTGCCCCTGTTCCGCGAAGCCGCAGTCATCCCCTATCTGGTCGCCGGTATCGAGTCGCTCGACTACCCGAAGACCAAACTCGATGTCCGGCTTCTCTGCGAAGAAGATGACGAGGAGACGATCGAGGCGATCATGGACCTCGACCTGCCACCTCACTTCAACGCGATCATCGTGCCGCCGTCGCAGCCCCAGACCAAGCCGAAGGCCTGCAACTTCGGCCTGCTCGGGGCCAAGGGGGAGTACGTGGTGATCTACGACGCCGAGGACCGGCCGGATCCGCTTCAGCTGAAGAAGGCGGTCCACATGTTCAGGAACCTCGACGACTCGATCGTCTGCATTCAGGCGAAGCTGAACTTCTTCAACCAGCAGACGAACATGCTGACCCGCTGGTTCTCGATCGAGTACTCGATGCTCTTCGACCTCGTGCTTCCGGGCCTCGACGCGAGGCGGGATCCGATCCCCCTCGGCGGCACTTCGAACCACATCAAGCGCGAGGAACTGGTCGAGGTCGGGGGCTGGGACCCCTTCAACGTGACCGAGGACGCAGACCTCGGTGTAAGGCTGCACCAGGCCGGATTCCGCACCACCATGATGGATTCGACCACCTATGAGGAAGCCAACACCAACGTCGCCAACTGGATCCGCCAGCGGTCACGCTGGATCAAGGGCTACCTGCAGACATGGCTGGTTTACATGCGGAACCCTTTCCGTTTCCTCTCGAATGTCGGGTTGAAGGGCTTCCTTTCGTTCCAGTTGCTTGTCGGGGGCACCCTCACCTTCCTGATCAATCCGATCTTCTGGTTCCTCACGACGGTTTTCGCCTTGACCCAGCTCGGGATCATCGAGGACTTCTTCCCCGGATGGGTCTACTTCCTTGCTGCTTCCCAGCTCTTCCTCGGAAACTTCGTCTTCGTCTATCTCGGCCTTGCCGCCTCGGTTCGCCGCGGCGACTACAGCCTCGCGCCCTACGCGCTCTTCCTGCCGTTCTACTGGGGCCTGATGTCGGTCGCCGCGTGGAAGGGCTTCGGCCAGCTGGTCACCAACCCGTTCTACTGGGAGAAGACCGAACACGGCCTTGACCTCGGTGGCGGCGCCGAGCATGCCCACTCCACCACTCCCCGCAAGTCGGGAGCCGCCTGATGGCCAGCGAGAAGACCGAGACCGGGCGCATGGCCGATGGCAACGGTTCAGTGGTGGTCGAGAAGACTACGAGAAGGCAGGTCCGCAGCCGGTACATCGACCCCGAAGTCGCCTCGCACATCAGCGAGGTACCGCCCGAGCCTCGTCCCTTCAGTCCCGAAGCCCCCCGGGCGGGCCTGGAAAGTGGGCTGATCTTCCTCTTCTTCGCGATCGTCTACGGAGTCCTTGGCTACTTCACGCTCACCGATGGCCGCATCGTCGATTTCATTTCCCTCAATCACCTGAACCAGGCCTACATGGCGCTCTGGAACGATCCGCCGCGTCTGGCCGCGATCGGATTGGACGCCGGGACCGTCAGCTCGGTCCTGTTCATGCCGTTCTCGATCATCAAGCCGGTCGCGACTTCTCTGGTCGCCTTGCCGGCGATAAGCGCAATCGCCGCGGCACTGCTGATGGCCTCGCTCAACACCCTGATGCGCATCTGCGACATCAATCTCGCGTTCCGGATCGTGCTGCTCGTGCTCTTCGGGCTGAACCCGCTTTTCGCCTTCTACGCGGTCAACGGTGACCCGATGATCCTGGGGCTCGTGCTGCTCGGAGTCGCCCTGACCTCAACCATCGCCTGGGCGGCAACGGACCAGACCAGGCACCTGGCAGGAGCCGGCCTGGCGATGGGCCTGGCGGTGCTGGTGGACTACGCATACATTCTCGTCGGACTCGGCTTCCTTTTCGCCTACATGGCGATCAGCGCCAGCAAGAAGGACCCGGGGCTGAAGGCGAGGTCGACGATGTTGCTCTTCCTGACTCCTGTCGCCTACGCCCTTCTCTTCTGGTGCCTGCTCAACTGGGTGCTGCTGGGCAACCCCTTCGAGTGGGTGACTGCTCAGAACGGGGTCATCCAGGTCAACACCTCCGGCGTCCTGGACTCGCTCGGAACCGATTTCTGGGGAAGCATGGGTGACCTGTTCGAGGTCACCCTCGGTATCGCTCCGCTCGCTCTGGTCGCCGGATTCCTGCTCATCATCGGCTCTGTGATGAAGAAGGACGCAACCGGATGGGGGCTCCTCTTCGTCGGCCTGTTCATAGCCGCAGCACCAGTTCTCAGGGCGGTCGGCGCTGATCAGGCGAACCTGCTCGACCTGAGCTACGGCCTGCCGCTGGCCGTGTTCGCGGTGGCGGCGGTGGCGTGGTTCGGCAAGGATGGCTGGAGTCCGATCGCCGCGGTCCTGATTGGCATCGGACTCATCGCGGCGATCCCGCTCTCGTGGAACGCGATGCAGGACTACCGGTTCCAGAACCAGGCGCAGGCATTTACCCGCTGGGTTGACGGCTGGGATTCGCAGGAAGGAAAGAGCTCGCTCAACGGTTACACCGTCGGAATCGATCCCGAGCTCGCGATGGCGAACTACATCAACAACGAGATTCCGCAGCAGTCGAGATCGATCCTCGCCGACGAGAACTTCAGCTACGGCGTGATCATCACCTCCGGCCGGCCGGCCCTCTTCTACGACCGTGCCGACGAGGGCGAGGATGACTGGCAGGCGGCGATCGACAACCCGTTCGGGACCGTCAGGTACATGCTGATCACGGTGAGCCGGGCCGGGGACCAGATCTCCAAGAAATGGCCGACCGCGGTCGAGGGCGGGCAGGCCGGGATGACACCGGTCTTCCGGACCGACCGCTACGTGCTGGTGGAGGTGTCGGAGACCGCACCGCCGACTGGCGATCGCGACACCGACCTGAACCAGCCCCGCAACACGCCGAACCCTGTCACTCCCGCGTCGCCGGTAAACCCCAGCGGACCCAGTCTGACCACGCCTTCCCAGAGCCAGACCGACGTCACACCCACATCCCCGGTCTCCCCGGCCCCCGACACAGTTGAACCGAATAACGGATCGTCATCCGCACCCGCCCTGGAGGGTGAATAGTGCCTGAGCGCAGGACGCCTCGCTGGATCCTCGTGATCGGCCTTTCGGCTCTGCTCGCGGTCCTAGTGGCCGCCTGCGGGTCCAATGACGAGGCGGGCAATGAGAATTCGAACAACGCGAACAACGCGGCGAATGCAACCGGAGCAACGGGGGCGACCGGTCAGGGTGCGAATGCGACCACCGGCGGGACCGTGCCGGGGACCGGTGCTGCGGTGACGGCCGGCACCGACCCTGTTGCGTCGGGCCGGCTTTTCTCCGCCGACAGCCCCTGGAACACGACGGTGGAAGGACTCCCGGTCGCCAGCAACTCCGACCGCATGCTCGAACTCGCGACAGAGCGAAGGGCCGCCAAGGAGGCTCCGGGCAGGGAGGGAGTAGTCACTTTCACCCGCCAGATCGTTGACCAGGGCCTCTTCATCAACTCGCAGGTGTGGGCGCCCCTGATCGTGGCTGCCAACACCGAGGGCTCGGTCGCGACCAGGTTCGTCTGTCGCCAGTCCCAGTGCAGCTCGCCCGACCCCAAGGTCCCGTCCACCTTGACCATCCCGGCCAACACGACTCCGGACCCGCGCTATGACGGCTGGCTGAGCGTGATCGACCGGGAGAACGGCATGGGATATGACTTCTGGCGTGCCCGCCGGGAGGGCGACGGGACCATCTCCTACCAGTTCGGCAAGGCCTGGACACTCGACGGACCGGGCTTCAGCAAACCGGTGGGCATCGATCCCGAGAGGGCGGTCGGAGCCCGTGGCTCGGGACTGCCGCTCTTCGCCGGAGTAATCGGTCCGGTCGAGCTCGAGCAGGGCCAGATCAACCACGCGCTGGCCATCTCGGTACCCGGAATAGCCCGCCGCAACTTTGTTCAGCCCGCCTCGGTAACCGATGGAGTCGGCAACAGGAGGTCACTGCCGGCCGGTGCCCGGCTTCGGCTGCGGGCAGACGTAACCGTCAACGAGAGAGCGCTGCGCAGCCTCAGGGGCCAGCGCCGTCGCTCGGCCGACGCGATCCTGACCGCACTCCGGACCTACGGGGCGATAGTGGTAGACCGCGCGGCGGTACCCAGCCTCTACGCGCCGCTCGGCACCTCACCGAAGATACTGCGCGGCAGCGAGCTCTCCTGGCTCAGGCTCGATGACTTCGAGGTGATTGCGCTGCCGCAGATTTACAAGGATCCGCCGCTGAGCAAGGTCGGCCTCGAAGGGCCGCAGACCGGCGGGGTGAACGAGCAGGTGCAGTCGGGCAGCGCTGCCGGGAATACGGTCGGAGGTGGCCTGTGAGACAGCCGATGAAGAAGAAGGCCACGGCCCTGGCCTGTGCCACGGTCGTCCTCGGACTGCTCGTGGCGGGCTGTGGCCTCAATCCTGATGATGCTCCGCCTGCTGCCGGAAGCAGTGGCGCGGGCGCGATCTACGTACCGCCTTCGTCAGGCAAGACCCCGGTCGAGCGGGCCAAGCCGACCCCCCGGGAAGCGGGGACCATTCGCGTTGCCGGCAAGGCCCAGGGTTCGCTCACCCCGGACCTGGTTCGCACCTACAACGCCGCAGGTGGCACCGCCAACATCGTGGTCACCGAGCAGAGCGAGAACCAGGCCTTCGAGAAGTTCTGCTCCGGTCAGGCCGACATCGTCGATTCGGCCCGGCCGATCTCCGAAGCCGAGTACCGGAAGTGCATTGCCAACGGGATCCAGCCCGTCCAGTTCCAGGTGGCATCTGACGCCGCGGTCCTCGCGATCAAGAACGAGACCGACGTCGGCACCGACTGCATCAGCTTCGACGAGGTGCGCAACATCTTCAGGGCCGGTTCGACCATCAACAGCTGGAGCCAGGTGGGCTACGGCCACGAACTGGGTGGAGATGCCAACGAGCCCCGGATGAAGGTCGCCGGACCCGATGAGGACTCCAACGTCTTCGGTTTCTTCGGCCAGTACGTGCTCGGTGACCCGGAGCCGACGATCCTGGTCATGCGAAGCGATTACCAGGCCTATCCGACCGACGCCGGGGTGCGTCGCGCAGTCGTTGGTTCGAACCGCGATTACCGGGCAGCCGAGCAGCTCGAGCGTTCCCGGCAGATCTACCAGGACATCCTCGATTCGCTGGCCGAGAACCGTCGGGCGGTCAGGGATGCAAAAGCAGAGGTCGCCAAGGGCATCGCCGATCAGCGTCCCCCGGCCGACAAGGCCAGGGACCGGGCCAAGCTCGCCGAGGCCGAGGCCAACCTGCGGAAGCTGGAGAGGTCGCTGGCCCCCGCGCGTCGCTACTTCCGCGAGAATCAGGCCGCGCTCCGCCGCCTCGAAGAGGTGAGGGGAACCCTGGGTCTCTTCCGCTTCTCCTACTACGAGGCCTTCGAGGAGCAGCTCAGGCCGATGGAGATCAGCGCGTCGAACGACTTCGCGCAGCCCGAATGCATTTTCCCCTCGCAGGCGACCGTCACCAACGCCACCTACCCGCTGGCACGCCAGCTCCTGCTGACCGTCAACTACCGGAACATGCGGGATCCTGACATCAACGAGTTCCTGGTCCAGAGCCTTTCCCGATCCCAGCGGCTGGCCGAGAGTGCCGCCCTGGTGCCCCTCCCCGACGAGACGCAGGCCACCGAACTGGCATGGCTGAACGGCACAACCGAGCCAGACATCATTTTCTACCAGTCGGGTGCCGCCCCTGAGGTCGGGACCAACCAGACCGCCGGTGGCGAGTAGTCGCCCGGCTGTCATTTACCCTTGATCGGCCGCTACTCGGCCTTGAATGTCGGTTTAACGGGGGGTGAGATCATTTTGACTGTGTTTCGGCGTTTAGCTACAGCTCTCGTTCTTCTGGGTCTGGGCCTTGCCCTGGCCGCCATGCCCGCTGCCTCGAATGCGGCGAAGCGCCAGGGCCCCTGCTCGACCCTGCCCGTCAACATCAAGATGAGCACTCACGACCCGACCGGCCTGCTTGAGGACGGCTATGCCTGGATTTATGTGAATCCGAAGGGCAGGATCCGTTCGGCGATGGTCAGGGTGATGCGGGGAAACATGACTTTCGCCCGGGGCCGGATCGTCGGCCCGATGACCCCGGGAAGGACGACCCTGATCCGCATGCACGTGAAGAAGCGCATGTTTTCCGGCAAGTACCGGATCAAGGTGACCGCCGGGAAGCCCGGCAAGTGCCGCCACCGGGTCAGCAAGTCGCGAACCTGGCGCTTCACGAGCCCCAGCCTGGGCCTGAAGGCAATCCCGGTCAGCACCCGGGTCGGTGACAACGTGAACGTGGTCCGCTTTGCGCTGCGTCCCGTCCGCCGCACCAAGGTCGGCCGGACCAGGGTCTCCCTGATCGGCCCCGGCGGTGGCGTGATCAGCCAGCAGGTGATCAACTCGATCGGCAACCGGCAGATCCTGGCCGAGCTGCCGATCCAGGGCAAGCTCAAGGCCGGCAAGTACAAGGTACGCCTTAGCGGACAGGACCTTGCCACCGGCAACTATCGCGTCTCAAACCAGTCCTGGCGCTTCGGCCGGGGCGGGGGCGGTGCCAAACCGGTGCCGACGACGGGTCAGCTGACCCAGAAGGTGGCCGTCGACTGGACCAGGGGCCAGTGGGACGGTCGTCAGGTGGGCGGATTCATCGCCCCGGGAATCGGCTACGGCGAAGTCGTCTGCAGTCCGTACCAGCAGTGGGTGCGCTTTTACCCCTCCGACGCGGGTCGTGAGAGCGCGATGATGACCTGGACCTACAAGAACTGGGACTTCAACAAGGGCTGGGAGAAGGCCGTGCGCGAGGCCAAGTACTCGGAGGGCACCGGTCCCGACTTCCGCGAGGGCATGAACAAGTTCGGACCAACCGAAAAGCACTCGACCGGCACGTTTCAGGGCATCATCTCCGACCGCGGCCCGATCGACGGTCCCGGCGGAGCAAAGCTCGCCCCCCCGACGACCTTCGACCTCGACTGGGTCTGGGACTTCAACAAGGCCGGCAACTCCTACTGCCATGTGAAGGCGACCTTCCGCACCCAGACTGACGAGTTGACCGACCCGATGGCTCGGTCGGTGCAGATCGTGTGGCGTGGCGACTCGAACGCGACGCCCGCCAACACGACGAGCGACGTCGACTTTCCGGGACTCGGAAAGGTGCAGGCGATCTGCCAGCAGGGCCCCAACGGGTACCGGCGCCTGATCATCGATTCGGCGACCGGCGGCAGCGTCTACACCCGGGAAGGGTCGGAGGATTACAAGGTGAACCAGGAGGAGGGTCCGCTGGTGATGCGGCTGCCGAACAACGGAATGCTGTTCGTCCAGATGGACAACGGTGACCGGGTACTCGTCTCTTCCCGATGGAAGGTGAACGACCCGGTTGCTTCGAACAACTGGTGCGTCGTTTCCGCCCAGATCTACAGCCCTTCATAAACGGGTCAACAGCGGGTTAGAATGACCGCGTGGGCACAGATTCCGGAAAGACGGACGCAGCCGCGCTCGACGACCTTCGCGCATCGGTAGGGCGGGTAAGCCTCGAAGTTCAGTCGCTGAGTGACCGAGTTCGTGAACTGGTCGAAGCGGTCGAGGCGCTGGCGCCCGAAGGCCGCGCAGAAAGCGCGGTGCCGCCTCCGGTCGCTCCGACGGGAGATCGTGGCGAGATCGGGGTGAGCGTCTCGCCGCTGCCGGAACTGGCCATGGCCGCAGTTGCCGAGACGGCTCTCCGGGGACTGCCGTCGGTGCGCAAGGTGGTATCAGTCGAGCGATCCAACAACCAGGCCACGTTCCTTCTCGAGATCGACGATGACTCCGAACTCGTCAGTGAGATGAGACGTGCCATGCCCGTACCGATCACCGTGGACAAGGCCCCCGATGGCTCCCTCAAGGTGGTGCTGGAGTGGGCCTGGGGCAGGTCCGCCGCCAGCGCAGGCTGAACTGATGCGAGTTGGCTGAACGTATTCCGCGTGACCAGAGCCTGAGCCGGATCCACGGCTCAGGCGCGCTTTTCGCTGCCGCCTACGGCAACGTCGGGTCCTCGATCTACTACGCGCTCGGCGTCACTGCCGCCTTTGCGCTCGGTCTGACCCCCGTTGCCTTCATGATCGCCGGCCTGATCTTCATCTGCACGGCGGCCACCTACGCCGAAGCGACGGTTATGTACCCCGAGGCAGGCGGATCCTCTTCCTTCGGCCGGCATGCCTTCAACGAGCTGATCAGCTTCATCGCCGCCTGGGCGCAGATGCTGAACTACACGATCACGGTCGCGATCTCGGCCTACTTCGTGCCGCATTACCTCGCGGTCTTCTGGCCGGCGCTCGGGCAAGCCCCGGGCGACATCATCGGCGGTGCGGCCGTGATCGTCTTTCTCGCCTGGCTCAACATCCGGGGCGGCCAGGAATCGGCCCGGCTCAACATCATCCTCGCCGTCGCCGACCTCGCCACACAGGTGATCCTCGTCGCGATCGGCATGTTCCTCGTCTTCAACACCGACATCCTGATCAGCAATGTCAGTCTCGGGGTCGCTCCGACCTGGCCGGACTTCGCGCTCGGAATCGCGGTAGGAATGATCGCCTACACCGGCATCGAGACGATCTCGAACATGTCCGAAGAGGCCAAGGACGCGGCGCGGTCCGTACCCCAGGGCGTGGCACTGGTAGTCATTGCGGTGCTCGGTCTCTACCTCTTCATCCCCATCGTCGCCCTCTCGGCGATGCCGGTCGAGTTGAACCAGGCCGGCGAGTACGTGACGGAGCTGGGTACTACATATGCCGACGATCCGATCCTGGGGATCGTCGAGAATCTCGACCTCTCGAGCGGCCTGACCGACATCCTGAAAATCTATGTCGGCGTCCTGGCCGCGGTGATCCTCGTGATCGCGACCAATGCGGGGCTGATCGGGGTCTCCCGCCTCAGCTACTCGATGGGCCAGTACAGACAACTGCCCGAGGCGATCCGGCAGATCCATCCGACCTACCGCACGCCTTACGTGGCAATCGTCTTCTTTGCGGTGCTCGCGATCATCACGCTGCTGCCAGGGCAGGCTTCATTCCTCGCAACCATGTATTCGTTCGGGGCAATGCTCTCGTTCACCATCGCCCATGCGGCGGTGATCCGCCTGAGGCAGAAGATGCCGGACGCCAGGCGGGAGTGGAAACCCCGGGGCAACTTTCCGGTGAAGGGCGTCCTGATCCCGATCACCGCGGTTCTCGGCGGCCTCGGCACCTTCCTGGCCTGGCTGGTGGTCATGGCCCTGAACCCGGTCACCCTCGCCGTCGGGTCGCTCTGGCTGCTGCTGGGCCTGGGCGGCTATGTCCTGTACCGGCGCCACCAGGAACTTCCCCTCACCGGAACGGTCAAGGTGCTCCTGCCCGAGCCACTCGGCGTCGAGGAGATCGAGTACAAGTCGGTGATCGTCGCCTTCCCGGCTGACCAGCCGTTCTCGGAGGACGTGATGGCTACCGCCGCGAAGCTGACCTCGGACCGTCGCCGGGGGATCCACATAACGGCTCTCCTCACCGTACCCACACACCTCCCGCTCGAGAGTTCGATGGCCGAAGAGGAGAAGAAGGCCCAGGAGAAGATCGAGCGGGCAAAGCTGATCGCCGGTCTGCGGGTATCCGGGCGGGTCGAAAGGGTGCGACCCGGGCAGGAGGGTTACTTCCTCGCCCGGCAGGCCCGGACCTCGAAGGCGGCCGCGATCGTCATCGGTCTCGAATCCCGCGGGGGTGTGCCGCAATACGACAAGACGCTGGAAACCATCCTGCGTGAGCGCCCTTGCCGGGTGATCGTCGTTACCGAAGATTCAGGTCCGGCCAGGAGTGCCGGCGGGCGGGAAATGGTGGTTCCGTGAAGCCGGGCGGGGCGTACGACAGGTCGGTGAGGGCCCTCTCCGCCGTCTATGGCGTGATCGGCCTGGTCATCCTCGTCCTCACCGTGGTCCAGGGCGGCGGCCCGACCTCGGTCGGCTTCCTGATCGGCCTCGCCTTCATCGCGGTCGGCGTGGGCAGGTACGTGGTTCAGCGCAAGATCACGGACAGGCCACCGGAATGAGGATGAGGGACGTCAGGCTGGCCGAGAAGGCGCCTCAGTCGGGGGCGCTCTGGCTGCTGATCGTGACCTACGCGGCGGTCGGCTTCTCGATCTACTTTGCCCTCGGCGTGGTCGCCAAGAAGGGTCTCGGCCTGACCCCGCTCATCTTCGTGGCTACCGGGCTGCTCTTCGTGATCACGATCTTCACCTACTTCGAAGGCAGCGCGATGCTGAAGGAACGGGGCGGATCTTCTTCCTACGCCCGGCACGCCTTCAACGAACTGGTCGCCTTCGTCGCGGGCTGGGTGATCCTGCTCGACTACCTGATCGTGATCGCGCTGGCAGTGCTTTCGGTACCCCACTACCTGCGTCCGATCACCGGTGACCTCGACGGAACGCTCTGGCTGCCATTGGTGATCGCCGCGGTCGTGCTCTACATCACGGTGCTGAACACTCTGGACGTTCCGGCCAGGAGACGGCCACGCTTTCTGCTCTTCCTTGCAGGCATCGACCTGTTCACGCAGGTGCTTGTGATCGTTGTCGGCCTTTTCGTCGTCATGGACCCGGAAAGCCTGACCAGGCATGTCGAGCTCTTCTCCAGCCCGGGGGTCACCGACGTGATCTACGCGGCGGTCCTGGCGATGCTCGCCTACGCCGGCATCGAGGCGGTCTCGAACCTGGCCCCGGACCTCGACCTGAACCCGCGTCAGTTCACGAGGGTCGTGACAAGGACCGTCTGGATCGTCCCGCTGCTCTACGCCGCGATGGCCGCGGTCGCACTGATGGCCGTACCGGTCTACATCGGGCCGGACGGACCGGTCACCGATCTCGGGACCGTCTACATCGAAGCGCCGGTGCTCGGAGTGGTCGAGGCATTCGAACCCGCCTGGTTATCCGACGGGCTGCAGTGGATCGTCGCGATCGTCGCTGCGGCGACGCTGGTCTGGGCCGCCAACACCGCCATGCTCGGCGTCTCGAGGCACACCTACACACTGGCCGTGAACCGTCAGATCCCGAGCTGGCTAGGACAGCTGGGCCGACGTTACGAAGTCCCCTACAAGGCGATAATCCTCTGCGCTCTGGCCGTCTTCGGCCTCGCCCTGACGGGTGACATCGAAATGCTGGCGGGGATCTACGCCTTCGGAGCCACACTGGCCCTGACCATCGCCCACCTCTCGGTCCTGAGGCTGCGGCGAACCATGCCCGATGCCGAACGGCCCTTTCGGGCACCGCTCAATTTCACGGTTGGCGGGGTTCAGCGACCCCTGACCGCCGTGATCGGTGCCGTGCTCAGCAGCCTCGCGCTCGTCTCGGTCCTGCTCTTCCACGACTCGGCACGCTGGGTGGGCCTGGGCTGGCTGGCGGTAGGGCTGGTCGGATATGTGGTCTACCGCCGGCTGGTCGAGCAGATCAGTCTGACCCGCCAGGTGACGGTGGAAGCCCGCGCCCTGACCCGGCCGCGGGTGTCGATCGACTTTCACAACATCCTGGTCCCGATCTTCGGTACGCGTACGGACGACGACATCGTCTCGACCGCGGGCCGGATGGCAGCAGAGGGCGACCCCGAGGAGACCGGCGCGCAGGCCGTGCTCACGCTGCTATACCTGATCGAGATTCCGCTGACCAGGGGGATCAGGGATCCCCTGCCCGAAGAAGTTGCCGATGAAGCCCAGCGGGTCACCAAGCGTGCCCGGGAGGTCGCAGAGGAGTACGACGGGGTGGACGTGAGGGTGGAGATCGAGCGGGTGCGGCGCAAGGGCACCGGGATCGTCTTTGCGGCCCGGCGCCTCGGGGTCGACGCCATCGTGATGGGGGCGGAACCACCCAGCCCGATCAAGGGTGGCGCCAAGCTGGGCGGGATCGGTGACTACCGGCCGGCAGAGATCGGGCCGGTAACCGCCTACGTGCTCAAGAGAGCGCCCTGTCGGGTACTGCTGACCGCGCCGGGCAGCGAGTGAACCGCCACCCTCGGTCAACTAGGATGCCCGCATGTTCCTGTTGATCGTGGGCTGCGGCAGAGTAGGTTCGAGTCTCGCCCTGTCAATGCTGTCTGAAGGTCACACGGTGTCCTGCCTCGATCAGGATCCGGAGTCCCACGCCCGGCTGGAGGTCGGCCTCGACTGTTCCTGGGAGGAGGCCGGTGGGCAGTTCACCGTCGGCACCGCTCTCGAGACGCAGGCTCTCGAGGAGGCGGGCATCGAAGAAGCCGACGCCTTCGTCGCTGCGACCGACGGCGACAACACCAACATCGTGATCTCGCAGATTGCGAAGCGGCGCTTCAACGTCGAGACGGTCATCGCCCGCATCCTCGACCCGCTTCGGGCCGAGTGGTACCGCGAGCAGGGGCTGAGGACGATCTGCCCAACCAAGGTGGCAATCGAGATGCTCGAGGAGAAGCTGCGGGGGGTCGAGGGCTAGATGTACGTGATCGTCGCCGGTGCCGGCAAGGTAGGAGTCAACCTGACCCGCGAACTGCTCGACCAGGGCCACGAAGTAACCCTGATCGAGAACCGCCGCCAGCGCTACCTGGGCGTCGAGCAGCTGCTCGAACACAACGTCCTCTATGGCGACGCATCGGAGCTCTGGGTGCTGGAGCGGGCCGGCATAGAGCGGGCGGACATGGTCATTGCCGTGACCGGAGACGACGAGGACAACATCCTCATCTGTCAGGTCGCCAAGGAGAAATACGGGATCGAGAGGATCATCGCCAGGGTCAACAACCCGAGCAACCGGCCCCACTTCGACCTGCTCGGAATCAAGCCCGTGGTGTCGGCTACAGAGCTGATTCTCCGCCTGCTCGAGCACGAAGTGCCGCATCACAACCTCGTGCACCTGCTCGACCTCGAGGAAGAGGAGATCGAGATCATCGAGATCCGGCTGGGGGCGAAGTCCCCCGTGGTGGGACGCACTGTCGGCGAGCTGAACACCCCGGACAACACCCTGGTCATCGCCGTAATCAGGGATGGCAGGGGCATGGTCCCCAACGCGAGTACCGTCTTCGAAGAAGGTGACGACATCCTTGCGGTACTCGACCCCCAGCGGGAAGAGGAACTCAAGTCACTTTTCACCGCAACCTGAGCTGGCATGAAAAAGCCCGGTCAGAGACCGGGCTGAAGGCTGCGGGGCAGGGACTCGAACCCCGATTTCACGGACCAGAACCGCACGAATTACCATTATTCTACCCCGCAGCGGGTGACCGGAAGGATAACGACGCAGGCATCGGGATGCACCTTCGCCCGGTCCCGTCCCGCGAAGCCCGACCGGGCCTTCTGTTACCTTGATCTCCGTGCCCACCAACAGTTTGAAGTTCCGGCGGACGGCCGGTATCGCCCTGACTGTCGCTGCGCTCGGCCTGGGTGTCGTTGCCTGTGGAGGCGGCGATGATGAGGAGACGCCGGCGCCGGTCACCACGACGACGACCACTGAGGAAACCGTCACCCTGACCACAGAGGATCTGATCACCGAGGGTGACGCGATTTGCGCCGAGGCGAACTCGGCCCTCGGTTCGATCGAGGCATCGACCGTTGACGACACGACCAAGTCGACCCAGGTGGCCGACATCTACGACGGGATCGCCCAGCAGCTGGGTGAACTCGGCACTCCCTCTGACGGCGAGCCGCCCACCGACGTAATCGCGGCGGCGCAGGAGCTCGCCGATGGTACCGGCGATACCACGGCATTCCAGACGGCGGCAAGCGAGTACGGCTTCACGGACTGTGCGGAAGCGCCGGAGGCGGTGGCCTACCCGACCGATTCGGCCGGCACCGACAGCTCTACGGCGACCGACTCTACCGACACCTACGTGCCGCCGGCAACGGACTCGACTGACACCTACGTGCCGCCCACGACCACGGCGCCACCGACGACCGGAGGCGGGGTGGCCCCGACAACTCCCGACACCGGCGGCTCATCCACGGGTGGCAGCTCCGGGGGCACTTCCTCCGGCGGGATCGGCCCGGGCTAGGGCTTGCCCCGGGACGGTGAACCGCCCCGGGGTTGCCGAAGGTCTTCCCGGGCTTTCGCCAGTCAGGGCCGGGTGAGGTCCGCGGCCATCTCCTCGAACACTTCGACGTAACGGTCGACGGCCTCGTCCGTGTGGGTCACCGAGAGGGTCCATTCCTCCTCACGGCCCGGAGTCATGAAGATCCCCCGGTTCATGTTGAAGAGCCAGGCCAGCTCGCTCAGCTCGGCGTCCTGATTCGCCTTGAAGGTCTCGTAGTCGTTGACGTGCTCGGTCGAGAAGGTGACGCAGCCCTTGGAGCCGATGCCTACCGTGTAGCCGGGCAGGTTGTACTTGTCGACCACTTCGTTGCAGCCGGCAATGATGCGGTCGTTGAGGTGATCCAGCGTCTCGTAGGCCTCGGCAGTCATCACCTGCTCGAGATTGGCCCGGGCTGCGGCCATGCAGAGTGGATTCCCGTTGTAGGTGCCCACCTGGTAGACCGTGCCATCCTCGACGCATGCCATCACTTCCTCGTTGCCGCCGATGGCGCCTACCGGGAAACCTCCGCCGAGTGCCTTGGCCAGGGTGACCATGTCAGGCATCACGCCGAACTTCTCCACGGCACCGCCGGGAGCGATGGTGATCCCGGTCTTCACCTCGTCGAAGATGAGCACGACGCCGTGCCGGGAAGTGATCTCGCGAACTTCTTCGAGATAACCCTCCTCGGGAAGGACCACACCGAGGTTCATCATCGCCGCCTCCATGATCACGCAGGCGGGCAGACGGCCCTCTTCCTTCATCTTCAGCATCCGCCGCTCCATAGCGCCGGCATCGTTGAAGGGGACGGCGACCACCTGGTCGACCGTGGCCTGGGGTATTCCGGCCCCATAGGGGAGAGAGGCGAGATTCTCGTGGTCGCCGATCTTGTCGTACTCGACGCCGATCGAGACCATGACCGTGTCGTGATGGCCGTGGTAGGAGCCGAAGATCTTCATCACGTCATCGCGGCCGGTGTGTCCACGGGCGATGCGGATCGCGTCCATGGTCGCCTCGGAGCCGGAGTTCGTGTACCTCCACTTGGGCAGTCCCCAGCGGGCGGCCAGGTCGTTGCCGACCGCGATCGCATCCTCGGTGGGTGCTGCGAAGTGCGTTCCCTTCTGGTAGCGGGCCTGGACAGCCTCGCCGATCAGCGGGTTGGCGTGACCCTGCACCATCGAACCGAAACCGTTGTGGAAATCCCACATTTCGTTGCCGTCCACGTCCCAGACCTTGGGGCCAACACCGGACTCCATGTAGATCGGCCACGGTTCGCGCAGCTGGTAGGAAGAGGCAACACCGCCCGAAAGGTGCTTCCTGGCCCGCTCGAAGGTCTCCTTCGACTTCTGGGTGTTCGCGTTGAGGCGCTCTTCCTCGCGGAGCGTCAGCTCCTTGATCCTCGTGCGGTCAAGCTGGATGGCGGTCGTGTTCATGCGGCTTCTCCTGACTTGTCTGGTCGGCCTGGTCTCCGTTCGGCTTCCCGGTTGCTCACTAAAGGTATCGCTCCACCAGTTAGGGTAGGTGGCCTAATCCAACTATGGGGGGGCTGCGGTGGCTGTTTCGGGTCGGTTCAAGAAGGGTGGAATCCCGGCGGTGGCGGTTGCCATCATCGGGGCGTTGGTGATCGGGCTGGCGCTGGCCGGGTCCATGGCAGCTGCCCCGGATGCGACGGCGGCGAAGCTCACGGCCTGCGTCAACAAGAAGACCGGAGCGATGCGCCTCGTCTCCGGCAAGAAGGCAAAGAAGAAATGCCCCAAGGGGTGGCGCAAAGTCACCTGGCAGAAGGACAAGGGTCGGACCGGCCTGCAGGTCGTCGCCGCGGACGGAAAGGTCGTAGGCATCCTGGTCGGCATGAGTCCGATCGGAACCGGCGTGAATGCCTTCACCATTCTCCGTAACGGGGGCATCTACACCTACCTCGGTGGCGGTCAGCTCTATCCGACTTCCGCGATGGGTTCCCTGCCGGAATTCAAGACGGCGGATTGCTCGGGCCCGGCGTACGTCGGTCTCGACGGTGCCGTACCGGCGGTCACCCTTGACTTCTACAGAGGACTTTTCGGAGGTCCGTTCCGACTGGTCTTCCGGACTTTCTCTCCGCTCGGCCTGGGTCCGGCTTCGACCTGGAAGTTCCAGGGGGCGACCGAGGATGTACTCGTCGGGATTCCCCTCTATGAGCTGCAGTCCGATGGAACCTGCGACCCGAGTGATCCGGCCTTCACCGGAACCCTGTTCCAGTTCGACTCCCAGCCGGCCCCGCCTGACTTCGCGGGACCGCTCCGAATCAGGTAGCCGGGATCCGGATGGCGTCGGCCGGCTAGTCCTGGTCGGTCGACGAATCTGTCCAGGAGCTGTAGAGCCCGGCGTAAAGGCCTCCTGCTGCGATCAGCTCATCGTGGCTCCCGGTCTCGGCAATGCGGCCGTGCTCGAGCACGATGATCCGGTCAGCCCTGCGGATCGTTGAGAGCCGGTGGGCGATCACGACCGCAGTCCGGCCTTCCAGCACCCCGTCCAGGGCCTTCTCGATGACCCTTTCCGTACGGGTGTCCACGGCGGAGGTGGCTTCGTCGAGAATCAGGATGCGGGGTTCGGCGAGGATCACCCGTGCGAAGGCGACCAGCTGGCGCTGGCCCGAGGAAAGCTGGACCCCGCGCTCGCCGACCTCGGTTTCCAGTCCATCGCTGAGACGCTCGATGAAGGGGGTGGCCCCGACCGCCTCGGCTGCCGCCGCGATCTCCGTGATGTCGGCATCCGGCCTGCCGAAGGCGATGTTCTCGGCGATCGAGCCGGAAAACAGGAAACCCTCCTGGGGGACGATGCCCATCTGGCTGCGCAGAGCCCTCTGGCGGTAGTCAGAGAGTGGCCGGCCGTCGATCATGATCCGGCCCTTCTGGGGGTCGTGAAATCGCGTGATCAGCTTCGCGAGCGTCGACTTGCCGGC
>JRYG01013180.1_pt1 | contig 19744 bp, 18 predicted proteins | sample 235341 | NCBI WGS metagenome assembly JRYG01 (sample SAMN03074218, study PRJNA261478) | activated sludge metagenome | biome: Wastewater Treatment Plant; feature: Wastewater; material: Activated sludge; isolation source: activated biomass of a wastewater treatment plant treating hydrocarbon... ... | reverse complement strand
AAGATGGGCTGGAACGCCTCGGATACGCACCCGCTGACCTTCGAGGACGCCCGGGTTCCCGCCGGCAACCTGCTGGGCCCGCGCGGCCAGGGCTTCAAGCAGTTTCTCCAGATTCTCGACGGCGGCCGGATCGGTGTCGCCGCGATGTCTGTCGGCGTCGCCCAGGGTGCGCTCGACGAGGCCATCAAGTACGCGAAGGAGCGCCAGGCCTTCGGCAAGTCGATCTCGAAGTTCCAGGCCATACAGGCGAAAATCGCCGACATCTCATCCCAGATCGAGGCCGCCCGCCTGCTGACCTACAAGGCAGCTGTCGAGAAGGACCGGGGCGAAAACTTCACCCTCACCGCCGCCCAGGCGAAGCTGATCACCGGCCGGCTCGCCGTCCGGGCCACCGAGGAGGCCGTCCAGATCCACGGCGGCTACGGCTTCATCGAGGAATACCCGGTCTGCCGCTTTTACCGGGACGCGAAGATCCTGACTATCGGCGAGGGCACCGACGAGGTCCAGCAGATGGTCATCGCCCGCGCCCTGGGCTGCTGACCACCCGCCCGATCATTTCCGCGACGGCATCGGCGAACTCCCTGTCGAGTTTGCCGGTGCCGAGCAGCCACCGCCTCAACAGCGGCCCGTAGATCAGCTCCGCCAGGGTCGCCGGATCGACATCAGGATCAACCTGGCCGTTCGAGCTTGCCGCTTCGATCCAGTCGACCGTGATCGCGGTCAGAAGACCCAGAATCCGCCGTTGGAGTTCCCGCGCAAGCGCGGCATCCTCCTGGAAACCTATGGTGACGGCCCTCATCAGCCGGTCGAACGACGGCTCCGAGAACTCGGCCACTGCGGTACGCAGAAAGGTCTTCAGGTCTGAATGGAAGTCTCCCGTGTCCGGGATCACCAGGCGGTCCGGACCGTCACCGAGCACGGCCTCGAAGACAACCGCACCCTTGGTCGGCCACCAACGGTAGATCGTCTGTTTTCCCACCCGGGCGTGCCTGGCAATGGCGTCCATGGTTAGCCGGTTCCAGCCCCCCGCCAGGAGCAGCTCAACCGTGGCCGTGAGGATCGCATTCCGGGACTTCTCACTCCGTCGCCTCTCATCCGGCCATCTCTTCTCATCCCGAAGTCTCACCTGAGACACAAAGGCCTGGAGAGAAGGGACTCTCCCCCACCGCCTTTGGGTTCCTCGAGCACCCCCGACCGCGGGACCAGGTACTCCCGAAAAACTCTCGCGAGACGGAACGTTCCGTCTCGCGAGAGTTTTTGGGGTATGCGTCCGCTGGCCGAGCCCGGGAACGCTGGCCGGACCCTCGGCGGCAGAGGCCTGTTCAGGTCGGGCGGGTCTGGAAGGTCAGGTGGGCGAACTGGCCGAACTTCTCGGCCGAAACCAGCTCGAGGCGGTCAGAGTGGATTTCACGGGGAAAGAGTGGCGCGCCGGAAGCAAGGGCAACCGGCGTGAGGGTGATCTGAAGCTCGTCGAGAGCCCCGGCGTCGAGGAACTGGCCGGCAAGATCGCCGCCTCCAATCACCCAGATATCTCCCTTGCCGGCGGCATCCCGGATCTCCCCGAGGTGATCCTCCACCCGGCCGTCGACCAGACGAACGTCTGCGCCTTCCGGCACCGGAAGGTCCCGGCTGCTGAACACGAAGGTCGGGCGCTCACCGTAGAACTCCCGCCACTTCTCCGGCTGCTCGGCCAGGTTCTCGTGACCGTAGACCCACTCGTAGGTGGTGGAACCGCAGACCAGCACGTCGACGCCGTCGAGAAAGGACTGAAAATCAACCGCTTCCGGGGAGCCAACCTCGAAGAGCCAGTCCAGCGAGTTGTCATCGGTGGCTATGAACCCGTTGAGGGTCGTAGCCGTGCAGTAGATGACTCGGGGCATCGATCGGAAGCTCGCCGGGCGGCGGGGTTCAGGCCGTCAGGGGATTGGCGGTGATCGAACCCGCCGGACGGTCCTTGATCTCGGCAGCACGGCCGACAGTGTCGGGAATCCCGTAGTACTCGAGCACCTGGTTCTCCTGCTCCCGGTTGAGGGGAAGGGCCGGATCGACGGCCGGAGCATTGCGGATCACCTCACGGTCATGGGGCGTCCACACCCGCCCTGCCGCTGCAGCGCATTCACGGATCGAGACCGGTACCACCTTGCCGAACCGCCCGAGCTTGACGAGGATCCAGGTCGGCTCGCCGGTCTCGCCATCAACAAAGAGACCCTCGACCCGGGCCACGCCCTGGCCGGTAATGTCATCCACCCGGTAACCGTCCCAGGATTTGACGTCCTCAAGACTGGGCTGGGGTGCCGTCGTTTCACTCATCAATCTCTCCTTCCAGCAGTTCGGCCGCGGCCGATGCGGGATCAAGTTCCCGGCTGACGACCCGGTTCAGAAGCTCCGCCACTCTTGGATCATCCTCGATTGCCGCTTCAAGGCGGCGCCTGAGCCTTGCGGTTGCCAGCCCCAGGACTTCCGAGCGCAGATTACGGGCCCGCCGCTCGGCCAGCGTTCCCTCGGATTCGATGAAGGCGCGGTGTTCGGCCACCTTGGCCGCGAGTTCCTCAGTCCCCTCGCCCCGTGCTGCCTCGGTTCGGAGGATCGGGACCCGCCAGCCGCCCGGCGTATGGGAGAGGGAAAGGGCCCCGCGTACCTCGCGGATCATCGTGTCGGTCATCGGGTGATCCGACTTGTTGACCACGATGATGTCCGGAATCTCCATGACGCCGGCCTTCAGGGCCTGGATCGAGTCACCCGACCCCGGCATCAGGGCCAGGACGATGGTGTCGGCGTGGTCGACGATGTCGATCTCGCCCTGTCCCACCCCGACCGTTTCGACCAGAACGTCGTCCTTGCCCGAGGCATCCATGACCAGCGCCGCCTGAAGGGCAGCTTCCGAGAGCCCTCCGAGGGCGCCGCGGGAAGCCATCGACCGGATGAAGACGCCCTTGTCGAGGAAGTGCTCGGTCAGCCGGATGCGATCGCCGAGCAGGGCCCCCTGGGTGAACGGGGAGGAGGGATCGATCGAAAGGACCGCGACCTCCCGGTCCTCCTTGCGGAGTTCCCTGGTGAGAGCGCCAATCAGAGTGCTCTTGCCGACACCGGGCGGGCCGGTGAAGCCGATTATCCGCGCCTTCCCGGTCTTCGGATAGACCTCCCGGACCAGCTCCCAGCCGGCCGGATCGTCGGATTCGATCAGGGTGATGGCCCGGGCCAGCGCGCGCTTGTCGCCCGCGAGGAGCCTTTCGGCGAGGGGGCTGATCGTGGCGGGGGCGTCATTCATGGACCAGGCCAGTCTAATTAGACTCACGGCCAATTTGACCCGCTCACTCTCATCCTTTGCCCGGAAGGGAATGCTGAAGCCAAAGTACCTGCGGCTTTTCTGGCGCTACCTTTGGCGGAGGCTGCTCACCCACTCCGGTCACAGATGGGCCACCGACGGCCCCGTGTTCTTCGGCCGGGACCTTCAGCTCCAGACCGGAAAGCAGGCCCGGATCAGGTTTGGGCGCTGGGTATGGATCGGCGACGGTACGAAGGTCCGCTGCCACGAAGGCGAGGTGGAGATCGGGCCCAAGACGGTCCTCGGCCAGGAATGCACCATCTCCGCTTACCGGCGAGTGAAGATCGGCGCCGAATGCGTGATCGCCGACCGGACCATGTTCATCGACTTCGACCACGGAGTCGTCGACATCGAGAAGCCGATCCGCGAACAGGGGATTTACATGGAAGAGGTGGTGGTCGGCTCGAACGTCTGGATCGGTTACGGCGCAGCAATCCTGCGGGGGGTCAGGGTTGGTGACAACGCCGTGATCGGGACCAACTCCGTAGTGACCAAGGACGTGCCGGCCAATGCCGTGGTCGGGGGCGTGCCTGCCCGGATCCTTCGCATGCGCGAAGCCCCGACCGGGCTCATATGGCCCGACCCCGTGGAACCGGAACCAGGCACTCCCGGAGTAATGGAGATTCCCTAGCTCGCGGAATCGGTGGCGATGGCCAGTGATTCGTAAAGGTCCAGCGTCTGCTGGGCGATCTCGTTCCAGTCGAACATGCGGATGTGGGCGAGGCCTTCCTCGACCATCCGCTTGCTGAGCTCCGGGTCGCCGAGAACCTGGATGGCAGCCTCGGCGAGATGTTCCGGATCGGAGGCGCGGAACCTGAGGCCCGCGCCCTCGATCGGCACGACCTCACGGAGTCCGCCGGTATCGGCCGCGATGCAGGGACATTCGGAAGCCATCGCTTCGAGCGCCACCAACCCGAACGGCTCGTAGATCGAAGGCACGACTGTGAGATCGGCGATCCGGTAGAGGGAATGAAGTACGTCATCGCCGATCCAGCCGAGGAAGGTGCCGTGCTCCATCAGGCCGAGTTCGTTCGCCTGTTTGTGGAGTTCGGCCTCGTGGGTGCCGGAGCCGGCGACCAGGAACCGCGTGTTCGGCAGCGCCGCGATGACTTCCGGCATCGCTTCGAGTGCCAGCTGGAAACCTTTCTCGTAGACCAGCCTGCCGATCAGCAGAACGAGGTTTTCTTCCGGAGCGGCGAACTGCGAGCGCAGTCGGGCAAGCTCCGCCGGATCCTCGGCCGGGAGATCCTCCGGGTCGATTCCGTTCGGGATGACCGAGATGCGGCCTTCCTCGACGCTGAAGATGTCGGCGATCTGCTCACGCATGAAGTGCGAGCAGGCGATGACCCGGTCCGACCGGTTGGCTATCCATTTCTCCACCCCGTGTATGTGGGACTGCGGATGCTTGTCCACCCAGCCCTGGTGGCGGCCGAATTCGGTCGCGTGGATCGTGGTCACCAATGGCGCGTTGAACCGGCGGGCGAGATGGTCGCAGGCTCCGGCGACGAGCCAGTCGTGCCCGTGAACGAGATCGAAGTCGATGCGGTCACCCAGCTCCACGCCGGCCGCGAGCATGTCCGCGTTCATCCGTTCGACCCAGGTGACGAATTCACCGAGGTCGGTCGGGCGCTCGGGCTCGACGATCCGGTGGATCTGCACTCCGGCCATCTCTTCCTCGACCGTCGCCTGCTCTCCGCCCCGGGTAAGGACGTGGACCTCGACCCCGAGTTCGACCAGCGCTTCGGAGAGCTTCCGCACGTGACGGGCGAGTCCACCCTCGATCAGCGGCGGGTACTCCCAGGTGACTACGAGAATGCGAGGCAAGGGCTTGGGCTGATGTCTAGGGAGTGAGAAACGGCGTAAGCGTGAGGTCAGGAGCGAGACTGCGGAGTCCGGGTCCGATGGGTACCCCGCTGTTTGTTGAGTCGGATTGTAGGGCTTCGAAGGCGCTTTCCGCGTGTCCGGTGGCCCGGTCGAATGGATAGTCGCCGGCCTGGCCGCGCTGGTCGAGGAAGGCCCAGTCGCTCGACTGCACCATCAGCAGCTCTCTCGCCGCACGCTCGGCCCGGTGCCTCGGTAGGTCGCGGATCATCTCGCCCACACGCAGCTCGAGGCTGCGGGAGGCCCAGGCGAGGTCGGCGACGGAAGGTGAATCCCAGGTGCGAAAGTCCTTGTCCTCCCCCCATGTCGACGGCTTGAGGTCCTCGGACCGGGCTGCCTCGCCGTGACTGTCTGCTGCCTGGTCGAGGGTGACCAGGTTCACGCCCGCCCGCGCCGCCCGGTCCAGCACCGCGGCCAGCCACTGGGGCCCTTCCTTCCACCAGTGGCCAAGCAGTTCACAGTCGATCGCGAACGTGATCAGGCCGCGCTCGCCCGTGGACTCGCGAAACCCGTCGAGCCGGGAGCGGATCGCGCCGAGAAACTCGTCCGCCTGCACGGATGCGCGTCGGCCGGCGGCCTCCGGGTCATACGGACCGCCGTCGATGCGAAAGATGTGGACGCCGTTCATCGAAAGGCGGTGAAAGTCCTGGTAGCCGGACCAGGACGGGTAGCCGGACATGTCCCAGAGCCAGGAGACCGCGGCCCAGTCGATCGTGAAAGCGAGCGGCCCGGCGCCCGTCCTGACCGGCGTCAGCGCCCGCTGTTCCGGCTCGTGCCGGCTCTGGTCGACGCAGAACCACTCCACCTGGTGCCTCTCGAGGTCGCTCTCCAGCCCGGGACGGTAGGCGCATTCGGGCAGCCAGAAGCCCCTCGACTCGCCGAAGCGACGGCGATGCGAGGCGATCCCGGTGGCCACCTGGACGTCCAGGCCGGCCCGGGTTGCGAGCAGCGGCAGGACGGCATGGGTGGCGCTCGATGGAATCAGCGATACGTTTCTGTCCCGGGCGGCCGCGAAGGCCGCGAGCGGGTCGCCCCCGGTTGCTTCCAGCAGGGAGAGAGATCGTTCGTACCGCCTCACCTCGGCCCGGGCCGCATCCACATAGTCGGGATCGGCGCTTTCGACGTCCCGCTTGGCGGCCCCCAGCCGATGGTCCCGCAGGAAGGTCTCGAGTCGCTCGCGCGCGTCTTCGGCCTCCAGCTGGTCGGCCAGCACCGGAGTGACCGTCATGGTCAGGTCCCGGGCGATCTCGAGCACCGGCAGATGGGAGCGGATCACCGCGTCAAACAGCCACTCTTCCCCGAACGGATAGGTGCCGAACCCCTCCACATACGGCATGTGGGAATGAAGGACGATCGCGAGATCGCCCGCGCCCGGCTGGGTCGCTCCTTCAGACATGGCAGACGGCGAGGAAGTCCAGGGAGCTTTCGAGATCGTGGGTTGACAGGCGGAAATCGGATGCCCTGATGGCCGGGGTGAAGCGGTCGTAGAAAGGCTTGCTGAGGCCGAGCGACTCGTGGACCCGGTCCCAGCCCAGGGAAAGTGCCAGTTCGTGCGCCTTGAGCTTGCGGGCGTGATGAAGGCCAAGAATCTCCACTCGCGAGAAGTGGGGCTCGAGCAGGGCCCGGTACTCCTCCAGGCGGTACTCCTTGACATGCCAGGGGTTGTCCGACTTCTCGGCCCCCTCGGGCGCGAGGGTCAGCAAGTTGGGCGTGGAGATGTAGGAAACGGGGGCGATCTCGGCGAAGCCGGCCACCAGCGAGTCCGGATCCTGGACATGTTCGATCGTCTGCAGGAAGACGATTGCGTCACGAGGCTCGGTGAAACTCTCGACCAGCTCGCGGCGGAATGTGACGTTTGTAGTCGTGTACTTGGCGCTCGCGTGCTCGAAAGCTTCCGGGTTCGCATCGACGCCGATCACATCGGCGGCCGAGCGGCCGAGCACGGCCGAACCGTAGCCCTCGCCGCAGGCCAGGTCGGCAACCTTCAGGCCCCTCACCCGTTCGGCGATCCATTCGTACACGACGAGGTGCCGCCGGTACCAGTAGTTCTCCTCCGGCACGTCGGGCAGGGTCCGCTCGCCGGTCAATTCGAGGGCCGGCACCCCTTCTGGCTGATTGCTCTGGATGTACGAGTCGGTCAAGGAAAGCGATTCTTCCCTATCTTTCTCCGCCATGCCCGCTTCCCCGACCGCAACGCCGGAACACATCAAGGACGTGAACACCCGCTACCACGACGCGGCGGCTGACTCCTACGACGCCAAGTGGGGGATCGACTTCGGCGAGACCGGCCAGCATCAGGTGGCGCTGAAGCTGAAGAAGGCCCTCGGTGAGATGCCGGACACGCTGGGAGACACGCTCGAGATCGGAGCCGGAACCGGCTACTTTTCGCTCAATCTCGCCAGCCAGGGGCTGATCGAGAGCCTGACCGCGACGGACATCTCCCCGGGAATGCTGAAGTCGCTCTCGAAGACCGCGAAGTCGCTCGGCTTCCCGGTGAAGACGGTGGTCACCGAGGCCGAGACGCTGCCCTTCGAGGACGGGTCCTTCGACACTGTGATCGGCCACGCGGTTCTCCACCACATCCCCGATCTCGACAGGGCCTTCTCAGAGTTCTACCGTGTGCTCCGGCCCGGCGGCCACATCGTCTTCTGTGGCGAGCCGTCGAGGTACGGCGACCGGCTCGCCGTCGTCCCGAAGCGAACCGGCAACCTGGTTGCCCCGGTCTGGCGTCGCCTGCTGGGCGCCGACACCCTCGAGCACACCGAAGAAGAGATGACCGACGACGAGCACAGCCTCGAACCCGAGGTCGACGTCCACGCTTTCGTGCCGGCTGATCTCCGGGCGATCCCGCCACGCTCCGGCTTCGTCGACACCAAGGTGAACGGCGAGGAACTGGTCGCCAACGTCTGGGGCTGGGGCATGCGCTCGATGGAATCTACCGCCACCCCGGAGTCGATCCCGCTGCGCTGGCGCAACTTCGCCTTCCGCAGCTACATCGCCTTCCAGAAGGTCGACAACAACGTCCTCGAACCCCACCTGCCGGCGGAGCTCTTCTACAACCTCCTCCTCTCAGCCCGCAAGCCTGACTGAGGCTCGCACCTGCCACCCGCCTCGGGCGAGTGGATGCCCGGATCCTCCAGGGCGGAGCTGCCGAGGAGACAGGCCGGAAATGGCCGCGATAGTACGCGGGTACGTGAGCTGCCGTTTCCGGCCGACGACGAAGGTCAGCGCCGGTCTGGTGGTTCCTGGCGCCGCTCGGAGGCCCGCCTGACACGGTAGAGCTTGACCGGCCGGTCGAGCCCCTTGAACTTGTGCTGGCCGACCCTCGAGTACCTGAACAGTTCGTCGCCGGCCGCTTCAACGGCCTTGCTCTCCGCCAGAACGCTGTCCGGCCTCGCGGTTTCCGTGATCCGGCTGGCCAGGTTCACCGGTGGCCCGAACCAGTCTCCGACCTGATGGAGCGCTTCGCCCCGGGCGACGCCGACCCGCAGGGCCGGCAGGTCATCGCCCGCTTCCTGGCCGACCTCGATGAACCGCAGCGCCGCGTCGAACAGCGCCGCACCGTCCTCCGAGACCAGCATCGCGGCATCACCGATCGTCTTGACGAGCCTGACCTCGGGATTGGTGACCTCGATCGCCACCGATTCGAGCAGTTTGGCGACGGTGCCGATCTGTTCCAGCTCCGACCTTTCGCCAAGCCGGGTGAAGCCAACGAGGTCGGCAAAACAGACGGAGACTTCGACCCCCTCGTCGGCGCCGAGCAGGCCCGGGTTGGCCATTGCCATCGCCTGGTTTCTGAGCTGGTCCAGGAAATGTGAGCGGAGCGCGTACTCGACGGCCTGCTCGGCCAGGGGCAGGAGTGATAGCGAGGCTTCGCGCAGCTGGGAAGCGGCCTCGTACTCATCGGCGCCGGGGGCGATGATGTCCGAGGCAACCAGGTCACGGTGGGCCTGGGCGATCCGTGCGGCCGAGCTACCTACCTGCCGGGTCGCGGCGAGCAGGTTTTCGGTCGGGATTCCGGCTTCCTGGAACCGCCGCAGGCGCCGCGCAGCCATCAGGTCGGATTCGTCGAAGCGCCGCTGGTCGGGTCGGGGGCGAGGCAGTCCAACCGCCGCGATCAGGTTCTGGAAGTCCGCAACCGGAAGGCCGGCCAGTTCGGCGATCTCGTCCGGCGTGTACTTCTCCGATGTCCTGCCGAGCACAATGTCCGCAGGCAACAGGGCCAGGCGGTTGGATTCGACCTCGTCCTTGAGGGTCTGGAGGTCGACTCCGTCCTCGATGTAAAGCTCGGTCAGGAGCTTGATCCGGGCGGCGCGGGCATCGCCGTCGAGGCCGTCCAGCAGGCCCTCGGCTTCAAAGTCCGGGATTTCCCGGGTTGCGACGTCGGCGGCCATGAACGGCCGCAGGTCGGGTGACGGATAGTCGTCCGGATCCGGATACTCAGCCATAGGCCACCGCTCCCCCGCGCCGCGGGTCACCCGCACCGTCGAGCCTGCCGTTTTCGGGATTCCTGGTCACGATCTGGACACCACCGAAGAAAAGGTTACGCTCGCCCCACCGGAACACTTTCTGGCCGGCCGCCTCGATACGCGAGAGTGCCTGCTCGTCCACGCCGGGTTCGGACTGCAGCAGACCTGACTCCAGGTGGATGCGGGGCGCGTCGACCGCTGCCTGCGGACCGACTCCGTCGAGCAGGTTCAGCGTCGTCTGAAGCACGGCGGAACGGATCCGGTTTGACCCGGCGCTGCCAAGCCCGGCGATCACCTGGCCGCCTTCGAGGATCAGGGTCGGAGACATCATCGAACTGATCCTGACACCGGGATCGGACTGGTGGAACCCCATCGGGTTCAGATCTTCCTCGCCCAGCATGTTGTTCAGGTGGAGACCGGTGCCGGGCACGACCATGCCGGAACCGGTTCCGTTGGAGCAGGTGACCGAAGCGCAAAGACCGTTCTGGTCCATCGCTGCCAGATGGGTGGTTGAGCCGAGACGGTCGCTCATGAAGCGGCGTGCGAAGCCCTCCTGGCCGAGGCTGGCAGCGAACTCGTCATCACGGGCCTCGTTGGCCGCCTCCATCACCGCCGCGATCTGCTCCGGTCCGTGGCCATCCATCCGCTCGAGCAGGGCGAGGCTGTACGAGATCAGGATTCCGCCGGCCGAAGGCGGCGGGTTTGTCAGCAGCTCCCGCCCCCGGTAGCTGGCCCCAACCGGGGTTCTGACCACCGGTTCATAGGCCTCGAAGTCGGCGACGGAAAGCGTGCCGCCACGGGAGAGGATGTACTCCTCCACCTTGCGGGGCACCTCACCCTCACAGAGTGCGGCAGCACCCTCAGCCCCGTAGCGCTCCAGAGCGTCACCCAGGTCGGGATAACGGAACACGTCGCCCTCGCCCAGGATCCGTCCCTCGGGGGCGTAGATCTCCCTGGCTTCCGGCGTGTCGGTGTAGATCGGTTCGAGAATCCGCAACACGTAGGCCTGCTGGCGGTTCAGCGGGGCTCCCTCCCGGGCCAGTCTTGCGGCCGGATTGGCCAGCTCCGACATCGGCACCGACCCGTACCGGTCAAGGGCAAGGGCGAGCCCGGCTGCGGTCCCGGGAACGCCGCAGGAGGCGGCTCCGGCGTTGAAGACCTGTGAGGTCGTCTCGTCGAAGTGGACCGGCACCGGCACCAGCTCGCCGGTCAGGTCGTGGCCGCCCAGTCCGGGAGCCGCGACGAAGAAGTCGATCACCGCAGGTTCCACCCCCGGGCCCCCGACGATCATGAAGCCGCCCGCTCCGAGGCCGGTCAGCGCACTCTCTAGCGAAAAAGAAGCGAGCGCCGCTGCGACCGCCGCGTCAACGGCGTTCCCTCCCTCGCGCAGGATCCTCGCCCCGGCTTCCGCCGAGAGCGGGTGGCCGGCGGCAACCACACCGCGGGGAGACACGGTTCAGGAAAGGAATTCGGGGATGTCACCACCACCGACCGAGGGCAGCGACTCCTCCCGGCGGGAGCGCGGCTCCCGCTCGGTGCGTTCGCGGCTGCCTTCGCGCTCGATACGACGCGCTGGCGCGCCCTTCGCGTCGAAACGGGTTGCCACCACGGTGATCCAGACCTGATCGTCGAGATCGTCGTCGATGTTGGCACCGAAAATGATGTTTGCGTCGGGATGGGCAGCCTCCCCGACTGCCCGGGCCGCCTCGGACACCTCGATCAGCGAGAGGTCGGGGCCACCGGTTACCGACAGCAGGATCGAGCGGGCACCGTCCATCGGCGTCTCGAGGAGCGGCGAGGAGGTTGCCTTCTCCGCTGCGATGAGCGCTCGGTCGGGTCCCGTGCCCATGCCGATGCCGAGCAGGGCCCGGCCGGCGTCCGACATGATCGAGCGGACGTCCGCGAAGTCGAGGTTGATGACCGATGGCAGGGTCACCAGGTCGGAGATGCCCTGGACGCCCTGCCGCAGCACGTCGTCGGCGACCTGGAAGGCGTCGACCATCGGCGTCGACTGGTCGAGCACTTCAAGCAGCCTGTCGTTCGGAATGACGATCAGCGTGTCGACCTCGCCGGCGAGGGCTTCGATTCCCTGTTCGGCCTGCTTTTGCCGGCGGCTGCCTTCAAAGGTGAACGGCTTGGTGACGATGCCGACCGTCAGGGCGCCGAGGTCGCGGGCCAGCCGGGCGATGACGGGTGCGGCACCGGTTCCCGTTCCACCACCGGCGCCGGCGGCGATGAAGACCATGTCCGAACCCTTGAGCAGCCGCTTGATGCGGTCCTGCTCGTCGAACGCGGCGCGGAAGCCGAGTGAAGGATCGGCGCCCGCTCCGAGGCCGCGGGTTTCGTCACCTCCGATGTGGACGGTGAGATCTGCCATGCACAGCTGAAGCGACTGGAGGTCCGTGTTGACCGCCATGAACTCGACGCCCGGAATCTGGGCCTCGATCATGCGGTTGATCGCGTTGACACCGCCGCCGCCCACTCCGATGACCCGGATGACCGGTGTGTGTGGGACTCCTGCGCCGGGACCGGAGGCCGGCTCCTGGCGGCCGTAGCGGGGACCGTCATCCCGTGGGTCGGGGGGAGTCTCGGAAAAGATTCGCTTGAGGCGGTCCTGCGCGTCCGGGAGCCCGCTGGTGTCAGCCGCGGGATCGGGCGGTGAGAGCGGCCCTTCCTCTCCGGCGCCGGAACCGGCCTGCTCCTGACGCGCCTCGATCGGATCCTGGCGGCCAAAGCGGCCGGCGGACTCGGGGTCGGGGCCGGTCAGTGCCTCGGCCCGGGACGCGGCTTCGGAGTCGGCGTGGACCTCGGCTTCGGGCTCCGGCGTGGAGGCCGCTGCTTCTGGCTCGACCGGGTCGCCCTGATGGCCGCCGGTGTCGTCGCTTGATCGGGGTTCGAACTCGGGTGGGTCCTGGGAAGGTTCGTCGGAGGTAGAGCGAAACAGGTCCGCCAGCGGACCTTCACGCATACTCGCTCGCTTACGACGAGCCATCACTCAAGACCTCCTTCGCCAGATTCCGGTAGTACGACGCCGCACGACTCTCGGGATCGTACTTCAGGACACTAGCGCCTCGCACCGGCGCTTCGGCGAACTTGACGGCCTTGCGGATCCGCGACTTGAAGACGAGATCCCCGAAGTTCTCCTCGAGGATCGAGACCGCCTCCCTCGCGTGGAGAGTGCGGGAGTCGAACATGGTCGGCAGGATGCCCTCGATGTGGACGTCCGGGTTGAGGTTCTCCTGAATCATCTTCAGGGTTCCCTGGAGCTGGACCAGACCCCGCATCGAGAGGTACTCGCACTGGACGGGGACGATCACCTTGTTCGAAGCGGTCAGGGCGTTGATCGTGAGCAGCCCGAGGCTGGGCGGCGTATCGATGCAGATGTAGTCGTACTCGGAGTGGATCTCCTTGAGCGCGTTCTCGAGCGAGCGCTCACGGCCGATCTTGGTGCTCATGGCGATCTCGGCACCGGCCAGGTCGATCGAGGCGACGGCGATGTCGATCTCGCGGTGGGCGATCACTTCCGAGATCGGCAGGTCATTGACGAGCACGTCATACATGCTCTTCTCGCACTTGTCCGGGTCGATCCCCTGACTCATCGTCAGGTTGCCCTGCGGATCCAGGTCGATGCAGAGCACGCGGTTCCCCAGCTCGGACAGTGCGACCGCCAGGTTCAGGGTTGAAGTCGTCTTGGCGACCCCACCTTTCTGGTTGGCAAAGCTGATCACCTCGGCCCGGTCGACCGGCTGCTCGGGGCTCTGGTGGGTCGGCAGGGTCTGGAATTCGCGGCGGGTCGGAGCCAGAAGGTCAGCGGCCTTGAGCCTGATCTCGGTTTCCTCGGCAGCGGCCTCTTCCTCGACCTGGGCGAGTTCTTCCTCGACCGGCACCGGCTCTGCGGCCGGCTCGGTCTTTACCTCCGACCCGGCAGCAGGTGTGGCTGGCTGGGCCGCAGCAGGCTCGGGTGTCGGCGCGACCGGTTCAGGCGAGGGGGCCGGGGACGGCTCCACGGTCGCGGTTGCGGTGGGCGCAGCCGCCTCGGGGGTGGCCTGTTCGGCTGCGGCTTCGACCTCGGTTTCCCGGGTCTGCTTTGCGCGGTCGTGGTTCTTGCGGCTCAAGATTCGCATTTGGGCCGTTATTCGCATAACGGGGGCTGTTTCCTCCCCATGTGCCCGATCCGGTTGAATGCCTTCATTCCAGATTTCCTCGACAAACGCCTCCTCTTCGTCACCGGCAAGGGCGGAGTGGGCAAGACAACCGTCGCCATGGCCCTCGGAATCCGGGCTGCCATGGAGGGCAAGCGGACGATCGTCTGCGAGGTCGCCTCGACCGAAAACGCCTCCCGCCTGTTCGCGCAGTCGGAAGTGGGATTCCGCGAGGTAGAGCTGGCCAACGATCTGTGGGCCATCTCGATCAACCCCGACGAGGCGATGCGCGAGTACGTGCTGCTTCAGCTGAAGGTGAAGGCGATGCGGGACCTGCTCTTCCGCAGCCGCATGTTCACCTACCTGGCCGCCGCGACCCCAGGTCTCAGCGAGCTGGTCACGATCGGCAAGATCTGGGAGCTGGCCCAGCTCGACCGCAAGGTCAAGCACGGTCGCAAGTACGACCTGGTCATCGTTGACGCACCGGCAACCGGTCACGGGATCAGCTTTCTTCAGACCCCACGCACCTTTGCCGCGATCGCCCGGGTCGGGCCGGTCCACAACCAGGCCAAGGAGATGGAGCAGATGATCACCGATCACGAACAGACCGGGTCGGTGATCGTGTCGCTGCCGGAGGAGATGCCGGTCAACGAAACTGCCCGGCTCGAGGGCGAACTCCGCGACGACATCGGGATCGCGGTCGATCACGTGATCATGAATGCCCTCTATCCGGAAACCTTCTCCGCGGCCGAGATCACCAGGATCGAGAAGCTCGGCCAGAGCGAGGACCCCGAGATCAGGGCCGCCAGCCGCGCCGCGGTGTCACTGGCCACCCGAACCGCCGCTCAGCATGAGCAGCTGGCCCGGCTGCGGGAGATGATCGGCGCCGAGATCAGCACCCTGCCCTTCATCTTCAAGCCGGAGCTCGACCTCAAGTCCGCCCGTCAGCTTGCGGAGGAGGTCGCCTGATGGCTTCGGTCGAATCGGTCATCGAGGGTCGTGAAGTCGTGATCTGCGCCGGGTCGGGCGGGGTTGGCAAGACCACCACCTCCGCCGCGATTGCGCTCGGGATGGCAGCCCGCGGGAAGAGAGTCTGCGTCCTGACCATCGATCCGGCCAAGCGCCTCGCCGACTCGCTCGGGCTCGAGGAACTCGGCAACGAGGCCACCCGGGTCGACCCGAAGCTGCTGGAGGCGGAGGGCATCGACACCGCGAACGGGGGTGAGCTCTGGGCGATGATGCTGGACGCGAAGGAGACCTTCGACGCCCTCGTCGCCCGCCATGCCGAAGACGCCGAGGCCCGGGACCGGGTCCTGAACAACCGCATCTACCAGCAGATTTCGGGTGCCCTGGCCGGCTCGCAGGAGTACATGGCGATGGAGAAGCTCTTCGAGCTCCACTCCGAGGGCCGCTTCGACCTGCTGGTCCTGGACACGCCGCCGAGCCGCAATGCCCTCGACTTCCTCGATGCTCCGACCCGCCTGACCCAGTTCATCGAGGGCAAGTCGCTTCAGATCTTCATTAAGCCGACCGGTCTCGCGGCCCGGGTGGCCAGCCGTGGCACCGGTGTGGTCCTCTCGGTTCTCAAGCGGCTGGTCGGCTTCGACCTCCTGGCCGACCTGTCCGAGTTCTTCACCGCCTTCAGCGGCATGATCGACGGGTTCCAGGACCGGGCCCACCGGGTGAACTCCCTGCTTTCGGACGAGCAGACCAGCTTCCTGATCATCTGCGGACCACAGGGTGAGCCGATCAAGGAAGCGGTCTTCTTCCACTCGAAGCTGATCGAGAACCAGATGCACTTCGGCGGGGCTGTGGTCAACCGGGTCCGCTACCGGCTCGGAACCAGACAGGTCAAGGTGAAGGAACTCGCCTCACGTCTCGATGCCGAGCTCAAGGATGAGGATCTTTCCGGGAGGCTGGCCAGGAACCTCTCGGAATACGACGTTCTGGCCGTTCGGGACCAGAAGAACATCGAGCAGCTGACCAGGGCCCTGAACGGGGAACCGGTGATCCGCATTCCCTACCTGGACACCGACGTCCACGACATCGCCGGCCTCTGCCAGATAAACGCGTTCCTTTTCGAGGATGAGGAGGAACGTGTGAGGTTGGCCACCAACTAGAGCCCCTCCCAACCATTCTTTGCGTCGAATGGGAGGGGCGGGTTGAACCTGGAGGCGGGGCGAAGCCCCGCCGACTACTTACTCCTGAAGCGCATTTCCGAGACTGACCATTCGGTGGTCTCGGGCTCCGGGAAGAAGTTCCGGTTCGGCGCGGGGTGAGGCTGGCGACGTTCGTTCTCGAGGCCGTCCAACGCGGGCGAAGGCCATTCCATGGTCGAGCCGCGCTGCGTCTGGGAAAGCCAGTCCTCGCGGAGCGTCGATCCGATCTCGGTCGATGCGGTGACGGTGATCTCGCCCTCGGTCGGAACCGGTTCGATCAGCCTGGTCAGGCCGCTGTCGGAGTCACCGTTGGTCGATACGGGCTCGATGCCGAGCGCCCTTTCGATCTCCGGCATCGGCTGAAGCGGGGCCTCCGGAAGCGGCTCCGGCTCGAACTCGGGCACGATGCCGAAGAGGGGATCTTCTGCCGGGTCGACGCTGGTGCCACCGACCACGCGGGGCTTGAAGATGTGGATGTCCGCACCTTCCTTCGCCACCGGCTCGGCGATCAGATCGTCCGCGGGATCTTCCGTTTCCTCGATTACATCCCATTCGGCGGTCGAGCCGAAGGTGCTCATGCTGCCCTCTCCGGCGGTCAGGCCGGTCGTGAGCAGGGTTTCCTCGGCAGTCACGTTGAGGTTGGCTCCGTAGTGCCCGAGGACTGCCTCGCGCAGGATGTGCCGGGTCGAGTCCTCGATCCAGGCGGCGATGTAGGTGGCCGACTCGCCACCGATCGAGGTCAGGTCTTCCCCGTTGATCAGGGTCTGCTCTAGGTCCAGCGCCAGCTCGACCCGTTCGCGGGAGCGCAGGTCGTCGGCGTTGCCGGTGATCAGCGCTGCGGCACGGGCTTCGAGCGGAGCATCAATCACGCCCTCGCCGCCCAGCGAGGCCCTGATTGCGAGCAGATGGTCGCTCAGTGCGTCGATCGGGGTCTCCCGTTCGCAGCCGTACTGGAAGCGCTTCTGGGCGTACTCCATGCGGTCGGCCGCCGGTGACTCCTTGGCCAGGCTGGTGATCAGCTCGTTCAGGCTCTCCACCTCGGATTCGATCAGGAAGTAGCTGCCCGGGCGGGGCGGTGAGACGGAGGTCTCGATGCGACGCCAGTTCGATTCGCCGACCGGGGCAAACGCGAAGGGGCCGAGACCGACCGAGCCTTCCTTGTAGAGACGCAGCGCGCGAATCAGGCCGTTCAGCCGATCGACCGCAAGGCGCGGACCGCTCTCGCTGCTTTCGAGATCGGTCACAGCGAAGTAGGCGGTCTGCCAGGCGCTGCGACCGGTTCCTTCGCTGAGGGTCGCCTCGAGCGGCGCCTCGATCGAGTCGGCCTGGACGATCCGGATACCGTTCTCGAGGGTGACCTCGGTCGGGGTCATCTCGAAACCGATCAGCGGACAGATCAGGACGTCGGCTTCGCGGATGTCGCGGGTCTGTACTTCGAGTCCGGCCAGGGCCTGCTCGACCCTGCTGATGTCCAGTGAGAATTCGGTGGTGCCTTCCCAGAGTGAGGTGATGAAGACGGCGATCATTTCTTCCGCACGCCGGTTCGGCTCGGAGGGCACGGGAATTCCGCGGGCCTCGAGGTAGGGCGCGGCAACTTCGGAGGACGCGACCGCGCCGCGGGCGGGCCCGTATGAAGGCAGGGACTTCAATTCGTCGATGTGGCTGGTGATGAAGCGCGAGGTCAGCGGGACATACCGGTAGAAATGGGAACTGTCCCCGTTGTTCTCGGCGACGTCGAAGGGGATCTCGTCTCCGGTGGCCACCAGCGAGGTGAACCGGGTCGACGCTTCGGCTGCGAGCCGCTTCAAAGCCTCATCAAGAACGGGATCGTGCATGGTGAGTGGGATTTCCCTCCCCATGCCAAGCATCCTGCGGATGCAGGATTTGATGCAGCTAGGAGGCGGCGGTAGCCGGCTCGGCATCAAGCCAGCGGATTCCGTACTGCCGCATGTCGTCGATCAGCGGCACCAGGTCCTTGCCCTTCTCGGTCAGGGCGTAGGTGACGCGCGGCGGAACCTCGGGGAAGGTCTGCCGCTCGACGATCCCGGCTTCCTCCAGGGTGCGGAGCCGGAGGGAGAGCGTCCGGGGGCTGATGCCCTCGAGCGAGCGTTCGAGTTCGCAGAAGCGACGGCTCTCGTTGGCCAGGTCGCGAATCACGAGCAGCGTCCACTTGCCGGAGATCACGTCTGCGGTGCGGCATACGGGGCAATGATCGTTGTCGATTGCGCTCATGGTCGAAGGTGACGGGTTGAATTGCCGGCGGTTCGCCACCACAGGCGATCCGGACCGGTCAGTCACTTCAACAAGTATAGGCACATGGCTTCACTTACTGAAGTGAATTGCCACCTGTGACCAGGGTCATTCCCGCGCCAAGGGCCAGAAACGGCGCCAGAGGCAGGGCCGTCTGAGAGGGCGGCAGGCGCTTGCCCAGCGCCATCAGCACCCCGGCGAGTCCGGCAAGCCCGAGACCGGCGACCAAAGCCAGCCAGACCGTCTGACCAAGGTAGAGGCCGATCACTGCGACCAGCTTCACGTCACCCATGCCCATGCCTTCGGGCCTGACGAGCGAAGCGACAAGGAACGGAGTGGCCGCCAGAACCGCGAACAGCATTGCCTCGCCCGCCCGGCCCTGATCCAGCGCGAGCAGCAACCCGGCAGCCCCCGCCACGGCGACCAGCCAGTTCGGAATGACCCGGCTGCGCAGGTCGGTGACCGAAGCCACCGCGAGTGTGAGGGCAAGAATGATCACTCCCCCACCCTGCCCCCAAAACCCTCAACAGTGGCTCGACAGCAGCAAAGAATCTGCAACAAGAAAGGCCGGCAACCGCCGGCCTTTCAGCAAGAATCTGAGGTCTCCCGGGCGGCGCTGACAAGGATTTCCCCTGAAAGTGCAGGCGATAGTGCCGAGGCACGTGAGCCGGCACTTTCAGGGGTACTGACGCAGTCAGCGTCGCCCGGGTGGCCTCAGATCAGGTGGCTTCGCGGAGCTTCTGTGCCTCTTGGAGCGACTGAAGCTTCTTCAGCGACTGATTCTCGATCTGCCGGATCCGCTCGCGGGTCACGTTGAAGGTGCGCCCGACCTCGTCGAGGGTGCGGGGATGTTCGCCGCCGAGTCCGTAACGGAGCTCGAGTACGCGGCGCTCGCGGTAGGAGAGATTCTCCAGCGACTCCTTCAGCGCTTCCTTGGTCAGCAGGTCCGCAGCACGGTCGAACGGAGACTCGGCCTTCTCGTCGGCGATGAACTGTCCGAACTCGGACTCCTCTTCGTCACCGACCGGCTTCTCGAGCGAGACGGGTGACTGGGCGGAGCGCTTGATCGAGTCCACTTCCTCGGGGTCGATGCCGGTTACTTCGGCGATCTCTTCCGGGGTGGGTTCGCGACCGAGCTCGGTCACCAGCTTGCGCTCGGCACGACCGATCTTGTTCAGCTTCTCGACGACGTGGACCGGGATGCGAATGGTCCGGGCCTTGTCGGCGAGGGCACGGGCGATCGCCTGGCGGATCCACCAGGTCGCGTAGGTCGAGAACTTGAAGCCCTTGCGGTAGTCGAACTTCTCGGCCGCGCGGACGAGGCCGAGGGTGCCCTCCTGGATCAGGTCGAGGAACGGCAGGCCCTGGTTGCGGTAGTTCTTGGCGATCGAGACGACGAGCCGGAGGTTCGACTCGACCATCTTCTGCTTCGCATCGAGGTCGCCACGCTCGATCCGCTTGGCGAGATCGACCTCTTCCTGGGCGGTCAGCAGGCGGACCTTGCCGATGTCCTTGAGG
>JRYG01004865.1_pt1 | contig 19744 bp, 19 predicted proteins | sample 235341 | NCBI WGS metagenome assembly JRYG01 (sample SAMN03074218, study PRJNA261478) | activated sludge metagenome | biome: Wastewater Treatment Plant; feature: Wastewater; material: Activated sludge; isolation source: activated biomass of a wastewater treatment plant treating hydrocarbon... ... | reverse complement strand
CTGGCGAGGGCAGCCCGAACACATGGTCGATTCCTTCGCTGGCGAGGCATCTGGCGAAGAGTTCGCCGCCGGTGATCTCGGACATCGCTGCTCCTTGCTGTCCGCGGCGCTCACGGGCGCCGCTGGTATGGCCCGGAGACCTTCTGCGCCTCCGAAGGATCTGCTTCTACTGTAGGAGCATTCGCCGGGCATTCCGCGCCTGCGAACGAAGTTCAGGGTTTTCCCGCAGACAACCCGCAACTACCGGTGGCCGCTCCGGTTTGTTTGGATGACCAACCGAAGGGGAGTGATTCTGTTGTCACGAGTGCTTGGGATTGTCGCCGTAGCCGTCGGTGCCCTGTTGCTGCTGGCGCCGGGAACGCAAGGTGCCTTCCGTGGTGCCAACGGCGAACTGGTCTTCGTTGCCGGGTCGGAGGCCGGAAACCAGTCCGAGCTGGTCGCATCGGCCGCCAACGGAAACAGGTTCCGACAGCTTGTGCCCCGGAGGTACAAGGTGTTCGAATCGGCTGTCTCTCCGGACGGCCGCAGGGTCGCCTTCAGTGCTTCCGTGGGTGCCGCGACCCCGGAGATCTTCATCACCGGCCTGAACGGTCGGGGTATCCGGCAGTTGACCCGCAGGGGCCAGTTGGAGGAGTACTACCGCCAGCCGGCTTTCTCCCCGGACGGCCGGAGGATTGCCTACACGGCGTTCAGCCTGGGTGCAAACCGGGGCCGCGCCATCAAGGTGATGCGCACCAACGGGAGCGGCAAGCGGAACCTGGTGCCCCCCAGGGTGCTGGAGTTTTTCGTGGAAGATCCGGCCTTCTCCCCGAACGGTCGCCGGCTCGCCTACACCCGACTCGTCCGTCAGGATCCGAAGGTCTCGGAGATCTACTCGGTGAATGCCACGAGTGGCGCCGGCGAGCGCCGGTTGACGGATGGACTTGGCTCGCTCAACTCGTATCGGGACGCTGACTATCGTCCCAACGGGCGCGTTCTCGTGCTGGAAACCAATCCGGTCTTCCTCGGCGATCGAACCAGGATCGTGACCATCAACGCGACCTCCGGCAACAGCCCTGCGAAAACGCTGGTCGAGTCACCCGACGGGTGGGCTTACCGCCAGGCCACCTACTCTCCGGACGGCCGGAACCTCCTGTTTTCAGGCGAGAACCTGCTGGCCGCAGCCGGGGAGCAGAAACGCCACCTGTTCACCGCGCAGGCGAACGGAAACGGGTTGAGGAGGGTTCCCCTGCTCTTCGAAGCCGTTTCGCCGGCCTGGGGCGCCCGCCCGCGCCGTTGAGTCAGAACCCGGCGCCCGGGGTGGCAACCGGGATCTTCTTGCCGGGGTTGAGCAGGAGTTTTGGATCGAAGACCCGTTTGATCTCGGCCTGGAGGCGGACTGCCACGGGACCGAGAGCCTCGTTGACGTGGGCGGTCTTCAGGGAGCCGATCCCGTGTTCGCCGCTGATCGAGCCGCCCAGCCGGATCGCCATGGCAAAGACTTCGGCAGCGGCTACGTTGGCCCTCCGGATCTGGTCCTCGTCCGACAGGTCGACCAGGAAGCTCGAGTGCAGGTTGCCGTCCCCGGCGTGGCCCCACGAGCAGGCAGGGAGGCCATGGCGGTGCCCGATCTCGACGGTCTCCTCGACGGCCTCGGCGAGGTGCTCGATCGGCACCACCACGTCTTCGGAGATCTTGCCGCCGCGCTGGGCGGTGACCGCGATCGACACTCCGTCCCGCCAGGTCCAGAACCTGCGGATGGCGGCGTGGTCGCTGATCGTGGAGGGCGGTCCCGAGGCGAGATGGCCCATCGCCTCGACCAGGTCGCCGGCACTCCGCTTCACCTCTTCCGTCGAACCGTCGGTCTCGGCAATCACGGCGAAACCGGCGCTTGCCGGAGCCCCGGAGGGGAACGATCCGAGGCTCGATTCGAGTGCCCCGCGGTCGAGGAACTCCAGAGCGGAGGGCTGCAGGCCCGATCCCATGATCGTCGCGATCGCCTCGCCTCCCGCACGGGCGTCCGGGTAGAAGCCGACCACTACCGCCCGTTCCTCGGGTGCCGGAACCAGTCTGAGCCAGGCCGAGGTAACGATGCCGAGGGTGCCTTCCGAGCCGATCATCAGGTCGGTCAGGTCAAGTCCGGCCACGTCCTTTCTCAGCGGGCCGCCGGAAACCAGAACTTCGCCCGGGGGGACGACCGCCTCGATACCGGTGACCCAGCTACCGGTCACCCCGTAGCGGAAGGCGTGGGGGCCGCCGGCATTGGTGGCGATATTCCCACCGATCGTTGACTGCTCACTGGCACCCGGGTCGGGCGGGAAGAGCAGACCGTTCTCCAGCGCAAGGCGGTGGACGGTCGAGGTTCTGACGCCGGCCTCGACTTCCATCCTCCAGCGTTCCGGATCGATCGCCCGGACCGTGTCGAGGCGCTCCAGCGAGATGACGACACCACCGTCGGGAACGGCGCCGCCGGCCAGTCCGGTTCCGCCGCCACGGACTGTGAGTGGAATCTCCCGTTCGTAGCACCACCCCAGCAGGTCGGCGACCTGCCCGGTGTCGGCGGGAAGGGCCAGGGCTTCCGCGCGACCGACGATTCCGCGGCTGCCGGTCGCGTCCTGCAGGGCGACTCTCAGTTCAGGCCCGACCGTGCGGATCTGATCGGGCGAAAGCAGGCGGGCCAGGTCCGCGGCGAGTTTGCCGTTGACCGAACCCTGGGTTGTGGTTCCCCTCTCCAATGCGATTTCCAGCCTGTCTGGCCATGATCGGCCTTGCGGGACAAGCAGTAGTAGGTAATATGTTACCTGCTGTATCCCAGCAACACCAACCTTTGAGGAGAGGCGCGAGAGTGGGACTGACCGGTGGAGAGTTCGTAGCCGAGTATCTGATTGCGGAAGGGGTCCCGTACGTGTTCGGCATCCCTGGCCATGGCGACATGGCCGCCTTCGACGCGTTCAAGGACCGCTCCGACCGGATCCAGATGATCGGTCCCAGGCACGAGCAGGCAGCCGCGCACATGGCGGATGCCTACTACCGGGCCTCAGGCAAGGCACTGGCCACGATGACCTCGATCGGCCCGGGGTCGATGAACGTGGCGACCGGGCTTTCGACCGCCTTCGTCGATTCGATCCCCCTGATCTCGTTCACGGGCGGTCCCCAGAGCTACATGCTCGGGCGCGGCGTCCTCCAGGAACTCGAGCGCCAGCAGGACAACGTCTTTCCCCACATCATCCAACCGATGGTCAAGCGGAACTGGGACGTCCAGCATGTCGACCTGCTGGCCGATGTCCTGCCCCGGGCCTTCAACACGATGCTTTCCGGCCGGCCCGGACCCGTTCACGTCGAACTCCCGATGGACGTCCAGGCCAACGTGACCGACCTCGCGGTTCCCGACCCGGCCAGCCGGCGGGCGACCTCGGGCGCGGTCCGGCCAGACCCCGACGCGATCGACAAGGCTGCTGCCCGCCTTCTCAAGGCAAAGCGACCGGTCCTGCTCGCCGGCGGCGGATGCCTCGAAGCCGAAGCGTCCGCGGAAGTCAGGAAAGTAGCCGAGTACCTCGATGCCGCGGTCGTGGTGACCATGATGGGCAAGGGCGTCTTCCCGGAGGACCATCCACTCGACGCCGAGCACACCGGGGCGAACGGCACCCTCGTCGGCAACCACATGACCCGGAACGCCGACGTGATCCTCGCGGTGGGCACGCGATTCGCCGAGCAGACCTCCTCGTCCTACATGGACGGCATGTCCTTCTCGATCCCCCCGACCGAGATCATCCACCTCGACATCGATCCCACGGAGATCGGCAAGAACTACCCCACCGCAATCGGCGCGGTCTGTGATGCCAAGGCTGGTCTGAACGACCTTTACGACGCTCTGGTCGATCACAACGGCACCGAGGGGGTAAGCCGACCCGAATACAGGGAGGAGATCGCGAAGCTCCGGGCCGAGTGGAAGGAAATGCTCACCGGCCGCTGGACCGGGAAGCTCTCGCTCAGCCAGGTGCTCCACAAGTCCCGCGAGGTGCTGCCACGCGAGGCGATCGCGATCGCCTCCGCCGGCCATCCCCAGATCCAGGCCTTTCAGGAGTTCCTCTCCTACGAGCCGCGGACCTGGCTCAGCCCGGGCGGCTACTCGACCATGGGCTACACGATGCCAGCTGCGATCGGCGCGAAGCTCGCCCGGCCCGACGTACCGGTAGTCGGGTTCGCGGGTGACGGCGACCTGCAGCAGACCATCCAGGAGCTTGCCGTCGCGGCGGAAACCGGGGCCGCCGTGATCATCGCCTGCCTGAACAACACCGGCTGGATCTCGATCCGGGACTTCCAGCGGGGGATGTTCGGGGAGGACCGCGGCTTCTCGACCGAGTTCCGGTCGCGCAAGGGCGACCAGCTGATGCCGGTCGACTTCTGCAAGATCGCCGAGGCCTACAACTGCGGATCCGAGAAGGTCACGGAACCCGGCGAGATCGGGCCCGCCTTCGAGCGGGCCATGGCCTCCGAAGGCCCTTGCCTGATCGAGTTCGAGCTGTCCAGCGATCCGGCCGACAGCGAAGGCGTGAACATCGGTCACTGGGACCTCCCCAAACCTGCCTACCTGCCCTGAGCCAGCCAAACATCGAGGAGCGAGCAAGGTGAACCACGACACTCCGGAACGCGACCCGAACGGAGCAGCCCAGAGGCTGCGCGACGAATCCGACGACCATGTAATCAAGTGCATGGGCGACGTCGACATGGGCCTGGTCGACGGCGAAGGCGTACGGGTCAGGGACGCGGACGGCAACGAGTATCTCGACGCGATCTCGGCTGAATGGGTCCTCAATCTGGGCTTCCGCCATCCCGAGATCAAGCAGGCGATGGAGGAGCAGTTCGGCAGGATCGACTATGTCTCGCCGGTCTTCGAGGACGAGGCGCGGACCGCCTACGCGACGAAGCTCGCAGAACTCGCCCCCGGTGCCCTCTCCAAGGTCCTTTACGGGCTTTCGGGAGCATCCGCAGTCGAGGGCGCGATGCACCTGGCGATGAGGACCACGGGAGGAACCGACTTCGTCTGCCTCGACGCCGCCTTCCACGGCCGGACCTTCGCGACGATCGGCCTCACCTACGTCAGCCCGGGCATGGTCGACGGAGCGAACAAGGGTCTCGACCGCTACCTGCCGAGACAGATGCGGGTGCCGAACTACTACTGCTACCGCTGTCCTCTTGGCCTGAAGCGGGAGACCTGCGACCTGGCCTGCGCCGAACATGTCGACTGGGCCCTGGAGAAGGGGCACCTCAACGGCCCGGCCGGAGTGATCGTTGAGCCGTATCAGGCGAACGGGGGCATGGTGCCCGCCCCGGACGGCTATCTCGAGAGGGTCCACGAAATCGCGAAGTCACATGAGGTGCCCCTGATCGTCGACGAGATCCAGGGTGCCTTCTGCCGCTGCGGCCCGATGTACGCGTCCGAGCGGGCCGGGATCGAGCCGGAGATGATCATCCTCGGCAAGGCCATGGGCGGGGGCCTGCCGCTGTCCGGCACGATCACGACGCCCGAGTACTCGGCTCTGCTCCCCTGGGAGTACGGCTTCACCCAGGCCGGGAACCCTCTGGCCTGCGCCGCCGGTCTCGCCATGGTCGAGGTGATGGTCCGCGATGACCTGCCCGACAACTCCGAACGGATCGGGGCGATGATGACGAGCGAGCTGGAGAGCCTGAAGGACGAATCGAAGCTGATCGGCGACGTCCGCGGCCAGGGTCTGATGATTGGCGTGGAACTCGTGCGAGACAAGGAAACAAGGGAACCGGCCTTTGAGGAAACCGACCAGTTGATGGCCGCCTGTCTCGAGCGCGGATTGATGATCGGAAAGACCGGACCCGTCTTCGGCTCCAACGGCAACGTCGCGAAGTTCAAGCCGGCGGTCAACGTCGGCGAGGAGGACGCGATGGAGATGATCGAACTGTTCACCCTGGCGCTTCGTGACGTCGAGGCCACTCTGTGAAGAGGGACATCAGCTTCATAGCCGCTCTCGACTTCGAGAATCGCTCTGCCGGTGAGGTGCTCGAGGGCCTCCTGGCCGCGGGCTACGACTCGGTCGAGTGGACCATGGCCCACGCCGGCGACCTGCTGCAGCCAGCCTCTGCGCTTGCCTGCCAGATGGACCTCGTGACCGGCGGCGAGGACGCCGTCACGGAGACCTTCCGGGCGGTCGAGGCGGCCGAATCGGCCGGAATCGGCATCGTCAACGTGCTGACCGGGCCGAACCTCTGGGAGGAAGGCGCGGAGCCCCGTGACGACGAGGAAGCCTGGTCTGTCGCGCTTGACGCGCTGGAGCGGATAACGGCCCGCGGCGAGAGCGCAGGAGTGAAGATCGGCTTCGAACCCTGCTGGGGAACCCTCGCCCACGACGCGACCACCGCACAACGGGTTCTGGATGCCGTGCCCGTTTCGGTCACCTTCGATCCGAGCCACTTCGTGATGACCGGTGATCCCATCCCGGAGCTGATCCGGCGCTGGGGCGACCGGATCGTCCACTTTCACATGAAAGACGCATTCGGCCGGCCCGGAATGGACGGTGAGGACTTCATCTTCTGCATGCTGGGTGAAGGCGCCGTGCCCTGGCCCGAGACCCTGGCCGCCCTGGACGAGGTCGGCTACGCCGGGGCCCTGTCGGTCGAGTTCGAGGCCTACCGCTACTACGAACAGGTGCTGGACGGGGATCCGGCTGCAGCGGCGACGCTGGCCCGGGAGCAGGTCGCCGCACTCACGGGGGAGAACCGGTGAAGGTCGCGCTCTGCGGTCTGGGGGAGATCGGCCAGATCCACCTTCGGGCGATCAGGGAGAGTGGAGCCGAGCTGGTCGCTGTCTGTGAACTCGACCAGGAACTCGCCGGGCAGACGGTCGGTTCGGAGGTACCCGTCTTTTCCGATGTATCGGAGATGATCAGGCAGACCTCACCGGATGTGGTCGACATCTGTCTGCCCCACCACCTTCACCTGCCGGTCGCGGTCGAGGCGATGACCGGGGGCTGCGACGTGATCCTCGAGAAGCCCGTCGCGGCCGACCTCGCCGGTGCCGACGAGATAGCCAGGGTCGCGGCCGAGACCGGCCGCCGGGTCGGGGTCTCGCACAATCAGGTGCATTTCGCTCCCCACAAGCGGCTGCGGGAGATGATCGACGCGGGAGAGCTGGGAGAGATCCGGGCGCTCTACGAGCGACTGTGGATGGGCGGCAAGTACGGCGGCTGGCGCGAGGACACGACGCAGGTCGGCGGCGGACTGCTCATGGATGCCGGTGTCCACCGCGTCTACATGGCCGAGTACCTCTGCGGCCCGGTCCGTTCGGTGGTCGCGGTAATGGACCGGCCGAGGGCCGAGGACGCCTTCGCCATCACGCTCGAATTCAAGAACGGCGCGACCGGAGTGATCCAGGGTGGCTACCACGGTCCCGACGGAGTCTTCGATGACCGCATCGAAATGCAGGCTTCCGGGGCAATGGTCGAGGTTCTGGGTTGCGAGGCATTCTTTGAAGGTGACCTGACCGGAGACCTGCGACTCCGCTACCGCGTTGACGGCACCTGGAAGGAAGATCCGGTGGCCGGCCACTGGGACGAGTCCGTGATCGCCTCGGTCGGCGCGATCCTGGAGGACCTGGCCGGAGACGGTGAGCCGGCGAACGGACTGGAGGCAGGGAGGTCCGCCGTTGCCGTCATCGAGGCCGCCTACCGTTCGGCCGAGACCGGTCGCAAGGTACTCGTCTCCGAACTCGAGGAAAGGGTCCAGTCGTGAAGATCGGGACAGAGCCGGAAACCGAAGGACCCCTGCGGGAGATCAAGGCGGAATCGAGCCTCACCGCCCGGGTGAGGGAGTCGATCCGGCAGGCGATCATCGACGGAAGCCTTGAGCCGGGCTCACTTCACTCGGTCCAGTCGCTGGCCGACATCTTCAAGGTCTCCCGCACCCCGGTCCGGGAGGCGCTGATCGACCTGGCCAGCGCCGACATGGTCGAGTTCGAAAGAAACAGAGGTGTGCGGATCCTGGAAACCTCGGTCCATGACCTCGAGGAAATCCTGGTGTTGCGAATCCTGCTCGAGGTGCCGGCCACATACCGTGCCGCGGAGCGCATCGACGCCGACGGCCTCGACGCCCTGAGGCAGGAACTCGACGCGATGAGCGAAGCGGCCGAAAGCAGCGACGAGCCGACGATGATGCAGCACGATCGTCGCTTCCACGAGTTGATAAACACGGCTTCCGGAAACAGCCGCCTGACCGAGTACGTCGATTCGCTCCGCGACCTGATCCTGACCAGGGGGGTCTCTACTGTGGACAGCACCCGTTCTCTCGGGGAGATCGTGGGCGAGCACGAAGGGATCCTTTCCGCGCTGGCCTCGGGTGATGCCGACGCTGCTGCGGCGGCGATGAAGGGCCATCTCGTCAATACGGCCTCCCTGCTGCTGCAGCAGGAGGGAGGACGAAGCTCTTCGCTCAGCCTCGGCTGGGAGGGTCTGGTGGTGGGCGAATGAGCGCGATCCGCAGCGTCAATCCGTACGACCCCTCCGATCTCGTCGCCGAGATCGAGTCGCTCCCGGTCGGCGCAGCCGGTTCGGCTCTGGCCGCTGGCGTCGAAGCGCAGTCCAGGTGGGCCGCCGATTCGATGCTCCGGCTGCGGTCGCTAACGGCGCTTGGCGACGAGATCGTCAGCCGGCGGCAACAGTTCATCGAGCTGATGATCCGCGAGGTCGGCAAACCCGCCGCCGAGGCGGCAGGCGAGGTGGACCGGGCGATCGCGATCCTGCGTTTCTACGCCCAGGTGCCGCTGGACCCCACCGGCGAGATCGTCCCCGGATCGACCCCCGGGGCCACCGTTCACGTCGAGCGCCACCCGCTCGGGCTGGTCATGGCGGTATGCCCCTGGAACTTCCCCCTTGCGATCCCTCTCTGGAAGGCTGCTCCCGCGCTCGCCTACGGGAACACCGTCCTTGTCAAGCCGGCCTCCCCGGCGATCGCCACCGCGGCACTGCTCGGCGAATGCGCGGCGAAAGCGTTGCCCGAGGCGGTCTTCCGGGTGCTGCCCGTAACGGGCGCAGACACCGGGATCCTGCTCGACGACCATCGGGTGGCGGCGGTCACTTTCACCGGTTCGACCGGCGTTGGTCTTGGAGTGGCCGAACGGATGGCCCGCCGCGCTGCTCCGGCCCAGGCCGAGATGGGTGGACAGAACGCGGCGATCGTGCTCGAAGACGCCGATCTCGACGCCGCCACCGACGCGATCGTCTCCGGCGCGATGGGCTATGCCGGACAGAAGTGCACCGCGACCCGCAGGGTGGTTGCGGTCGCCGACGTGATCGAAGAACTTGAAGCCAGGCTGGCCAGCCGGGTCGAGTCCCTCGAGGTCGGTGACCCGGCAACCGACGGAGTCACGGTCGGTCCCCTGATCAGCGAAACCGCGGTCGCCGAGTTCGAGGAGGCCTGTTCGGCGGCGCTCGCGGCGGGGGCGACCGAGATCGCCCGTGCCGGGGCACCGGAAGGAGGCGGCTTCTTCGTTTCCCCCCGCCTGCTCAGGCAGGACGATCCCGGGGCCGTGGTCAACCAGGAGGAGACCTTCGGCCCGCTCCTCACGCTGATCGAAGTTGCCGATGCGGAAGCCGCGATCGAGGCTGCCAACGCGACGAGGTACGGCCTGGTCGGGGCCGTCCACGGTCGCGACCTCACCCGTGCCACCGCGGTGGCGTCAAGGCTCACGGTCGGGCTTCGGCGGGTGAACGCACCGACCCCCGGGGTGGATTACTACGCGCCGTTCGGAGGCGAGGGCCAGTCCTCCTTTGGCCCGCGTGAACAGGGCCGCGCCGCCCGGGAGTTCTTCACCTCGACCTCGACCACGACGATCCTGCCCGCCGGCTAGCGCCGACTCGCGCCAGACCGGCCGGGCCCGCAACCGGCGGCCGCTCAGCCTCGCCGGAGCAGGGCCAGCGGAATGAGCGCGACCAGGATGTAGAAGGCGAGACCGACCTGCTGGATCGTGGCCTCGGTCGTCGTGAAGCCGGTCAGGTTGCTGATGTGGAAGGCGAAGTGGAAGGCCTGGGTCACTATCCAGGCCGAGCAGAGGGGAAGGACCAGCTGGCGTGTGGGCTGGATCATCGCCCAGATGAACATCACTCCGAAGCCGAGATAGAGGCCACCGATGTCGGTGATCAGGTGCTCGTTGTAGGGAGGCAGCAGGTTGACCAGCGCAGTGAAGAAGGGGTAGTCCGTGTAGAAGGTTTCGGGTGCGAAGCTGGCCGGCAGACCGATCGCCAGGGCCGACAGGCCAAGCAGGCCGAGGCAGATGCGGATCGCCGGGGTGTCCGCCGAGGGCGGCCTGCCTGCTGCCTTGCCCTTGCGGGTGGCGGGCTTTGCAGCGCGGCCGGCCATCAGCCGAATCGGACTACCTGGTTCTCCATCGGCAGCGTGTTGCGGTAGCGCCCGCGCAGGCGGTTCCCGTTGATCTCACCCGGATCGCCGCCCTGAACCTCGCCGAGGTTTCGAAGCAGGCCCTGGCCCAGATAGCCACGGAACACGAAGGGCAGACCGCTCGCCTGGAGCGGAGAGGGTGAGTTCATGACGTGGAAGTGAAGATGGGGGGTGTCGGTGTTGCCGCTGTTCCCGAGCAGGCCCAGCACCTGGCCCCGTCTGACCTTCTGGCCGACCTTGACCCGGACGCTTGCCGTGGCCATGTGGGCGTAGAAGGCGTAGCGGCCCTTGCCGATGTCAACCACCACGTGGTTGCCGCCGGCGTTCTGGATGGTCGCGTCGGTCGGCATCGCCCCGGGGATCTGTTCCGGCAGGTTTCGCCTCACGTCAACCACCCGGCCTGGTGCCACGGCGATGATCGGCGTCCGGTAGTAGCCATAGCTGAAGAGATCCGCCTGCGGGCCGATGAAGAGTCGGTCCTGCCTGCCGAGCTGGACGAAGTCGATGGCGAAGCGTTCCGGCACCCGGACTGTGCCGTCGATCGCGAGGGTGGCTCCGCGGTGTGGGTTCATGGTGCAGCAGCCGTTGGCGGCGACCCACTTGCTGCCCCTCAGGGGCGGGGTCAGCACGACCGGCCGCTGCCGTGAAACCCGGGTCGAGACGCCGATGAAGGTCTGGCGGATCGTCTCCGCGGGGTTCTCCGCGTCCGGCCAGGCAAGGCTGATCGCGTGACTGATCGCTGCCGGACGCTTGCGTGCCGGGCTGTAGGCGGCGTCGATGAAGATCATCGCGCTCCCCCCCGGGCCCAGAGTCGTGCCGCTGGTTCCCGCGTTGATCCGCGTCCGCTCCGCCAGCCTGGTTCCGGTGAAGGGCTGGCCGAGCCGGTTCCCCTGTGCCCTGGGGGCGACCTTGCGGATCTCAACCTCCCGCGAACTCTGGTTCACCGCCTGGATCTCGTAGACCAGGTGCATCCTGTTGTCGGCGCCGGGCACGGGAGCCGGACGGTTGACGATCTGGAAGTCGACCGGGGAAAGGACCGCCTCGGAGTCGGGCCGGATCGCCGAGGACGGCGAGGCGACGAGCGCCATCGCGGCGCAGCCGATCAGGAAGGACAGGACGAGACGGACGAAACGCGGGTGGGCCATGACGCCACCCTAGTGACCGGTCAGCGTCGTCGCTTGATCAGGTTGGTGCGCTTCAGGCCGCCGCTCGGCGGCAGGCTGTAGACATCTCCGTCGTTGGCCAGCCAGAGCGGACCGTCGAAGTGGTCTTCGGCTCCGGCGAGGAAGATCTCCTCGAGCCCTTTGAGTGGGAGCGGCGGCACGATGTGGGTGATTGCCAGGGCCTTTGCCCCCGCTTTCTGCGCTGCGTCGGCCGCCTGGGGCGCCGTCGCGTGGTAGTCGAGCACGTCGGCCAGGATCTTGCCACGGGCCTTGTTGCCGGCATCGGTCTGTGCCTGCGAGACCATGGTGAGCAACTCTTCCGAGAGCGCGTCGTGGACCAGCAGATCGGTGCCTTTCGATGCCCGGACCAGATTCTCCGAGTAAACGGTGTCGGCGCTGAGCACAGCGCTTCGCCCCTTGTAGTCGAAGCGGAAGCCGACCACCGGAGCGACCGGCGAGTGGTCGACTTCGAAGGCGGTGACGACGAGACCTTCCTCGTCGAGGATCACGGCCGACTCGCCATCCGCCGGCACCGGAAACTCTTCGGCAACCATGGCACCGATTGCCGGATCGACGTCCGGTTTGTGATGGTCGACCCGGTAGCCGCGGTCCAGTTCGTAGGCGGCGTTGTAGCCATCAACCACCTTGTGCACGCCGGGGGGTCCGTGGACCTTCAGCGGGGTGGTGCTTCCTTCGGCGACCCAGCGCTGGAGATTGACCGAACCGAGGCCGCCGATGTGGTCGGAGTGGAAATGGGTCAGGAGCAGGCAATCGATCAATCCCGCATCCACGCCCATCCGGTTGATCGTCTCGGAGGCTCCTTCTCCGGCGTCGATGACGATCACCTTGTTGCCGGCGATGACCAGGGCACAGGGGTTTCCCCGCTTCTCGTCTGGCAGCGGGGATCCGGAGCCCACGATCGCAACGTGGAGACCGTCGCCGAGATCGGCGATCGGGTCTGCCGCGACGATCTCGGGCAGCTTCTTCTTGATCAGGGCAAGGGCAATTCGGGACCGGAGGGAAGCCATGCACCAACCCTATAGTTGACGCGCATCAACTTCAAGTCGCGACAGCCTTGACCGCTTCGGTCAATTCCTCGAGCAAAGGCGAGTCGAGGGTCCAGCGCTGCCAGTAGAGCGGTATCTCGACGTGGAGATCCGGAGCGATCTCGACCAGCTCACCACTTTCGATCTCGGCCAGACACTGCTGGTCGGGCAGCAGGCCCCAGCCGAGTCCGAGCACGATCGCCCGGGCGTAGTCCGCCGAGGTCGGGATGTAGTGGCGCGGTGCCCGTAACGGCCGCCCTGCGAAATCGCGGAAGAAGCGATTCTGGGTCTGGTCCTTGCGATCGAAGTCGACGACCGTGACACCGGCCAGGTTCACGGGGTCGATCTGGCCACCCAGTTCGCGCTCCAGGAAACCGGGAGAGCAGACCGCGCGGTAGGTCATTGTTCCGAGCAACTCGGAACGGCAACCCTGCACCGCCTCTGCTTCGGAAGTCACGGCGGCCATAACCTTGCCGGCCCGAAGCAGCGAGGTGGTGTGCTCCTGGTCGTCGCGAAAGACCTCGAAGACCACGCCGTCGTTCCGTACCCGGGCCAGGGCCTCCATGAACCAGGTTCCGAGGCTGTCGGCGTTGATCGCCAGGGGAACCGTGATCGCGCCTCCCTCTCCCTCCTTCAGGGCCAGCGCCCGGGCCGCCTCGTCCTCGAGCAGGCGCATCTGCCGGCCGTAGCGGAGGGCGATGTCCCCGGCCGGGGTCGGCTCGACCGGATTGCTCCGGCGGACCAGGACCTGGCCGGTTGACCGCTCCATCGCCTTGATCCTCTGGGAAATAGCGGAGGGAGTCACTGACAGCCGCCTGGCCGCAGCGTCGAAGGTTCCCTCTTCGATCAGGGCGACCAGCGTCTCGAGGTGTTCGGTGCGGAAACTGGACATAAGCGTAACTAATGTCTGCTAAGTAAGTTTAGCTTGATTGAGGACGCACGAAAGGCCAGAATCGGCCGCGTGAACTTCTCCCTCCTCCAGTTGATGCTCCTCGGCTTCGGCGCCAGCCTGACGCTGATCGTCGCGATCGGCGCGCAGAACGCCTACCTGCTGCGGCTCGGAGTGGAGGGACGCGGCCGGATGCTGGTCACCGTAGTCCTGATCTGCGCGATCTCGGACGCGGTCCTGATCGGGGCAGGTGTGGCGGGGATCGGCGCCGTGATCGATGCCGCCCCGGCCGCAATCGACGTGGTCAGGGTCTTTGGTGCGATCTTTCTGATCTCCTACGGCATGTTGGCGGCTCGTCGGGCCTGGCGTCCGGAAGGCATGAACCTCGACGAAGGTCCCGCCGAAGCCTCGATGAAGGCGGTGGTCCTCACCACGCTCGCGCTCACCTGGCTGAACCCCCACGTTTACCTCGACACGGTGATGCTGCTCGGGTCGATCGCCAACCAGCAGGGTGAAACCGACCGTTGGTGGTGGGCACTCGGTGCGGTACTCGCATCGTTCACCTGGTTCTTCCTGCTCGGCTACGGCGCGAGGCTGCTCAAGCCGCTGTTCGCGAGGCCAGCCGCCTGGCGGGTGCTCGACTGCCTCATCGCTCTGATCATGGTCACCCTCGGAGTCGGTCTGATCGTCGGTCTCTGAGCCGGTGGTCACTGCCGGACGGAGGTCGCGGCCTGCCCGGTTCACCGATCTCGCTTGCGGGTCTCCGGACTCCGGCTACACTCGAACTACCAGTCAACCGAGGAGGAACCATGCCGTCATCGATGGACAAAGCGATTGAACAGCTCGAGAAGTCAGTAGAGAAGATCCGGAAGTTCTCCATAGACGAGTCGAAGGCGGTCCAGAAGGCAGTGAAGGAGTCCTCCGGGAGCGCGAGGTCACGGGTCCAGTCCGACTATGCGGCGACCAGGAAGCGTCTGCTCAAGGAAGCGAGCGAGGCCGAGAAGGCACTGAAGGATGCGATCGCCCGGATCGAGAAGGCGTTCGCGGAAGTCAATCCTGCCAAGCGCTCCTCCAGGTCGACGGCAAAGAAGAAGCCGGTCCGGAAGGCAGCCAGCAAGGCCAAGGCAACGGCGACCAGGACCAAGGCGGCCGCCACCAAGTCGAAGAAGCCGGCAGCAAAGAAGTCCGCCACGAAGAGGACGGCGGCCAGGAAGACGACGACCCGGGCGGCATCCACGAAGTCGGCGAAGAAGCCAGCGGCAAAGAAGACGACGAGGAAGCCCGCTGCGAAGAAGAGGCCTGCCGCCAAAAAGTCGAGCAAGTAGGCGAAGGAGGGCCGAGGCCGCGAGGTGCGGTGAGGCGGCCGATCAGTCGCAGCCGCTCCTTGCGATCTTCTGCATCTTGCCGGCGAACTCCGGGTCGGCATCCATCAATCGTGGCGCCAGGCTGGTTAGCAGCTCGCGCATCGTCTGCCCTTCGGTTCCGGTTTCGGACAGCGGCTTCTCCCGGCACAGCACGATCAGATCGATCAGGCGCTGCTCACCCTCGGGGCTGAGCGACCCTTGCGCCACGGACTCGGTCACCGTCTGCCTGGCGAGGCTGACCGTCTCGGTGTCTCCCCCGTCAAGCTCGGCCAGTCCACCGCAGCCCGCAATCAGTAGCGCACAAGCCACCCCGATACACACGGTTTTCCTCAAGGCTTCCTCCTGGACTGGATCGAGACGGCCGAAGCCTACCCGGGGTGAACAACGGAACGGGAGACATCAGCTCGAGGGGATCTGCGCCAAATCTTCTTTGTTGACGCACCGTTGTCACCGGGGCTATATTGGCCATATCGCAGTTACCGAAGGGAGTGGGGACTGATGTTGGAGGAGGTAATGAAGTGGCGGCCGTCGCCGGCGATGGCGGTTGCGCTGGTCGCATTGTTCGTTGCGCTGGCCGGCCCTGCAATAGGCAAGAAGGGCAACTCCACAGTCAAGCTGCCACCCAACTCGGTCGGCAGCGCGCAAATCAAGCCGAATGCGGTCAAGACGAGCGAGATCGCGTCGAACGCCGTGAAGACGCGCGCACTGGCTCCGGCAGCCGTGACGACCGAGGTCATTGCTCCGAACTCCATTGGTGCTCCGGCCCTTAAGCCCGGCTCGGTAGGCAAGACCAAGATCACCGACGGCGCAGTCGGACCCGCTCAGATCGAGGACAACGCAATCACTGCCCCGAAGATCGACACCGGGGCGATCATCGCGGGCAAGATCGCAAACAGCGCGGTCACCTCAGGCGCTCTCGCACCGGAGGCCGTGACTACCGAAGCCATCGCGCCGAACTCCGTCGGCGCCCCGGCGATCAAGCCGGGCGCGGTCGGGAAAACGAAGCTCACCGACGAGGCAGTTGGTCCTGCCCAGATCGAGAACGGTGCGATCACCGCCCCGAAGATCGGCCCACAGGCCGTCCTGGAAAGCAAGATCGCCGGGAACGCGGTCGGCACTGGCCAGATATCGAACGCCATTCCGTCGGCTGCTGCTTCGATGACATCGAACACGACCATCCCCGCCAACCCCGGTGGTCCATTGTGCATAACCTTCGTCGGTTGCTTCACCGGGCTGAACTTCAACACCGAGGTGTTCGACGCGGCGAACATGCACGACCCGTCGAACGGCCGCTATCTGAGGGCACCGGTCGATGGCATCTACCAGGTCACCGCCACAATAAGTTGGGCCAACGACGGCTGCGACGGGATCAGGGTCGCCATCCTCGATGGCCGTCAGGCCGACGATACGACGTTGTTCCTGCCGTCGGACGGCATCTGGAAGGCCGACACCGTGACGCCAGGCACCAGCACCGACCAGATTCTGACGGGCATGGTCCAGCTTCAGGCCGGTGAGTCGGTGGGGGTGATTGTGGCGACGAACACGGATATGTCGTGTACCGACACGAGCATTTCCCAGGGCCGCTCGACGCTGGCCATGAACTGGCTGGCTCCTGGCCCCTAGGCACCGCCGCGAAGGCCGGCTTCGACCCCGAACGTGGTCTCCGGGTCGAAGCCGGTGCGCCGTGGCTGTGCCCCGGCGGGCCTGCGACGGAGGGGGAGGGATTCGAACCCTCGATACGCCGTAAGACGCATGCTGGTTTTCAAGACCAGTGCATTCAACCGCTCTGCCACCCCTCCGTGGCCTCGGTGAGGCCCGTCGATTCTGACAGGCCGCAGCTGGAGATGGTTCAGAAGACGAGCAGGAGCGCACCGGCCACGAGCAGCACCACCAGCAGGATGACCGTGACCTGAAGCACCGGGCCTGACATCAGTACATCCGGCTTGCCTTCAGCCTGGTTGCTGACTCCGAGTTCCTCCATTTCCTGGCGGATCTCTTCTTCGGTCTCCACATCGCCCTGTTTGCTCATGGGGTAACTATCCCACGGTCGCATGTCAGGATGAACCCGTGCGTCGTCTGCTCATCCTTGCCTGTGCCGTCGTCTTCCTCGACGTCACCTTCTTCTCCGTCCTGACCCCGCTCCTGCCGAGCTATCAGGAGGAGCATCAGTTGAGCGATGGCGCCGCCGGCCTGCTCGCCGGCAGCTTTGCGGCAGGAGCACTCGCCTTCGCGGTCCCGGCCGGGTGGACGGTCGCCAAGATCGGTGCCCGCCCGACCGTGATCGGCGGTCTCGCAGCGCTCGGCATCTGCAGCCCCCTGTTTGGCTTCGCGGAGAACGTCGCCCTGCTCGACCTGCTGCGCTTCCTCCAGGGTGGGGCCGGGGCGTTCATGTGGTCCGGTGCCATCGCCTGGGTGGTCGTCTCGGCGCCGGTGGAAAGACGGGGTGAGATGCTGGGGATAGTGATCGCCGCCGCTGTGGCCGGCGAGCTGCTGGGTGCCCCGCTGGGGGCGCTCGCTCATGCGATCGGAACCGAAATCGTATTCAGCGCAGTCTTCGTCGCGGCGGCGGTCCTGATCGTCATCGCGCTCGGCATACCGGGAGCGACCAACGTGGAGTCCCAGCCGCTTTCCGACGCGTGGCGGCGGATCCGGGCATCCGACGTGCCGAGCGCGGTTGTGATGCTGGCCGTGCCCTCGATCGCCTTCGGCCTGGCGGTCGTCGTCGGGCCGCTCCACATGGACGAGCTCGGAGCATCTCCATTCCTGATCGCCGCGGCCTTCGCGACGGGGTCGGTCATCGAGCTGATCGTCGGCCCGGTGATCGGCAGGGTGAGCGACCGGGTGGGCAGGACCCTCCCGTATCTCTTCGGAGTCGGGACCATGACCCTCGCGGTGATCGGCCTCGGGGTCTTCGGGATACTGCCGCTGATGTTCGCAGCCGTCATGGTTCTGGCCTTTGGCGCCGGGATCGCATTCACCCCGGCCAGCGCCCTGGTCACCGATCACGCCACCGCAGCCGGGCTGAACCAGGGTTATGCCTCGGGCGCTTCGAACATGGCCTGGGGCGGAGGCCAGATGATCGGCGCTATGGGCGGCGGGGCGCTGGCCGGATTGTCCGGGTACCTTCTGCCCAGTCTGATCACCGCTGTATTGCTCATCGGTGTCGGAGTCCTGGCCCGGGCTCTCGGCATAGGACCGCCGATCGTCTCGGGCGCAAACGAAGAAGGGGTGGCCACTGATGGTCGGTGAAAGGTTCGACGCGAGAAAGATCTCCACGGCGAGTCGGAGATGGTCGAACTGGTCCCGTCTCCAGAACTGCGTCCCGAGAGACTTCGTGAAGGTAGGCGGGGTTGGCCACCTTTCCGAAGTGGTCGGCAGGGCAGGTGCCGAGGGCAGGCAGATCACGACGGTCGGTTCCGGGCATTCATTCACCCCGGCCGCACTCTCCGATGACCTGCTGCTCGACATCACGAGCATCGCAGGCGTGATCTCGGTTGACCGGGAATCCGGCCTGGTCGAGGTGGGCGCAGGCACGATCCTCGCCGACCTCAACCGGGAGCTCGACCGCCTCGGCCTGGCGATGCCGAACCTGGGGGACATCGACAGGCAGACGATCGCCGGTGCGGTCTCGACCGGGACTCACGGCACCGGCCGCGCCCTGCCGAACATCTCGGCGCAGATCGAGCGGATCAAGATGGTCGGCGCCGACGGCGCAGTGAGGGAGTTCGGTCCCGGCTCGGTCGGGTTGCTGGCCGGACGCGTCGCGGTCGGCTCGCTCGGGGTCATCACGTCGATCACCCTGAGGACCGTCCCCGCTTTCAACCTTCACCGGGTCGACGAACCGATGGATCTCGACGAAGTGCTTGCTGATTTCGACCGGATCACCCAGGAGAACGAGCACTTCGAGTTCTTCGTCTTCCCCTACACGAGGACAGCCCTCACCCTGAAGCGGAACCGCACCGACCGGCCGCTGGCACCGCGCTCCCGGGCCAACCGCTTTCTGGGTGACGTGGTCATCGAGAACGGGATCGGCGACCTCGCTCTCAGGCTGAGTGGAGTCCTGCCCCGCAGCATCCCCCGGATGGCCCGTTACTCGACGCACTTCATGTCGCAATCGGAGCAGGTAGACCGGTCGCACCGGGTCTTCGCCAACTACAGGACTATCCGCTTCAACGAGATGGAGTACGCCCTGCCAGCGGAGTCCGGGCCGGAAGCGCTGCTTCGGGTACTCGGGTTGATCGAGCAGGAGTCATTCCCCCTGGCGATGCCGATCGAGTGCCGGATCTCGGCCGGTGATGACGCCCTGATCAGCCAGGCGCATGGGCGCTCCACCGTTTACGTGGCGGTCCACCAGCACCAGACGATGGAGTTCGAGCCCTACTTCCGGGAGATCGAGCAGATCTTTCGCGAGTACGACGGCCGGCCCCACTGGGGCAAGCTCCACTTCAGGGAGGCCGCCGACCTCGCTCCGTCGTTCCCGCGGTGGGAAGAGTTCCAGGCGGTCCGGGACGAACTGGACCCGGATCGCAACTTCAGCAACGCCTACGCGAAGCGAATCCTGGGTCCTTAGCGGACTCCTGAGTCCGCTTGTATGTATCATCCGGACCTGTGAGTCCGGTTATTCCAGATCGCCCGCATCCGATGCGGAGCCTGCTCATCCTCGGCCTGGCAGCGCTTTCCTTTGCGCTCGCCCAGACCACGCTCATCCCTGCCCTGGCTGAACTCCAGGTCGAGTTCGACACCGACGCGAGCGGCATCGCCTGGGTGCTTACCGGCTATCTGATCTCGGCCGCCGTATTCACCCCGATCTTCGGGCGCCTCGGCGACATGTTCGGCAAGCGCCGCCTGCTCGTCATCGCCCTGCTGCTCTTCGCCGCCGGC
>JRYG01000906.1_pt1 | contig 19747 bp, 16 predicted proteins | sample 235341 | NCBI WGS metagenome assembly JRYG01 (sample SAMN03074218, study PRJNA261478) | activated sludge metagenome | biome: Wastewater Treatment Plant; feature: Wastewater; material: Activated sludge; isolation source: activated biomass of a wastewater treatment plant treating hydrocarbon... ... | reverse complement strand
CCGGGTTGATGGGCTCGCCCACAGAACCCATGATGCGCAGCGACGTAAGGTTGTACTTGGTCGGATGCACCGCCGGATTGGCTTCGGCCGCCTTGATCAGCGAACGGATAGCGGTCGGCGCCGTGTAGAAGATGGTGACCTTGTGATCCTGGATCATCTTCCAGAAACGGCCGGCGTCCGGATAGGTGGGCACACCTTCGAACACGATCTCGGTGCCGCCGCAAGCCAAAGGACCGTAGGTGATGTAAGTGTGGCCAGTAACCCAGCCGATGTCGGCGGTACACCAGAAGACGTCCTCAGGCTTGATGTCGAACGTCCACTTCATCGTCATGATCGCGTGGAGCAGATAGCCACCGCTGGAGTGCTGCACACCCTTGGGCTTACCGGTGGAACCGGAGGTGTAGAGCAGGAACAACGGATGCTCGGCATCAACCCACTCCGGATCGCACTGCTCCGGCTGCCCGGCCAGCAGGTCGTGCAGCCAGACATCGCGCCCTTCCACCATGTTGCACTTGCCACCGGTGCGGCGGAATACGATCACGCTGGATACGGACTCGCAACCACCCATGGAAAACGCCTCGTCCAGGATGGGCTTGAGCGGAATGTTTTTGCCGCCACGGCACTGCTCGTCCGAGGTGATGACCAAGGAAGCCTTTGCATCCTCGATACGGTCACGCAGGGACTGGGCCGAGAAGCCGCCAAACACCACCGAGTGCGTCGCACCGATACGGGCGCAGGCCTGCATGGCCACGATCCCTTCGATGGACATCGGCAGGTAGATCACAACCCGATCGCCCTTCTTGACGCCCTGCGCCTTCAGCGCATTGGCCATCTTGCAGACACGGGCCAGCAGGTCGCTGTAAGTGACGTTGGTGACTTCTCCGCCATCGGCTTCGAAGATGATCGCAACCTTGTCACCCAGACCGGCTTCAACGTTGCGGTCCAGACAGTTGTAGGAAACGTTGAGCTTGCCGTCTTCAAACCACTTGAAGAAGGGGGCATTCTCTTCGTTGAGCACTTTGGTGAAAGGCACGTTCCAGGACACGTTTTCCCGGGCCAGACGCCCCCAGTACCCTTCGTAATCCCGTTCTGCCTCTGCGCACAGCGCCTTGTAAGCATCCATGCCTGACACAGCGGCGTTCTTGACGGCCTCCTCGGACGGCTGATAAACGCGGACGGTCTGGGCGGATTCGTTGCTCGACATTGCTTACCTCTCCTCTTGCTCAAGATCAAGATTGTTCCAGAGCGTGCGCTCCGGTGTATTGACAGCCACTCCCTGTCGGGTCTGATTCTTCTTAGTGGCGGTGCGATTCTAGGGGATTCCGAGCATTAGACGCGACTTATCTTACAGCCCACTTACAGCAAGTCATTGGTGCAACGCACAATTTCATACCCGACAACACCAAAAACTCCCATTGGTAATATTTTCTGGACACATCCAACGTCTACAAAAAACAATAAGTTGCAGATTCCCACATCACCCGGGGGCGTCACACATTGCAATGCATCATGCGGACATAACCCTCTTCACCGGACTTACCCGGAAGGCTCCACGCAGAGAGCGTTCTTCTCTGGTCTCCGGCGCCGCCATCGGGAACCGGAACAGGCAACGATGTTAGAATCGCTGCCGGTTTTTTTGCACTGCACCTTCATCCATGTCCGATACGCCTAAGCCCCCCGCCCACGGTAGCCAGCCCCGATCCCTTCGCGCGATGGAGCAGTTCATTTTCTGGAGCCGGTGGCTTCAGGCACCGCTCTACATCGGCCTCATCGTCGCCCAATGCGCTTACGTGTATCAGTTCATGCACGAACTTGCGCATCTCGTCGGCCGTATCGGCGAATTGTCGGAAGCGGAAACCATGTTGATCGTGCTCGGGCTGATCGACGTGGTGATGATCGCCAACCTGCTGATCATGGTCATTATTGGCGGTTACGAGACTTTCGTCTCCCGCCTGGATCTCGAAGGCCACCCGGACCAACCTGAGTGGCTCTCCCACGTCAATGCCGGCGTTCTCAAGATCAAACTCTCCACGGCCATCATCGGGATATCGTCCATCCACCTGCTCAAGACCTTCATCAACGCGGGCAACATGCCGGAACAGACCATCAAGTGGCAGGTGATCATTCACATCGTGTTTCTGGTCTCAGCGCTGGCCATGGCCTGGACGGACAAGATCATGAACCAGACCCTGCTGCTGGGTAAGAAACACTGATCGGGCAACCACACATCACCTGTAACCAGACATATCAAGACAAAGCCAAAGAGAGGGAACCCAGTCATGACCGCCATTCGCCAGGAAGACCTGATCCAGTCCATCGCCGATGCCTTCCAGTACATCAGCTACTACCACCCGCTGGATTACATCAAGGCCTTGGGTGAAGCCTACGAGCGCGAGGAAAGCCCTGCTGCCAAGGACGCCATTGCCCAGATCCTGACCAATTCGCGCATGGCCGCAGAAGGCCACCGCCCGATCTGCCAAGATACTGGCATCGGCATGGTCTTCATCAAGGTGGGCATGCAGGTCACCTGGCCGGATGCCACGATGAGCATCCAGAAGATGATCGACGAAGGTGTCCGCCGCGCCTACGCCAATCCGGACAACCCGCTGCGCGCCTCGGTGCTGGCCGATCCGGCCGGCACTCGCAAGAACACCAAGGACAACACCCCGGCCGTGGTGCATTTCGAGATCGTCGAGGGTCACCACGTGGAGGTGATCTGCGCGGCCAAGGGCGGCGGCTCGGAAGCCAAGTCCAAGTTTGCGATGCTGAACCCGTCCGACGACCTGGTCGACTGGGTGCTGAAAAAGATTCCGGAAATGGGCGCCGGCTGGTGTCCGCCGGGCATCATCGGCATCGGCATCGGCGGCACGCCGGAAAAGGCCATGCTGCTCGCCAAGGAATCCATCATGGCGCCGGTGGACATCCACGAACTGAAGGCCAAGGCCGCTTCTGGCGCCACCCTCAGCCGCGCCGAAGAACTGCGTCTGGAACTCTATGAGAAGGTCAACGCGCTGGGCGTCGGTGCTCAGGGCCTGGGCGGCCTGACCACCGTGCTCGACGTAAAGGTGCTGGACTACCCCTGCCACGCGGCCAACCTGCCCGTGGCCCTCGTGCCCAACTGCGCCGCCACCCGCCACTGCCACTTCCACCTGGACGGCTCCGGCCCCGCCAAGATCGAGCCGCCGAAGCTGGAAGACTGGCCCGCCGTGACCTGGACGCCGGACCTCAAGTCGGCCACCCGGGTCAATCTGGACGCCCTGACCAAGGAAGAAGTGGCCGCATGGAAACCCGGTCAGAAGCTGCTCCTGAACGGCAAGATGCTGACTGGCCGCGATGCCGCCCACAAGCGCATCTCCGACATGCTGGGCAGGGGCGAGCAGTTACCCGTGGATTTCACCAACCGTGTGATCTACTACGTGGGTCCGGTGGACCCGGTTCGTGATGAAGTGGTCGGTCCCGCAGGCCCCACCACCGCCACTCGCATGGACAAGTTCACCCGCATGATGCTGGAGAAGACCGGGCTCATCTCCATGGTGGGCAAGTCCGAGCGTGGCCCCACTGCCATCGCTGCAATCAAGGACAACAAATCCGCCTACCTGATGGCCGTCGGCGGCGCGGCCTACCTCGTTGCCAAGGCCATCAAGTCGGCCAAGGTGGTGGGCTTTGCCGACCTGGGCATGGAAGCCATCTACGAGTTCGACGTGCAGGACATGCCTGTGACCGTGGCCGTGGATTCTTCAGGCACCAGCGTCCACGAAACCGGCCCGAAGGAATGGCAAGCCAAGATCGGCAAGATTCCCGTGACCGTCGCTTAAATACCCCCTCGGCTGTCCGTTAAGAGAAGGGCGCGTGCTGCGGCACGCGCCTTTTTTCGTTACGGCCCGCCCTATGTTTCGAACCCTGCGCATCTTTGTCCTGCTTTTCATCCTGGCTACCGTTGCCGTTTCCACCTATCGAGCCAAGGCGCGCGCCACGGACTGGCAAAGCACCCTGCAGGTAGTGGTCTACCCCATCAACGGTGATGGCAGCCGTACCGCCGAGCAGTACATCTCCCGCATCACCGACCAAACGTTTGCATCGATCCAGAGCTTCATCGAGCGCGAAAGCGTCCGCCATGGAATGGAGCGCATAAGGCCCGTTGACATCCGCGTGGCGCCGGCGCTACCGGAAAGGCCACCCTCCGCCCCAGCCACCGACAACATCCTGAGCATCATGATGTGGAGCCTCGAAACGCGCTATTGGGCCTGGCAGAACGACCACTATGCGGGCCCCCGCCCGAACATCCGGCTCTTCGTCAGTTACTTCGACGGCCAACAGTCGTTCGGCCTGGACAATTCCGTTGGGCTCGAAAAAGGCCAGATGGCGTTCGTCAACGCTTTTGCCCTGCGCGACATGACCGAAACCAACAATGTCATCATCGCCCACGAAATGCTCCACACCCTGGGCGCCACGGACAAGTACGACCCCGCCACCGCCCTTCCGGTGCCGCCAGACGGCTTCGCCGAGCCGGATCGCTCGCCGCTTTACCCCCAGGAAAAGGCCGAGATCATGGGCGGGCGCATCCCCCGATCGCCCTCCGAGGCAGACATCCCGCCCAGCCTCGCCTACGCCATGATCGGTCCCAAGACCGCTGCGGAGATTGGGTGGCGCTGACCCCGTGTTCCGGCGGCCCCCGTCGCAAAAGTAACAAGGCAATCCTTCCACCTTATCCACGCCTTCTCCCGTCATGGGCTCTGATAGCTTGAAGGCTACGGAGCTTCGTGCTCCGGCAGGGTCATCTCCGGAGTTTTCATGTCGACGGTTCAAGCACAGCACAGTATTCCAACGGAGGATTTCCTTCGCCGGATCGAGCGCCTCATCGTCCACCGGCGGGCGGAACGCGCCCGGCGACTGGCTACCCGCAGTCTTGGCGAAGGGCGGGCAAGCGCTCCGCTGCGAACCCTCCTGGGCCGTGCCTTGGCGGCTTGCGGCGACCTGTCCGGCGCCGCCGAGCAGTACGACGAGGCCCTGGGGCTTGACCCGGCATTTGCCCCTGCCCGCCTTCACCGGGGGTTACTACGCCTGAGCCAAGGGGATGTCACCCGGGCGCTGGACGACGTCAGCCAAGCCCACGCCCTCGACCCGACACACCCGGACACTCTGCTCGCCCTTTGGCAATGCGAGCGCAGCCTATGCATCTGGAGAGATCGGCGCCCCCGCCTTGCCGAGCTGGCGCTGACCCCACCGCCCCGCTTTCTCTTTCCCCCCGCTCTTGCCCGGGATCTGTGGCTCAGGCCGGCAGAGTATCGGACCACCGTGTTGCGCTGGAACGAAGCACTGCACCAGCGGCTTGCCCGGGCGCCCCGTGCCCGGCGCGCCATCCGGGACTTCACCAGCCAACGCCCGTTGCGAATCGCCTATCTGACGAACTTCGCTCATCTGCCGCTCCTGACAGCACTTGTCGTCAAACACGAGTCCGAGCGCGTCCACCCGCGGATCTACCTTAGCGACGGCAAACCCACTGGAACATTCACGAATGCCGACATCGTCGCCGTGAACGCCCTGAAGCCTTGGCAAGCCGCCCAGGCCATTGCCGATGCAGAGACGGACATCCTCGTGGATCTGTGCGGCGACAGTTGCAGCCATGCGGAGACGATACTCGCGCTCCGCCCAGCCCCCGTACAAGTCCGCTGGCTAGGCCCCCCTGGTACCAGTGGCGCTCCCCATGTGGACTGGCTGCTCACCGACGTAATCGCCACCCCCGCTGTAGACAGTGCCGCATACACCGAGCGGCTGGCTTACTTGCCCGTGTCGGCCTGGGCCGTGGACGGCGACTCCGAAGCCGCGCCAGCATCCGAGCTCGAAACCTGGCTGCAAGCCTCCCGCGGCATGGCGGACCCAGCCGGCAACACCGCGATGCTCAAGGACCGACTCCGCCAGGAGACAGCCTCCCGGCGGACCCGCCGCTTCGTGGCCGAGCCCAATCAGGGCCCGGCTTCGGCCAATGACGCCGGTGCCTCCTGCGGGCACGCTCTGCGCCAGATCCTCAGGCTACCCACCCAAGGCATCATTTTCGGCAGCTTGCTAACGGCCGAGCGTATTGCCCCCGAGCTCTTTGCCACATGGCTGCGCGTACTCCAGCGCGTACCAGAAGGCTGGTTGTGGCTCCCCAGCGTATCACCCGCCGCGCAGCACAACTTGCGGGTCTGCGCGGGCGAGGCCGCCAGCCGCATCGTGTTCCTTCCCGAGGGTTTAGCCCTGCCGACCCTGCCCCCGCTGCGCCAAGCCCTGCTCCAGTTGGCCGATGTTTACCTGGCAACCGATGGCGATGAGGGCGGTTGTGCAGACGCGCTCCTGGCGGAAATCCCACCGGTAGCGCTTGCCATGGCGGGTCGGACCGGCAGGCTGGCCAGTTTGATGGCCGCCGCAGGATTGGACCACCTGCTCGTCACCTCTCTGGCCGACTATGAAGAGCACGCCGTCCACCTTGCCAGCGAAGGGAATGCGCTGGAGACCCAACAGGTACGGATACAGCTCAACCGCCTGGTAGCCCCTCTCTTCCAGAACGAGCGTACGGTCCGGAATGTGGAAGAAGCACTGCATCTGATCTGGGCGGCCTTCCTCGAGTGCCGACACATTGCCCGGATCGATGTTCCCGACGTGGGCGATGGCGCCCCCGCCGGCACACTCCCCGCCCCCGGCCAAGTCCGCCCGAGCACTCTGGCCCGTCGCGCAATGCTGGCTTACCTGGGGGGAAGCCCGGCTGCTGAAACGCTGTGCAAGCAGGCCCTGCTGCATAACCTGCACGACCCCCTCGCCCTGGAGTTACTCGCCCTGCAGGCTTTGGACAAAGGCCAGCCGGAAGTCGCCGATCGCCTGCTGCGCAGGGCCCTCACTACCGCCCAGCGTCCGGACTCACTAGCCTATCTGGGCGCCGCACTGATCATGCAAGGGCGGCTCGACGAGGCCAACCACGCACACCAACGGGCGCAACTACTCAAACCCCAGCTCGCCGCGCCCTTGGCAACGCTACGCAACGACCTCGCGGCCAACACGCCGTGGCCGACCGTGCACACCCATTTCCGCTGCGCACTCCAGCAACACGCCTGAACCGGCTGATCGAGAAATGAAAAAAGCCCGCGCAATGCGCGGGCTTCATCGCCATGCTCTGGCACCAGCAACCGCCTTACTTGCCGGAGATTGCGCCCCGGATCTGCTCGATACCGGCTTGATCGTCCAGCGTGGTCAAGTCGCCCGGATCACGCCCTTCTGCCAAAGCCTGAATGGAACGGCGCAAAACCTTGCCGGACCGGGTCTTGGGCAACTGAGCCACGATGTGCACGCGCGCGGGACGGGCGATCGCACCCAGGGCGGCATCGACCACACCCATGATCTCCTTCTCCAGGGCGGCCTTGCTTTCCGGCGTAGCGGCCTTGGAAGGATCCTTGAGTACGGCAAACGCCATGGGCATCTGGCCCTTGAGTTGGTCGGCCACCCCGACCACAGCACACTCTGCCACGGCATTGTGGCCGCTGATGGCCTCTTCGATCTCCCGGGTGCCAAGGCGGTGGCCTGCCACGTTGATCACGTCGTCCGTCCGGCCGAGGATGAAGAAGTACCCGTCCTTGTCCCGGATGCCCCAGTCGAAGGTGGAATAGATCTGAGCATTCGGGAAACTCGTGTAATACGTCTTCACGAAGCGCTCGTCCTGCCCCCACACGGTGGACAGACAACCCGGCGGCAGCGGTGGGATAACCGCAACCACCCCTTTCTCGTCCGGAGCCTCGATCTCGCTCCCGTCCTCCCGCAACAACTTGACGTTGTAGCCAAACGAGGGGAAGGCGGGAGAACCCGGCTTGGTGGGCGTCTTTTCCACACCGGGCAGGGAGGACAGGATGGCCCAACCCGTTTCCGTCTGCCAGTAATGGTCGTACACCGGCAACCCCAGTTCGCCTTCGATCCAGCGGTGGGTAGGCTCGTCCAGCGGCTCGCCCGCCAGGAACACGTGCTTGAGGCTCGAAAGATCGTACTTCTTCAGATAGGCTGGGTCCTGCTTCTTCAGCACCCGTACCGCGGTGGGCGCAGAGAACATGACCGATACCTTGTGGTCCTGAACAATCTTCCACCAGATGCCCGGATCAGGCCGGATCGGCAGGCCTTCATACACCACGGTCGCCATGCCGGAGATCAGCGGGCCGTAGACGATGTAGCTGTGCCCCACCACCCAACCGATGTCTGACGTGGAGAAGTAGGTCTCACCGGCTTCGCCACAGTAGATATGCTTCATGGTTGCCGCCAGCGCCGTGCAATAGCCGCCGGTGTCACGCTGAACGCCCTTGGGCTTGCCGGTGGTGCCGGAGGTGTACAGGATGTAGGAGGGATGGTTGGATTCCACCCACTCGCAGGGCACTTCAGCATCCATGTACTGGGCACGGAGGGTAGCGTAGTCCACGTCCCGCCCTTCGGTGATGGGCATCTCCTTGTCCAACCCACGATTGACGATGATCACCTTGGCCGGGGGTGTTTCCGACAGGCGCAAGGCTTCGTCCACCAGGTGCTTGTAAGGCACGGCCTTCCCACCACGCATGCCGGCGTCGGAGGTCACCATCACCTTGGGCTGGGCGTCGTCAATCCGGGTGGCCAGCGAATGGGAAGCAAAACCACCAAACACCACCGAGTGAACCGCACCGATGCGCGTGGTGGCCAGCATGGCGAAGATGGCTTCGGCGATCATCGGCATGTAGATCAACACCCGGTCACCCTTGCCCACCCCCTGGGACTTCAGCACCGCGGCCATGCGCTGCACTTCCGTCGCCAGTTCCTTGAACGTGTAGATTTTCTCTTCGTTGGTTTCGGTGGAGATGTAGATCAGCGCCTTCTGGTCGCCCCGCTCCGCCACGTGGCGATCCACCGCGTTGTAGCACAGGTTGGTTTCGCCACCGACAAACCACTTGGTGAAAGGTGGATTGGTGAAATCCAGCACTTTCTCGAAGGGTTTGTTCCAGTGGATCAACCCGGCCTGCTCCGTCCAGAAAGCCTCCGGCTGCTCCACCGATTTCTTGTGAAATTCTGCGTATGTCGTCATCTGCGTTTCCTCTCCCAATAAGACCTATTGGCGCAATAACTGGATATGAAAGATGCTATTTTTTTCGCCGCCGCCATGTCCCAACAGCGTCCGACACCCCGAAGGACGGGACATGTTGGCGAGCCGCGATAATAGTCCGCCCAGCGCATTTCAGGCAAAGGGAAGCACCCGGGTACTCCCTTGCCCGGAACGCAACCTCAGGCGATGCGCACCACCACCCGCCCCCGAACGCGGGAAGCCAGGTACTCCTGGAACAAACCAGGGAGTTCGTCAAAGCCCACCTCACGGGAGATGGTCGCCAGATGCCGAGGTTTCAGATCAGTGGCCAGACGCTGCCACACCTGCCCGCGGGTGGGGTGGCCGATGTAGCCTGAATCGACGCCCAGCAGGGACACACCCCTCAGAATGAAGGGCATCACCGTCGTGTTCAGGGTATGGCTGGCGGCAAGACCAATGCTGGCGATCGTACCGGCCTGCTTCATCGTGCTGCAGATCCACGCGAGCACCTCGCCCCCGAGGTTGTCCACTGCACCAGCCCAGATCGCTTTATCCAGCGGACGAATCTTGTCGAGCCGAAGGCTGGAACGCAGCATGACCTCCGCCGCACCCAGTTCCTTGAGGTAATCCGTTTCCGCTTCCTTCCCGGTCAAGGCCACCACGTGGTAACCCTTGGCGGCCAACATGTCCACCGCCAGGCTGCCCACCCCCCCCGTGGAACCTGTGACGATCACCGGACCATTCTCGGGCGATAGGCCATTGGCCTCCATGCGCACGATCCCCAGTGCTGCGGTGAAACCGGCCGTCCCCAAAGCCATGGACTCTTCGAGCGTCAAACCTTCGGGCAAGGGCACCACCCACTCCGCGGGCACCCGTGCGTACTCCGCGTAGCCCCCGTGATGGGCGACACCAATGTCGTAACTCGTGGCAATCACCGCTTGTCCGGGAACGAACCGGGGATCGCGGCTCTCAAGTACTTCCCCCGCAAGGTCGATACCTCCCACGCACGGGAAGCGCCGGATGATCTTGCCGGCGCCCGTTGCCGCCAGGGCGTCCTTGAAGTTGACGCTGGAATAACGGGTGCGGATGGTCACCTCTCCCGCATCCAGCTGCGCCTCGGTCAGCCTGACGAAATCGCTGGAAACCTTGCCGTCCGTTTCCGTAATCAGTAGTGCTTTGAATGCATCCATGGGGATCCTCTCCTTCGAATTGTTAGCCCGGCCCCACCCGACCCACTGGCGAGCAGCCCGCTCCAAGCCCCGCCAGGGTCTAAAGGGTTCCTCCCCGATCATAGCCTGATTACTCCCGAACGCGCCGCGATCAACCCGCACCAACAAAATATACAAATTGATTCAATTGATCATTTCGACACCCTTTACCCGCGTCAAGAAGCTGTCGTATAGTCCCGGCCCTATGTGTGTCAAAGATTTCACATTTCGATCCGTGGCAGTCGTCGCGCTATTCCTGAGTCTCCTGGCGGCACCTGCCTGCGCTGCCCCCGAGACGAGTGGCAACCCTGCGACGACAGAAACCCCCGCCGGCACCGCATCGCCGCCTGAATCCCCCTTCTCCCGAGCCGCAACACAAGCCCACACCTTTCTGCAACGGTCAGCCTCCGGCATCCAGGAAATCATGGTCAATGCCATGTCCCTGATCGGCAACCGCTATCAGAGAGGCGGCAGTTCCGAGACTACGGGTTTCGACTGCAGCGGGCTGGTGCAAAAAGTTTATCGGGATGCCATCGGCCTCAGCCTCCCTCGGACGGCGCGAGAGATGGCCTCGCTTGGCGAACGGGTGAACCAGAGCGAACTCCAGCCTGGTGATCTGGTGTTCTTCAACACCGTGCGGCGCACCTTCTCCCATGTAGGCATCTATCTCGGCGAGAACCGCTTCCTGCACTCGCCATCCGTCGGCGGTCAGGTTCGTATCGACAGCATGTCCGAGTCCTACTGGAGCCGCCATTACAACGGCGCCCGCCGCGTCCTCCCTGAAACGCGTTGATTCTCCCCTGTCCCGGGGGGCAGTCGCCTGCCGATTCGGCAATACAAATGCGAATGATTTGCAATCATTCATTTCTTGAATTACATTTGCCGCAATGAATTCACATCCACCTTCCGGGAACGGCACATGATCAAGCGCACTCTTATCGCCACACTGATGGGCTCTCTTGTCAGCCTGTCCGCGTGGGCAGCCGAAGAGGCTGTCCTCAACCTCTATTCGGCGCGTCATTACCAAACCGATGAGGCGCTGTACGCGAACTTCACCAAGCAGACGGGCATCCGGATCAACCGTATTGAAGGGAAGGAAGACGAACTGCTGGAACGCATCAAGAATGAAGGCGCCAACAGCCCGGCAGACGTATTCCTGACTGTGGATGCCTCGCGCCTTGCGCAAGCAGAGAGTCTCGGCTTGTTTGCTCCCGTCAAGTCCAAGATGCTCGAGGAGCGCATCCCGCCCTACCTCCGCTCCCCCGCCAATGACTGGTTTGCGTTCTCGACCCGGGCCCGGATCATCATCTATAACAAGGCGATGATTAGCGCCGCGGATGTGCAGAACTACGAAGATCTGGCCAAACCCGCCCTGAAGGGCAAAGTCTGTTCCCGCTCAGGCGCACATCCCTACAACCTGTCCCTCGGCGCTGCGCTGATTCAACACCTGGGCGAACAGAAGACCGAAGACTGGGCGAAGGGCGTGGTGGCAAATTTTGCACGCGCTCCGAAAGGCGGTGACACCGATCAGATCAAGGCCGTCGCGGCTGGAGAATGCCAAGTTGCGCTCTCCAACACCTATTATCTGGTGCGGATGATGCGCTCCGACAAATCCGATGACCGCAAGGTGGTTGAAAAGATCGGCGTGGTGTGGCCCAACCAGAAGAGCTGGGGAACCCACATCAATGTCTCCGGGGGCGGCGTGCTGAAGACAGCCCCCCACAAGGATGCTGCGTTGAAGTTCCTGGAGTATCTGTCCAGCGACGACGCCCAGTCCTATTTCGCCAACGGAAACAACGAATGGCCGGTCACCCGGAGCACCATTGCCAAGAACCCTGAACTGGAGTCCTTGGGCAAATTCAGGGCCGACGAGCTGAACGTGGGACAACTGGCCAAAACCACTGCCCTGGCCCAGAAGGTGTTTGATCGGGCGGGATATCGTTAGGCCATCCTGTCAAGAGAGCAAAGAAAAAGCGCGGCTCGACCGCGCTTTTTCTTTTGGGGCAGCAACTGTGCAGATCTGGATGCGCAGGACTCAAGCCGCCAGCACTTCCTCCCGCGGCTGACAAATGGATGTCGTGGTCAGCAGGAACGACTCCCAAAACGACCGGTCGTACCGCTCCCACGCATGGACGCCGAAAGGCAGCTGCCCCTGGTTGCGCGCAAAACAAGCCCGGGGTTCGCACTCGAAGGCGAACTGAAGGGCCACATCTTCAGGCGCGATCCGCATTTCGGGACAATAGTAAGTCCCGCAGCGGCCAATCACCATGTCTTCATTGAAGCGACCGTGAAATGCCAGCCAGAGACGGTCGTTGATATTCGGGATTCTGACGTGGCTCAGGAACCGGCCGATTGCACTCTTCGGCTCGAGACGGGGCGAAATGTGGATGTACTTCCTGTAGGTTTCAAGAAAGTGAATCAAGGTGCGCACTTTACGAAGGGAGAACCCCCCGTTACCCACCCGCTGCCCGGGGGGTAAATCGTGATCCAGCCACGGAGGACCAATATAGTCATACCCCAAGGCGCAAAATTCCTCCAGCCGGTCGGAAAACGCCAACGCGTCCAGGTGATAGACCAGCACATACTCATACTCGAGGAAGCTGCGATAAAAATCTGGCTGAATCATCAACCGGTTGTGGGCGAGCGCACTGCCGAAGTATGAGGGATCCACATCCATCCTTCGCACCCCGGGCAGCGTAACCCCCTTCCCTGCAGGAGCAAGCTGGAAGGTATCGTGCTTCCCGAGATAGTGCCTCAAATGCCGGAATGAAACCTCCTCGGCAGGAGTGAGCACGTCCCGACTGGTTGTCGGCACAACGATGGCAGCCAGTTTGGACGGCGGGGGCAGTGCAGTGGTGGAGCGCATTCAAGACTCAGCGAAATGTGTCTAACCGTAGCGGCGATGCTATCGGCGGGATCTTTCGCGAAGCTGTCGAGAAATTGCGAAAACGGGAATAATACCCACTGCGACGATAATAATTGCTGCGGTGGAGGCTTCGGCCAAGCGCTCGTCCGAAGCGAGGGTATAGGTTTGAGTCGCCAGCGTATCGAAATTGAATGGCCGCATCACCAGCGTAGCTGGCAGTTCCTTCATCACGTCCACAAACACCAGCAGACCAGCGGTCGACAAACTGCCCCGCAGGAGCGGCACGTGCACCCTGCGCAGGGTCTCCCCGCGCCCAAGCCCCAGGCTGCGGGCCGCGTCGTCCATATTGGTGGTGATCTTGCCCAGACTGGCCTCCACGGTTTGGAGGGCGACCGCCAGAAAACGTACCAGATAGGCGTAGATCAATGCGGCGATCCCTCCGGTCAGCAGCAGTCCCGGGTTGTATCCAGAAATCTGCGTGATCCAGCCGGCTAACCAGTTATCCAGCCGAGTCACGGGAATCAGCACACCGACCGCAATCACTGAACCAGGCACCGCATACCCCAAGCCCACGACCCGGTTGAGCGCAGCGCCCCAGGCGCCGCGCGTCAGCCGTGCGGAATAGGCCAGCAAGACGGCCAAGACCACAGCAAGGATCGCCGTCAATGCGGCCAGGGTGAAACTGTTGCGGGCCAACTGGAGGAAGCGCTCGCCGAACTGGGCATCCCCTTCCGTCAAGGTCATCTTCAGCAGCAGTCCCGCTGGCAGAAGAAAACCCAACACCAGGGGGATGGCACAGCCAGCCATCGCCAGCACCGCCCCCACCGGCCCCAGCCGGCGGCCTTGAAAAGCGCGGCTGCGTTGGCTGGTATTGTGGAAGCGCGCCCGACCGCGGCTGGCCTTCTCGGCGACCAGGAGCAGCGCCACCAGCCCAAGCAGACATGCGGCCAACTGCCCGGCCGCAGCGCGATCTCCCAGATTGAACCAGGCCCGGTAGATCCCGGTGGTGAAGGTCTGGACGGCGAAGTAGGACACAGTCCCGTAGTCGGCCAGGGTCTCCATCAGCGCCAAAGCCGTGCCCGCGGCCACGGCCGGCCGCGCCAACGGTAAGGACACGCGGAAAAAATTGGCCCACGGCCCCAACCCCAGCGACCGCCCCGCCTCCAGCACCCCGCTCGCCCGCTCCAGAAAAGCGGTCCGGGCCAACATGTAGACGTACGGATAGAGCACGAACACAAACATGGAGACCGCCCCACCCAGGGTACGGATATCCGGAAACCAGTACTCCCCGGCCTGCCAGTTGAACTGTTCCCTGAGCCAGGTCTGCACCGGCCCCACGAACTGGAGCAGATCAGTGTACGTGTAGGCCATCACGTACGCAGGCATGGCCAGCGGCAGGACCAGCGCCCACTCAAACACCGTTCGACCGGGGAAATCGTGCATGGCCGTGAGCCACGCTGCCCCCACCCCCACCGCCGCCACACCCAAGCCCACGCCCACGCACAGCCAAAGGGTGTTGGCGATGTACTCCGGCAGCACGGTGGAAGCCAGATGCGCCCACGTATCTCCGGTGCCCGCAGCCACAAGATTGGTCAGCACACTGCCCAGCGGCACTACCGAAAGCACTGCAACCACCACCGCTGCCACACTGAGAAGGGAAATCCGGCTCCTTCTCGCCGACAACGAGCGCCCAGAAGGCACGTCCAAGGTTGTATCCGTCACGCGTGAAATCTCAATATTGCGGGCACACCACAAAGTTTGCCCGAACTTGCAGTTAAACACCCCACAGGGGAAACAAGGCCTTGTGCATCTTCTCATGCCGCAGCGCGGCACAGACTTATAATGCGGTTAATTCTCAACAACAAGCCCCCCCGCCCGGGCCTTCGGGTTGCACCCATGCCAATTCTTGAACTTGACCGGGTTCGCCACGCCTACGGCCATCACCGCGTGGTGGACGACCTCTCCCTGGAACTGGACGAAGGCGCCATTGGCTGCTTGCTGGGCCCTTCAGGCTGTGGCAAGACCACCGTTCTGCGCTGCATTGCCGGCTTCGAGCACGTGAGCAGCGGCGTCATCCGGTTGGGTGGGGAAACGGTCGCCGGGCCTGCGCTCCATGTGCCGCCGGAGCAGCGGCGGATCGGCATGGTGTTTCAGGACTACGCCCTGTTCCCCCACCTCACCGTGGCCGCCAACGTGGGCTTCGGTTTGCGCCAAGTTCCCCGCGGGGAGCGCGAGGCAAGGGTGGACGAAATGCTCGGCATGGTTGGCCTTGCCGGACAGGGGGCCAAGTACCCCCACGAGCTCTCAGGCGGCCAACAGCAGCGCGTGGCCCTGGCGCGTGCGCTGGCGCCCCGGCCACGCCTGCTCCTCCTGGACGAACCTTTCTCCAACCTGGATGTGGACTTGCGCGAGCGGCTCTCGCTCGAAGTCAGGGAGATCATCAAGGCCGCGGGCAGCACCGCCATCCTGGTGACCCACGACCAGCACGAAGCATTCGCCATGGCCGACATGATCGGCATCATGCACGAAGGCCGCATCCAGCAGTGGGATAGTGCCTACAACCTCTACCACCGGCCCTGCAACCGCTTCGTCGCGGACTTCGTCGGCCAGGGTGTGCTGGTGCCGGGTACGGTCATCAGCCCCAGGGAGGTTCAGGTTGAGCTTGGTCTGCTCAGCAGCCAGGTCCCGGTTGAATGCCAGCAGGGTTGCGCCAGTTGTGGCAACACATGCCGGGTGGACGTGCTGCTGCGCCCGGACGACATCGTTCACGACGACGCCGGCAGTTTGCGGGCGGAAGTGGTGCACAAAGCCTTCCGCGGGGCGGACATTCTGTACACCCTCAAGCTTGGCTCGGGCGCGCGGGTACTTTCCCTGGTCCCGAGCCACCACAATCATGCGCTGGGTGAACACATCGGCATCCGGCTGGACGTGGACCACGTGGTTGCCTTCCGTCAGCCCGGCGAGGACGCATGGCCCGATGCCCGGGTCGTCAAGATCCACGCCGTATGATCCCCTGGCTAGGCCCCGCCCCCATCTTTCCCCCTGTCGAGCACGCGCTCGAAAACCCCAACGGCCTCCTCGCCGCAGGCGGCGATCTCAGCCCCCAACGACTCATTGCCGGTTACCAGCGCGGGATCTTTCCCTGGTTCAGTGCAGGGGATCCCATCCTGTGGTGGGCGCCGAACCCCCGTACCATCCTCTTCCCCGAGCGGATGAAAATTTCCCGAAGCTTGGGCAAAACCCTGCGGCGCGGCGGCTACACGGTGAGGCTGGACTCCGATTTCCCCGCGGTAATGGCCGGATGCGCCGCTCCCCGAGGGGCGGAGGGCGGCACCTGGATCACCCCGGAGATGGCCGCCGCCTACCAGCGCCTGCATCAGCTGGGGTTCGCACACTCCGTGGAAACCTGGATCGACGGAGAACTGGCTGGCGGGCTCTACGGCGTTGCACTGGGGCGGGTGTTCTTCGGCGAATCCATGTTCTCTCGCCGCACCGATGCATCGAAGATCGCACTTGCCCACCTGTGCCGTTTTCTTGAGGCACGCGCTTTTGGCGTGATAGATTGCCAAATGAACACGGCGCATCTGGCGTCGCTCGGCGCGGAGGAAATTTGCCGCGAACAGTTCGTCCGGTTGCTGGCAAGCTACACAGAGAGCGCGCTGCACCCTGACTACGCGCCCGGCCCGTGGCCCGCCGATGGTGCCGCCCATTTCTTCGCGGATGGAAGCCGATGACACTGCTCAAGGACCCGCCGTACACGCTGCTCCAGTTCTACGCCACGGCGCCCTACGCCTGCTCCTATCTGCCCGGGCGATCCGCCCGCTCGCAGGTGGCGACTCCCAGTCACCTGATCGACGCCGGCGTCTACAGCGATCTGGTGCGCAGTGGCTTCCGCCGCAGCGGCGTATTCACCTACCGCCCGTACTGCGATGCCTGTCGAGCCTGCGTCCCGGTGAGGATCCCCGTCGAGCAATTACGCCCCAGCCGCTCGCAGCGCCGGGCACTGGCCCGCAACCAGCATCTGGTGGCGCGGGAGCGCCCTCTGCTGTTCCGCGAAGAACATTACGACCTCTATCAACGCTATCAGGCGGAACGCCACGCCGGAGGCGGAATGGATCAGGACAGCCGGGAGCAGTACGCCCAGTTCCTCCTCCAAAGCCACGTGGACAGCCGGCTGGTGGAATTCCGCGATCAGGGCCGGCTGTGCATGGTGAGCATCATCGACGTACTGTCGGATGGTCTCTCATCGGTCTACACCTTCTACGAACCCGAGCAGCGGGCGGCCAGTCTCGGCACCTACGGCATTCTGTGGCAGGCCCAGCAGTGCCGGCAGCTGGCGCTGCCCTATCTGTACCTGGGTTACTGGATCCGTCAGAGCGAAAAGATGGCCTACAAGAGCCTGTTCAGGCCCATGGAAGGCCGGATCAACGGACAGTGGCGCCCCCTCTCAGACCAGGATCTGACCATGCTGGGCTGATCGCCCCCTTGCTCGGCGGGTGAGCCGGACAACCCGCGTGTTACCTTAGAATGGTGCAGCCATCCAACCGAACCCGCAGCCCATGAACTTCTGCAGCCAATGCGGCCAGCCCGTCAGCCTCCGCGTTCCAGAGGGAGACAGTCTCCCGCGTCACGTCTGCGATGCCTGCGGTTTCATCCACTACCAGAATCCCAAGGTGGTGGTCGGCGCCATCCCGGTATGGGGAGAGAAAGTGCTGCTCTGCCGGCGGGCCATTGAACCCCGCCGGGGTCTGTGGACCCTGCCCGCCGGTTTCATGGAAAACGCGGAAACCACCGCCGAGGCCGCGGCCCGGGAAACGCTGGAAGAAGCCTGCGCACGGGTGGAGATCGGCGAGATGTTCAGCCTGATCAATGTCCCCCACATCAATCAGGTACACATCATCTACCGCGCCCGGCTGCTCGATCTGGACTACCGGCCGGGCACCGAGTCGTTGGAGGTGGCGCTGTTCCCTGAGCAAGATATCCCCTGGGAAGAGATCGCCTTTCGCACCATCAGCCTCAGCCTGCGGCATTTCTACGCGGACCGCCGGACGGGCCTGTTCCGCTTTCACGAAGAGGCACTGGGGCCGCCACCGGGTGGCCCCTTGCGCTGAGGACTGCTCAGCGGGAGCCGGGCTCGAATTCCACCGGCAGTTCAAACGCCAACCGACGCCCCTGCAACGCTGGGGGTACCGCAGTCTCCAGCATTGCTGCATCCAGCATCCTCCGGGCGGCCTCGTCGAGCGCCCGATGCCCGCAGGAACGCAGCACGCTCGCCCGCCCGGGCAGCCCCGGCCCCGGAAACAAAACGCCCAGCACCACCACGCCACCTTCCGTCGTCGGCGGGTAGTGCTTGACCAACGCCATCGCGCGGGCCAAGGCAAAGCGGTAGTCGCGCAGCACCTGCGGGTCAGATGCAGCATCGGCCTGCATGGTCGCTTCCACCGGAGGGGAGGGCACGGCCACCTCGGGTGCAGTACCGCCTGACCGTACGGGCAGGGGATTCCCTCCGCCCGGCCGCGCACCCGCGGACTGCCCCAAGTCACCCCGAGCTTCGGCAATCAGGCGGGCGGGTTGCCGAACGCTTGGAGCCCGCCCGGCAACCCGCCCCAGGGCAGACGACGGGACGCCGCCCGGCGCCACCACCGCAGCATGCGAAGGCCGTACCCGCAGCACCCCGTGGAGCTTGGAGGCCGCAGAGGGCGGAGCGGACAAGCTCAGACGGGGCAGTTGCGCCGGCCACAGCACCGCGAGATGCAGCGCCGCAGAAACCACCAGCGCACGACCGAACCGGCGCCCCTGCGCCGTCCTGGATGAAATGATATGCAAAGCCACAACGCTCTGTTACCCTGACGCAACCGCCTGATTCTACATTGGATATGGGGGAGGCTTTGAGCATGAGCAACGGTTCGCACAGATGCCCGCATTGCCTGCCAGAAGGCGCAGCATGCCCGTGCGCCCGAGGGTCCAGGCCGCCTGTCCTGTGCGCCCCGGCGACGCTCCGATGGTGGGCGCGACCATGATGGAGCCCCTCATCCTGGCAGTGGACAGCACCGGCTACCCTTCCCGCTGGCTCACATGGCAAGACGCCGTCACCCACGACGTGCTCGGCAAGGTTGCCTACGGCTTCGGCGATTTCGAATTCACCTTTCACGGTGGCGTCAATCGCATTACCGGTCAGGAATCCGAGATCACCCTCAAAAGCATCCTCGTCCTGCGCGGTCGCAGCCGTGGTGCCTGGCAGCGCACCACCATTCCCCTGTGCAACACCGCCCTCTTCCGGCGAGATCAGTACATGTGTGCCTACTGCGGGCACGTGGATCACAAGGGACTGACCCGGGACCACATCGTGCCCCTATCCCGGGGCGGCCGGGACACCTGGCTCAACTGCTGTGCCTGCTGCCGCCATTGCAACGCGATCAAGGGATCGCGCACGCTGGAGGAATTGGGGTGGGAACTGCTCTATGTCCCCTATGCCCCCACCCATCAGGAAGGACTGATCCTGGAGAACCGGCGCATTCTCTGCGACCAGATGGAACTGCTGCGCGCCATGCTCCCCAAGCATTCCCGGATCCACCTGCTTCCCTCCTGACCGATCCCGGCAATAAGAATGGC
>JRYG01003071.1_pt1 | contig 19760 bp, 21 predicted proteins | sample 235341 | NCBI WGS metagenome assembly JRYG01 (sample SAMN03074218, study PRJNA261478) | activated sludge metagenome | biome: Wastewater Treatment Plant; feature: Wastewater; material: Activated sludge; isolation source: activated biomass of a wastewater treatment plant treating hydrocarbon... ... | reverse complement strand
GCCCGGCCCAAAGGCAGCAGGGAAATCAGACGCCAAGAGCAGACAGTTTCTCCGCCAGGACGTCGGAACCGTCTCCGTTGTCGATTCGGACGCGGTTCAGTTCGTAGGGCATCGACTTTTCGCCGAGGCCCGGGTTGACCGTGGTTGCGCCGCGGTAGCCGGCGGCTTCGACCGCGTCGGCCACTTCCGCGTTGTACTGCCCGGCCGGGTAACAGAAGTTGACGATCTCGATGCCCAGGTCCTTCTCCAGCATCTCCCTGGAACCGACCAGCTCCTGCTCAAGGGTCGCTGCATCCAGCGTGGTCAGGTCCGGGTGGGTGATCGTGTGGGAGGCGATCTCCCATCCGGCCTGGTACATCTTCTTGACCTGCCTGGAAGAAAGGTCCGAGCCCTCGGCCTTCAGGTTCAGCTGGCCGCCCCAACCCTGCTCCTCGAATATCGGCATCGCGTACAGGTACTGGCCGAGATAGCCGTCGTCGAAGGAGAGGACCACCGGCTTCGGGGGGAGGGTGGCGCCGTCATACCAGGCGTCCTGCACCTGGACAAGCGTGACCGCCGTGTAGCCGTTCTCGGCCAGCCAGTCGACCTGATCCCGGAAATCCGAAGTGTCGAGGAACAGTCCCGGGTAGTCCTCTGCGCCGGCCGCCGGGCCGATCACGTGGTACATGAGGATCGGTACTGGCCCGGTGTAGGGCTCCCAGCTTTCATCCGGCTGGGCGCCGCCCCGGCCTCCCGACTGATCGGTGGTGTTCCTGGCCTCCGCCGTGTCTCCGCTCTTGCCTGTCGCGGCTGCCACGGGTGCCTCGGTGCCATCGGTGCCGTCAGAACCGCCGAGAAGGAAAAGGGTCAGGGCAGCGACCAGCAGCACGCCCGCTACCGAGCCGAAGATGATCCGGCGACGGACGATGGTGCGCCGCCTGACCTGTTCGCGACGCCGGGCCAGCCTGGACTCGAAACCCGGATCCACGCTCAGTTGCCGTTGGCGCCGTTCCCGGCGTTCTTCGCCTGCCGGCGGGCCTTCTGCCGTGCCGCCTTGCGGGCAGCCTTGGCCCGGCGTTCAGCCCGCGCCTGTTTCGCGGTGATCGGCAGCAGGGCATGAATGCTGGAGTAGCCGACGAGATAGAGCTTCTCGCCGTCGGAGACTGCGGGCATGTAGGCGCCGGTGTGGAACTCGAAGACTTCACGGCCGCTCTTCGCGCTGATCCCGTAGGTCGTGGTGCCGTCGAACGTGGCCGCATAGACGGTTCTTCCGATCACGCTGAGCGACCCGATCACGCGGCCCTCCATGCCGAAGGTCCAGCGGGTGTCTCCCGACTTCGCGTCCAGCGCATACACGTTGCCGTCGAAGGAACCGATGTAGACGGTCGGCGGAGTGCCGGGAACCTGGGCGACGGTCGGCCCCGAGTAGACCCAGCCGCCGGTCGAGTGCGTCCAGGCGAGATCACCTGTCTCGGCATCGAAGCTGTACACCCTGCCGTCGTTGCTGCCCAGATAGACACGGCCGTAGGCGACGGCCGGGGTCGAGTAGAAGGCGCCGGCCCGGCCGAAGCTTGATCCGAGACCATCCGACTCCCACTTGATGGCACCCGACTTTGCGCTGACCGCGGTGACCACCCCGCCGTAGTCCCCGACAAAGAGGGTTCCCTCGGAGTAGGCCGGGGCACCCTTGATCGCGCCGGACACCGTGGTCTCCCAGATGTCCCCGCCGTTTCTGGCGTTGAGCGCGTAGAGAATTCCGTTTTCACAGCCGAAGTAGACCCGGTTGCGGATCACGACGGGGGAAGACTCGGACCGGCAGGGGAGATCCTTCTCCCAGACCTTCTTGCCGTTCTTCGCGTTGAGCGAAAGCACGTGGCCGGGCTCGAGATTGACGATGTAGAGGCGGCCCTTGTAATAGGTCGGGGTCGAAGCGTTGAGCGAAGCGATGCGCTTGTGCCAGATCTCGCGGCCGGTGTCGGCATTGAGGGCCCTGGCGTGGCCGTCGTTGTCGACAAAGTAGAGCCTCCCGTCGACGACGATCGGCGGGAACTCGAGCAGGGGCTGGTCGCCGTACTTCCAGATCCTCTTGAACGGCGGGTGGATGCCCTTCACCGGCAGGTAGCCGGTGCGCTGGGGATTCAGCCTGAAAGTCGACCAGTTCACGGTCTTGTCTTCCGGAACCGGCTTCGGCTTCTTGACCGGTGCCTCGAACGGCACGTCGGGATTGCTGACGTCGGCGGGGCGTTTCAGCTCGTTGTAAGCGATCAGGGCGATTGCACCCACTGCCACCAGAACGACGGCGGCGATCGCCAGCAGCCTGCCGCGCTGCCTGTACCACGGGGCGTTCTCGGGCGCTTCTCCAGTTGTCGGCTGTTTATCGGTCATCCGAAGAAGGGATCATGGTACGGGAGACGAGTGATGGCACACGGAATTGACCCAGACTTCAACCGGCTTGCAACCCTGATCCGGACCCATCCGGTGATCGGCAGGGTGCGGGATGCCGCCGAGCAGCCCGTCTATCTGGTCGGGGGGGCGATCCGTGACGCTCTAGCCGATTTTCGGGTCGATGACATCGATCTCGTGATCGAGGGTGATCCGGCCCCGCTGGCCCGCCGACTCGACCCGGACCTCACCCTGAACGACCGGTTTGGCACGGTCAGCCTCTCGATAGACGGCAATCCGGTCGACATAGCGATGGCGAGGACCGAAACCTACCCACGACCGGGTTCTCTCCCGGAGGTCAAGCCGGGCGCGATAGTCGATGACCTCGACCGGCGCGACTTCAGCATCAACTCGATGGCGATCGGAATCGAGGACGGTTCGGAGCTGATCGACCCCTTCGGCGGGATCGCTGACCTCTCCTCGGGAGTAATCAGGGTTCTTCACCCGGACTCGTTCACGGACGATCCGACCCGGGCCTTCCGGGCCGCCAAGTACGCGGCGAGGTTCGGCTTCGACCTCGATCCGGTCACCGCCGACCTGATGCTCGCCGTCGACACTTCAACCGTTTCCCGCGAGCGCATCGAGAACGAGCTGCGGCTGATCTCGCTCGAGGACAACGCCATAGACGGTCTGAGGCTGGCGAGGCTCTGGGGTCTGGTGGATTTTGGCGAGGAGCGGCTCGACCTCGCCGACCGGGCGGTAGCGCTTACGGAGATCGAGCCCTGGAATGGCGAGGTTCCCGCACCACAGGCCGTGCTCGGTGCCGTATTCGGAGATCTTCAGAGATCCTCGGAGCTGCTCGAGGAGCCTCGGACGGCCTGGGACGGGTACCTCCTCGCCCGCGGCAGGGAGCCGCTCGAACTTCTGCTGGCCCGGGCGATGGGTGCCACCTGGCTCGACGAGTGGCAGCGCAACTGGCGCTGGGTCGAGCTCGAGATCACTGGTGCCGACCTGCTCGCCGCAGGAATACCCGAAGGGCCGCAGATTGGCTCGGCGCTCGACGCAGCCCTCGAAGCCAAGCTGGACGGACGGGCAAGCGGTGCGGAGATGGAAATGAAGGTCGCCATGGCAGCAGCGGAAGAGGGGCAGAAGTGATCTGGCGGGCCCGCGGCGAAGTGGCCTGGCTGGAGGCTGACCTTGCCGGTCAGGCCGTGGCGACTTTCAGCACCCGCGATGGGGGAGTGAGCCGTGGCGACTTTTCGTCGCTCAACCTGGGGGTAGTAACCGACGACCGCACCGGGGACGTGCTGGAGAACCGCAGGAGGCTCGCAGAGGCACTCGGGATCGAGGCCGGGCGGGTCTCGATGGGCTTCCAGGTTCACGGAAACGTCGTTCGCGAGGCCGACAGCAGAGAGCCCGGTCCGTTTCAGGATCCGGAGGCCAGTCCCCCGATCGAGGCGGACGGACAGTTCACAGACGAAACGGGGCGGCCGCTGCTGGTGCTCGTAGCCGACTGCCTGCCGGTCGCGCTGCTCGGTGAACGGGGGCTGGCGATGCTTCACTGCGGATGGCGCGGTCTGGCTGCCGGGATCGTCGAGGCGGCGGTCGGGCGAATCGGTGCTGTCGCCGCGGCGATCGGCCCCGGCATCGGACCCTGCTGCTTCGAAGTCGGTTCAGAAGTGGCAGCAGAGTTCGAGGGTCTGGGGCAAGGACTGATGCAGGGCAGGAACCTGGACCTGCCCGAAGCAGCCCGGCGCATCCTGACACGGAGTGGCGCCGCCGAGGTGGAACTCTCTGGCACATGCACCGCCTGCGATCCCCGCTTTTTCTCGCACCGGCGTGATTCGGGTAGAACCGGCCGCCAGGCGGGTATCGCCTGGCTGAAGTGATGCTGATTTCGCGATTTCCGCTGCAAACCGCAAGATTCGGTGATAATTCCCCGGACCCGCCGTCCAACCGGGAGGAATAAGCCCCCCGGGACAGAAAACACCGCATACCTATGGCACTACGTGATTCCTGGCACCGCACCCTCGTCTACTTCGGCCTTGCCGAAGAGGATGACCATCACGATTACGACGACTATGTCGACGACTACGTCGAAGAAGACGAGTACGACAACCGTCGCGGTCGCCGCGGCCGCGAAGCCAACGTGAGGCGGCTGCCCACGTCGCGGCGCAGCAGGCACGACGAGATCGATGACATCTTTGCCGATGACGAGCCGATGCCTTCGGGCGGCGGTCGGAGCAGCCGGCAGCTGAGGTCGGTCAGCGGCGGCGGCGAAGGGGATGACGTTCAGGTCCACCTCGTCATCCCGCGGAATTTCAACGATGCCCAGCAGGTCGCCGACCAGTTCAAGCGGAAGGTTCCGGTGATCCTGAACCTCCAGACGACCGACCATGAGCTCTCCAAGCGTCTGATCGACTTTGCGTCCGGTCTGACCTACGCTCTGGATGGAGGCATGCAGAGGATCGCCGAAAAGGTTTTCCTGCTCACTCCGCGCAACGTCGAGGTTTCGGCAGAAGAAAAGGCACGCCTGATCGACAAGGGCTTCTTCAACCAGTCGTAGTCCATATCCTTCCGACCATGATCGTCGGATTCATAGGTTCGGGAAACATGGCCGCTGCGATGGCCCGCGGCTGGGCCGGAGCGGACGGCGACGCCCCGTCCCGCATGCTCTTCACCGACTCCGGTTCCGGACGGGCCACGGCCCTGGCGGAAGAAGTCGGGGGAGAAGCGGTAGCAACCAATGACGAACTGGTCAGTCGCTCAGACTTCGTGGTTCTCGCGGTCAAGCCGGCCGCCCTCGAAGAGGTCTCGCACAGTCTTCCCGCGCCGCGGGCGGTCCTTTCGCTGCTCGGAGCCACCCCGCTCGCGACCCTTGCTGCCCAGTTCCCGGACAGCACGGTGATCCGGCTGATGCCCAACCTGGCGGTCGAAGTCAGGACCGGGGTGATCTGCATGGCAGAGCCGGAGGACGCTGACAGCGGCATCGTCGCCGAGAGCCGTGCGCTGCTGGAATCGATCGCCAGCGTCTACGAACTCCCGGATGACCAGATGGACGTCGCGACGGCTGTCATGGGCTGCTCGCCGGCGTATTTCGCGGTGGTGGCCGCGGCACTCGGCCAGGAAGGCGCTTCTGGTGGACTTGAACCCGACGTGGCGATCCGCATGGTCGGAGAGTCGATGGCGGGAACCGCAGAGCTGCTTCGCCGCCGGACACCGTTCGAGATCGAGACCGCGGTGGCATCTCCCGGTGGCTCGACCGAAGCCGGCCTCGAGGCGCTTGCCGCCGCTGGCGGTGCCGAAGCGTTCCGGAAGGCATACGAGGCCTCGCTCGCCCGGATGCGCGGGGAGTGACGGTGGAGCCCGTTCTTGCCTTGACAAGGGGTGACGTCGCCGCCTACGTGAACGCCCTGTTCACGGTCTACATCATCCTGGTGCTGCTGCGGGTGCTGATGTCATGGATTCCGCGCCTGCCAGAGAACGGCGCGGTCCAGGCGACGGCCAGCTTCATCCGCGAGACGACTGACCCTTACCTGAACATCTTTCGCCGGTTCCTGCCGCCGGTCGGCGGCGGGGGACTGGCCCTTGACCTCAGTCCCGTGGTCGGCATCCTCCTGTTGCTGATCGCGCAGATGATCGTCGTCGGCCTGGTCCGCGGCTGAGATGCGAAACCAGCGGCACCTGATCCGGGCGCTGCTCCTAGCGGCAGCTGTCGTGGTTCTCGATCAGGCTTCAAAGGCGGTGATCGTCGCCGAGATCAACACCGGGGATCTCGTAAACGTGATCGGTCCGCTGGATTTCACCCACTCCCACAACGACGGCGTTGCCTTCGGACTGGCGGGCGGGGGCGGCATCTTCGTGATTCTCCTAGCCGCGATAGCCCTGGTCGCGTTGGGCGCCTTCATCGCCTCCGCTCCGGAAAGCAATCTCACCTGGATCGCCGGCGGACTGATTCTCGGCGGTGCGGCCGGCAACCTGATCGACCGGATCCGGATCGGTCACGTCACCGACTTCATCCTGCTGCCGAGCTGGCCCGCCTTCAACCTCGCCGACTGTGCGATCACGATCGGCGTGATCCTGCTGGCCGTGAGCCTGATCTGGGGAGAGAAGGAGAGCCGCGAGAAGAAGCCCGGGGGAGATGCGCCGGAGGGCGAAGCCGGTGGCCCCTGAAGCTGCTGCCAGCCAGGAAAGCGATCCCGGACCCGGCGGATTCCGCGTGGTCTACCGTGATGACTACCTCGCGGTCATCGACAAGGGCTGGGATCTCGTCGTTCATCCTGCGCCTTCCCACGAGGGCGAGACGCTGGTCGAAATGCTCGGAGACGAGCTCGCTGGAGGCGACGACCCGGAACGACCCGGAATCGTCCACCGGATCGACCGAGGTACCAGCGGACTCCTGGTCGTGGCCAGGGAAGAAGAGACACACCGGGACCTTCAGCAACTGATTCGGGAGCGAAAAGTCTCGCGGATCTATACGGCCCTTGCCGACGGCCGGTTCCGCTCCCGCACCGGAACCATCGACGCGCCAATCGGCCGGGCCTCCAGGAAACGCCACCGGATGGCGGTAAACGGCGCATCCTCAAGGCCTGCGATCACTCATTTCGAGGTGGTCGAGGCGCTCCGACGGGACAGCCTGCTGGAAGTCCGGCTGGAGACAGGCCGGACCCATCAGATCCGTGTTCACCTGGAAGCGATCGGGCATCCGATCGTCGGCGATTCGACATATGGCGGCCCTGACCGGTACGGATTGGAGCGCCAGTTCCTTCACGCAGCCCGTCTCGAGTTCCCGCACCCTCGAACCGGCGAGGAAATGTCGTTTACCGCACCTCTCCCGGACGATCTGGCCCTGGCGCTGGAAACAGCACGAAACCCGGATTCCCTCTAGAATCCCTCGCCGTCCGTATTCCCTAACCCCGGGATACGACGGTGGCTCCTGCCGCCCGGAACGGTTCCGAGGCGGATTCCACCGAAAACGGCCCGGGCGGATCCGTTTTTCACACCAATTCAAGGAGAAGCATGTCCCAGGTAGGAATCCAGGAACTCCTGGAAGCCGGAGTCCACTTCGGCCACCAGACCAGCCGCTGGAACCCGAACATGCGCCGCTACATCGCCGGCGAGATCGACGGGATCCACATCATCGACCTGCTCCAGACGGAGGAGAAGCTTGAAGAAGCCCGCCGTTTTGTCGGGGAGCTCACCTCAGGCGGAGGCAAGGTCCTCTTCGTCGGCACCAAGAAGCAGGCCTCGGACGTGATCGAGGACTGGGCCGGCAAGTCGAACATGCCGTACGTGAACCGGCGCTGGCTGCCGGGCCTTCTGACCAACTTCAACGTCGCCTCCCAGCGCATCAAGCGGATGCACGAGATCCGCGGCCTGGTCGAGTCCGGCCAGATCGAGCTGCTGCCGACCAAGGAACGCATGAACATGCAGGCCGAGCTGGCCAAGCTCGAGTTCGCACTCGGTGGCGTCGCCGACATGGAACGCGTCCCCGATGCGGTCTTCATCACCGACCTCAAGTCCGAGGAGATCGCCCTGCGCGAGGCCACCCGCCTTCGCCTGCCGGTGATCGCCCTGGTTGACACCAACTGCGACCCCGGTCACATCGACCACGTCATCCCCGGCAACGACGACGCGATCCGCTCCTGCGAACTGGTCATCTCCACGATCGGCACCGCGGTCGAGCAGGGGGCCGGAGCCTGGGCTGTGATCGAGGAGAAGCGTCGCGCCGAGGAGAAAGCCCGTCGGGAGAAGGAAGAGGCCGAGCGGAAGAAGCGCGAGGAAGAGGAGCGCGCCCGTCGCGAGCAGATCGAGAAGGAGCAGGCCGAGGAGAAGGCCCGCCAGCGCGAGGAGAAGGCAAAAGCCGAGGCGCAAGCCAAGGAGCAGGCCGCCAAGCCGCATCCCCAGGCGGTGCCGGACAACCCGCACCCGCAGGCCGTTCCGGACAACCCCCATCCCCAGGCGGTCGCACCCGACGCAGACGACGCCACGAATACTGAAGAGACACCGGCCGGGGAGTCTTCGGCCGACGAGAACACCGAGGAGAACAACTGATGGCAGACATCAAGGCAGCCGACGTCAAGGCCCTGCGCGAGCGGACCGGCGCCGGCATGATGGACGCGAAAGCCGCCCTGATGGAGGCCGACGGCGATTCCGACCGTGCCGTCGAGCTTCTGCGGGTGAAGGGACAGGCTTCCGCCGCCAAGCGTTCCGACCGAGGAACCTCTGAAGGCGTGATCGCTTCGTACATCCACGCAAACAAGAAGGTCGGCGCCCTCGTCGAAGTCCAGTGCGAGACCGACTTCGTGGCCCGCAACGAGGATTTCGCCGCCTTCGCCTACGAGGTTGCGATGCACATCGCCGCCGCCTCGCCGACCCATGTCTCCCGCGAGGACATTCCCGAAGACCAGATCGCGGCGGAACGCCGGGTCTTCGAGGAGAAGGCAAAGGAAGAAGGCAAGCCGGAGAACGTGATCGAGAAGATCGTCGAAGGCCAGGTTTCCAAGTGGGCCAAGGACATCGCACTGCTCGAACAGGAACACGTGAACACCGAGAAGCACGACTCGAAGACGATCGAACAGCTACGCGAGGAAATTGCCGCCAAGGTCGGCGAGAACGTGGTGATCAGCCGCTTCTCCTGTTTCCGGATCGGCGAGTAGCCGCGAACAGGCGGTAGTTTCCCTACGGAATGAGCGACTCGGAGCCGCGGTTCAGGCGGATAATGCTGAAGCTGTCCGGTGAAGCCCTGATGGGCAAGCTGGACTTCGGGACTGATCCTGAAGAAGTCGAGAGGATCGCCCGGCAGATCGGCATCATCCGCGACCGTGGCGTCGAGGTCGCAATCGTTGTCGGGGCCGGCAACATCTACCGGGGGCTCGAGGGGGCCGCCGCCGGGANNACCGCGGACTACATGGGCATGCTCGCGACGCTGCTCAACGCCCTGACTCTCCAGGACGCCCTCGAGAAGCACGGCCACTTCACCCGGGTGGTCTCGGCGATCGACGTCAAGGAGGTGGCGGAGCCGTACATCCGGCGCCGCGCGATGCGGCATCTCGAAAAGGGTCGCATCTGCATCTTCGCGGCCGGCACGGGCAACCCGTTCTTCACCACGGATACAGCGGCGGCGCTGCGGGCGCTGGAAATCCACGCCGAGGCCATCCTGATGGCCAAGAACGGGGTGGAAGGTGTCTATGACTCCGATCCGGCCAGCAACCCCGATGCGAAGTTCATTCCGCAGATCACCCACCGGGAAGCGATCGAAAAGGGACTGAAGGTGATGGACTCCACGGCCCTCAGCCTCTGCATGGACAACGACCTTCCGATCTATGTCTTCAACATGGCTGACGAGGCCAATATGGATAGGATCGTTTCCGGCGAGAAAGTGGGCACGCTGGTCTGCTCCAGGGTCGCCGCCTAACCGCTCGCCAAAGGAGACTTGATGATCGACGACCTGCTCAGCGACGCCAAGGACAGGATGGCCAAGTCCGTCGAATCCACCCGTGGCGAGTTCGCCACCGTCCGGACCGGCCGGGCCACTCCGCACCTTCTCGACCGCATCACGGTTGACTATTACGGCGCTAACACCCCCCTGAATCAGCTCGCCAACGTGGCCGCCAGCGAGGCCCGGCTGCTGACAGTGACCCCTTACGACAAGGGGGCCCTGGGGCTGATCGAGAAGGCGATCCAGGAATCCGACATCGGCCTGACCCCTTCCAACGACGGGAACGTCATCCGGCTCCAGATCCCGGACCTGACCGAGGAGAGGCGCAAGGAGATGGTCAAGGTCGTCCACGGTGTGGCCGAGGACGGAAGGGTTGCCGTTCGCAACGTGCGGCGCGACGTGATGGCCGACATGCGTGAACTGAAGAAGGAAGGCGAAGTCGGCGAGGACGACGAACGCCGGGGTGAGGAAGCCCTCCAGAAGGAAACCGATGCCGCCATCGCGGAGATCGATTCCCTGCTCAAGAGCAAGGAAGAAGAGATCCTCGAGGTGTGACAGCACCCCGATACGTAGCCATAATCACCGACGGCAACGGGCGCTGGGCCCAGAGTCGTGGTCTGCCGGTCAAGGAGGGGCACAAGGCCGGCGCTGACACCGTCAAGGCCAGGCTGCGCGACGCGGTCGAACTGGGGATCAGGGAGTTGACCGTCTTCTCCTTCTCGACAGAGAACTGGTCCCGCTCGCCGGAAGAGGTCTCCGGCCTGATGGAGATGTTCTCGAAGCGGATCGTGGACGAGACGCCGGAACTGAACGAGGAAGGTGTACGGATGCGCTTCATCGGCCGCCGCGAAGGAGTCTCGGAGGAGCTGCAGGAGCAGATGGCCGGGGCGGAGTCGCTGACCGCGGAAAACGACACGATCACCTTCTTCATCGCCTTCAATTACGGCGGCCGCGCCGAGATCGTGGATGCAGCGAAGAAGTTCGACGGCACGACTGAAGAGGAGTTTCGCCAGTGCCTCTACGCACCCGAGANNACCTCCGGCGAGCAGCGGATCTCCAATTACCTCCTCTGGCAATGCGCCTACTCGGAGTTCGTCTTCCGTGACGAACTCTGGCCTGATTTCACCCGGGAGGCCTTCGAGGAGTCGCTCGCCGAGTACGGCAGCCGCCAGCGCCGTTTTGGTCGCAGGGAAGGCACCTGATGGGCGAGACGACGAAGCGCATTCTGGTCGCGATCCCGTGGATCATCCTTGTAATCGCGATCATCGTCGCCGGAGGACCGTGGTTCGCAGGGGCACTGGCCGTCTTCGGCTGCCTTGGCCTTCGCGAATTTTTCCAGATGACCGAGCGTTACCGGCCCTTCGAGATCCCCGCCTACCTGTCTCTGGTCGGGATGGTCCTCGCAGCCTGGCTCGGCACCCAGTTCAACATCCTGATGTTCATGGCCCTGCCCTTCCTGCTCGTCTTCTTCGCTGCAGCGAGGCGCCAGGCCCGTGGGGACGTGACGATCTCGATCGCGATCACCCTGCTCGGGATCTTCTGGATCGGGACGGCCCTGGTCCATGCAGTACTGCTTCGCGAACTTCCCGACCACGGGGCCGGCCTGCTGGTCAACGTGCTGGTCGGCAGCTTCGCCTGCGACACCGGCGCCTATGCGGTCGGTCGCATGTTCGGCGCCCACCGCTTTGCCCCGAACCTCTCTCCAAACAAGACGATCGAGGGACTGGTCGGCGGGTTCCTGATCGGCATGCTCGGCGTCTGGTGTGCCGGTCTCTACCAGGACTGGCTTTCGGGCGTCGACGCCCTGATCCTCGGGGCCGCGGTGGCCGCAGTCGCCCCGATCGGCGACCTTTTCGAGTCGATGATGAAGCGTGACCTCGGCGCCAAGGACACGGGCAGCCTGTTCGGTCCGCACGGCGGCCTGCTCGACCGACTGGACGCGGTGTTCTTCACCGTGGTGGTCGGCTACTACGTCTCGGTTGCGCTGGTCTACTGATGGGCAGCCGGTCCCGATCCAGGCGCGTTCTGATCCTCGGGTCCTCCGGCTCGATAGGCACCCAGGCGATCGAGATCATCACCGCCCGGGAGGATCTCGAGCCGGTCGGCCTCGCCGTGGGGCGTGACTGGCGCACCGCCGTCACCCAGGCGAAATCATTGGGTCTGGAGACGATTGCGGTGGCTGATCCGGCAGCGGCGGCAGAAGCCAGGGAATCCTTCGCCGGGAACGTGATCGAAGGCGGTACGGCTGGGGTCGAGATGATCGGGCTGACGGCACCGGACATCGTTCTCAACGGCATCGTTGGAGCGGCCGGCCTTGGACCGACCGTCGCAGCACTGACCGGGGGCATCGACGTCGCGCTCGCCAACAAGGAAAGTCTGGTGATCGGGGGAGAACTGGTCACCGAACTTGCCGCAGCCACCGGTGCCCGGCTGTTGCCGGTCGACTCCGAACATTCGGCGCTCTTCCAGCTGATCGAGAACGAGGATCCCGCCGCACTCGAGCGAATCGTCCTGACCGCTTCAGGAGGCCCGTTTCGAGGCCGGACCGACCTCGGTGGGATCACGGTGGAAGAGGCGCTGGACCACCCGACCTGGGCGATGGGCGGACGGATCACCATCGACTCGGCCACCCTGATGAACAAGGGTTTCGAGATGATCGAGGCCCATCACCTCTTCAGCCTTCCCTACGAGCAGATCGAGGTGGTGGTCCATCCCCAGTCGATCGTCCACTCGCTGATCGACCTCCGGGACGGCGCCACCCTGGCGCACCTCGGTTATCCGGACATGAGGGTTCCTATCGCCTACGCACTGACCTGGCCGGAAAGGGCCGACGTGCCGGTTCAGCGGCTCGACCTCGCGCAGGTCGGGAGCCTGGACTTTGAGGCCCCCGATCCCGACACCTTCCGCTGTCTCGCGCTGGCTCGCAGCGCGGGGAAGGAGGGTGGGATCGCCCCCTGTGTGCTGAACGCTGCCGACGAGATCGCAGTGGCCGCCTTCCTCGAGGGCGGGATCTCCTTCACCGACATCTCACGGGTGATCGAACAGACCCTCGAAGACATGGGAAGCGGCCCCGCAAAGGGGTTCGAAGAGCTTTTCGCGGTCGATGAAGCGAGCCGGGAACGCGCTTCTGAGATCATTTCCGGACGGGACTGACCCGAGTCACCCCGACCGCATCTTGAGCTTTCTAGTCGCATTCCTCGCTTTCAGCGCCCTGATCGTCCTCCACGAGGCCGGTCACTTCTTTGCTGCCAAGGCGACCGGCATGCGGGTCGAGCGCTTCTTCCTCTTCTTCCCGCCGAAGCTCGTTTCGATCAAGCGGGGGGAGACCGAGTACGGAATCGGAGCGATCCCGCTGGGAGGGTTCGTCCGGATCACCGGAATGAACCCGGACGAGGAGCTTCCCCCGGAAATCGCGGCTCGCGGCTACTACCACCAGCCGGTCTGGAAGCGGATAGTGGTGATCGGAGCCGGGCCGGCGGTCAACATAATCCTCGCCTTCGTGATCCTCTGGGTGCTCGCGTTCGGCATCCAGCAGCCGAGCCAGAACGTCGACCGGATCGAGCCAGGAACCCCCGCAGCAGGAGAGCTCGAAGCCGGTGACCGCATCGTCTCGGTCGACGGGGTGAGCGGGGACCAGGAAGAGATCGCCAACCAGATCAACTCCCACCAGTGTGCAGGCAAGCAGGTCGACGGCTGCCGAGCGGCAGAGCCGGCGACCGTGGTGGTGGTCCGAGACGGGCAGCAGAAAACCCTCGAGATCACACCCGTATACGACGCAACCGTGGAGCGGAACCGTCTCGGCTTCGCCTTCGGGCTGGAAGATGTGAACCCCGGTCCGGTCGAGTCGGCGAGCATCTCGCTGGACTACATGTGGTTCGTCACCTCGAGCACCGTTTCGGCACTCTCGCGCCTGTACGAAAAGGAGCAGCGCGAACAGCTTTCGGGAGTGGTCGGTTCATACGAGGTGACCCGCCAGGCCGTGGACATAGGGGCGCGGGAGGCCCTTACCCTTGTCGCCCTGATCAGCCTCTCGCTGGGAATCATCAACCTGTTCCCGTTTCTTCCGCTTGACGGCGGCCACATCTTCTGGAGCGTCGTCGAAAAGGTGCGGGGCAGACCGGTGCCCTTCGCGGTGATGGAAAGGGCCGGCCTGATCGGGTTCGTGCTCGTCATCGGGCTCTTCCTGCTGGGATTGAACAACGACATAGGCCGGCTCACCGGCGAAGGATTCAATATTCGCTGAGGAGTCGACGAGGTTCGCCCCGCCTCCACGCGAAACCCGCCGGTCCGAAGAGACAAAGAGTGAGTGGAAGGGCCGGCTCCGCGGATCGGCCCTTTAGGGGACGCCACCTATAGGCGTCCTGCGGGCGTTGGGATAGATTCCCCTGCGCAGCGCTTTGGGAAGAGAGCAGAGGAGGAGCAGGTGCAGACGACCGAGACGGTTACCGAGTTCCATGGCGGACCCGCGGTGGAGCCGGAATTCAAGAACCTCTACGAGGCATTCCGGAACACGGTGTCCCGCAAGGGTGACCAGCTGGCGATCAAGTCCGAGGAAGAAGGCGTGGAACTCAGCTGGAACGACGTGGACCGCCGGGTCCGCGCGATTGCCGGCGGCCTGAAGTCACTCGGAGTCGAGAGAGGCGACNNTCATCCCGATCGACCTGGCCGCAGTTTCAATCGGGGCGCTCCCGTTCTCGATCTACCAGACCCTCGCTCCCGATCAGATCGAATACGTGGTCGAGGATTCCGGCACGAAGATCATCATCACCGAGCCAGACTTCCTTGCGAACCTGCTCGAAGCCCGGAAGAACCTTCCTGGTCTCGAAAAGGTGGTCGTGATCGGCGGCGATGGTGGAGACATGACCCTGGAGGAGCTCGAGTCGGTTGATCCTGAATTCGATCCCGCCCCGATTGCCGCCGAAGTCGGTCTCGACGATCCGCTCACCCTGATCTACACCTCAGGCACGACCGGTCCTCCCAAGGGCGTACTCCTCACCCAGGGCAACCTCATTTCCATGCTGACCACGGTCATGGATTCCGTTCTAGACATCCCGCCGGACGGCGGCAGGGTGATCTCCTGGCTTCCCGCCGCCCACATCGCCGAACGCGGTGCCAACTACTACACGCCTGTGATGCATGGACTCGAGGTCCACATCTGTCCCGACCCGAAGCGGATCATCGAGTTCCTGCCGAAGGTACGGCCGGCCTGGTTCTTTGCCGTCCCGAGAATCTGGGAGAAGCTCAAGGCCGGTCTCGAGGGCAACCTTGCCGGGTTGCCGGATGAACAGCGGGAGAAGGCACAGGCCGGACTGAACGCCGCGATCCAGAAGGTCCGCCTCGAACAGGCCGGTGAAGAAGTCCCAGAGGAGCTTGCTGCCGCGGTGGCAGCCGCCGACGAGGCTCTCTTCTCGCATCTGCGAGTGGCTCTCGGCTTCGACGAAGCCGTCGCGGTGAGCGCCGGTGCGGCCCCGACCCCGGTCGAGGTGCTGGAGTTCTTCCACGCCATCGGCATTCCGGTCGGAGAGCTTTGGGGGCTTTCGGAGACCTGCGGCGTGATCTCGATCAATCCGCCTTCACGGATCAAGATCGGAACCGTTGGCCCTCCCGTACCCGGAGTCGAGATGCGCGTGGCCGAAGACGGCGAGCTCATGTGCCGCAGTCCCTTCGTGATGAAGGAGTACCGCAACAAGCCCGAAAAGACTGCAGAAACGATCGTCGACGGCTGGCTGCTCACCGGTGACATCGGGCAGATCGACCAGGACGGCTACATCTCGATCCTGGACCGCAAGAAGGAGCTGATCATCAATGCGGCCGGCAAGAACATGTCTCCGGCGAACATCGAGGCGCAGCTCAAGGTCGCTTCGCCGCTGATCAACCAGGCGGTGACGGTCGGTGACGGCAAGCCCTACAACGTGGCGCTGATCGTCCTTGACCCTGATTTCGCCCCGGTCTGGGCGAGCCAGAACGGGATCGAGGGTTCCTTCGAGGATCTCGCCGGTGACGAGCGCATCGAAGCGGCGATCCGCGCGGCCGTGGACGATGCCAACAGCAAGCTGGCCAGGGTGGAACAGATCAAGAAGTTCAAGCTGATCCCGGGTGAGTGGGTTCCGGGCGGTGACGAACTGACGCCGACCATGAAGCTGAAGCGCAAGCCGATCGCAGAGAAGTACCAGTCCGAGATCGAGGATCTTTACTCGGCGTAGTGGGGCGCGGGATTCGCAGAGGCGGCCTCCTCGGCCCGAAACGTCGTCGGCCACCCCTGCGAACCCCGCGCCGACTAACCTCGTGAGAGATGGTTGAACCTCGCGCGTTGGAGCGCATCGCACTTACGCGGTTGCCTGAGCTGCAGGTGGCCAGCGGTCTGTTCCGTGCTACGGCGCGGATTGAGGGTGTAGAGGACGAGACCGAGCCGGCGACCGCGCTCCAGGCGGGCATCGTGGTGCTGCTCGGACTGCTCAGGGCCGAGGAGTCGGACACGGAGCAGCCATTCTCGACCGGCGCGCTCCGGACGCGGATCCTCGGTGACCTGGGCGGCAGTGGGGTCAGCGTCGGTGAGCTTGGTCTTGCCCTGTGGGCGGAGTCCCGGGCCGGGGGAGAGGCGATCGGGGAGATCGACGGCCTGATCCGTCGTGCTTCCGTGCGCGGCTTCGACAAGGTTCCGCTCGAACAGCTTTCGTGGCTCGCCTCTGGGCTGGTCGAGAGTTCCGTCCTGACTGGCGACCCTGCCTCGGGTCTCTTTGGTGACGTCCGTTCGGAGATCCTCTCCCGGATTACGCCGGGAGGACTCTCGCGCGACGTTCACGTGCCCCGCCTGGGTAATGCCGTTCCAGTTGCGAGCCAGTTCCACCTGCTGCACGCGCTGTGCCAGATGGTGAGGGCCGGTGACGAAGAACTTCGAGATCCCGTTGACAGGCTGGTCGGTGGCCTGCTGGGTCTCCAGCGGAAGGACGGAGCCTGGCCCGGGCTGATCGATCCGGTCCGGTCCGGAGCTGCGGTGATCTACCCGGTCCTCGCAGTGACCCAGATCGCGGTCGCCCCGATAGCCCTGAGGGCGGCTTCGGAACTCGGTCTGGCAGCTGACGTCGATTCGGCCATCGAAGCCGGTATGAAATGGGCAGAGGGAGGTAATCCGCTCGGCCGCAGCCTCATTCACGAGCCGGAAGCGCGGATTGACAGGGGAATCCTGCCCCGGCGGAAGCCCGGCGCGATCGGGCGCGGGATCAGCTCTGCCGCACGGCGGATAACCGGCCAGGCGCACGACCCCGACCCGCGGCAGTTGATCATCGATCCTGCCGCATCCAGCGAGGACCTGGGCTGGGTTCTGGAGTCCTGGGCCGGCAGGTAGGGAGTTTCCGGTTCTTCACCGACGGAGTGATCCGGTCGGGAATCCGCTCCGGTAGCCTGCATACGTGGCATCAAAACGACAGATATTCGTTGGCCGGGTACCGGTCGGGGGCGGCGCCCCTGTGGTCGTCCAGACCATGACCAAGACGGAGACCGCCAATCTCGAGGCGACCATGGAGCAGATCAACAAGGTCGCCGAGGCAGGTGCCGACGTTGTTCGCGTGGCCGTACCGAGGGACAAGGACATCGAGGCGCTGAAGACGATCGTCAAGCAGTCGCCGATTCCGATCATCGCCGACATCCACTTCAATCACACCCTCGCACTGAAGGCGATTGAGGCAGGGGCCGACTGCATCAGGCTGAACCCCGGCAACATCGGTGGCCGCGACAAGGTCGCGGAGGTCGCCGAACTGGCCAACCTCAAGGGCACGCCGATGCGGATCGGGGTCAACTCCGGATCCCTTCCGAAGCACCTCCACACCCTGGAAAGGGAGAACCCGGTCGAGGCCCTCGTAACTGCGGCCACCGAGTTCGTCGAGTTGATGGAGGGGCTGGATTTCACCAACTTCAAGGTTTCGATCAAGTCGACCAACGTGCCGAACACGATTGCCGCCAACCGCCTCCTTTCGGAGAAGATCCCGTATCCGATCCACCTCGGCATCACCGAGGCCGGGACCAAGTGGTCCGGGTCGCTGAAGAGCGCGGTCGGCCTCGGAGCGCTGCTCGCCGACGGCATCGGCGACACGATCCGGATCAGCCTCTCGACCTTCCACGCCGAGGAGGAGGTCAAGGTCGCCTGGGAGATCCTCAAGGCGCTCAAGCTCCGCGAGCGCGGACCCGTGCTCATCGCCTGTCCGACCTGTGGCCGGCTCCAGTTCGACATGGACGCGGTCGTCGCCGAAGTCGAGCAGCGGCTCGAGAGCTATGAGGATCCGATCGAGGTCGCCGTCCTGGGATGTGCCGTGAACGGGATCGGTGAAGCAAAGGGTGCCGACTTCGGCATCGCCGGAGCCAAGAACGAGGGCGTCGTCTTCGCCAAGGGAAAGGCGATCAAGAAAGTTCCGACCTCGCAGCTCGTCGACACTCTCTTCGAGCAGATCGAGCTTTCGCTCGATCGCGGCGGGGAGGTCGAGTTCGACGAACGTGAGTCCGCCGAGGGCGAGGCCTGGGTGAAGAAGATCGAGGACGAGAACGCCGGTGACCTGACCCCGGAGAAGATCGCCCGCATGGAACACGAGGCCTCGCAGAAGGCCGAGAACGACAAACTTCTGGTCGACGAGGACGTCTCGCCGACCGCCGGCCGCCGGTTCACGAGGGCATAAGTGGTGGCGCGGGGGGGGGCAAAAACNNCGGCGCCCTATACCGCCCCCGCGCGTAGCATGTCCTTTCACTGATGCCGGAAGGGCCGAGCAGGACCGCGGAGTACGTTGCCCTCTTTCGTGCCATCGAATCGGCGCGTCCTGAGCAGGAGCGCCTCTTCTTCGACCCTTACGCGGAATGCTTCCTCGACGGGAGGCTGAAACTCGGAGCGGTCCTGGCGAGAACCCGTGCGGGACGCCGCCTCGTCTGCTCCTACATCGACCGCAACTGGCCGGGTTCGAGGCCGTCAGTTGCCATTCGCACGAAGCTGATCGATGACGCGGTGAACTCGGCCATCGAGTCCGGGGCAATGCAGATGGCGATCCTCGGCGCCGGCTACGACACCAGGGCGCTCAGGCTCGGCTCGGGCCGTGACCTTACGGTCTTCGAGCTGGACCAGAGGCCGACCCAGGAAAGGAAGAAGGCCCGGCTGGCAAGACGTCAGGGCTCCACGGAAACGCACCTCGTCTACGTTCCTTTCGACCTGCTCGACGAAGGCGTCGGGGTTCCCCTCGAGGCAGCGGGCTTTGAGCAAGGCAGCCTCAGCGTCTGCATCTGGGAGGGAGTTCTCAGTTACCTGACGCCGGAAGCTGTCGATCAAACCCTCGGATGGTTCCGTGAAACCTGCGCCCCTGGCAGTCGGCTCATCTTCACCTACATCGACGTCGCACTGCTGGAGCGGGAAGGCAGCGACGAGCCGCCCTGGAGCGCGCAGGTCGCGAGAGTGGGAGAGCCGTTTCGTTTCGGGCTCGACCCCGAGACGCTGGACGACTTCCTGCGAGTACGTGGCCTCCAAAAGTGCTGGGACGTCTCGACCGCCGAGGCGATGAGCCGGGAGCTGTCAATGGCCGGCAGGGGTCACGCTCCCGACTTCTATCGCGTGGCCGAGGCCGAAGTCACGGCCGACAGATAATCTGGCCATCGATGACGAGGCTCTCCCGAACACTGCTGCCCACGCTGAAGGATCCACCCGCCGATGCGGAGGCGATCAGCCACAAACTCCTGGTCAGGGCCGGGATGGTCCGGCAGATGGGCTCCGGCCTCTGGACCTATCTGCCAGCTGGTTGGCGAGCACACCGCACGGTCGAGCAGATCATCCGCGAGGAGATGGACCGGATCGGCGGCCAGGAGATATCCATGCCCGTGCTTCAGCCCGCGGATCCCTGGGAGAAAACCGGCCGGTACTCCATCGACGAGCTGATGAAGCTCGAGGACCGCAAGGGATCGCCGATGGTGCTGGCCATGACCGGCGAGG
>JRYG01009884.1_pt1 | contig 19988 bp, 17 predicted proteins | sample 235341 | NCBI WGS metagenome assembly JRYG01 (sample SAMN03074218, study PRJNA261478) | activated sludge metagenome | biome: Wastewater Treatment Plant; feature: Wastewater; material: Activated sludge; isolation source: activated biomass of a wastewater treatment plant treating hydrocarbon... ... | reverse complement strand
AAAGAACTGCTGGACCCGCAGGGCAGAGCGGTGGCCAATAACATGAAAAACATCGATCTGACCGGGATTTCCGATATCCGCATCGGCAAGCACATCGTCATGCAGTTGGAAGCCGGATCGGAGGCGGAAGCCAGAGAAAAGGTAGAAACCGCTTGCCGCAAATTGCTGGCCAACCTCATCATGGAGACCTTCCACTATGAGGTAAAAGCCCTCTAAGGCGCTGTGCGATGCTGTACCTGGTACCAACGCCCATCGGCAACCTCGAAGACATAACCCTTCGGGCCATTCGGATACTCAAAGAAGTTGATCTGGTATTAGCCGAAGACACGCGCACTTCCAAAAAATTACTCACCCACTACGGCATTGCTACGCCCTTGCGATCGTATCATGCGCACAATGAACACGCTACGGTGACTTCGTTGGCAGCGCAATTGCAAGGCGGCGCCAACATGGCGTTGGTCACTGATGCCGGCACGCCGGGCATCTCCGATCCCGGTTTTTTGCTGGTGCGCGCCTGCGTGCAGTCGGGCGTGCGGGTGGAGTGCCTGCCGGGCGCCACGGCTTTTGTACCTGCCCTGGCGGCCTCGGGTTTGCCCTGCGACCGCTTTCATTTCGAAGGGTTTTTGCCGCACAAAAAGGGCCGGCAGACCAGGCTGCAATACCTGGCGTCGTTGCCGAATACCTTTGTACTATACGAGTCGCCCAACCGGCTTGTCAAATGCCTGGAACAACTCATTGAACACTGCGGCCCTGAACGCCCCGCCTGCGTAGCACGCGAGTTGAGTAAATTGCACGAAGACCTCCGTACCGATACGCTTGAAGCCATTTTGCACTACTACCGGCAGAAAGATGCGGTGAAAGGAGAGGTGGTTATTGTGGTGGGGGGGAAGTGATCTAATATGGTTATTTAGTTTTATCGCCGTTTTATTACCTTCTTTGTCACGGATTGTCCGGCCTTTGTCAGGCGGATGAAATATACCCCATCATCCAGTCTGCTGATGTCTATGCGGGATTCTGAGCTGTCAGGCATGGCGTGCATCAATTGCCCATGCACATTATATACCTCTATTCTGTCCCATTTATCTATGCTTTCACTTTGTATATTAATCCAAGAAAAAGTGGGATTGGGATACAGGGTCACGGCCTTGTTCGGTATGATGGGAAACGAAGTGCTTACCGGGCTGCAAAACAGCGTGTCCAGACAACCGTCTTTGCTGACCTTGATGAGCCAGCCCCAGTCTTTGGGCTCAGGCTCGTAGGTGCGGCTGTAACCGCATACTATCAGGCTGCCACTTGGCAGTTCCACTGCATCATAATAGTAGTTGGTGGAGCCGGTTTCGTAACTCCAAAACGCCGTGTCCACCCGGCTCCAGAGTTGATCGCCCTGACTGTCCAAGCGCACCATCCAGCCGGAAAAGGAATTGTACCACATCGGTACAGGTGGGATGGGATAGTGGACAGGTTTTAATCCAATCGTTAACCAACCTCCATCGGTGAGTTGAATTGCTTTTGTAAAATAATTTATAGGAAAATCAGCCACTCCAAACGTATCATCCCGAATTATATTGAAGTTTTCATCCCGAATAATAAATTTAGGTTGTTTTGATATTTCATTGTATGTTGCATTATACCAGCCTCTTGCGCTTGTGTATGCCCAATTACCGTCTGGCGTCCTGAAGATGCTGCCTGCTCCCAACTCCTCCAATGAAGGCTGGCTCTCCCATTGCCATTTGATGTTGCCGAGGCTGTCGATGGCGAATATCTTGCTTGTGTTTTTCACTTGCGGCAAGGGAGTGCCTTGCACTGCAGTAGTTGTTGCACCAATGACATATTCGTTTTCATTCAGAACTAATACATTATTAAATAAGGTTCGCCTGTTGGGTGTCGTGATTTTTTTTCCCCATATTTTGTTGCCTTGGAAATCTGTTTTCATTATGAAAATATTCAAAACAGAACTGGAAGCATCTGTCTTTTCCCCCAATATCAATAGGCCATCTCCCAATACTTTCACTTCTTCGTAAAAATCAACCACAGAGGCCGGGTCATCGTATTCTTTCAGGAAAACCGGTGCCCCGGAATTATCAAACCTCGCCAAATACCCGTTTCTTCTGTAAAAAAACTGCCCCACCCCCACATACCCGCTCCCATCACCCAGTTTTGCAAGGCTATTGGGATACGCCACCGTGAAATCATCGCTCAAACTGTCATTGTAGATATGGTAATCAATCAAATTGCCGCTCGTGTCAAAACGGGCGAGGAGCATGCCTGCAGCAAATTGCCCTTCCTCCAAGACTACGCCATACACCACCAATGTATCTCCTGACAACTCCATGCTTTGAAACCCTGCCGCCCGTTCCCCGAGGTCATAAGCGCGGCTAAAGCCCGGCTGGGCAGGGGCTGTGTACTCGATGAGCGCCGATATAAGCATCAATAAATATCTCATGGCAAAAAGCATAAATGCCCGTCCGGCCGCACAGGGCGACCGGACGGGTAGGTAACAAAAAAACTCACTTATTCAGGATGATCTTGCCGCTCCTCAGCACTTTGCCGTCGGCGGTCAGGTGATAGAAATACACCCCGGACGGATGGGCGCCGGTCTGCCAAATGTACGAGCCGGCCTGCGCCAGCCCGGACTGTGCGTGAACCTGCCTCCCGTTCACGTCAAAGATGCGCAAGGCAGCCTCTTTCACTCCTTCCGGCAGGGAAACCGAGAAGTTCACCAGGTCCCTTGCCGGGTTGGGGCTTGCCCGCACCCATTCAGGCTGATGCGCCATGTCGGGCGAGCCGCCCACTTCCATGGAGCGCTCCTCGATGCTGCCCCCGTCCTTGATATATTCGGCAGGGAAATGCCCGCCGTAAAGCGTCAGGATGCTCTTGGCCCAGCCCTCCGCATAGCCGTCCGCATCGAGGTAGCCGTTTATGGATTGGAGCGAAGCCCCGTCGAGCGAGTAAAAGGGCTTGCCGTCCAAGACATTGACAATGGACTTGTAATTATCCATGTCCGTTTGGCTCTCACCCGTCAACTGGTACGTTGTTATGGCAGCATTGGGTTTTGCTATGGCTGCCGTGGCATTGCCCATGCCCAACAGTTCGTCGGCCAGCCAAAGGTCGCCTTCGAGGCTGCCCATGTTGCTTATCCAGGTGCGCAGGGTGTCGGCGCTGAACCCGGCGGTGTCGTATAATTCATGGATGGCAACCATGTACGCTGCCTCGTCCATCGCCCGCTGGTAATAAGCCATCTGGCGGGCTTTTTCCTCCGTGGGGTTGAGGGCGTAATCGGCTTTGACCAACAGGTAGGCGTTGCGTTTCCCGTAAAAATCGGTTTTGACAATGTCAATTTCTCCTTCCGTTCGGCACGGCGGCTCGCTGCATTGCGAAGTGACGCTAAACCCGGCATCGTTGGCAAATATGCCGTAGCCCCAGTCGGCTAGGCTGCTTCCCTGTATCGCCCTGATATTGATGTAGGAACAATCGTATAACCTGATCCCATTTACCCCCGTCATGTGTACGAATGAATGGAACGGCTGGCTGTGCGGGTAATCGTCATTGGTCAGGAAACTGGTGCTCGTGAACGAGCCGACGTAGTTGCGTGGCTGCCCCTGCTGACCCGTCGGGAGGGAGAAGGGCCAAAAGTTCTGATATGGCGCAAACTCCACCCCAATCGGGCAGTTCTTGATGGTTGCCCCTATGCAACTAATTTGCCCGCCTGTGCCATTAGAGGTACGGACAATATGTGTATATATTCGAATGTAGTATGGACCGTCAACATTGGATATGTTTTCCAATCCTCCAGGAACAATACCTGTCGAGCCGTTGCCAGGTGTTGTAAAACAAATATCGTATTGGGAATAGAGATTCGAACAGACAAGTAATGCAATTAGTAGTAACAAGAAAGACCTGTTCAATGAATTTAGTTTAGCTTTCATAAAAGGGTTTGTATTAGAAAATGAAAAAAGTTATGTAGCTTTTAGCTGGATTTGCGCCAGAGCTGAAGTCATACACAAAATAAGGCGGTGAGAAGTATATAAATTTATGCCTTGCGTTCAAGAAAATCAAGTACAGATAATTATGCAACAACTACAAAACGTCCCGACGCTCGCAGACATTCGCGCCACCCACGCGGCAATCGCGTCGTTCATACACCGCACGCCTGTGCTGACTTGTTCTACCATCAACAACATGACGGGGGCGGAATTGTATTTTAAGTGTGAAAACTTCCAGAAAGTGGGCGCCTTCAAAATGCGGGGCGCGGCCAGTGCGGCCTTGAGGCTCAGTGCTGAGCAGGCGGCGCGGGGACTTGCCACTCACTCTTCGGGCAACCATGCGCAGGCAGTAGCCCGGGCGGCCCAACAGTTGGGCGTGCCGGCGTATATCGTCATGCCCTCCAATGCGCCGGCTATCAAGCAGGCAGCCACGCGGGGCTACGGCGCCGAGATCACCTTCTGCGCGCCCACCGTGGAAGCGCGGGAAACCACGCTGCAGGAAGTCGTAGCGCGCACCGGCGCCACCTTCATCCACCCATACAACGACTACAACGTCATTGCCGGGCAGGCCACGGCCGCCCTGGAATTGCTGGAAGACACCGCCTCCCGGCCCCTGCACATCGTGATGTCGCCGGTAGGCGGCGGCGGATTGATGAGCGGTACCGCCCTTTCGACGCGGTATTTGGCCCCCGGCGCACAAGTCTTCGGCGCCGAACCCCAGGCCGTCGACGACGCCTGGCGATCGCTACATAGCGGCGCTATCGTTACCAATACGACCACCCAAACCATTGCTGACGGCCTCCGCACTAACCTGGGCGAAAAAACTTTTGATATTATCCGCCGGCATGTCGACGAGATCTATACGGTTTCCGAACAAGCTATCATTGATGCTATGCGCCTGGTATGGGAACGCATGAAAATCATCATTGAACCCTCCTGTGCTGTGCCGCTGGCGGCAGTATTCACTTATCCCGATGTGTTTAAAGGCAAACGGGTGGGCATTATTCTGACCGGCGGCAATGTGGACCTGGACGAGCTGCCGTGGGGAGGGTAATTAACAAAAAAACAGATTGGTTAAACATTGGTTAAACCAGGCAGTCTTTCATCGATGGACGTCACAATATAAAAATCTGATTATTAGTTTATAATAAAATAATTAACGCATCTTTAACGCCCCAAAAGCGCAACGCCGGGGGCGGCGCGAAGTCTAAAGGGTAGAAAATGTCGTAAATTTGAAAGCGCAACCAAACACATTGCATCACCAAATAAATTCAATTGATATGAACTTCTCACAGTTTTGGAAAAAAGGATTGGCTGCCTTGTTTGTAGTGATGTCTTTTGCCTGGACGGCCGGTGCGCAGCGTATTGCCTGCGTAGATGTCAATAAAATTCTGGAAAGCATTCAGGAATACAAAGACGCGCAGGACGAACTCGACCGCCAGGCCAACAAATGGCGGCAGGAAATTGCACAGGAATACGATGTTATTAAGGGTATGTACAACCGTTATCAGGCAGAACAAGTCCTTTTAAGTGATGAAGCGCGCCGCCAGCGCGAAGAAGAGATTACGAACAAGGAAAAAGAAGTGCGCGACATGCAGAAGGCCAAATTCGGCCCGGAAGGCGATTTGTTCAAGCGCAGGCAGGAATTGGTGCGGCCCATTCAGGACAAAGTGTACTCCGCCATAGAAGATTATGCCAGCGAGCGGGGTTTTGACTTTATTTTTGATAAAGGCGGATCGGCAGGCATCATTTTCAGCAGCGCGCAATACGACAAAACCTCGGAGGTTTTGGAAAGATTAAAAAAGAAATAACGCCGCTGAGCCTTAAAAGCTGTATCTTTGCCGGCGTTTTTACGTCAAAACCATAAAAACTAAACACATTGAAGATGATTTCATTCCTCAAGTTCGGCAGTGCGCTGGTCTTGGTATTGGGCCTCGCGATAAACCTCGGCGCCCAGAAATTCGGTTATATCAATTCAGCGGCTATCCTGTCGGAAATGCCTGAAGTTAAACAGGCTGACGCCAACCTCGAGGCGCTTCAGAAGCAATTGCAGAAGAAAGGCCAGGGTATGGTAGAATTGCTGCAGAAAGATTACACCGAAATTCAGGCCAAAGTTGAGCGGGGTGAATTATCGCCCAAGCAGCAGGAAGAAGAAGCGGCCAAACTCAAGAAGCGCGAAGAGGAAATCGCCAAGTTTGAGCAGGAAATGGTTAAACAACTGCAAGACAAACGCACGGAGTTGTTACAGCCCATTTACGACAAAGTAAACAAGGCCATCAGCGACGTGGCAAAAGAAAACGGCTTCCAATTTGTATTCGACCAGGGCGTATTGCTCTATTCCGAACAAACACTGGATGTGGGCCCCATGGTAAAAGCCAAGCTGGGTATCAATCCCTAAACACTGCTTTGGCGCCCGGTGCTCCTATCGGCATTTTTGACTCTGGCATTGGCGGCATTACGGTCGCCAATGCCATTGTTGGTTTATTGCCCGGCGAAACGCTCTGCTATTTCGGCGATACCGCCCATGTGCCTTACGGGGGCAAGTCAGCCGATACCATCACCCGCTACTCCCTTGATATTACCGCTTTTCTGCTCGATCAGGGCTGTAAGGCAATCGTAGTAGCCTGCAATACCGCATCAGCGGCTGCTTTGCCCACGCTTCGCCATACCTGGCCTGCCGTGCCGATCATCGGCATGGAGCCCGCTGTGAAACCGGCCGCTACTGCTACTCGCTCGGGTGTAGTAGGGGTACTGGCTACCCGCGGCACTTTTTCGAGCGAGCGCTACGCCAGCCTGATGGAGCGTTACGCCCACGGGGTTGTGATACTTGAAAATCCCTGTGTAGGCCTCGTCGAATTAATTGAAGCAGGTCTGGTCGACGACCCGGCCACCGAGAGCTTCTTGCAACAGATATTGACCCCCATGATAGAGCAGGGCGCCGATACGTTTGTGCTGGGCTGTACCCATTATCCGCTGGTACGGCCGCTCATTGAACGCATCGTTCCGCCTGGCGCCGCCATCATTGATCCCGCCCCCGCCGTAGCCCGTCAGCTCCAACGCCGCCTTCAACAACTCGATTTGTTGAACGACCAGCGCTCCGGCACTCATCAAATGTATGTCTCCGGCGACCTCCAGTCTTTTAAAATAATGGCTGAACGCTTTTTTTGCGGCTCTTTTCTGCTGGAACAGCATTTGTTTCATTAACTTTAGGATTCAAGAATAATCGGAACATGACTTTAAAAGAAGCTATTCAGCAAGTTCTTACTATTGAGGAGCTTGTCGAGTTCGATGACGTTGTTCAGGCAATTCGCCGGCTCTGTCCCAACAAAAAGTCGACAAAAGCGCTCATCAAGGAGGTTGAGAATTTCATAAAGGAAGAAGGCATCATTAATATTAAAGTCAGTTCATCGCGTGAACGGATCGTTCATCGCCGTCAATTGTTCAGGAAAAGCCGGTTTCGCATACACCCCCACGAACTGGAATTGGAAAAAAAGTGCATGATCATCGGCCACCGGCTGCTCCCCTTTGTCAATCCGACGGAGGATCCTGAATCGCTGGTCTTTCTGGACGATGAAGACAAGGCGATCCCGGTGCGGACTATCACCCTGGATCCGGAAGAAGCCTATCAATTTATGATGTTGTTGCCGCCCTATTGCCATGATCAATATTACCAAACCCCCAAAAAGGGGAGGCAACTCAGTTTGTTAGCCCTCGACTTGTCGAAATGGCTAAAAGTCAACCCTACCAGCAGCGACAAAGACATGTGGATGATAACGCCGATCGACTACGATGCGGGCCGGTTCAGGCTTTCGCGGCTCTCTTCCAGGCAAATTGCCGAACAAAAACTGCTCATCAATCGACATGACGACCTTTTGAAACGCGCGCTGCTGGATATAATCGAAGCCGATATAGCGCCTGTCCCCATAGATTTGGTCGCCTTTTGGGCATTTGCCAATATAGCTGATGATACGGTGGTACAAAATCCCGGCTCGCCTGTCGGGCCTTTTATTACAGGATCGCAGGATTGGCAAATCGCTTTTGAGGGCACTTTCCATTATCTTCAGTCGCATAACTTTATAGAACAATTGCTTGAAAAAGCGCAGGAGGCCAGTAATCATTTCGACCCCCGCAAGATGGGGAAATCGAAAACTGTGCAAGGAATTCTGGCTGAACTGGGCTCTTCCTACAGCGAATCTTTTGTTGCTGCCAAGTTATTAATGCAAAAACAAGATTACGGTTATTTTGTCCTTTCAGAAATCTATGACATACTATTTTCCTTCGAAGGACAAGGATTTTACAATGCCAGACAAGAAAGGAACTTTGGAAAAGCTATTGTGGAATTGGGAGAAGCGGTGTATGCAAAATGGGAAAAAACGAATTTGTCACTGCCATCCAGGAAGCTGCTTCAAACAATCCTGGAGTTAAAACAAGAGATAGTAGACATGCTTTGGGAATTGGGCGCATGGGATGAAGAAGACCAGCTGGAGGTGCTGCCTGCCCTGCTACAATACCGCCCCATTGAAAATGTGATTGATTCAATCATGGAAAATATTGTCTGGGGAGAACAGCCGCCCCCCCGGGATATCCAGTTAATCACAGAACAAATGCAAATATTAAGCGCTGAATTTATGGCGTTCAAGGAGAGTATGTTTGGAGAAGATTAAATCGCAAACTGTATATATTTAATTGTTTTTTTCGCTTCCAGGTGCTGTTTTTCGTAGTAGGTTTTTAGTTCAAGGGCCTTTACAGGTAATTCGCCGGCATAAATATCGCTGCTGTGGAATTTGATGTCGGCGCCGGGATATGCTGCCAGCGTCTCCAGCGTAAAATCGTACAATTGTACTTCGTCGGTTTTGAGGTGAATGAGGGCGCCGGGTTGAAGTATTTTGCGATAGCGATCGAGAAATGCCGCTGAGGTTAGTCGCCGATTGGCCTTGCTATTGCGCAGGAAGGGATCGGGGAAAGTGATCCATATTTCGCTGACTTCGCGCGGCGCAAAAAAACATTCGATGTGTTCGATGCGCGCGCGCAAAAAGGCAGCATTGGCAATGTCATGTTCGAGCGCTCTGGATGCGCCTTTCCAAATGCGCGCGCCTTTTATATCGACGCCGATAAAATTGCGTTGGGGTGATTGCAAGGCAAGGCCGAGCGTGTATTCGCCCCGTCCGCAGGCCAACTCAAGCGTAATGGGGTTGCTATTGCCGAAGTGGGATTCGGCCCAGCGCCCGCGCAGGTCAACAGTTGCGCCGTGTCCGGCAGTCAACAACGGTTGACCGGTGTCAAAATTTTCATAAACATTGGGAAATGACAGTACTTCCGCAAATTTTTGCAATTTGTTGCGCTTACTCATGTCTACCTTGGGATAAACCGCTGAATAAAACCGCAAAAATAGGCTTCCGGAAACATTATAATAATAAATTTTTCTTCTAATTAATGCCTGCGTAATCAAGCAAGGCGCATATTTGTTAATAATAAAATATACCTTAAGGCTATGAAATCGCTACTCACCCTGATCAGTTGCCTGTTGATGTTTAGCGCCGCAGCGCAATCCATTGCTATGTCGGAAGATATCACCCTGCGCAACGAAATTGCTTACGAACTCATCGGCGAAATGAAAGGCCAATTGCTACTGTTTCGCAATCGAAACCTGGAGTTCGAGGTACAGGGCTTTGATCGCCAGATGAAGTTGGGTTGGAGCAAACTGCTCGAGCTCGACAAGCGAATGCCCGTTGTATTGGGTTTTACGCACTCAAAAACAGATTTTACGCTATTTTACCAATATCGCAACAAAGGCAATACCGTGCTTAAAGCGCATCGCTATGACCCCGGCGCCAATCTTATTGATTCTCTTACGGTAGTCAATTGGGGCTATTTGTTTTATACCCCTAATATTCAAATTGTCAGATCGGAGGATAAAAGCAAGGTGCTGTTTTATTTTGTTGAACGACAGACTATTGTAAAGGCGGCTGCTTTTGATGTGAATACCATGTCGCTATTATGGGAAAAAAATTTCATGCCCGAAGATTTTATTTTCGGCCAGGATATCTCTCATATGCTTGTGAACAATGAAGGCGATTTATTTATGATAATCGAGCGGGATAATTTTAAAGCCCGGAAAAAGGTACACTATTACGAGATCCATATGTTTACCGGCGAAGGCGATATGCAGGTTTTTAATGTGCCATTGGAGGGCAAACTAACCTATGACGTTGTATTTTCATGCGATAACCTCAACAACAGGCTCGTAGGCGCCGGTCTTTACGGCGAAAAAGACGCCGAACGCGCCAACGGGTATTTTTACCTCAGCATCGATCTGGCTGCAGGCCATAGTCATCTATTCCGGGCAGAACCGTTTACGGAAGACTTTTTATCGGGGCTGCTCGGCAAAACCAATGTTAACAATAAAGGACTTGATGAGATCAGCGTGCGCGAGATGGTATTGCGCAAAGACGGCGGCGCCCTGCTTATCGGTGAACGCACCAAGCAATTATACAGAAATACGGCGACCTACAACCGCACCTACTACGATGCGAGCAGCCGGGCAGTAGTAGATTATTACTTTGACGATCTGTTTGTCATTTCCCTGCACCCTGACGGCACTACGCACTGGAAAAATGTATTGCCTAAAAAACAATATTCGCAAGACGATGATGCGGTGTATTCGTCTTATTTCCTTTTTAAAACAGCCGGTAGTTTGCGCTTTCTGTTTAATGACGAAATTCGCTACGAAAATACGGTGAGCGAATATGTGGTCAATGGCAAAGGCGAATTTGACAGAAACAGCATTCTGAGTACCCAAAACCTGGAATTGCGGCTTCGATTTCGCGATGCGATCCAGATTAGCGCCAATGAACTGGTAGTGCCCAGCGAACGGCGCAACCGCCTTCGGCTGGTGAAATTTATTTACAATTAAAAACATAATCATTTTAAGCATGATCAATCAACTCCGCTCCCTGGTGGATGCAGCCTGGGAAAACCGCGAATTGCTCAAAGAAAAATCTACCCAGGAAGCTGTGTTTCACGTTTTGGAATTGCTCGACCAAGGGGAGATCAGGGTGGCCGATCCGCTTGATAACGGCGAATGGCAGGTGAATGAATGGGTGAAAAAGGCGGTTGTACTGTTTTTTCCTTTGCAGCAAATGCAAACCATAGAGGTGGGGCCGTTTGAATTTCACGATAAAATACCCTTGAAGCGCAATTATGCCGCACAGGGCGTTCGGGTTGTTCCGCATGCTATAGCCCGCTATGGCGCTTACCTCGAACGCGGAGTCATTATGATGCCCAGCTATGTCAATATCGGCGCCTGGGTAGGCAGCGGTACCATGGTTGACACTTGGGCCACGGTGGGCAGCTGCGCGCAGATAGGCCGCAATGTGCATCTCAGCGGCGGCGTAGGCATCGGCGGCGTACTAGAGCCGCCCCAGGCAGCCCCTACGATTATCGAAGATGAATGTTTTATCGGATCGCGTTGTATTGTAGTGGAAGGCGTAAGGGTTGAGCGCGAAGCAGTGCTTGGCGCCAACGTGGTGATTACCCAGTCTACTCCTGTCATTGATGTGACTGGCGCCCGCCCCGTTACTTACAAAGGTCGCGTTCCGGCCCGCTCGGTGGTTATCCCCGGTTCTTATACCAAAAAGTTTCCCGCAGGCGAGTACCAGGCGCCTTGCGCGCTTATCATCGGAGAGCGAAAGGAAAGTACCGACAAAAAAGTATCGCTCAACGATGCGCTGCGCGATTATGGGGTTGCCGTTTAGCGCTAACGATTGGCTTCGCCAACCTGTGCGATGAAAATATCATTGAGCGAGGGCAGTATCTCCTGAAATGAAGTGAGTTGTACCTGCGATTGAATGAGGTATTGCAATAATGCGTTGGACTGCCCCGGCTCATGTAATTGCACTGTGATTTCGTCGTCGGTTTGCGATACAATTTCTGCGCGTTGCGCTATGTCGGCAGGCAGACGGCCCTCGTAGTTGATGTGAAAGAGATTTTTTTTGAAGCGGTTGCGGATGTCCTTAACGCGCCCTTCCAATATATTTTTGCCTTTGTTGATCAATACAATGTATTCGCAAATTTCTTCCACTTGCTCCATGCGGTGAGTGGAAAAGATAATACTGGCGCCCTGCGCGCACAATTCCCGTATTTGGGTTTTGATTAGATTGGTATTGATGGGGTCTAGTCCGGAAAACGGCTCGTCAAGGATTAGCAGCCGGGGGCGGTGCAATACAGTAGCAATAAACTGAACTTTTTGCTGCATGCCTTTCGATAATTCCTCAACTTTTTTATCCCACCACGCTTCAATGCTGAATTTGTGGAGCCAGCGGTTTATTTCTGTTTTTGCATCCTGATAGGCAAGCCCCTTGAGTTGGGCAAGGTATAAGAGGTGTTCGCCGACTTTCATTTTTTTATACAGCCCTCGTTCTTCGGGCATATAACCGATCTCGGCAGGGTGGTCGCCGTGAAGCGCTTCGCCGTTGAAAAATACCCTGCCCGCGTCGGCTTTTGTAATCGTTGTGATGATGCGGATGAGCGATGTTTTGCCGGCGCCGTTGGGCCCCAATAGCCCGAAAATGCATCCCTCCGGCATATTGAAGCTTACATGATCGACGGCCAATTGCTTGTCATAGCTCTTTACGACCCCTTCCAGTTGAAGAATTTGGTTCATAGTAGTGCGCTTGATTAGTGCAATATACAGGCTTGCCGGCAGCCGAGTGTGAAAATTTATGTAAAATGCTTTACTTTCGATAAAAATTGTCCATGCAAGCCACCGAGCAGCCAACCTGGTTTTTTATTGTCAATCCCACTGCGCATAATCGCGGTGTAAAAAAACAGTGGCCCGCCCTCGAAGCGCGCCTTCGCGAAGCGATGCCGGGAGGTATGGACGTCGCCTACACTCAATATGCAGGCCACGCTACCCAGTTGGCGGCAAAAGCCGTAGCGGCCGGGTATAGGCGGATTGTAGCAGTGGGCGGCGACGGTACCAATCACGAAGTAACCAATGGCGTTTTGTTGCAAAACCACGTGCCGCCGGCGGAAGTGTATTATGCCTTATTTCCTATAGGAACCGGTAACGATTGGGCGCGCCATCACGGTATACCCAAAAAGCTGAACGACTGGCTGGCGATGATTCGCAAAGGCAATGCAATATTGCAGGATGTAGCCAGGGTTACTTATGTCGATGAGCAGGGCCGTTCACAACAGCGCTACGGAGTCAATGTAGTAGGCCTGGCTTACGACGCCTTCGTTACGCATTTTGCACAACGCAATAAACGATGGGTGTGGAACCGCTTTTTTTACATGGTCTTGATTTTGCGATGCCTCATGTTATACAAGCTGGTGAAAGCGAGGGTGACGGCCAACGGCGCCACCTGGGAAAACCGGTTTTATACGATCAATGCGGGTATCTGCAAATATTCAGGCGGTGGTTTGAGCCTGGTACCTCACGCCGTTGCCGATGATGGACTACTGGCCGTTACCCTGGGCGGCCCGCTTTCCAAGCTGGGTGTTATTTTGAATACCTACCGATTTTATAACGGCACTATCGGCGATCATCCCAAAATTGATACCTTTCAAGCTAAAGAAATGGTAGTAGAGGCAGTGCATGAATCGCCTATCTATGTTGAAGCCGACGGCGAAATGCTGGGACAGACACCCGTAGCCATTCATATTGTTGAAAAAGCTTTGCGTATTATTGTACCCTGACCCGCATCCTGTATCCATTATGAAAAAAATAATACTACTGTTGCTTATCGGCTGCATGCCTGGAATTCACTTCTCGTTTGCACAGGGTAGCGCTGTGCCGTTAGGTAGCGAGGTTTATCCTGTTTTGGAGCGGCTCGAAATCAGCACGGGCGTCCAGGCGCCGTTTCACTCCAGCTTGAAATACTACAACCGGCGCGATGTAGCGCTTTATGCGCTGCAACTCGACACCAGCAGTACGTTGAGGCTAAGTGATCGCGACCGGCGCGACCTGGCGTATTTGTTGAATGAAAATAACGAATGGCTGGGGGCGGCGGCTTTTGCCACCACCATAGGCGGTAGAAAGGAAAAAGCAGGACCCGGCGGCCAACTCACCCAAATAGAAGCCAGCCTGGCAGATTTGCGTTATGCGCGCAGCAGGCGGCCCATTCTAAAACACTTTTACACTACGCCGGCCAATTTGATTGAAGTCAACGACAAGTATTTCCATTTTCGGCTCAACCCCATGCTCAACCTGTCGGCGGCCCGCCCCGGCGCTGATAGCCAACTCATTTTTACCAACCTGCGCGGTGTGGAAGCCCGCGGCGGCGTTGACGATCGCATTTATTTTTATGCCAATATCGTAGAAACGCAAGTCCGTTTCCCAGGGTATGTCAATGAGCGCATTATTCGCGACAGGGCTATTCCCGGCGCCGGGTACTTCAAAAGCTACCGAAGCGAATTATTCGATATTAGCCAGGGCTACGACTTTTTGAATGCGCAAGGGTACATAGGTTTTAACATCACGCGCCATGTCGGCGCCCAGTTTGGCTATGGGCGGCATTTCATCGGCAATGGCTATCGCTCGTTGCTGTTGTCTGATTTTGCCAATAATTATCTCTACCTCAAACTCAATTGGAAGGTGTGGCGCTTCCACTACCAGAATATTTTTGCAGAGCTGGCCGTAAACTCCGATAAAAATACCCCTGAGGGTCAAGTCATTCCTAAAAAATACATGGCGGCGCACCATCTGAGCTATGATGTGCGGCCCAATCTGAATTTTGGAATATTCGAAGCCGTCATTTTTAGCCGCAACAACGGCTTTGAACTCAACTACCTCAATCCTGTCATCTTGTACCGAACTGCCGAGCAGGGGCTGAACAGCCCGGATAATGTGCTCATCGGTTTCGATGGGCACTGGGATTTGCTGCGGCACGTCAGGTTGTACGGTCAATTTATGCTCGATGAATTTGTTTTCAGGGAATTATTCCTGGAACGCCGTGGCTGGTGGGCCAATAAATTCGGCATACAGGCAGGGCTTCAGTATGTTAATGTACTAGGCGTCGACCACCTCGACCTGCGCGCCGAGTTCAACCTGGTGAGGCCCTATACCTATTCTTATAGCGATAGTGCCGCGGTCTATAATCACTATCACCAGCCGCTGGCGCATCCGTTGGGAGCCAATTTTCAGGAGTGGCTGCTAAGTATTAGATATCAGCCCATACCCAGGCTGTTGTTAGAAGGGCGGCTGATCAATATGCAGGTAGGGGAGGACGACAAAAATAACAACTTTGGCAGCAATCTCTTATTGCCCAACACGACCCGGCCAGGCGATTATGGCAATGAAGTCGGTCAGGGCATTGGCGCCAGGATTTTGCTGGTGCAACTTGACCTGAGCTACCAACTAGCCCACAATGTTTTTGCCGACTTATCCTTCGTTAAACGCCGCAAAGACAGCGACGACGCCCAGCGCGACAGTAATACAAGTTGGTTTAGCCTGGGTTTTCGCATGAACGTGGGCCGGCAGCGATTTGATTTTTAGTGGGGAGAAATTTTACAACCCATTTTCCTCAATTTCCAAAATTGCGGCTACATGCGCGTCGGCAATTTTTTGGCGCATCTTGTCGTCCATAAGCGCTAATGCCTCCTTTTTGTTGTTATAAAATCCATTTTCGGTAAGTACCGACGTCATGGCTGTTTTTCGCAACACGTAAAATTGTCCATCCGGCTTTGATTTGACATGACGGTTTTTCAGGCCCGTTTTGTCAATGAGATGTTTTTGGAAAATGCCGGCCATTTTTTGGCCTCGCTTGCTGCCGTGAAAAAACCAGGTTTCTATGCCGCTAACATTGTCGGGCGCCCAGGCATTGGAACTGCTGGTAGGTGCTGCGTTGGAGTGTACTGAGACAAATAATTTGGGGATAGCTGATTTTTTGCTGTTGGCCCTATTGACACGGCCCTCCAGAAAATCGTCGATATCGATTTCCGGGACGACGATGTAGTAGGCTATGCCTTTTTTGTCGAGTTGTTTGGAGATGCGATTGACGATATCCCGATTAAATTCGTATTCCATAAACTGGGTGTGACCGTCGTCAAAAACGGGGGAGCGCTTGCCCTTGGTGCGTTGCCCGTGGCCGTTGTCCAAACACCATAAATAACGCTGCTGATGGCCGGGCGCAGGGGCCTGTGTTTCTTCCCGGGGTTCTTCTGCAGGCGGCCGCGGCGCAGGAGGCGCAGGAATAACTTCAGGGATAGGGGTGGGTGGAGGACTTTCTTCTTCCTCTACAAAAACATCGTCGTCAAAATCCTTATCAGGGGTATCGTCTGTCGGCAGCGGCTTGGGGAAATCCATCTCATTGGCAACCACAACGATCGTATCGGGCGTAATTTCAGAGCCGTCCTGGGGTGTGATTTCGATGGGTTCCGGCCTTGCTTTGGGCGGTTTAGGCGTCGTGGAGGGTTCGCTTTTATTTTCTCCGCCGCCGAAAATTGCTGCGAAAAGCGATTTGATGGCCTGGATAATTTTAGCCAGCATAGGCGTAAGGTTTTTATAATCAGGCTAAAGATAAGGAATTATTTTGTTTGTACCCCAATAAACCCACAAACCCATAAACCTATAAACTTAACTTTGCAGCTATGAAGCAAATCATAATTATTGGTGGCGGCGCTGCCGGTTTTTTTGCGGCGATAAGATGTGCGGAATTAGCCCCAGGCGCAAAGGTCGCCATTTTAGAGAAAGGGAAGGAAGTATTGGGGAAAGTCAAAATATCAGGCGGCGGTCGGTGTAATGTTACGCATGCCTGCTTTGAACCCCGGGAATTGGTGAAATATTACCCCCGGGGAAGTAAGGAATTGCTGGGGCCTTTTCACCATTTTTCTTGTGGCGATACGATAGCGTGGTTTGAGCAACGAGGTGTTAAAACAAAAGTTGAAACTGATGGGCGGGTATTTCCTGTAACTGATAATTCCCAAAGTATCATCGACGCTCTGGTAAGCGCGGCACAGTCGGCAGGTGTACGCATACGCACTCAGCAACGGGTAGATGCGCTAATTCCCCCTTCTCGGAATATGCCGTTATGGCAGGTACAAACCGAAAACAAAATCTATAATGCCGACAAAGTATTGATAGCTACCGGGAGCAGTTCAAAAATATGGGAGCTCTTGAAAGTATTAGGGCACAATATTGTACCGCCCGCACCCTCGTTGTTTACTTTTAATATCAGAGACCCTCTAATTGCCGGTTTGGAAGGTATTGCCACGATCAACTCACAAGTACAAATACCCGCTTTGAAATTAAAGGCGGAAGGGCCGCTGCTCATAACGCATTGGGGATTGAGCGGGCCGGGTATTTTGAGACTTTCAGCCTGGGGCGCCCGACTGTTGGCCGAAAAAAAATACAACTTTGTATTAAACGTCAATTGGCTGAACGCGCCAAGCGATGAAGTGACTGCGATATTGAATACAGCCAAAACAGACTGGCCGCGAAAGCAAGTGCTTTCTCACCCGCTTGCCGGTTTGCCCGCGCGGTTGTGGCGACAACTGGCACTGGCCGCAGGTATTACAACTGAATTGCGCTGGGCAGATGCCAACAAATCGCAACTGGCGCAATTAATGCTCCAACTATGTAATAGCCGCTTGCAGGTTACAGGTAAAAGCACGTTTAAAGAAGAGTTTGTCACGGCAGGCGGGGTAGACCTCAGTGAAGTCAATTTTAAAACTTTTGAAAGCAAATTACACCCCGGCCTCTACCTGGCTGGAGAGGTGCTCGACATAGACGCTATTACCGGCGGGTTTAATTTTCAGGCGGCATGGACAGGCGGCTGGATTGCCGGAACTGCGATGGCAGAGGAATAAGGGACCCCGTAGCTATTATCGCAAAAAACGAATGTATGCTCTAACTTCCTCCTCGCTTAAATCCGTCAATCGTGCAAGTAGTTCAATGGGCAGTCCTTCCGCCCACCCTTTTTTTATGACTTCTTGTTTCGCGATAGTAATGCCTTGTTCCAGGCCCTGTTCCAGGCCCTGTTCCAGGCCCTGTTCCAGGCCCTGTTCCAGGCCTTGTTCCAGGCCCTCTTCGAGGCCTTCCGCCAAACCTAGTTGTCGCGCATCATGTAGTAATATTTCGTACAAACCCATAGTACCCTCAATTTTTAGCACATTATACACTTCCTGTTCAAAATTAGCGGAATATTGGGGATTTTCAAAATGTTTGTAGTATCGAATGAAAGTAACGAGAAGGTCATAAACCGCCGGTGAAAAACCACTTTCTCTTATTCGTTTTAGAAAGTCAATCTTGATGCCCAAAAGTAATCGATCGTTTTTATCAATATTTATAACAGCTTTTGCAAATCCAAGCAGGAATGCAAAAGGGTTATTGCTATTGAAAAGCGCACCCATATTTGCATCCAGCAATTTATATGATTGATAACCAAAGTTGAGCGTTGTTCCCCAAAAAGTAGTTTCATATTGAAAGGGGCGAAAGTTGCCGTTATCATCTGTAAATATCACCAACGTAGAGATAGGGTGTCGGTATTTGTCGTATATTCGATAATAGTAGGAAAATACGCGCTCTGGGAAAGTATGGTCTGTATATCCTTGAACTTCGATATGCAACAAGCCCCAGTCTATAGCGCTATTCTTAAAAAAAAACTTGACCAGCTTATCGGCGCGTCTATTACCACTCTCCGAATGAGGGGCAATTTGCTGCAGTTCCTGGTCCAAAAATTCGACGCCCCGGTCAATGTCAATTTGCTCTAATTGATCCTGAAAAAAAAAGCGAAGCAAGTCCGCAAAAAGATCTTCTATGATACCTTTCCACAAAGAATCCCGACTGGCTAGCGACATTTGGCTTTTCTTGCAAAATTATTAAACCCGACGCTACGATTTTGGGGCAAAATGAGTCATCTTGGGGCATACATAAATGTATATCATGTTATCCAAATACGGTATTCTGTTTGTGGCTGCCACTGCTATTTTGTTGATCGCTTGCGGCAAGCGCGATAGACCCACATTGAGCCGCTCCAATCGCTATATTTTGCTGGTACGCGATACGACAAATGCCTTGTCTTCTTTCGACAGCACCCTATTGCTGGCTTTGGAGCAACTGGCGCATGACAGCGCTATCATTTTATGCCCCCTTTCAGATTCCATGCAGCTCTCGGAAGAACACCTGCCCTATTATAGCTCGGTAGTAATGCTGCAACCCGTCGAAGATAGTCTTCGCCTTTGGCAACGCACGGCGTTGGAACGCTATGTAGAAGCCGGCAACGGCATTATCGCTGTTGATAATCCACAGGTGACGCCCATGCTGTGGCATTGGTATCAGTTGTTGTTGCGCGATTCTTTTCCGATAGCAGATACGGCGAGCAACCCGGTATTTGAAAAACTGGCCTTTGCCGGCGGACGTATCGCCCGGTTTGATTATTGCTATAGTCAATACCCCGATTCCAACCTGATCACTCAAGTATCCGTTGCGCTTCAATTTGCTACAGGTAGTAACAGCTGTAATTATAAGCAGGTAAAAACGCCGCCCGCACCCGAATTCAGCCAATTTACCCGGAAAGTACTCGACGACGATCTGTTTGAACCTATGGAAATGGAAATCCTGCCTTTCGGTGAGGTCCTTTTTCTGGAAAGACGGGGCAAAATGAAATTATACGACCCTTCTGCCGAAAAAACCAGGGTGGTCGCTGAATTTGACGTGTGCACAGAGGGCAATTATGAAGACGGCCTGCACGGCCTGGCCCTCGATCCAGGTTATGGGAAAAGTAATTACTATATCTACCTCTATTATTCTCCTCCCTGCGATACGCCGTATCAGTTTTTATCGCGATTTGTGTTTAAAAATCAACAACTGGAGCGCGATTCAGAAATAGTTATGCTCAAGGTGAAGGTTCAGCGAGAAACCTGCTGCCACTCGGGAGGAAGCCTCGAATTCGGCCCCGATAGCCTGCTCTATCTTTCTACAGGCGATAATACCAGTTCAAAGGAATCAGACGGCTTTACGCCCACCGATGAACGCCCGGGCCGTTCGCCCTATGATGCCCAAAA
>JRYG01000896.1_pt1 | contig 20102 bp, 21 predicted proteins | sample 235341 | NCBI WGS metagenome assembly JRYG01 (sample SAMN03074218, study PRJNA261478) | activated sludge metagenome | biome: Wastewater Treatment Plant; feature: Wastewater; material: Activated sludge; isolation source: activated biomass of a wastewater treatment plant treating hydrocarbon... ... | reverse complement strand
GTGGCTTTGGTTAGGGACGGAAGAGCCGAACTGCCTGACCCAGCGGGACCAGGACCACATCTCGAACGGATGACCGACCTTGCGTCCGAGATCCGGTCGATGGTCGGTGAGCGCGCCCCGGCTCGACTTGGGGAGAGGCAGACAACTCTCGTCAGTTTGAAAGCATGCGAAACGCACACCGACCTTGCCTGGTCGCACCTGGAAACGATCCATGACATCGCCGATCACGGTGTGGGACTCACCGCTAATCCCTTCAAGGGCTATCCACTCGACTCCGAGGGCGAGGTCTTGTTCGCCGAGGTGCTTCCGGAAGCCTTCAGCCTCCGGATCCGTGCCGGGTACGGCAGATGTGATCTTCGCCGGGGACTGACCATGGCCAGCAAGTAACGGGCAGGAGGTCCGCCCGGCCTTTCCGGATGTTCAGCCGAGTTCGTCGCCGCCGGCGATTGCTCGGAGTCCCCGATATGTGATCGATGGCGTTGCCGGCCAAATGAACGTTTTTGTGGTTGGCCAGATGCGAGTGAGGGACCGATCCAGGTCCGGTCCCCGATTGAACGTCTGGAACTCGACTCTCTCCCCGATCATGGACCTGAACGCGATGATGGCGAGGTCCATGACGCTGAAAGCGAGCACGTACCCGTTGACCTGATCGGGCTCACCGGCACTGGGCAGATTGACCGCATTCATACGAAAGAACCCTGACACGCCTTTGCCTTTCGAGTAGCCGGTTTTGGCCGTGTAGATCGACAGGTCAGCAGGTAGCTCGTCTGGTCCGAGTTCGTACAGTTCACGGTAGTGGCTTTCGAATCCGGGGATTCCCGACTCGCGACCGCGGAAAGCCCTTTGCGCCACGAGTCCCTTGAGAAGACCCCATCGCGCGAGTGTTGTTTGTCCGGATGGGTAGAGCTCCCGGCCACGGCCCTGAAAGACACCGGAGATGAGTCGCTGGGCCCGGTCTTCGATCTCCGACATCCATCCGTTGTTGCAGACGACGCACACATCCTTGACCGTTGCGGTGAACACCCCAGCTTGGAACTCGTTCGTCACACCTTCGTCTGAGGTTTCGAACCGGTAGGTGTGTTCGACCTTGAGGTCCTCCGGGGGAAGGAGGTCGCGAATCCAGGACGGCCAGACATGCTCCCGGCTCATCTGGTTGTCGGTCGAGCCGCAAAACGCGCAGGGTTTGATGCTCACGAATCTGCCGTCCTGGGCGTTTGATTCCGAGAAATCACCCGGGAACCGTACCCCCAAATCCCGGCGTGCCGTGGCCGGGATCGGTTCTATCCTGCCTGCCGAGCCTTCCAGCGAATGTACGGATCAGGGTCGTCCTCCATCTCTTTGACGATCTCGCTCGCCCACGGTTCGCTGCGCTCCAGCATCACGTCGAGCACCCCGGCTCTGACCAGCGGCGCAGGATCCTCCATAAGCACTCGCGCGAACGCTTCCACAGCGATCCCGCAGGCATCGATCGCCTTGAAAGCGAGCGACCTGACTGGCGCATTGTCGAAACGAGCGAGATATCTGAGCAGTCCGACATACTCGGTTGAAGGCACGTCATGAGCGGCGATCAGGGCTCCTCGGATCACGGAGATTCGAGGGTCTGAGAGTCCGACCAGGACGAGGTCCTTCAGGTCCGGAACGGTGCCCGGGGTTCGTTTCTCCAGAGTTCCGGCACATTGCAGAGCGCAGGCCTGGAGTCCCCCTTCGATGTGTAGGGAAATCCTGATGGCACTGAAGGGGTGATCTAGGTTTCGATCAACCCCAAGCAACCCGTAGTTGCCAGCGGCGAATCTGGAAACAATCTCGGCAACTTCGGCCATCTTCTCATCGGATAGCGTCGGCACGAGATCGTCGAGGGTTGACATCGCCGAGGCACGAAAGTTCTCGGTTTCTTTCGAGCTCGACACTATCCTCAGCGTGTCGTCCACTAGTTCTTGTTGAACCTCCGGTGAAGCCTGGAGGGCAATCGACCCCACGTTCCGAAGGCGGATCCCCGACACTGCCACGTTCCCATCCTTGACTTCGACGCTTGAGAGACCAAGACTCGACCGGACGTGGTTGTCACACAGAGCGACCATTTCGTCTGAGATGAGGTGCCGGGGGGTGTCGAGCTTTATGTCGGCGACGGCCAAAGCTACGAGGGCTCTCTTGGAGCCTGCCAATGCCGCCTCTTGAAGTTTGGCTGCGATCGACTCTTCTCGGTTTGCCACATCGGCGATCCATCCCGCGTCGACCGCTCCCACATTGGGCTCTTCAAGGAAAACACCCAAGAGTCGCTCTGACTCATCCCAGAGATCCATCTCGGTGCCGAGTTCCAAGGCGCGAGCGGCCGCTTGCTCGTTTTGCCCGAGGTGGTCAGTCACCTGATCGGTAACCAACGCAAGAACACGTTCTCGATCCTTCTCAGGAACCAAAGGGGAGACCGTAGAAAGGGCTACGGCGGCGATAGTGGACAGCCCGCTGATCGGCGGGGATGAACTGTCGGTGTCGGTGATTATCTGCTCCAGGTTCCGTTCCACGTACGCGGGGGAAACCACTTCCCCGATCTCGCTCAGTACCGAGTAGATCGCGAGTCGTTCCCAAGCGGGACCGGTCAAGTCGATGTCACCCTCGAGCTTCTCGAGGTCGCATTTCCGGACGATTTTCTTCGCGTCTTCGCCTTGGCCCCCGTTGATGTAGTGGCGGATCGCATCATCGAACTCGTTAACGGACTCGTTCAGTTCCCCTAGTCGTTGGTGGATGACCCATTCGCTATTGAGGCTGCCGCTCTTTCGGAAGACGAGAAGCGCGGACGCGAACCTGATGAGAGATTCGCGGTACTTGCCCAGGAGCCGGTTCGACATCCCTTGGGTTTCCAGGGCCTCGCCTCTCGCTTCCGGAAAATTCACGGGACTTCGAAGCTCGTAAGCCAACGGCCAGAGATCGAAGCGCAAGCGATCGGTGAGTTCGTTGGAGTGCTGGGATGCAACCTGGACGGAGTAGAAAGCGCTGGCTATCTGCTCGTCCGCGTTTGGTACGTGACTCCACTTGGTCATCGATTTCTCGAAGGCTTCAACCGACTCGACTGACCGGTCTTTGTGCGCGAGATACCGGCCATGGCGGGCATGGATCAAAGCGGCCATCTCGGAACTCGCCCGTTTCGCGATATCGGCGAGCTCATCCCAATCGCCGTGTTCAACGTCCGCGAGGCAAAGCTTGATTCTGATTCCGTCCTCGGTCTCGTCAGCGTCACGCGAAAGTTGGTGCCGGCCTTCGCTTACCCCGCCGATCAGGAGAAGCACTTCCGCGGCGTCTGCCTTTGCCCATAGAGGTGAGTCGTCGTTTCGGATGACGGATAGGAGCTCGTTCGATGCCTGAGCTGGATCGAGAGGCCAGATTTGCATGCCGTTGATCCAGTGGGCAAGCCATTCGGGCTTCTCGATATTCGCGTTTTCGATCAGACCAAACGAAATCTGGGCCAGGCTGGAGCCTCGGTTCAGTTGGTCTCTCGCGGCATTGATCAGGAGATCGAGAGCTTCCTCGGATCTTTCGGGATTGTGCTCGAGCAGAACCTCTGCGGCTCGTTGTTCGACTGATTCCGCGACGACATCCAGTCCGTGCTCCCTCAGCCGGCCGCTTGCCTCAAGCAGCAGCGCGACAGCGTTGTCGGGGTTTGCTTCGGCAATCTCTTCAGCATCGTTGACGAGTTGATCTGCGTTGGCGTGCTCGATTGGTCCTTGGATCAGAGCTTCGCCAAGGGGGCTGTCGGTGCCTCTCTCGAGCATCGATTTGATCGAACGAATCCCCTCCCGGGTTTCGTTCTGGCCAGTTTCGACCTGATTGAGAATCGCCGCAGTGCTTTCGGGAATCGAGTCAATGGCGAGTGGCCCCAACCGCCAGAGCGCGTCGATGATCACCTGCGGATTCTTCGCGAGCTCTGGCAACTTGTCGGCCGTGAGCTGGCGTTCGATGACCCCGTTGTAGCCGGTCGGCGCCGTCAGGTCTTCGCGATCGCGATAGATGCAGCGACTCAGTAGTTCACTTATCTCGGGGACTTTCTTCCAGCCCTTGAACTGGCGTCGCTTCGTTCCATACCTATCCAGCAAGGCGTCGCCGAGCAAGAGAAGGATTCGGGTCTCAGGGTCCGACTTCTGGAACTCCTTCACCAGCATCTTCAGACCGGACGTGAGCCCGAGGCTCCCAACGTCCACCGCAGGGGCACTAGTGATTACGTCTTCAAGGTCTCCCATCTAGCTGGCTATCCCTCTTCCGCGAGGGCGCGTTTTGCCGCTGGCGTTCTCAGGCTGTCCAGATGTGAATCGATGATTGCGACGCATCTTTGCGGGGTGATGTGCCCCGGCTCAACCAGAGATTCGACGCTCAAGCCGTCAAGGAGCGCCACCAAGATGTCAGCCTGAAGCTCAGCGTCCAACGCTGGATCGAGGTCGTCCTCGTCCTGGCCCTTCTTGATCAAAGTGACGAGCAGACTTCGCCAGGTTCCGTACCGTCTGGAGTGTTCCTCGGTCATTGCCGGCGAGATGGCCGCCATGCTCCAGAAAGAAAGCCAGACGAGGCATTCATCGCGTCCCTCTTGATCGAGAGGGAGATCCATATGAACAACTTCTCGGAGCGCTTCGGCGGCGGGATCTATCGTCGCCACCCTCCGGACTCCGACCGCTGCGCGTTCATAAGCCAAGGTCATCGCGAAGGTGATCAGCTCGTCTCTTGTGGCGAAGTCATGCGGTAACCCGCCGATCGACATTCCTGCTTCGGTTGCGACCTTCCGCATCGTCAAACCCTCGATCCCCTCTCTTGCGATGAGGGTCCATACCGCGCCGGCGATTTCTTCGCGTCGTTCCACTCTGTCCACGATCTTAGGCATTTATATTCGTACGTATGATAGATTAAAAACGGATCTTGGATTTCGACACTGGAAAGAGAAGATGAACGAGAACGAATTGACGCGGCGGCAGGTGGTCAGCATGGCGGGACTGGGTTCTTTGGCGGTAGCGGTTGGTGGGCCTGGCGCAGCCTCAGCCGGCTCAAAACTGTTCTCTTCGCGGTCGAAGAGTGTGAAGGGGACGTTCGACGACGGCACGGATGAAATTCTAGGGGGGCTGCAGGGCCGTCGAGGAAGGGTGATCGTTGTAGGAGCGGGCATGGCGGGTCTCTCTGCCGCGAATGCACTTCGAAACGCTGGAGTGGAGACGGTGGTCCTTGAGGGTCGATCCCGAATCGGAGGCCGTACCCACACCGAAAATGTCGGTGGAACACCAGTTGACCTCGGGGCTGCCTGGGTACACCGCCCCATCAACAATCCGATGTCGGCTTACGCGGAACAGGCTGGCGTCAACCTGGTGCCGGCGAGTCCGGAACTCGATGTGGCAACCCTTCTGCTCTACGACGGAAAGAGCGGCCCTGTTCCCAACGACTCCAAGTTCACGGCCTTCATGAATGCCCTTCAGTTCTATGAGCGAAGTCGAGGTATCGGTCGAGAGCTAGGCAACCGAGCGACGCTCGAGGATGGCGCGGCACGCTTCCTCGACGAGATCGGCCTCACTGGCAATGACAGAAGGTGGGCAAGCTTCATCATCCAGACCTACTCCGAACTAGGGTACGCCAAGGACTGGGGAACTCAACCGCTGAACCCGCCGGCCTCGACTCGTCCGAGGCCGACCCCGAACCACCCTTCGTATGAGGGCTTCGGAATGGGAGACTTTCCCAGCGGTGGATACGGCCGAATCGTCAAGTCATTGGCATCGGGGAGCGATATCCGCCGAAACCACAACGTCACTGAAATCAAACGAAGCAAAGGCAAGGTGGAGGTGACTGCCGTTGTCACCAAGAAAGGCAAGAAGAAGAAGGTCATCTTTGAAGGCACCCACGTCCTTGTTGCGGTTCCCCTCGGAGTCCTGAAGGCCCACTCCATCAAGTTCTCGCCACCATTGCCCAAGACAAAGTTGGGAGCGGTCCGACGTCTCGGTTTCGGGAACGTAGAGAAGGTCGCGATGACCTTCGAACGTCCCTTCTGGCAGGACGAGGGCACGACCCATCTCCTCCACGTCGGCAAGAAAGACTCCGGCCACTTCCCGTTGATCATCGACTTGCAGAGGTTTGTAGGAAAGCCCACGCTGGTCGCGTTTAACGGGGGTGCTATGGCCAGATCTCTGGACGGGAAAAAACCTCAACAGGTGAGAGAAGAGGCGATGGATGTGCTACGCCAGGTCTACGGGAGGCGAGCCCTCAAACCCGAGGAAGTCGCGGTAACGAACTGGCTGAACGATCCATTTAGCCGTGGCTCATACAGCGCCACCGTCATGAAGACCAAGGGAGACGATCGAGCACTGCTCGCCGACCCGGTCGGGGGACGAATCCTCTTCGCTGGAGAAGCAACCAACTTCAGCGGCCGCGCCTCCACGGCAGATGGAGCGATGTCAACAGGAATTCGGGAAGCCAAGCGGCTCCTCCAAACGCCATGTGTGCAGCTAGGCGCTAGGTCCGCTCAATAGGTCGATCAGACAAAAGAGATTTCGTCACGAGCAGCGATTCGAGATCTCGCGAAACCCACAAGCCTGCCGGTCCCTCGCAGATTGAGATCCGGCGGGGATGCATCAGCATCCCTCTCCAAAAGCGAAAGGGCCCTTCTTCTGGGGCCCTTTCGCGTTCTCCGGATGGGGAACCTTCAATCACTCGCGAACTTGGCGGGATCGCCTCGCACCACGAGGTCTCATCCCCGAAGACAGCAACTGCTTGACTGCTTCGTCTGCCTCCGCGGATTCCGATCCGATGTCTCGTTCGATCTGGGCTGCACCCAAGAGAATGAGCCGAACTGCCTCAGGATGTGAGAGTGATCTCGGTTCTCGTTGGCGGCACGGAGCGACTATCCCCGCTTTCGTGAGTTCACTGAGGTGCCTACTCACCGCATAGTGCTCGACAGGGGTCCCTTCCTCTCGGAGCTGCTCCTCAATCTCGTTCACCCGCATCGGACGGTCTCTTGTCAGAAGCAGACGCAAGATGCTGACTCGATCTTCACTTGCGGCAATTGTTCTGAGAAATTGAGCGCTTCGCAACGTTGTCGTCCGGTGGCAGAGCTACTCTGCGAGTATGCACGATGCTGCATACTCGCATCGTAGGTCTGTCGGAAACTGCAAGGAAGATTGCTCCCGACTTGCCATTTGTGGCCAATTCGTGAGAGTCTTCGCTGCGGAAAGGATCCAGGATGGAATCGCAGAGGACCGCTGTGACGGAGATAGCTAGGTACGCGCTGATCGCTAGTGCGTCGCTTACGACTATCAGTCGACTCGAATTTAAAGCGAAGGTAGACCCAGCACACTACGTGGTGGATCGTAAGCAGAAGGCAACACTCGTGTCGCTTCGACAGTTCTTGGCGGCCTCCGCAGCAGGAGCGGTTTTCACCTCCTCCCAACCTTCGGTTCCGGACTCTCTCGTGGCGAGTGGCAAAGAGAGATCGATAGACGATCAGTTGAGCAGCTTCGGAATCGTTAGGGACTTGCTGCCTGAGGACGCCGATCTATCGGCATTCCTTGAAGAAGCTTCCGAGATCATCAATGAGATCGAGTCTGAACCAATCGGCAGCATGAAACGCGAACGTCAAGAGTTTCTGCGGGATGAATTCCGTCCCTTCCTGAAGCGTCTAACCCATACCACCGAGCTATCAGCTCGTGTCAACGGGTCAGAGAACTCCTCACTTCGGTCGACTCTCGTCTAGAACTTGGGTCAGATCTCGGGCTTCAGCGAGGAAGCCCTCGACATCGTCACGGAGGTTGGACGTCGCCGGCTCAGGGCGCTTCTCGACCGCGCCCAAGTAGTTAGAGGCGCATCGACCCATAGAGAAGACGAGCCGGGTGTGCTGCGGCTGGTGGGTGCGCTTGAGGAACTCGTAACCGAATGCCTTAGTCGCAGCGAAATCGATTGGCAGGACCTGAAGTCCGACGACGGCCCTGAAGATCTCGATGAAGAAGCTCTCGAACTTCAGGAAGCGTTCCGAGTCGCCGCAGTCAGCGAACTGCGAAACCGGGTTCGATCGGCAGAGAACGTGGTTCTAGAGATGCTCGCACTGCTGACCAAGCCTCCGCTGCGTCACGTAGAACCGTTGATCTCAGCCTTCAATCGGATGGCGAGAGAACTCACCAACGATTCATCAACAGAGTTGATCTTCTCAGCCGACGAAGAGCCGACCTATCGCGTTCTATCCGATGCGTTGAGCGCAATCTACTCGTTGGTCAGTGAGATCACACAAGACAAAACTAAGGAAGAAAACCGGCCGCTTCTCGCCATAGTCTCCTACCCGGCCAGAGAAGACGCGGATACCTTCAGCCAGGCACTGATCGCTCACGAAGTTGCGCACCTAGCGCTGGAGCGAGTAGTCGAACGTCAATCGATCCGCGATCGGATCTTCCTGAACACGAAGAGCGACTTCGGGACCCCGCCCGCTATTCCCGGAAGACCCGAATCAACCGCTGAAGGCACCGAGAAAGATCCGGAAGCTGACGCGACGAGATACCAGAACTGGATCAAGGAACTGGGAGCCGATCACATCGCGGTGCGAATACTTGGCCCCGTCTATTACTTCTCCTTTGTAGAACACGTCATCGGCTCCAACGAGCCGAGCTACGATCCGATTCTCGAGAAGTTCGACAGCCATCCCCCGATCGCTCTTCGCCTGAAATGGCTTCAGCGAGAAGTCACCGATTTCATCAACGAACTCCCGGAAGGCGAAGCGCGCGACCGTCTTCAGAAGAGAGTGGATTTCTGGGAGCCGATCGTCAACCAATACGACCAACTGGCGTCGCCCGGGGCTCAAGAACTGATCGAAGCTATCCAGGGCTTCCTCGACGTCGCGGTTGACCGCACTCGGAAACTGGTCTCCGAAATTTTTGACAAGCGGCTCTACTCGCCAGAACAATTCGACAAAGACGTTCCGGAGATCATCTGGAAGTTGGAACACAACGTGGCCCCGTCTGAGCGAATCCTGGCTGAGAATTCCGATCCAGACGAACCCAGGCCATGGTCCGTGCCAGTGGATTGGCGATCGATCCTGAACGCCAGCTACTTGCTCTTGAGTGAGGCCGCCGCGAAAAGCCCGATGGACCCGACGCTCAGAGATGACGCGAATCGCATGCTCAGGGGAAGCATTGAACTCTCGGAACTACATCACAAGATGTCGAAGCTAAAGACCGCCTACGGCGAGCTAGGAGAACCCAAATGACCCTGCTTTCGGCCGAGGCGATCAAACGATCCCTGCGCGAGAAGAAGGAATTCGCGGTCACACCGATCCTGGACGAAGACCAGATAAGCGGCGTAAGCGTAGACCTACGACTAGGCCCCGACCTGATCGTCATCAAGAGAGAGACCGGAGTGGTGGCCTTCGATCCAGCAAAGGTCGAACAGGTTCCCGAGAAACTGAACAACTACCAGGAGTACGTTCGACGACCACTCGGAAGTGCTTTTCACCTTCATCCCGGGGACTTCGCGATCGCCAGGTCACTCGAGTACGTATCTCTGCCCCATGATCTGAGTGCTCAGGCCATCGGGCGATCATCGTGGGGAAGGGTTGGACTGATAATCGCGACGGCGACGCTGGTGCAACCAGAGTTTGCCGGCACCATCACTCTCGAGCTCGCAAACCTCGGGACGGTACCCCTCGTTCTTTATGTCGGTGTGCGAATCGCGCAGCTCACCTTTACCCCGGTAGATCCGTAGGAGTCGAGGATGGGAAAGGGTAGATACGTCGGTCAGTTCGCCCCGGAGTTCTCGAGATTGCATGAGGACGGCGACCTGCTCTGGACCGTTCCACCGAGGATTCGTAACCTGGTCGTGATTCTCGGGCCGCGTTTCTCGGGCACCTCTACCGCCCTGAAGTACATGGCATCACACCACGGTTATCGGATAGTCCGAATTTCCCGATTGGTGAGAGAGCGAGCTAAGGAGAGGTCGTTTCCGGCAGACCGTCGGCGCGACTATCTCGAGGCTCTCGGACGTTTGAGGTTGGAGAAGGATGACGACGCGTATGCCGCGAAGCTGGCACTGAGAGAGATCCGCCGTCGGCAGCTCGAACGGGGTATTGATACTCCCCAGAACATCGTGATCGACGGCGTCCAATCGCTCCCGGAATTCGAACTTCTGAGTCGCATGCCTGGGTTTCGTGCCATCTGGCTGGATCCCGGTGCCGAAGCGAGGCTTGAAAACGCTATGAGCAGCGGGATAATGGAGATCGCTCGCAGCGAGTATCCCGAGCTACCGGAGAGCAAATTCGATGACGTCAAGTTCCTGGAGGAACTTGACAAGGACGAATACAAGGGGGCGCGAGGACCGTATCCGAACGCCCAACGCGGGGGACTCAATGCAATACGCGAGCAGTATCGACTTGATTTTGAACTAGTCGATGATCGAGCATTGGTGAATGTGCGTCGCAAGATTGACGAAACACTGGAGCGAGCAGGAGGGAGACTCGTGAGCAATATCCCCGAAGAACGCTGGATTGCGTTCGGTACTGAAGTGAAGAGCGAACTCGTGCGGATACTCGGCACCGAAGGAGCCAAAGCCACCGAGACCGCAATCGACGAAGTCCTCAGCGGCGATGCCGAACAAGCTGACAAGGCCGCGAAGATCGCTCGAATCTTCACGGACGATCCTCACCTGAAGGGCTGGGCCGCAGAAGCGCACATCGAGGCTCAAAAGAACGGTTATTCGTATCTCATCGATATCGGTGCCGATCCAGGCCCCGGGCCATCGGTGCCTAGGTGGACCTGCCGGCCAACTTCAGAGAATTGCACCTACTCTTGGCCCGAACACTTGGTCGGCAGTAATCCCGAGCCATGTCCAAGGCACGGCATCACCTATCTAGTTGAACCGAGCTAGTGAACGAGCTCACCAAGGCCCAACTAGCTAGGGCATCCACTCCCGGCGGTTTTCTCGTCCTCACCTTTGCGGTGATCAGCGGCGTACTTCTCTGCGTTGGGCTTGGTATTGAGCCCGATGAGATTCAGAAATGGATCGACAAGCGATCCGAAGTCGCATTCGCGACCCTCGTTCTCATCCTGGTGGTTGCTGTCGTGGCGATAGACCAACTCACCGCGATGCTTGCTCCGCTCGCGCTGAGGGCGTACTCGGGATCATGGATTCCCGATGGAAAAATTCGAGAGAAGCTGGTCAAACGAAGGGTTGATCGAGCCAGCAAAGCCGACCGCGAATGGCGGGACTCAATCGAGCAATCCCCCAAGGATCGGAGCAAACAGTCGTTGCTCTACTTGGACCTGAAGTGGCGGACCACTGACGAGACCATTCAGGCCCCATTCCGAATCGGCGAGATCATGAATGTCGGGCAGGCCCGCAGCAGCCTCAAGTTCGGAATCACCCTCGACACGGCACTTCGCCACCTAGAACTGTTCGTGGATTCCGAGGCTCAGGAAAGGCAGGACACCAAAGCAAAGTCCGTGCTCTTGATCGCACAGGCTTCCATGATTTCGCTCTTGACACTGCCCCTCATATGTCATTTCTGGCCGGTCGTGTTCGTACCTATCCTGGTTTTCTTCGGAGTCAGGCTGGTACTTCCGGCCCGCATCAGAACGTACTTCGATGGGGCGGAAGCACTGGTAGACACATATCGAATCGACCTCTACAAGCAGCTGGGCTTCGCCGCTCCACCTGACGACGCAAAGGTGGAGATTCCGTACGGCAACGCACTAGAGAACTTCGTGAGGGGAGGACGTGTGACCGCGCCCTTGGAACGATCTGAAAAGAAAGAAACCGGCGCCAGCGAAGATCCCGACGAGTAGCTGACTTGCTGTTAAAGCTCGAGGACCAGGGTGTCGCTGGTGGAGCCCTCAAGCCACTGTCCTGAGCTGTTTTCCAACTGGATTCTTGCCGGCCCTGGATTCATGTCGGCCGGCTTAATGAGGTGTTGAAACTTTGGACCGATGGCTTCCTCACGTGGAATGGCGGACATGTGGAGGCGAAGTCTCGAACAACCCAACCTCACTTCCGGCAGCAGAGTGTCGAATCCGGAGTAAGGCGGAGCGTGTTCGTTCGGGTAACCCACCGACAAATACATGTCCAGAGGGTCGGACGCAGCCGACCCCAAACCCGCAAGGAGTCTCTTACCGAAATGCCCTGACGTACCGCCATGGTGAGGAACCGAGATTAGTCGCGCCCACTCGAGAGTGCGCTCCCAGCCAATACTCATGCTCTCTGGAGTCTTGCCGTGAGCCTTCTGAAATCCCGAATCGCCTGTGATCATGATTCCGGGTCCACCAGACTTCGAGCGGAAGGAGATCACGTGGCTCATTCGGTTGGCGTAGGAAGGAAGGCCCGGGAAAACGACCCCTCTTCTCACGGCTCGCGCTAGGTAGAGGGGAGATCTGACTCCTTTCAGGTGCTTTGCGATATGGCCTGCGTATTCCTCGGTTGGCGCCAGGTGCCAAGCCTCCAAGGGATCTCCATCCCCAGAAACCTGCTTGGGTGCGCATCGCACCTCCCAGGGAATCCCCTTCGCCTTCAAGGCAACGAGGAGACGCTCCAGGGTCGTCAAGGCCTCAGCATCACTCGCGACTTCAAGTGCGGCCCGGAACAAAGAAGTACGGGACGCCGTGATTGCTCTCCTTGAGGAACTGGCTTCGGGATAGAGAACCTCAGCAACGATCTCGCCTGGAACCCCTGCGGCAGCATCCGTCAATTCACGAAGGGCCGGAAAAGAAAGCTCACTTGTTGCGTCGGAGGAAAAGGCACGAAGTTCCGTTTCTGCTTCTGCGGGCGTTTCCCATTCATTCTCGATCGCTGCGCCACGCACCTCTTGGGCCAGATCAAATTCAGAAGCGAGTTCCTCCAAGGGCGAAAGCACATGATCGAGGCCTAGCTCGGAGATGGCATGCGCGGCGAACGGGCTCATTCTTGGAACAAGAGATCCGGAAGTCGCCACCGGAACCAGCTTCCCGCCGGGGGTAGGAAAAGGAGGCAAGAGGGCCTTCCCGATCGGCGGACAACCGGGATCCTCAACAAGAACGCAAAGTCCCCCGAGGTGATCCAAGTCCCCATGTGTTCCGATCAGCAGGTCGATCTTAGGAAGTGATCTGAGGAAATCCAAATGTTTCTCGATCGCCTTGGGAACGCCTCCGTCCACAAGCACCGAAACGCCGCCAGACTCGCGAATAAGTGTGCAGTCGCCTTGTCCTACGTTCAGGAAATCGACGGTGAGCGTCACGAGTTCACCGACAACCCTGATAAGACGTCGTCGACCTAAGACTTTCAACACTCCCGACAGTCATGCCCCTCCATGGGTTTCGAAGACCTCTCCCGATCTGGAAATTCGAGCCTACGATCAGCATTCAGCATAACGCCAACGAGTTCAGGGGTTCACGAATTCAAAGAGAACGCTGGCGAAATCGTGACCAAGACTGAGACGGGAACAGTTTGAGTTCAGGTTCGCTTCACATGTCGTCGATGTCATCGATTTTTGAGGTATAGACGCAAATACAGTTTCAACGCATCGCTGCACGACATGTATCGCGAGTAGCGACAGGTGATGTCGCTGCTCACGATAGATGACGTGCACGGCAGGTAGATGTCGTGCAAATGTCGTGCATCGGCCATAGATGTCGTATGGGTCGAGTAGCCACCGACTCTCTGGCTAAGGTCGCCTATGGAACTTTCCGTGGGCGACCTTAGGTAGTTCTCTGACCCTCGACACGTCACGCCACTCAGGTCCAGTCGTCTGGGTTTATGTGGAAATCTGCATATTTCCGTATAAAGACGGATAGACGCTCTGACTGACGGCACGTACACTCAGGTTGCCTCGTTTTCAGGCGGAGACCGATGAAATGGGCGAAGGGGAGATCAATTGAAGAGATCATTGTTGACCGCAGCTACGTGCCTAGTCGCCGCAGCGGGAGTGATTGGTTGCGGCGGATCGGATGCGACCGATGAAACGGCCAGTAGCAGCGAGCCGGCCGTCTCTGCCACTTCGCCCGGCAGCAGCAGCTTCGCAACGCTTCCAACCAAGAAATGCCGAACTTCCGAAGGGATGGATCGGCCGGACGTTCCTTTGGAGGCGGCAACAACTCTTCCAGTCTCATCAGAGGAATTGGAAGGCTTTGTGGCTTTCACAAATACCTCCGGTTCAGTCTTGATCGGCCCCAGAGATTGGAAATGCTCGTCGACGATCGCGGTCGATGGTGGAGAAACAATTGCTCTAACCCCCGACGGCAGTGACCCATTCGAAGAGGGCTCAGAGGTTGGCATCACCTACGACGTCAGCGCCGGATGCCAGGGATGCATGGCAGATGAGATCTGTTCCGTTCTTCCCGACGCACCAGTCGTCCAGAGGTACGCGGACATGGGTGTGGGTTGCAGCCGAAGCAAGCCCCTGAAAGAGAAGCTGACTCCGATCGGCGACCTAAGCGTGATGTTCGAGGATCCGCCGGGAGTGAAAGGCCAAGGGGACCCGAGTGGTGGAAGTGCCAGATCGATTGGGATGCTGACGTACTCGGAGTACCTGGGAACCAGACAGGTCAGCTGCACGGTGCCCGAAGAACTCTCGGCAAGTTGCCCATCAGTTGTGTCGGGTTCGGTTCTCCACTCTTTGACCAATCTGAATCAGAGCTCTTGAGCATGAGGCGCTCGATTCGCGTCGCAGTGATCGTCTTCGTCGCTGGTCTCGTGTTCGGCGTTTCCCAAACGTCGGCCGCAACCGCCCCCGGGCTACTCGCGAAACTCAAGACCGGAAACGAACGACCTACGGGATACGACCGTGGCAAGTTCAACCACTGGACAACTCTTCCGGGCAAAGGATGTGACACCCGTGATTGGGTGCTCTTCCGGCAATCCGCCGTCCAACAGCGCAGGTGTGGAGCGGAGTCGGGAAGGTGGTTTTCCCTCTACGACGGTAGGACCCTGACCCGGGCAGCCAAGCTCGATGTCGATCACATGGTCCCCTTGGCTGAAGCCTGGGGGTCCGGGGCCAAGGCTTGGACGCCACGCCAACGCGAGACCTATGCCAACGACCTCTATCCGTTTTCGCTGGTGGCCGTCTCGCTTTCAAGTAACCGATCCAAAGGTGACAGCGACCCTTCGGAATGGCTTCCCCCGCGGAAGTCCTTCATTTGCTCCTACCTCGCCAGGTGGACTGCCGTGAAGTACCGGTGGAGACTCACTGTGGATGCTCGGGAGAGACGAGTCATCCAGCGACGCTTCGAAGACTGCCCCCAATCGTCGCTACGCCTCCCGACGATTGTTCGGGCAAGGGTTCCCGCCGGCCAGGGCGGGGGAGGGGGCGGTGGGACAGATCCCAGGTTTGACACTTGCACTGAAGCTATTGACGCCGGGTATGGGCCATATACGAAGGCAGTTGATCCCGAGTACTGGTGGTACGAGGACCGTGATGGAGACGGAACGGTCTGCGAAGCCTAGGTCGGCGGATCGGGGTACACGTTCGCTATTGGATGGTTCCGTTCCCAGTTTTCAAGATCAACGTCCGGTGCGTAGGGCCCGAATAACCGGCCAATGACGAGGTATCCGTAGGTAGTGACCGCCGCCCAGAAGCGCAGGTAGTCCCTTCCCCCAAGTCGAATGAAATGACCGACTTGGAATTCGAGAGTTGGCGCTGCGGTCTTGGCCGGCTCGTCGACTCGACCACCTCGGTGAACCAGAACGTTTCGTATGGCGTGAGCTTCCTGGAGCGCCTCATTCAGGCTGGCCGGGATCGGTGAGGTCTCAGCTTGTTGAAGGCCAACCTGTTTGAGGACGTTCTCGTATCGCCCTACTCCGGCCCCATATGTGCGCTTCTGTTTGGCGAGAGCGTGCATCTTCCGGAAACGCTTCTCGACCACTCGCTTGATGCCGCGTTGGGTTGGTTCTGGAAAAGCCGAGAACTCGGCCTTAGCCTTGTCGGGCAATCCATCCATGAACTTGTCCAGCGAGATATTCGTGAGGACGTTCACGAGAGCTGTGGGCATGCCTTCCACCAGCGCGTCGAGGGCACTGAGAATGCTGATCAGCGCTAGAGCGTTGAGATGAGGAGCATCGTTTTTGAGCTCGGCCTTGGCCATCTCCGAGCGTTCCCAGTATCCCTGCAGCTTGGATCGCTGCCACGTGTTGAGTTCAGTTCCGGCCGACGAGACCTCCAGCCGCTCACGTTCCCGTTCGTAGCAGCCAGCTAGCTCCCTCAGGCCAAGGTATCCGAGCTCTCGGGTGCGTTGCGCTTCTTCAATTGAGTGACGGAAGTCGTCTCCGAGGACTGGCTCGGTCCGGTCGAGGCGTGGATCGCTTCGAGCTGCCTCGAGCTGCCACCGCGCGTAGCTCCCGACCTGCTCTTCACCGATCTGAGCTTCAATATCCACGGTACGGATTCACCCAACGCTCTCGGATGCTCGCCCTTACGATGCCGCAGTCTGTTTGGGTCAACTCTCTCCAAGAGCGTGGTCGATCAGAGAGGCAACGCCGACGTAAAAATGGCCGAAGTACTCGGCCGATTCAATGAACTTGAACTCGGCGAATCGGCGAAGCGCCGGAGATACTGTCTGCACGTTCGCGAGTTGCTCTCGCTGTTTGCCCCAGTGGATGAGCTCTCCGTAGTGAAACGCCTTAGCGAGGTCAGCCGGCGTCCACGGGTATTCGCGTGCCGACCCGCGAGGAACTTGGCCGGCGATTTCAAGGCGCTTGATGATCATTTGGTCAACGAAGTAGTCACGCATTTCCCTCCGCGCTTTGCGCCACGACTTCAGGATCGCGTTACCTCGTTCTAGCACCTCCGGATCGTGTTCGGAGAGCCCTTTCCCAAGCATCTTGTGGACCTTGCTGAAGCTTGCGTTCTCCGCGTCTGAATCGCACTGCCGTAGGTACGTGGCGAATCCTGCCATCTGAATGTTCGAGGGAAGGTGGCCGCCAACTTCGTCTTCTTGTCCGGGACGGATCGTTGCTTGAAAGTTCCACCTCTCGTTAATGATCGCGCTGTCCCCGAGCTCGTTGGCGACCTGTCGAAACCGCTCTAGGACTGTGCGTTCGGCGTCGTTCAAGTTTGTTCCGTGGGGAAATTCGCTCGGGTCCCTCATGTCGAAAGCGAACTGGAGGCGCCGCCAGGAATTCTGGGCGACTACCGGGTCGCCCTCTGGCGAGATGGGCGGATCGAAACGAAGAGGCTGTTCATCGGCTATGGAGTCGGAGGTTTTCCCCTCGACCCTGAATTCACCACCCCTCTGTCCATCCACGATCCTGAGCGGGACCGGGCCGAACTTGATGCTTTCCAACGCTGGCTCCCTTGTCTTTCCACTCTCTTTCTGGGATGAGAGAAGCTACCGGCGGACCTGGATGCCACAAGTAGAACCAAGGCTTTCTACTCGTCCACGGACTCTGGTTTTCTAGGGGAGTGGGTTTCGAAGACCTTCCAGACGAATATGACGGCGAGCTGCTGAAGAGGTGTTGGGAGTTGCTCGCCTCCGAGGTTGACTCGAGCAAGGTCCGGTTGAGGGCAACCTCGGATCTAGTCGCGGCAGTCAAGGAGATTCATCCGAATCCGTTGTACGCGAACTACTCTGCGGATCGTCTGTCTGGCCGGGTCGCCGGAAAGACAATCGGTCAAGACGACGGAACGGTCGATGTGGTCGTTGATGTGAGTTGCGTACATCGTGACTCCGATCCCATCCTGGCGGAACAGCTCTTCTTTCATGAAGCAATGCACGTCGTCATCAAGCAACGCGGTGAGTCGCTCGAAATCGATGACGTCCGGACTATCGCTCAGGAACTAGGTCTTGCCTTGGACATCGTTGGGATGGCGTCGATCGCCGCAGAAGAAGCAAGGGTGGAGAAGGAAGTTCGTGCTCGGTTTCCCGATCAGCCCGGTCCTTATCGAAATGGCCTCGAAGAACTCGGAAAGGAGTTTCGGCGAGGAGCAGAGGTGGCTTGGAACAAGTACCAGGACGATGACAATGTCGAGGATTTCTACGCCTCCGTTACCTCGAGTTTTCAGGTGTTGGTTACGGCATCCGGTTACGCCGCGGCCGACTTCTCGGCAACGAACGTCGAGGTCGCCGATGTCTCCTTCGATCCGGTGGTCGAACAGGTGGCGTTTGGATCGAACTGGTCGAAGCTTCTGGCGCTTCTAATGAAAGAGTCACCCGCCAAGACACCCACCGACATCACCAAGCTCAACACCCAGGTAGGCCACGCTGCTGAAACGGTGTTCGATTGGCTAAAGGACGTTGGATTCTCGGTCGTCCCCAAAGGTGACGGAGTCGAGATTCGAGTCCTGAATCCGCTCGTCTGGATGATCAACGCCTTTCCGTCCGAGTAGACCTACCGGCGACGAAACGTCGACGAGTCATCTATTTGCCTTGTACTCTGAGATGAGGGAACCTTCCAGGGCAATCCGACGATCGATCTCGACATGGTCACGTCGGGTGTGGCCCAGGACAGTGGGATCGCACTCGAAGGAAACGCTCTGGATTGTGATCGGGGATCCTCGACTTTACGGGCAGGCTGAAACCACAAATCGAAGGAACGATGAACGAAGACACCGAGGAACTGGGGCAGTCAAGCTCCCTCTACGACACTCTCGCGCAATCACCGGAAGATTCCGATGATGGACCTCCTCCGGGAACGATGTTCACGGCAAGCAAGGAGACGATGGATTGTGATCGTGAGGATGTCGAGGACGACGTCCTGAATCTTTGAGTGCGACTCGACCAATCATCGTCGGCTCTGCGGAAGACGAGCACGTCAAAGCGGTAACCGAGGCTCTGGGCTGCCTCGGTTCGAGCCCGGTCTTGGTTGATTGTCCGACCCTGGAGAGTCAGTCCTACTCGGTTGGCACGGAGCAAGTTGTGATCGGAGATACCGAGATCTCGTTGTCGGAGGGAACGGGATGGATCCGCCGGCTGACACCACCAAACTGGCGTCCAGACGCGAAGGCAGGAAGTCGCGAGGCAGCGGTGCGCAGTTCCTTTGTGAGGCTTCTCATTTCGCTTATTCGGCTGAACAAGAATCGATCTTGGATTTCGACTTTGGAAGCGCAACTCGCCGCTGACGACAAGATCGCGATGGCGAAAAACGTCCGTTCCAAGGGCGTCCCGGTACCAACAACCGTGTCGGTATCGGACTCGGGATCGATTCCCGAGAGCTTCGGGTCGAATCTACTTGTCAAGCCTCACGGTCCAGGACATTTCGTAGGGGAGGACTTCCGGGACTTTGTTGTCCACGCCAAGAAATCCACTCGAGATGAGATCGAACACTGGCCTCTTCAAGGGGCTCCGTTTCTGGTCCAGCGGTTCTTGGAAGCTGACGAGCATTTCAGGGTCGTGACGGTCGGCTCCAAAACCTGGGTGGCTTCTCTGCCTGCCGAGGGGCTTCCTGCGGATTGGCGTGAATCAGCCGAAGCGCACGGTTCGTTTCGATTGGTTCACCATTCTGAAATCGCGAGTCGCGCGTCGCTCGTCGCGGGAACGCTCCAGCTTGGCTTCTCAAGTCAAGACTGGATCAAGGAGGGAAGCGAGTTCTGGCTTGTGGACGTCAATCCTGCCGGTCAATGGCTGTTCCTGCCTGATCCGATACCGATCGAGGTAGCCACTGAACTGGCCAAGACATTGGCTGGTGAAGCGCAATGAACCCGTTCTACAGCAAGAAGCTTCGAAACACAGCCAAACTCTGGAAGCAAGGCGTCCACATTTACATGGACCACGTTGTTTGCCTGCTTGGTCCCAGCCGACTTCCGGACCAGTTCAACCTTAACCAGCCGACCCCGGCGCCATTGACCGGGATGACCGACGATGACTTGAAGGTGGTCATTGATGAAGGTCGCCGGCAGATCGACAAGCAAGGTTCCGATCTCCACAACATTCGAACAAGGGCCCAGTGGCTCCTGACCATCATGGTCGCAGCGTCAGCAGCTCTGACCAGGGCAACCCTCGCCGGTGAACCAAGTGCCCTGGTGATGGCCCTCTGGGGCGTTGGAATGTTTCTTCTTACATTGGCGGTCCTGGGCACGACCTCACTGATCGTCGTGGCGGCCAGAAGAGGCGGAATCAACACCGCCCTTCTCGGTCACGTTTCCAACAGCGTCTAGTCTGACTTGGCGACCTCCTACACAAACCAGCCCACCGTGGGGGAAACGACGCTCG
>JRYG01004105.1_pt1 | contig 20140 bp, 18 predicted proteins | sample 235341 | NCBI WGS metagenome assembly JRYG01 (sample SAMN03074218, study PRJNA261478) | activated sludge metagenome | biome: Wastewater Treatment Plant; feature: Wastewater; material: Activated sludge; isolation source: activated biomass of a wastewater treatment plant treating hydrocarbon... ... | reverse complement strand
GGTTGTCGACGGCGATGATGTTCGGCAGCTTGCCACGGCGCTGCTGGCAGGCTTCGGCCCGGGCCACCAGCTCATCGGGGTAGTTGAGGAACTGGGCGACCTCCGGGTCCGGGACGGTTCCGTCGTTTACGCCACCGTTCAGGCCTCCATTCACCCAGTGGTTCATCAGGAACAGGGCGCCGGTCGTGCCGCCGCGGAACGGACGGCAGGTCTCGTTCAGGGTGAGCGGATTGGTCAGCAGGTCGATCGCCTCCTGGGTGGTCAGCGTGTTCGGGCCGTCTTGCGGATCCGACTCGCGTTTGCGGAAGTTGTACGGAGTCTCCTGGAGGGCCCCCGCGTAGCCGTCGTGGAACCAGGGCACTGTGCCCGTGTTCCCTTCGGAAAGCATGACCACGCGCTGGTTCGTTGCGATCATCTGGCGGAGGGTCGGGTAGCTGTCGGTCGGCCCGGTGTAGATGTAGTCGATGAGGCCGCTCTCTTCGACCGCCTTGGCGTGGTCAAGCGGGTTGATTCCATCCTGGACCACGAAGATCAGCACCTCCCGGGGATGTCCTGCGAGGAAGTTTGCGATCTTTCCGAACTCCCCGGTCAGGTCGCTCGCTCCGAGCGTGCAGAACTCGTGGCAAAGGTAGGTGTTAGCTCCGGCAGCATGAGGGTCACCGTCGTTGCCCTGGTTCCAGTCGGCAACTCCGGAGACCCCGGTCCCGGGGGACGGCTTTCCGTAATGGGTGTCGATCAGCATTGCGCGCACCCCTAGCTCCAGCTGGCTGGGGATCGAGTAGCCCTGGTTTGGAATCGCCCAGCCGTACTCCGCGTTCGACATCGAGTTGTGGGTGCCCGGGAGGACGACCTGGTCGAGCGTCCTTTCGCAGAGCTCGACCGACCCGTTGCAGGGTCTCTCCCGGGGGGCGCCAGTCGCAGACTGGACGGTCATGAAGGTCAGGACGCTTATGGCTGCGGCAAGCCACAGCGCTTTCTTTCTCCCAAGCATTGAATTCATCATCTCAGGTAACCGCGCAAACGAGGCCGGGTTGCGGCCAATACGATGGCCCGCGTGAAGAAGACGAACCGGATGCTTGCGCTGGGCGTGTCTGCCTTGAAACTTCCTGCGAGGGCCCTTTTCGCCCTTCCGGACGGGCTCCTCCGCCGGATCTTCGGTGATCCTCCGCCCGAGGCGGCCGGACTGCGGCCAGACTCCTGGGCGCTGGCCCGCATCACCGCCCCGGCCGAGAACCGCCGCACCTCCTACGAGCCCACGGAGGTCCGGCGCGAGACCGAACTTCTCGCATCCGTGGTCAGCCGGGAGATCCCGGAAGTGATCACCCAGGACTGGGAGCTGGAAGGGGAGGGTCGCAAGCTCGGAGCGCGCCTCTTCACTCCCGCCTCCAGGCCATTGGCTGGTCCCATGCTGGTCCACTTCCACGGCGGCGGCTGGGTTCAGGGCTCGGTCGAATCCCACTCGAACGCCTGCGCCCTGCTGGCACGGGAAGCCGGGGTCAGGGTGCTCAGCGTCGAGTACCGGCTGGCTCCCGAGGATCCCTTTCCGGCCCAGGCCGACGACGCGCTGATGGCCTGGCGGTCCGTAATGGCTGACCCGGCCCGTTTCGGCGCCGACCCGGAGAGGGTCGGGGTGATTGGTGACAGTGCCGGCGGCCAGATGGCCGCGGTGCTTTGCCTCGACCTCAAAGCGGCCGGTGAACCCCAGCCCGCCTGCCAGATCCTCATCTATCCGGTGACCGACTGTTCCGGATCCTTGGACTCCCGTGAGACTTTCGCCAGCGGCTACTACCTGACCAAGGCACGCATGGACTGGTTCGAAGAGTGCTTTGTACCGGCCGGCGAGGCTCGCAACCCCAGGATCTCGCCACTATTCGCGGATGACCTCTCGGGGCTGGCTCCGGCATATGTTTCGATCTCGATCGCGGACCCGCTGAGGGACGAGGGGATCGCCTACGCCGAGGCCCTCTCGGGAGCCGGAGTGGAGGTGACGACCGACTGGATGCCGATGATCCACGCCTGGTTCAACCTGACGGCGAGCCGCTCCGCGCTCCACGGGCACGAGGTTCTCGCACGGCGCGTCAACGAACTGCTCTGCTGATCCCTCTACGATGGCCCGATGCCCGTGGAATCCAGCCCGATAACCGTCACCCTGCCGGATGGCACCCCGCTCGAACTCGCGGCCGGGGCAACCGGTGCGGACGCGGCACGGGCAATCGGCGAGGGGCTCGCGCGGGCCGCGCTCGCGCTGAAGGTGGGCGACGAGATCCGTGACCTGAGCGCACCGGTCGCTGACGGGGAAGAGATCTCGATCATCACCAGCCGGGACCCGGAAGGCCTCGAGGTGATCCGGCATGACGCCGCGCATGTGATGGCGACCGCGGTCCAGGAGCTCTACCCGGGCACCAAGGTGACCATCGGACCGGCGATCGAAAACGGCTTCTACTACGACTTCGAGTTCCCCGAGGACGTCAGGATCACCGACGCGGAGTTACCCGCGATCGAGGACGCGATGCGCCGGCACATCAAGGCCGACGAGAGCTTCGAACGCCGTGACGTCCCGGTGGCCGAGGCGATCGAGATCTTCAAGGGGATGGGGGAGGACTACAAGGTCGAGCTGATCGAAGACCTGATCACCAACGAGGGTGCCGAGACCGTCTCGCTCTACCGGAACGGGCCCTTTGAAGATCTATGCCGGGGACCGCACGGACCCGGCACGAAGCGGATCAAGGCGATCAAGCTGAACTCGGTCGCCGGTGCCTACTGGCGCGGTGACGAGAACCGCCAGATGCTCACCCGCATCTACGGCACGGCCTTTTTCTCGAAAGAGGACCTGGCCGAGCATCTCGAAAGGATCGAGCAGGCCAAGGCGCGCGACCACCGCCGGCTTGGGCCCGAACTCGACCTCTTCATGCTTCGCGACGAAGCCCCAGGCATGCCCTTCTGGCTGCCCAACGGCACCGTCCTCCTGCGGCTGATCGAGAAGGAAGTACGCCAGCAGCTCACCCGGCGCGGGTACAAGGAGATCGCCACCCCGCAGGTGATGGACGAGGAGCTCTGGCACCGATCCGGGCACTGGGACAACTACAAGGACGACATGTACTTCATGGAGGTCGACGAGCGTCGCTACGCGCTCAGGCCCATGAACTGTCCCGGCTGCTGCCTGGTCTACGGATCGCAACGACACTCTTACCGTGATCTGCCGCTGCGGCTGGCCGAGTTCGGCCGGGTAACCCGCAACGAACGCGAGGGAGTGCTCCACGGGTTGCTCCGGGTCCGGGCGTTCACCCAGGACGACGCGCACGTCTACTGCACGATCGACCAGGTCGAATCCGAAGTGGCGGAGATCTGCGAAGCCATCGACGAGCTCTACGCCCGCTTCGGCTTCGAGGACGTACAGGTCGAACTCTCGACCCGTCCCGAAAAGTCGCTGGGCAGCGATGAACTCTGGGAGCAGGCCGAGTCGATGCTGAAGAGCGCGCTGGACTCCCAGGGCCGTGACTACAAGATCAACCCCGGAGACGGCGCGTTCTACGGGCCCAAGATCGACTTTCACGTGACCGACGCTCTCGGACGTTCATGGCAGCTCGGAACCTGCCAGCTCGACTTTCAGATGCCGGAGCGTTTCGGGCTCACCTACACCGACTCCGACGATGGACAGGAGCGCCCGGTGATGATCCATCGCGCCCTGCTCGGTTCGATGGAACGCTTCGCCGGCATCCTGATCGAGCACTACGCCGGACGATTCCCCGCCTGGCTTGCCCCGGTTCAGGCCCGGATCGTTCCGGTCTCCGACAAGCATCTCGGGTACGCCCGCCAGGTCGCCGAGGATCTCCGGGCGAACGGCGCCCGGGTTTCCGTCGAAGAGCGCTCCGAGTCGGTCGGAAAGAAGATCCGGGCGGCCGAACTGGGCCGCTTCCCGTACATGCTGGTGGTCGGTGACCGCGAGATGGAGGCGGCGGAAGTATCGGTCCGGTCCCATGAGGATGGCGAACTGGGCTCGATGAGTGTCGAAAAGTTCTGTATGCTGCTGGACAGTTGATTCGACGCACGAAAAAGAAATCGCGCCCCGTTGCGCCCGCGTGCTCGCCTACCCGTTTCTTGTCCGCTTGATCTGCCCCTTGGTTCTTAGCTAGTGCCGATTCCGCGCAGGTTTGACCGGCGTCCCCCTGAACGGGACAACACTCGTATCAACGAGCGCATCCGCGTGCCCAAGGTCAGGCTCATCGGAGCCGACGGGGAGCAGGTCGGCATCGTCGATACCGACCAGGCCCGCCAGATGGCCCGCGAGGCCGAGCTCGACCTGGTCGAGGTCGCGGCCGGTGCGAAGCCGCCCGTCTGCCGGCTGCTCGATTACTCGAAGTACAAGTACGAGCAGGAGCAGAAGCAGAAGGCCGCCCGCAAGCACCAGACCCAGGTCAACATCCGCGAGATCAAGCTTCGACCGAAGATCGCCGACAACGACTACAACACGAAGAAGGGGCATGTCAGCCGCTTCCTCAAGGCCGGCGACAAGGTAAAGGTCACGATCATGTTCCGGGGCCGTGAACAGGCCCACCCGGAGCGCGGACGGGATCTGCTCTACAGGCTTTACGAGGACCTCGGCGAGGATCTCGCCGTGATCGAATCGAAGCCGCTCCAGGAGGGCCGCAACATGAGCATGCTGCTCGGGCCGTCCAAGGAGGCCAGCCGCGAAGCGGAAGCGGACAAGGCGGCCAGAAAGAAGGGCAAGGAACGGAACCGCGGCGGTGACGAGGCCCCGGCCAACGACCACCCGCAGGCAGTTCCGGACCATCCCAACGCGATCGCTCCCGACGCGATCCCGGACCACCCGAACGCGGTGGCACCGGACACCGAGCCGGGGACCCCGGCCGAGGACGCCGCTCCGGCGGCCGAACCGGCCGAATCCTCCGACTGATCTTTCCAAGGCCGGTTCCTCCGAGTAGTTCCGGCGCGTCCGGTTTCCCTCAGTGTTCCGCCGCCCCGGTTGCCCGCGGTGGCAAAAGCCCGTGATAATTGCGGGTTTCTGCCTTCTCGTCGCCAGTCGGCGAGTTTCAGGCTGCCAGCAGGTCGGCGATCCGCTCGGCGGCGTGACCGTCCCAGAGCGGGGGAGGCTGCTGTTGTGAGGTGTCGCCGCGGGCGGCGTCCTGCTCCCTGCTCGCGACGATGCCGGGAATCTCGGTGATCCGGGCCGGGTCGAGGCCGAGCAGGACGTTGGTGCCGAGTTCGATCGTTACCGGACGCTCGGTGTTGTCGCGGAGGGTGAAGCAGGGCACGCCCAGGTAGGTCGTCTCCTCCTGGATCCCGCCGGAGTCGGTCAGGACGGCACCGGCATCGGCCTCCAGGGAGAGGAACTCGAGATACCCGGCCGGGTCGACGAGGTGGAGATCCCCGGACAGCTCGGCGTTTCCGGCCAGCCTGGCACGGGTGCGTGGGTGTACCGGAAAGAGGACCGGCATCATCGTCGAGACCTGGTTCAGGGCAGCGACCGCGTCGAAGAGCAGCGGACCGTCGACCAGGGCAGGGCGGTGGAGGGTGACCAGCAGGTAGGAGCCTGGCTCGAGGCCATGACTGCGGCAGGTCTCGAGGGGGCGGAACCGGTCCTGAAGCGCGACGAGACTGTCGATCATGGTGTTGCCGACGAAGTGGGCACGCTCCGCCGGGATGCCTTCGAGTTCGAGGTTGCGGATGGCCTCCTCGCTGTGGACCCAGAGGATGTCGCTGATCTGGTCGGTGATGATCCGGTTGATTTCCTCCGGCATGGTTCGGTCGTGGCTGCGGAGCCCGGACTCGAGATGGGCAACCGGGATGTCGAGTTTCACCGCCGTGAGCGCGGCGGCCACGGTGGAGTTGACGTCACCGGGCACGACGACCAGGTCGGGGCGGTCCTCGACCAGGAGCGGTTCCAGTCGCTCCATCACCCGGGCGGTCTGCTGGGCGTGGCTGCCGGATCCGACCTCCAGCATGTGGTCCGGGGCCGGCACGCCGAGTTGCTCGAAGAAGATCTCGCTCATCAGGCGGTCGTAATGCTGGCCGGTGTGAACGATCGTTTGGTCGGCATCCGGCATCCGGCGCGAGATGGCGGCAATCACTGGCGCCATCTTGACGAAGTTGGGCCGGGTTCCGAGAACGTGGACGATCCGCATCGGGGCAGCGTACCTGCGGCGTCCGGTCGAAAGTGGCCGGCAGTCGCCGATTCACGCTGGAAATCACCCGTTTTGCAGGGCGGAAAGGCGGTAGGCCGAAGATTTTGATTGAATGTTCCGGCTCATGCCGAAGATGAAGACACACTCAGGGGCCAAGAAGCGCTTCAAGCGCTCGGCCAAGGGCAAGCTGCGCGGGCGGCATGCGTATTCCAGCCACATTCTGGAAAAGAAGTCCCCCAAGCGCAAGCGCAACATGGGCAAGCCTGCCCACATCAGCGACAGCGACGCCCCGCGTGTGAACAAGCTTCTGGGAGGCAAATAATGGCTCGCGTGAAGCGTTCGGTAAACGCCCGCAAGAAGCGGCGCAAGGTACTTGAAGAGGCCAAGGGTTACTACGGCCGCAAGAACTCGTCTTACAAGCTGGCCAAGGAACAGGTCATGCGGTCGGGCGCCTACGCCTACCGTGACCGCCGGGTCCGCAAGCGCGACTTCCGTCGCCTCTGGATCACCCGAATCAATGCTGCCGCCAGGCTCGAGGGCATGAGCTACTCCGAGCTGATGCATGGCCTCAGCGCTGCCGGGGTCGAGGTCAACCGGAAGATGCTCGCAGACATCGCAGTCAACGACCGTGAGGACTTTCGCCGATTTGTCGAGATCGCCCGGGAGGGTGCCGCCGCCTAGTGCGCTGACGGCACCTCGAACCCACCGGGCGGCTTCGCGAGTAGCGAGCCGCCCTTTTTCGTTTCAGGGCCGGTTCAAACAAAGAAGAACGAGAACGATGATCACCAGCAAGGACAACGAAAAACTGAAACTGGTCCGCAAGCTCGGCCAGAAGAAGCACCGCCGCAAGATGGGCATGTTCGTGACCGAAGGCGAGGATCTCGCCATGGCCGGCCTGAAAGCCGGACATGAACCGGTGGGGCTGCTGGTTCATCCGGACAGCGAGATTCCGGGAGAGCAGGTCGAGCCGGCGCTGCTGGACGATGTCGCGGCGCTCGCCTCGGGAACCAGGGTGATCGGCATCTGGAGCGAAATCTGGGCCGTGCCGGAGCTCCTGACAGCGGACAAGTGCATCTTCCTGGACGGGGTGTCGGATCCGGGCAACATCGGGACGATCATCCGCACCGCCGACGCTTTGGTCGGCGGCACCGTCGTGCTGGGCCCCGGCAGCGCCGACCCCTTCTCCGGCATCTCGGTCAGGGCCAGCATGGGTTCGATCTTCACCCAGCCGGTGGCGAAGGCAGGGATCGGGGGCACTCCCGCACCGAGGATCGCCACCGTTCCGGAGGGCGGCGAAAATCCGGGCCGGATCGACGGCCCCGCAACGATCTGCCTGGGCTCCGAACGCGAAGGGCTTTCGGATGACGTATTGAAGGAATGCGAGGTCACCTGGACGATCCCCCAGAGACCCGGGGGAGCGCAGTCACTGAACGTTGCCGCCGCAGCGGCTATCGCCTGCGAGCGGATTTCGTCACCGACGGCCCAGGGCGCTTGAATAAGAGGAAATCAGGAATCTGAACCGGGAAAGAAATGGTTGAACGGATAGAGGAAATCCAGCTCGAGGGACTGGCCGAGGTTGAGGCAGCCGGCACGGTGGCCGAACTCGAGGAGGTGCGGGTCAGGTTTCTGGGGCGCAAGGCGGAGTTGACCGGAATCCTGCGGGGAATCGCCGACCTGCCGCCGGAGCAGCGCGGTCCGGTCGGCGGTACCGGAAACAAGGTGCGAAAAACCCTCGAGAGCGCGATCGAGGAAAAGGTCGAAGGTCTCAGGAACGACGAGCTGGAGAAGTCCCTCGCCGAGGACCGCATCGACGTGACGCTACCCGGGGCACCCGCCCGCGCGGTCGGCCACATCCATCCGATCACCCGGACCAGGCGGCTGATCGAGGACGTGATGATCGGTCTCGGCTACCAGGTGATGGAGGGCCCCGAGGTCGAGCACGACTACTACAACTTCACCGCCCTGAACCACCCTGAAGGGCACCCCGCCAGAATGCTCCAGGACACCTTCTACGTGGAGGACGAACGGCATGTCGAGCAGGTCCTGCTCCGCACCCATACCTCGCCGATGCAGGTCCGTGCGATGGAGGCGTCTCCGCCGCCGCTGTTCATGATCGTGCCCGGCAAGACCTACAGGCGCGATTCTGACGCGACCCACAGCCCGATGTTCCATCAGGTCGAAGGCCTGGCGGTGGGAGAGGGAATCACGCTGGCGGACCTCAAGGGCACCCTGCTCGCAATGCTTCGCGAGATCTTCGGCCCCGACCGCGAGGTGCGGATGCGCCCCCACTTCTTCCCGTTCACCGAGCCGAGCGTCGAGTTCGACGTCTCCTGCTTCCGCTGCGGTGGCTCGGGGTCGCTCGGCGATGGATCCCGCTGCGGCCTCTGCAAGGGCATTGGCTGGATCGAGCTCGGCGGTGCCGGGATGGTCGACCCGAATGTCTTCGGTTTCGTCGCCGACGCCGGCTACGACCCTGATTCCGTGACCGGATTCGCCTTCGGCTTCGGCATCGAGCGGATCGCGATGCTCCGGCATGGAGTCGGCGACCTCAGGCTCTTCTTCGACAACGACGTACGGATGCTGGAGCAGTTCTCATGAGAGTTCCCTACGAATGGATGGCCGACTACTGCGACCCGGCTCTCGAGCCCCGGGTACTCGCCGAAAAGATGGCGATGACCGGCACCGAGGTGGAGCGGGTAACAACCCTCGGCCCGCCCTCGGCTGAGGGCTTTGTGATCGGCAAGGTGACCGAGGTCGAGAAGCACCCCGATGCGGACCGGCTGAACGTCTGCCAGGTCGACACCGGGGACGAAACCCGGACCATCGTCTGCGGTGCCCCGAACGTCGCCGCCGGCCAGACGGTCGTGGTCGCCCTGCCCGGCGCGGAGATGCCGGGTGGAATGAAGATCAAGCAGGCCAAGCTGCGCGGTGTCGAGTCGAACGGAATGATCTGCTCGGAGCGGGAGCTCGAACTTGGAGAAGGTCATGAAGGAATCCTCGTCCTCGGGGACGGCCCGGCACCCGGAACCCCGGCGGTAGAACTGCTCCCGCTGGCCGAACCGGTGCTGGAACTGGAGGTGACTCCGAACCGGACCGATTGCTTCGGCATCTATGGCGTCGCCCGTGAGGCTCACGCGATCAGCGGTGCTCCGCTTTCTCCCGCCCCCTGGGACGGCGGCCCGATCGGACCCGGAATCGCTTCGGAGCAGGGAGACGTCGAACGCCTGAACGAGCCGGTCGGCGAGGAGAGCACCGGCGATCGGGTCCGGATAGTGGTCCGCGACGAGGACCTCTGCCCGAGGTTCACCGCGAGGGGATTCACCGACGTCAAGGTGGGACCGTCGCCCCTCTGGCTGAAGGCCCGTCTCATCGCCGCCGGGATGCGCCCGATCTCGAACGTGGTCGACATCACCAACTACGTGATGTGGCTGACCGGGCAGCCCATGCACGCCTACGACCTGGATCTCGTGCCTGAAGGCGAACTGATCATCCGGCGGGCGGAGAACGGGGAGAAGGTCGCCGCGCTGGACGGCAGCGAGTACGAGCTCACCGACCGGATGATCGCCGTGGCCGACCGTAACGGACTGGCCGGTATCGGCGGCATGATGGGCGGTTCGGTTTCCGAGGTTTCGGAATCCACCACCACCGCTCTGATGGAGGCAGCGAACTGGAACGGTCCCAACATCCTCAGGACCTCCCGGGACCTCGGCCTTCGCTCCGAGGCATCAGCCCGTTTCGAGAAGCAGCTGCACCCGGACCTGACCCTGCGGGCCCAGGCGGTCGCCGCCCGTCTGATGGTCGAAATCTGTGGCGCCACCCCGATGACCGGCCTCGTGGACGTCGCAGCGCCTCAGACCGGAGAAAAGCCGATCCGCCTCAGGGCCGGCCGGGTGGAAAGGGTGCTCGGGATGGCGATCGATGCCAGCCGGCAGACGGAAGCGCTGGAGATGCTCGGTTTCGGGGTAGATCGCGAGGGTGAGGACCTGCTGGTCACGGTGCCACCGGACCGTCACTACGATGTGACGCGGGAGATTGACCTGGTCGAGGAAGTCGGACGGATCAGTGATCTCGACCGGAACCTCCCTGCGACCCTGCCATCCGGGGCTGGTCGCCCCGGCGGACTCAGCCGCCAGCAGGCGCTCCAGCGAAGGGCCGAGGACTCGCTGCGGGAGTCGGGATTCGACGAGATGGTCGGCTGGAGCTTCACCGATCCGGGAGAGACCGTGAGGCTGCGGCTCGACGATGAGGATCCCCGGGCGAAGGCGGTCAGGCTGGCCAACCCGCTCTCCGAGGACCAGTCGGTGATGAGAACGATCCTGCTCGGCTCGGTACTTGGTGCGGCCCAGCGCAACCTCGCACGCGGAGCCGACCGAATAGCACTTTTCGAGTCGGGCCGGGTCTACCTGCCCGCCGGCGAGTTCGGGCCCGGCCCGCTCGGCGGCGACTTTCCGGGCAACACGCGGCCACCGTCGAACGAGCCCCAACATCTCTGCGCGGTGATGGTCGGTCCAGTTGATCCGGCATCCTGGCGAGACTCAAACGGTTCAGCCGACTTCTTCGCCCTGAAGGGCGTACTGGAGCATCTAGCGGGCGGACTGGGTACATCGGTTTCGGTCGAACGCATCCCGGGCAGCCCCGTTGAGCCCTTCCTTCATCCGGGCAAGTCCGGATCGGTGACCCTGAACGGCAAGCCGATCGGCTGGATCGGAGAGCTGCATCCCCTGGTGGCCGACGGGTATGACCTCGAGAACGCCGTCGCCTTCGAGATCGAACTGGCCGAATTGCTCGAGGCATCTCCGGTCGGCGAGGAGGCGTACTCGGACTTCACGCAGTTCCCGCCCGTCGATCGCGACCTCGCGGTGCTGATCGATGCGGACATCCCTGCGGCCAGTGTCGTCGGCGCGGTCGAGGATGCCGGTGGCGAGCTGCTCACCTCGGTCCGGGTCTTCGACGTGTACAGCGGAGAGGGAGTCGGCGATGGCGAGAAGAGCCTCGCGCTGAGATTGCGCTTCAGGGCGCCGGACAGGACCCTGAGCGATGAGGAGATCGAGCCGGTCTGGCGGGCGATCGTGGCGGCACTGGCCGAGTCGGGAGGAAGGCTCCGTGGCTGACCAGATCCAGCCCATGGCTCCGGAAGGAGCGAAGGCCAGGGTCCTGGTGGCCGGTGCCACCGGTTATGCCGGCGCCCTCGCGGCCGAGCTCGTCTGGCGGCACCCACGACTCGAACTGGCCGCGGTCACCGGCCGCTCCGAGACCGGCCGGAAGCTCCACGAGCTCTACCCGCGCTACTCGGTGCCGCTGGAGATCAAGGAACTTGAAGAGTCGGATCTCGACGACGTCGAGGTTGGAATCGTCGCCTATCCACACGGTGCGGCTGCCCCGGTCGTCGCGCAGATGCGGGGTCGGGGACTGCTGGTCGTCGATCTCTCGGCCGACTTTCGCTTCGATCACCTGCCGTCCTACGAGAAGGCGTATGGACCCCACTCGGATCCTGACCTTCTCGACGGGGCCGTCTACGGACTGCCCGAGCTGAACCGCCGGGAGATCGCCGGAGCCGAGCTGGTCGCCAACCCGGGCTGTTACCCGACCGCGTCCATTCTCGGACTTGCTCCTCTCGCTGAAGCGGAGCTGATCGATGATGTGGTGATCGATGCGAAGTCCGGAGTTTCCGGGGCGGGGCGGGGCGGGGGAGAAGGAACCGCCTTCGTCACCATCACCGAGAACGTCAACGCCTACAAGCCTTCAGGCCACCGACACAGGCCCGAGATCATGGAGAAGCTCGAACTTGACCGGCTCACCTTCGTGCCCCATCTGGTTCCGGTCGACCAGGGCGAGCTGGTCAGCTGCTACGTGACACCCAGACGTGAAATCACCCAGGATGAACTCGACCGGATCTTCGCCGATGCCTACGATGACGAGCCTTTCGTACGCCTCCGTGACATGCCCCCGGGGATGCGCGACGTCCGCGAGTCCAACCAGTGCCACATCTTCGCCCTTGTCGCCGACGACCGGATCCTCGTCGAATCGGCCATCGACAACCTCTGGAAGGGTGCCTCCTCACAGGCGATCCAGAACCTCAACCTCATGCTCGGGCTCGATGAAGCGGAGGGACTGCGGTGAACGGTTATCCCAGCCTCAGCGTACCCCCGGAGGGCGACTTTTTTCGCTCCCGGTGGGTTGATCCCCCCGCCGGAATCTCGTTCCGGGATCCGGCGCTCCTGCCGGACGGGTTTCGCGCCGGCGGAGTCGCCTGCGGGCTGAAGGGTGGCGGGGCCACCGACCTGGGTGCGGTGATCTGCGACACGGCCGAACTCAGGTCGGCGATCCTGCTGACTTCGAACGCAGCCGCCGCGGCACCGATCCGCGTCTGCAGGGAGAACCTGCAGCAGGACGGCATCCGGGCGGCAATCGTCAACTCCGGCAACGCCAACGCTGCCACCGGCGAGCAGGGCATCCGGGACGCACTGTCGATGCGGGATGCGCTGGCCAAGGCCGCCGGGATTGAACCGACCTCGGTGGCGGTGGCCGAAACGGGTGTCATCGGCGTGCCGATGGACATGGAAGCGGTCCTGTCGGGCATCGACGGCCTCGCCGGCTCTCTGAAGGCCGAGGGGGCGGTCGCCTTTTCGGAAGCGATCATGACCACCGACAAGTGGCCGAAACGGGTTTCGCTCAGGGTCGGGGGAGTGACTCTTTCCGCGCAGGCGAAGGGCGCCGGCATGATCGAGCCAGGCTTCGCGACGATGCTTTGCTTCGTACAGACAGATGCCGTCCTTCCCGACCCGGCCACCGCGCTCCGAAGCGCAGTCGACGCGTCGTTCGGCCGCATCACCGTCGATGGTCAGATGAGCACCAACGACACCGTCCTGCTCCAGTCTTCCGGGGCATCCGGCCGCGAGATGCCGGACGGACTGCTGGAGGCGGTCCTGCTCCAGCTGGCCCTGGAGATCGTTTCCGACGGTGAAGGAGCCAGCCGGGTCGCTCGCGCCCGGGTGACCGGTGCCGCCGATCATGAGGAAGCCGAACTGGTCGCCAGGAAGATCGCCAACTCGCCCCTGGTCAAGACCGCCCTGCTGGGCCGCGATCCCAACTGGGGCCGGATCGCCCAGGCGGCCGGCCAGGCCCTGGCCGGACAGGACATCGGCGAGCTGGGCCCGGATGTGATCGACGCCGGCGACATTGCCGACGGAGGACGGGAGGCGGAGCTGACCCTCCGGCTCGACAGGGGCGAGGCAGACGCGCATGTCTATTTCAGCGACCTGACCCACGAGTACATCGTGATCAACGCCGAGTACACCACGTAGTTCACCCGAGGAAAGAAGCAGCCATGGACCCCAACGAGAAGGCAAGCCAGATCGCGGACGTGATCGGTGGAGCGACCCGTCTGGACGATGACAGCGTCAACGTCCTGCTCGAGGCCCTGCCGTACATCCGCGAGTTCCACGGCAAGACCGTGGTCATCAAGTACGGCGGCGCCGCCATGCGCGACGAGTCCCTGCGCCAGGCCTTTGCCGATGACGTCGTCCTGCTCAAGTACGTCGGGCTCAATCCCGTGATCATCCACGGCGGGGGGCCGGAGATCACGAAGTACATGAACCGGATGGGCATCGAGGTCCGCTTCCAGCACGGCCTTCGGGTCTCCGATGCCGAGACAGTGGAGATCGCGAAGATGGTCCTGCTCGGAAAGCTGAATGCCGAGCTGGTCAGCCGCCTCGGGCGGGCCGGCTCACCCGCCGTCGGCCTCTCCGGCGAGGACGGGGGACTCTTCGACGTTGCGCCGGTAGCGAACGCCGAGGAGGTGGGCTTCGTCGGGGACATCGAGCGGGTCGACATCGACGTTCTCAACCACATCAGCGAGGACTACATCCCGGTGATCGCGTCGGTCGGTTCCGACCGCGAAGGCAACTCGTACAACATCAACGCCGACGAGGCGGCAGGCAAGGTCGCGGCCGCGCTTGGCGCCTTCAAGGTCATCTTCCTGACCGACATCGTCGGCTGGCTGAGGGATCCCGATGACGAGAGCTCCCGCATCTCGGTGACCAGCGTCGCCGAAGTGGATGCCGCGCTCGAATCGATTTCCGGTGGCATGCGCCCGAAGCTCACCGCCTGCGTGAACGCGATACGCGGCGGGGCCCAGAACGCCTACATCATCGACGGAAGGCGGCCGCACTCGCTGCTCCTGGAACTCTTCACCGACGCCGGTATCGGCACGATGGTGACGCCGTGAACGAGCAGCTCCTGGCCGACGAGGCCAGATACGTGATGCAGACCTACAAGCGTGCGCCGGTCGAGTTCGTGCGCGGCGAAGGGGCCCTGCTCTTCGATTCCGAAGGTCGCGAGTACATCGACTTCCTCGGCGGGATCTCGGTCACTTCGGTCGGCCACTGCCACCCCGCAGTCGTGAACGCGATCCGCGAACAATCCGGCCAGCTCCAGCACGTCTCGAACCTGTTCTACACGGCACCGATGGTCGAGCTGGCCCGTCGCCTCTCCGAAAGTTCGCTGGGTGGAAAGGTCTTCTTCTGCAATTCGGGAACGGAAGCGAACGAGTGCGCGATCAAAATCGCCCGCAAGGCGGCAAGGGCCCGGGGGGTCGAGAACTCCGAAATCATCTCCTTCGAAGGCGATTTCCACGGACGAAGTTACGGTTCGCTTTCGGCAACGCCCGGCCTTTCGAAGAATCCCGACTTCGCACCCATGCTGCCCGGCTTCAGTTCGGTTCCCTTCGATGACGCTGCAGCTCTGCGGGAGGCCGTGAACGACGACACCGCCGCCGTCCTGATCGAACCGATCCAGGGCGAAGCCGGCGTGTTCCCGCTCTCCGACGAGACGCTGGTCGCGGCCCGGGAGGCATGCGACAAGTCTGGCGCGCTGCTGATCTTCGACGAGGTCCAGACCGGGGTGGGGCGGACCGGATCGCTCTGGGCCTTCGAGCAGGGGCCGGTGCGCCCCGACGTGATCACCACCGCCAAGGCGCTCGGGGGCGGGGTGGCGGTCGGCGCCTGCATCGGAAACAGCCAGACCGGCGAGATCCTTGCTGCCGGTGACCACGGCTCCACCTTTGCCGGCGGACCGGTGGCGGCCAGCGCCGCACTGGCGGTGCTCGACCTGGTCGACGATCCCGCGATGCTGCGCAGGATTCGCGCGCTCGGCGACCGGCTGACGGAGGGTCTCGCCTCGATCGAGCAGGTCGTCGAGGTGCGGGGCAGGGGGCTGATGATCGGAATGCGGCTGGCTGACGGCATCGTTTCGTCGGAGGTGAACTCCGCCCTGCTCGAGAACGGCCTGGTGGCGAATGCGCCCCGGCCGGATTCGCTTCGCCTGCTGCCGCCCTTTGTCCTGACCGACGAGCAGGCTGATCACGCCGTTACGGTGATAGCCGATGTACTGGCCGGGTACCATCCGGTCGAATCAAAGTGACTGGAGTGTCCCGTGAGTGAAGATCCCACACGAGTGATGAGAAACGGCGAGCCGCCTCGCCGCGGACGGGACGATGGCCCGCATTACACGCCTGAAGAGAAGCAGAAGCACCTGCGCAACCTGATCATCGTGCTGGTCGCGGTGATCGTCGGCCTGATCATCGCGGTGATCGTGATCAGCTCGGGTGGAGACGATTCCGACAACACGGCGACCACCGGCGAAACCGGAGTGACCGTGCCGATCGTGCCGGTGACCCCGACCGGTGAGACCGGAACCACCGACACGACCGACGACAACGACGGTGGCGTGACCCCGACCACTCCCGACACCTCGGGCACAGACGGCAGCGGCGGCATCAGCCCTGACACCGGGACGGGAAGCGATACGGGCACCGGCACCGGTACGGACACCGGCGGCTCTTCCGGCGGCGTCTCCCCGGACACCGGGACAGGCACCGACAGCGGCACCAGCAGCGGCGGGATCGGCCCCGGATGACGGACATCTCCCTCGATTCGCTCCCCGGTCCGGTTGCCTCTTACGAGGCCCGGCCGGAGGAGGTGAACCGTGTCGTGCTCCTCTACTCGGGTGGACTCGACACAAGTGTGATGCTTCACTGGATCCAGGAGGCCTACGAGGCCGAGGTCGTCACCCTGACGGTCAATCTCGGTCAGCCTGGCGAGGACTACGACGCGATCCTCGAGAAGGCGAAGAACATGGGGGCCATCGAATCGGTCGTGATCGATGCCCGGGAAGAGTTCGCCGAGCGATTTCGTGCTGCCGGCGATCAAGGCCAACGCCCTCTACGGCGGCGGTTACCCGCTGTTCACTTCGCTGGGGCGGCCGCTGATCGGCAAGCTCGGGGTCGAGGTGGCCGAGCGGTTTGGTTGCGACACTCTGGCTCACGGCTGCACCGGCAAGGGCAACGACCAGGTTCGCCTCGAAGGCACGGTCGCGACCCTCAACCCGGAACTCAAGATGATCGCGCCGGTGCGGGCCTGGCAGATCGGCCGCGAAGAGGAGCTCGAGTACTGCCGCAAGCACGACATTCCGCTCAAGGGCGGGACCTCGGTTTCGCCGTACTCGATCGACGACAACCTCTGGGGCCGCTCCTCCGAGGGCAAGGTGATCGAGCAGCTCGACACCGAGCCGCCCGACGACGTATTCCAGCTGGTCACGCGTCCGGAGGAAGCACCGGATGAACCCGAGTACGTGACGATCGGTTTCGAGTCCGGCCGTCCGGTCAGCTTCAACGGCGAGCGGATGGACCTGGTTCCGCTGCTCGAGGCAGCCGCCGATGCAGGCTGCCGTCACGGATGCGGCATCGTCGATCACATCGAAGACCGGATCGTCGGACTCAAGGTGCGCGACATCTATGAAGTTCCGGCCGCGGCACTGATACTCACCGCCCATCAGGACCTGGAGAAGGTCGTCTCGACCATTCACCAGAACAACTTCAAGCACTCGCTCGACCGGCACTGGGCTTACATGGTCTACGCCGGCCTCTGGTTCGAGCCGCTGAGGCATGACCTCGACGCCTTCATGGACTCGGCCAACGAGTACGTGACCGGTGAAGTGAGGCTGAAGCTCTACAAGGGGTCCGTAACCCCGGTCGCCCGCAAGTCGGACTTCGCCGTCTATGACGAGAACCTCGCCTCATTCGGGGCATCCGGTGGCGACTTCTCGCAGAATGCGGCTCCCGGATTCATCGAGCTCTTCTCGCTTCAGAGCCGCATGGCTCATCAGGTTCGAAACCGCAACGGCAAGGAGCAAGGCAAGTGATCTACAAGCTGATCGGAATGGCGGTCGTGAAGACATTGTGGCGCCTCCTGCGCCGAGAGGCATCGGGCGGCAAGGGGCTGAAGGCGGGAATCGGTGCGGTCATGGCCCTTGCGCTGCTGGCCATCGTCGGAGGTACCGTGGGCTACGTCCTGACCCGGGAGACCCCGGAGGCGTAGCCACCGCATCGGGATCCGGATTCCGGGCGACCAGCGCTGACGGTCCCGATCCCGGTGCCCCTGGCCCGCAAGACATCTTGCGGCCGTGAGGCAGGTCACGGGTGATTCGGGGTATCCCCGTTACGGTGAATCCCTCGCGTTTTGGCTCCAACTCGAACAGTTTTCGCTGCCCTGAGGGGCAGCTTGGCGCTGGGCATCGCCTGCGCCCTGCTGCTCGCGGCGGGTTCCGACCATGCGTCGGCACTCACGCTCGAGCAGAAGCAGTCCGCTGCGCGCGAACGGATCGAAAGCCAGTCAGCGGCAATCGAGGCAAATCGCGCCGAGCTCGAATCGGCACAGGCACGGGCCGCGCAGGCAGCGTCCAGGGAAGCACGCCTCTCCGGGCTGCTCGCCGCGGGAGCCGAACGGTCGGTCGAGCTGGGGGCCAGACTCGACCAGGCCGAAGCCGACCTCGAGGAATCCCGCCAGCGGCTGAAACGTGCCCGCAGGTTCCTCGCCGAGCGGCTCGTAGCGATCTACATGAGCGGCGGGGCACCGGACACCCTCGAGCTCGCCATGGGCGCAAGTTCATTCGCGCAGCTCGCCTCGGGGACCACCTACCTGACCGCGATCCAGAATTCCGATGAGCGCCTGACCCGGCGCGTCGCCCAGCTTCGCCGTGACCTCGAAGGGAAGGTCGGTGGGCTGGCTGAGGCCAAGCAGGACGTCGACGCCCACAACGAGGCCCTGGCTGCGGCGCGCGACCAGATCGCGACCGTCAGGGCCGAGGCTGAAGCCAGCGCCGCCACGCTCGCGTCCGCGAACGCCGAACGGGAGGCCGGGATTGCCTCGCTCAAGGGTGACATCGCCGGCTGGCAGAAGCAGATCGAAAAGCAGCAGCAGGTCAGCGCCGAGCAGGCCGAAGTAGAGGTCGCCCGGAACCTGGGTGGCCCGTACTCGATTCCGACCTACATCGTGATGTGCGAATCGGGCGGTGACTACTCGGCCCTGAACCCCTCCAGCGGGGCCGGCGGCGCGTACCAGATCATCCCCTCAACCTGGGAAGCCTATGGCGGCGAGGGGCTGCCCCACGAGGCTTCGAAGGCGGAGCAGGACAGGATCGCCGCCCTGATCTGGGCCGACGTCGGTTCAAGCGCATGGACATGCGCCTGACCACTTAACTGGAGTCGGGCGGGTCNNGAACCCGCCCCTCCCATTCGAATCAAAGAATGGTTGGGAGGGGCTCTGCCGGTGGCGGATCCGGGTGAGGGGCTCAGGTTGAGGGGCTCCGTCAGGTGTTGGCTATGGCGGCGAGTTCCTGGGGGCGGAGGAGGGCCTTGAGGGTGTTCCGGTCGATGAGGGCGAGGCCACCCTTCTTCATCTTGATGTTGGCGCCCGTGAGTCTCGCCACCTCCATGGACATGTCGGGCTCGTGGCCGACGATCAGGGTGTCGCCGCGTCCGGCGGCGAGTTCGAGGCTGTCGTAGTCGTCATAGCCGACCGCGTCGACTACTTCGACCGGTATTCCGAGGGCCCGGCAGGCGAGCATCGCGGTGTCGAAGGCCCGCACCCGAGGCGATGCCAGGCAGGTGTCCACGTTGAGCTGCAGATTCTTCATCGCCTGGCCTGCCGCCAGCGCCTGGGCTTCCCCCTTCGCCGTGAGGCGACGGGCCGCGTCGCCGGCACCCTGATCGGGCTCGGCGTCACCGTGTCTCAGCAGGTAGATCATGCTCCGACCCTACTGTGGCGGGGACCGCGCTGGCCCTGGTCTTCGAAAGCAGGCTTGTGAGTCGAATCGCCGCAGAAGTCTGCTTTCGGAGCAACAGGTCTTGTCGATTCAAGGTCTGGTGCGGAGCTTCCCGCACCTTGCGGGAAAAGCTGCCCGAAAGAATCCATCGGGGCGGGCTTGGCGTCCACCCCGATTGCCATCATGGTCGGGCGATGAGTTCAGCCGTATCCAGCAAGGGACAGGTAGTCCACCTTCACGTTCACAGTGAACATTCGGTGCTGGATGGAGCCTGCAACATCAAGGAAATGGCGGCCCTTGCGGCCGAGCAGAACATGCCGGCACTGGCCCTGACCGATCACGGGGTGATGAACGGTGCGCTCGACATGTACAAGGCGTGTCGGGCCAATGGCATAAAGCCGATTCTCGGCATCGAGGCCTACTTCGTCGATGATCGCCAGGCGGTCAAGACGATGGGCCGGTACGAGCGCAACCACCTCACCTTGCTGGCCGAGAACAACAAGGGTTTCGAGAACCTGGTCGCATTGTCTTCCGAGGGTTTCCTCGAGGGCTACCACCGGGGCAAGGCCAACGTGGACATGGAGTTGCTCGAGCGGCACTCCGAAGGCGTGATCGTGCTCACCGGCTGCCTGCAGGCGCGCTTCGTGCGGCGGCTGGTCGAGGATCGCCCGGACGAGGCTCGCGAGCACCTCGACCAGCTGATCGAGGTATTCGGGCCCGAACAGGTCTACCTCGAAGTACAGAAGAACGGAATCGCCGAGCAGGACCGGGCCAACGAACAGATCGCCCGCATCGCGCGGGAGGTGGGCCGGCCGCTGGTCGGCACCGCCGACGTGCACTACCTGCGCCGTGAGGACTACCACAACCACGCGGCGCTGCTCTGCGTGCAGACGAAG
>JRYG01000403.1_pt1 | contig 20384 bp, 10 predicted proteins | sample 235341 | NCBI WGS metagenome assembly JRYG01 (sample SAMN03074218, study PRJNA261478) | activated sludge metagenome | biome: Wastewater Treatment Plant; feature: Wastewater; material: Activated sludge; isolation source: activated biomass of a wastewater treatment plant treating hydrocarbon... ... | reverse complement strand
CCTACAACCTACAACCTACATGAATACGCAACATCTATACTGGCGATTTGAGCTGCTCTGGTGGATAATCACCGTATTGGTGGCAGGCGTTGTATTGGCTCCTATGATCATTGAAGTCAAGGATTACCCGTTTATATTCATTAATGCGTTGTATATCATTACTTTTATCACAGTTACGCGTTATATTTTTTTATTACATCTTACATTTTTGGCACACCGGCAGCGGATAAAAGTTGCCTTCGTTTTTCTGTTTCTGCCTTTTATTTTCTTTCAGGTAGAGCAATTGAGCCTATTTCAGGAGTTTCTCGACAATGAAGGCGCGATAGCGCTGGTGGCATCATTGCCCACAACGTCTCAGGTGGGGATGGCTAGCTACATACAGAGCCAGATGCTGTTATTCGCGGTGGGCAGCATTATCAGCTCGGTGTTATTCCCGATCAGGCTGTTGGTGTCGGTGTGGCGCAATTACAATAAGGGAACTGTTTGATAAAGAAGGGCTTACCTTCTGGGTGGCTCGCTTGTGCTGTCTTCTTCAATATCATAAACCTGGTCGGATTCTTTTTGTTCCAGCTCAACCTTTTCCATGCGGTCCATGAAATCAACGGAGTGGTCCCAGAGGTCTTCAAAAATGGGCCAAACCTTTTTGGCGCCTTTCACAAATTGACCGGGAAAGTCGATGAGGTACTCATAGGTTACGGATTCAACTTTGGTATCTTCGTCAATAATGTGCGAGCGATCTGAAAAAAGTAGCAAGGCGCTGTAAAGCAGCGTTATAATGCTGCCCATTACAAGCCCGCCGATAACCTGGTTAATGATATTGATATTAGCGCTTTCAAGCGCTCCTTCCGCAAAATTAGCGGCGATACGGATCACGAGCATAACGCTGACGAATGTCAGAAGCAAGCCTGCAAGAAACATCAGCGGGCTCCGGCTATTGGCGACGGACTCCAGGAAATCGGTCATCACCGGTCCGAACTTGGCAGCTGCTACTACTCCGATCATGACGGACAGTACCGTGAAGACTGTTTTGATGATACCCCGGGAGAAACCGAGGTAAAATCCATAACCTGCTGCAATTAGAAATAAGATATCTACGATCATAGTGTTATCAAATATATCCCATTAGACGCAAAGCTGCTATAAAAAGAAACAAATTATCCACAATTTTCGATGAACGGAAGCTGAAAAAAGAAATAAAGCGGCGCACGCAAGTTTATATGTGTTTTTTGCGTTAAAGCCCCATAAGCGCTAAGGCGTTTTTTTTGTATTTTTGTAAAAAAAAGACATACCTATGAAGCTAGTTTTAACTTTTCTGATGACGGCATTAACAACCCTGAACATGTTATCTGCACAAACTACCGAGATGCCCAAAGTGTTTGTGATGGGAGAAAACGAGAAGGGCTATGAACAATTGACGCAAACCTACGGGCAGTCGCTATTGGAAGCTGCCGGCAATGATTTTGAAAAGGCATTCGGCACCTGGTTGGAAATGATGATTGAGATGGATAATTATTCCAAAAAGATCAATTTTGACATAAAAGGTGTGAAAATCTGGATGCACGTATTTTGGGGCGAGGATGGCAAGATAAACCATATTGGTTATCTACTGCGGCCAGATTCCAGAAACATCAATACGACCGAGTTAAACGCCTTTTTTTCCAGTTTTATCGGAAGATACAAGTTTCCGATTACCAGCCAGAAGAAATTCAGCCACTACACGGCTGCCAATTTCCCCACATTGGGAGAGAGAGCCGGTCAGTAAGCCGATATACGAATCCCGGATGAATTATTCCGCATCCGGGATTCGATATGCAACAGCATCTTTACCAACTACTTCCCCCGCCGCCGCCAAATCCGCCTCCGGAGAAACCGCCGCCGCCAAAGCTACTACCTCCACTACTTTTAGGAGCGGGCATACTAACAAATGTACTGCCTGCTGATTGCATGGCGTTGCTGAGCTGGTTTGTAAAATAGATGGTGGAAAACGGCCGAGAGCTATCGCTGTGGTACCATTGGGGCGGCGGAACAGCGAGGTCTTTAAATTTGTCGGCCCAGGCTTCAACCCGGTCAAAGACGATGGCGTAAGGCAGTGTTTTATCAAAGTAGTGGGGATCCTCTTTCAGAAAAGTTTCCAGTCTTGGCAATTCTGCATCTTCAACAAACATCCTGAAACCTGCGGCCTGTTTGAAAGCTTCAAGCCCCATCGGCGCTTTTTTGGGCATTTTAACGCCGAAAATAATAGCCGTAATACCGCTTATCAAAAGGCCTATGCCCAACTCCCGGGACACAAAATCCTCGCCCGCCAGTAAAGCAATTAGCATCACAACAATACCAAAACCGCAAGCAATGCCGCCCATAATAGACAGCGCAATGCCTGCGCCTCTGGTGCGAGGCACGTAAAAAGAGCGTTCCTGTATCCGCTGTTCAAGTTGTTTTTTTGCTTTATTGAAATGAACATAAAACTTATCGCGCAGTTGGGTGAGCGTCACCCTGTCGCCAATATCGGGATTGGCGCCGAAAAGCCCGGTCCACATGGTTCTTTCATAACGGGGGCTATCTTCAGGCAGCTGGGCTATTAATTTGAATTCATAATTTCTGCTTTGTAGGAATTTCTTTTCCAGCTCTGTAATTTCGAGCAGACCTTTTGAGCCCCAATAAGGTATCAAGGCCAGGAGATCGCGGTCGTGCAGTTTGTCGTCAATGATAATGCCGGCTTCGGAGGGGGGCAGATCGGCAGGGGGATAATAATGCACCATGTGGGTGATATGCTCGTCACGCCCCCAGCGATCCCAAATTGCATACAGTAATCCAATGATCAGAAACGGGAGGAAAAGGAATTTATTATTGACCCACCAAAGCGCCCAGGTATAAGCAAAAGGTGGGGTATCGACAATGGCGGCGGCGGGCAGCGATAAATTGAACGTCAGTTGATGGCCGGGGTTTAAAAACGGATGGGCATTGATGATGGCTTCGGCGGCATGGGAGCCCACTTTTTTTACATCGATTTGATCGTGTTGCATCGGATCATGATCGGCATAGGCGTTGAAATCGACATCGGTGCCCCCGACGGGCCAGGAAATGTGGATGCTTTTGCGCNNTAATCGGGGCGGGGTGTTGGTATTGCAATTTGTCACCTTCGACCAATAAATTGCCGAAGAGTTCGTAAGTAATAATCAGCGTAGCCACGCCCTCGTCGTCGAGTTGATCGAATTGAATACAGGCGCCGTGGCCGGAGCGGCAGCGTTTGCCGCCGGTTACTTCGAGGTTGCGGATGGCATACCGGTATCTACCGCCGGCCAGGTTGTAAAATCCGGAGGGCAGGTCGTCAACATAGGTATTGAAGTGGCGGTTCCAGCGTTTGGCGTCGCGGAGGACTTTGATTTGAAAGACCTCTCTGACTTTTGACACGCCGTTTTTCTGGATATCGATTTCAGTATCATGGCGACGGATGACAACCCTTTGGGCGACGGCCTCGGGCGGCAGGGGGACCAGTTGGAGGAAATCTTTGGGAAATGAAACGCCCACAGTCAATCCCTCATGGGCGCCGAGCATACTCGTTGTTTTTCCTTCGAGGAAACGGCGACCGGGGTCGAGGCGGTATTCCACATTGCCGCCGGTGCGGCCGTAGTAGCCGCTGGATACAAAGTGTCGGACTTCGTAATTGGCGGGGATGGGCTTGTCCCAGTCTACGCGGAAAGTGGCATTATTGATTTGGGCATCCCAGTCGTTGCCGATCAGGTTCCAGTACAGTTCGCTAAAGTCGTTAAAAAAGCTGAGGACGTTATACACCTTGTAGCGAATGACATAGCGTTGGGCGCCGTTCACATATTCATCGGGATCGCCGATTCGCAGCACTTCATAATCGCCCTCCTGATAATGTTCAAACTGTCGGTCGTCGACTTGAACGTCTTTGAAAAACAGCGTAATAACATCGGTTTCCTGATAAGAGCGCCGAGCTTGATCGCCGTTGGGGATATTTTCGTTGTAATATCGAAACGGCATATTGCGCAGGATGCCGTGGCGTTCTTCTGTAAAAACCACATCGATTGTCTCAACGACGTCGAGCGTACCGTCATTGGCGATATGGACGCGGATATCGTATTGATCGATATAAAAAGCTTCAGCCGAAAGACGCTGGCTCAGCAGTGCCAGTACCAGCAACGTGAAAATCTTGCGCATAGCTCAGAATTTCACTTTAACATTTTCGGCTTCTTCCGGATTTTCCAATTCGAAGAAGGGGCGCCGCTGGAAGTTGAAAAGACCAGCGATAATCATAGAGGGAAAAGACTCGCATTTATTGTTAAAATCGCGCACGGTGGCCTGGTAATAGCGGCGCGACATTTGCAGGTTGTCTTCCACTTCCGATAGTGAGCTCATCAGTTGTTGGAAATTGGCATTGGCTTTCAGTTCGGGATAGTTTTCTACCACTGCCAATACGGAGCGCAATGCGCTGGACACTGCCGACTGGGCCTGGCCCTGAGCGGCAACGTCGTCGGCAGGCGCCTGGATAGCTGAATTGCGAGCTTGTACCAGCCGTTCAAAGGTTTCTTTTTCGTGGGTCGCGTAGCCTTTAACGGTTTCTACCAGGTTGGGAATGAGGTCGAAGCGGCGTTTGAGTTGCACCTGAATATTACCCCAGGCTTCGTCTACTTTGTTGCGCTGGCGCACCAGGCCGTTGTACATACCGATGATGGCCACTGCCAGCAGTACGACGAACGCGATAGTGAGGATGAGCATAGGAATGGCGTTTTTTGTTGAAGAATAATAGACAAATATAGTATAAATGTAGTCAGTTATCGGTTGCCGGTTACCAGTTCTCGACTACTATCAACAAAGAACCGATAACAGGCACTCCATAACCGACAACTTTTCCCACATCTCTTTGTACTTTCACTATCGTTCCCCATTTTTGCACTTGCGCCTATACCGGCCTTACCCATAATCGAAATACCATGGCAAACGTAATCAACCACAGTCTTTTTACAGAATTCGACATCAACCTGTTCAAGGCCGGCAAACATTTTCGGATCTACCAGAAGTTGGGCAGTCATTTGCTGGAAGTAGAGGGGCAAAATGGCGTATATTTTGCCGTTTGGGCGCCCAATGCCGAGGCAGTGTCGGTGATTGGCAATTTCAACGGTTGGAACCGCAATGCGCATCCGCTTAACGCTCGTTGGGACGGCTCGGGTATTTGGGAAGGGTTTGTGCCAGGCGTTGAGAAAGGAGCGTTATACAAATACCATATTTGGTCGCGCGACGGGCGACGTTTGCAAAAAGGCGATCCGTATGCGTTGTTTTGGGAGATACCGCCCAATACGGCGTCGATTGTATGGGATTTGGACTACAAGTGGAATGACGGCGAGTGGATGAAGAACCGCCATGCGCATAATGGTTTGGACAAGCCATTTTCGGTTTATGAAGTGCACATAGGCTCGTGGCGCAAGCGCGCGGGCGGCGCCGAGTCGCTGAGTTACCGTGAATTGGCCGATGAACTGGTGACATACGTCAAGGATATGGGCTTCACCCATGTTGAATTTATGCCGGTGATGGAGCACCCCTATTTCCCTTCGTGGGGGTACCAGACCACCGGTTATTTTGCGCCCACCAGTCGCTTTGGCACACCGCAAGATTTCATGTACCTCATGGATGCCTTTCACCAGGCGGGCATTGGGGTATTGCTCGACTGGGTGCCCTCGCATTTTCCGAGCGACGCCCATGGGCTTGCCGATTTTGACGGCACGCATCTTTACGACCATGCCGATCCGCGATTGGGTTTTCACCCCGACTGGAAAAGCTGCATATACAACTACGGCCGCAACGAAGTTCGCAGCTTCTTGATTTCCAATGCGTTATTTTGGCTTGATATATATCACGCCGATGGTTTGCGGGTAGATGCCGTGGCCTCGATGTTGTACCTCGATTATTCGCGCAAGCAAGGCGAATGGATTCCCAACCGCTATGGCGGCAATGAAAACCTGGAGGCTATTGCTTTCCTGAAAGAATTCAACGAAACAGTCTACACAGAATATCCCGACGCCATCACGATTGCGGAGGAATCAACGGCCTGGAGCGGCGTTTCCCGGCCGGTATACACGGGCGGTTTGGGCTTCGGCCAGAAATGGATGATGGGCTGGATGCACGACACGCTTAATTATTTCAAAAACGATCCCATACACCGGCGTTTTCACCACAACATGATCACTTTTAGTATTGTATATGCTTTCAGTGAAAATTTCATGTTGCCATTGTCGCACGATGAAGTAGTACACGGCAAGGGCTCGTTGATACGCCGCATGCCGGGCGATGAGTGGCAGCGTTTTGCCAACCTGCGCACATTGTTTGGCTACATGTATACCCATCCCGGCACACGGTTGTTATTTATGGGGGGCGAATTCGGCCAGACGAGCGAATGGAGCCTTGAGCGGGGATTGGAATGGTGGCTCTTGCAATACGATTTCCACAAGGGTATGAAAGAATGGGTGAAAAAGCTCAATCATTACTATACGCACCAGCCTTCGCTTTACGAAAAACAGTTTGCACCGGAGGGCTTTGAATGGGTGGAGCACAACGATCACAGCAACAGCGTTTTGTCGTATTTGCGCAAGGGCGTTGATGCCAAAAAGCCGGTGTTGGTAGTATGCAACTTCACGCCGGTAGTACGCGAGAATTATGAACTGGGCGTACCGGAAAGCGGTAACTGGAAAGTTGCGCTCAACAGCGACGACAAGGCATACGGCGGCAGCGGATATGCGATAGTTGATTCGGTTAAAGCCAAAAAAGAGTCCAAACACGGGCGCCCGTATTTGATTTCCGTAAATTTACCGCCGTTAGCTGTATTGGTATTAGAGCACAGCGCTGCAAAAAAGGCGGCTGAGCCTAAAAAAGCGCCGGCAGCCAAAGCGGTCAAAAAGGGGAAGTAGCGCCGACCGTTATTGTTCAAACCGGGCCACCTTGTATTTTTTCCTGATTTTCTCTAATGACGCTGTCAATGAGGATGCGTCATCGCGCATAGTTTTGTACACTTCGACGGGAGTTGGGGTGGCGAGTAGTTTTGTGCCGGTATTATCTGTATAAAAAATCAAATGATCAGGGGTAGACAAGTGCGGGGGAGTTGGCGAGTTCCAATCCAGGAGAAGTGTGCCGTCGGATGTCCAGAGCTTGGCATTGCCGTCTTCGCAGGCGCCGAGGATCAAGTTTAGGCCGGATTCGGCCTTTACAATTCGAGCAGTATGGCCCGAATACGTTTGCAGCAATTTTCCATTGTGGCTCCATTGTTTGACTTGGCGGTCTTCCGACCAGGTAATTAAGCTGCCCTGACCGTTGGTGGCATCCCATCCGTCTACTCGTCCGTTGTGTGAAAAAGACGCCATTTTTTTACCATCCAAATCCCATTGCGAAATCAGGTTGGACAAAGACCGGGATCGTAAACGCTGTTCATTATTTTCAAAAGAAAAATAGCAATCGACGACGGGGGTATCGTCTTGTCCAAAAGCGGCGATTTGCCTGCCGTTTTTATCCCAGATCATCAGCCCCATAGCGGAAGCGCCCGCGATGCGATTGCCGGAAGGCGAGAAAGCGCAATGGTAGAAATAGGCTGCATTATCGCCCAGCATGGCGATGAGTTGGCCGTTGGTATGCCAGAGTCCGATGTTGCCGTCGGAGCTGCGGGTGAGGATTTGTTGTTTGTCCGGCGAAAATTGGGCGGCGTACACATTGCCTTTGTGGCCGGACAGGGTCGCTTGTAGACGACCTGTTGCATCCCAGATTTTGGCGGTATTATCTCTTGAAGTTGTGATAAAAAGTTGTCCGTCGGGGGAAGCTGTTGCATAGGTGACGGGTTCGGCGTGGCCGCGCAACGGGGTAGGGATACCGTCGCGCCAGATGGAGGCTTCATTGCCTTGGGAAGACCGGGTAACCGTCAGTTGTTGGCCATCAGGGCCTGCAAAGCAAAGCCATTGTTGGCCGGGCAGGTGGGTAACGGCGATTTTACCGGCTGATAATTGGCACAAAAAAACGTCATTAGCTGTTTGGGCGGCAATCCATTGGCCGTCGGTGGATGGGTACAGATCGCTGACGGATTGGGGCAGGGTAGCTATTGTTCGGGTGAGTGAATCTTTGACTGCTTTGGCAAAACTTGGCAATACGGCATTTTGCATATCGGGGTTGGCGGCCAGTTCGAGCGAGAAAAAGGCCAGGAGCAGTGCGTCGGAGTATTGGTTGTTTTGCCGGGCTATATCAGACAGCAGGCTGAGTCGCAGCGACTCGGCGCGTTGGCCTTCTTCGCGGGCCAGTCGGGCGTTGTCTTCGGCTTTTTTGCGGGCTTCTGCTTCGGCTTCGCGGGCGTTTACGGCGGTTTGCTGGGCTTTTCGGGCATCCTGTTCGGCCTGACGGGCTTTTTCCACGGCCGTATTCAGGTTGGCCACTTGTTCTTTAGTGGCCTGTTGGATCAATTTATCGATATCATTATTAGCGGGCAAATCATCGCAGGTGCGGGCGGCCCAAAATTGGTTAATGGCTTCGCTGTATTGACCGTTGCGCAACAGGCGCAGGCCTTCGGCTCGTACATTTGGGTAACATTGGGCATGCAATGGCGCAGCGGCAGCCATTGCGAAAGCAAAAATTATGGGGAGGTATACGTACTTCATGCCTGTTGGTTTAGAAAGTAAAACGGACAATTGCGCCTATAGCTGATCCCGGGGTGGCAGGATCCCAATAGGGCTGCCATTGCAGGCTTGTTTTTTGCGGGGTACAGTGTTTATCATAAATGCGCTGCTTTTTTTTGATTTGGATATGCCGGTAGGCGTAAGTCAGCGCATCGATCCCCAGAATAGCTACTCCTATATAAGTGGCTGTTTTGGCGGCTTTTTCCTTGTTGGTGGCGCGGTTCAAAAACACATCGGCCTCTTCTTTGGTGTTTTCATTGCTCCAATAGTCGTTGTAGGTATCGTAGGCATCTTCTTTTTGCGCGCGGTACACCTGTCCCAGTCCGATGGCTGCCAATCCGACCACGGCGCCGGCGTAATGAGGTAGTTGCTGTTGGAGTGTAAAATCGGGGCGTGGGGCGTCGCAGTCAAACGGACCCATAATAGTTTTTTGAATAACCAACTCATAAGACAAGCCGGGTTTCAACACCTCTTCGAGCATATCCTGCCAAATGACGGGTGCGAGGCCTGCGCCGGAAGGCGGGGTAGCGTTTTTGAGCTGGCGGGGTTTGGGGTAAAATATGCGGCCGGTAGCATCAATGACGTGCAACGCAAAAAGCGGATAAAACCCTTTTTCCAGTCCTTTAGGCTCGTAGGTTATAGACAGGTCGGCATCGTCAATGCTAATGCTCGTGATGGGTAAAAATCCGGCATTGTCGTTTATTGCCAGTGAAAATTCCAGTCGCCCGTCAACTGCCGCCAGGTTGAGTGTAACCTTTGAAGTATCGGTGCGAAGGGGGTATGTCCGCTGGGCGGAGAGGGGCGCCAGGAACACGGCAAATATGATAATGATGAATGTGATTTTATACATGGTTGTGATTTTGGGTTTATGGGTTTATGGGTTTATAGGTTTATTTTATGTGTAAACTTATAAACCTATAAACTAATCATTGTGATTGGTCGGGGAAAAATAGCCAGCAATCAGAGTATGTTTCGTTATTGTTATTCATATTTCTGCCATCACCGCCGACGATGAGGCCGATGGGGCCTATTCCCAGGCCAAGTGCCCGCGCTCTTTTGTTCGCTGGTAAATCAGGCTGGCGATTCCAGGTTAGAGTTGATGAGTCGTATTCCCAGAAATCAGCTAATTCGAAATTATTATTAGAAAAAGAAACCCCGAGGCCGTAATAGGCTTTGTCATTGATTACAAAAGCGGAGGCATAACGACGGGAGACACCTGTAAAGCCAGTCATAGGCATTGGCTCCCAACTGCCCATTTCAGAATCAGAAGCGGGAGGTGTAAACACCCAGTTGTCTAATAAATCAACAACGCCGCTGATTCCTCCCAGAATGTACCCTTTGCCATCAATAGCAAAGCCGGACGCGGCGGAGCGTTCAACGGCTTCGTCGGGTAGAGAGGCGACCTGACGCCAGCGCATGCCGTCAGGGCGCAGGGGGTCAAACTCGTAAAAGTCTTTATATCTGTCGCCATTGGAGTCTCTAGTACCCGTGCCGACATATGCCTTGTTATTTAATGTAAAAGCGACAGCCTCTGACCGGCCAAGGGAAATAAATGTGTTATTTACATCATCATCCCAGGAGTTCGTGGCTGGGTCGTAAACAAAAAAGCTAACCGGGTTTGAAGGATTTCCGGATTCCCTGATAATTTTTCCAAGCCCTACGTACAATTTACCATAAAGCCAAAAATGGACGGCTCCGGTTCTTATAGTTAGAGCATTTGGAAACGTAGTAATGGGCGTCCATTCCCCGTTACCGCCAATTTCCGGAGGTTGAAACGACCAAAAGGTGGGATCATAATCTGGTTGAAAACCGCCAAGTCCTTGCGAGCTGGTAGTCCCAGTGCCGATGAATGCTTGTTGGCCGGTATAAACGCCGCTTAGCCAACTTAGCGGGTAAGGCATTGAAGTTGTCTGTTTCCAGCCGCCCCGTATTGAAAAACTGGCGATCGGACCGGTGTACGCAGCGTTTTGAATTTTAAGATAAGGTTGAAGATAATAAGTGGTATTTAAATCCAGATTGGCAAGTGTGCAGGTATAAGGGCCGTCGGAACTGCGCTGTTCCGAAATTTCACAAGACGATGCTTGTGAAAGGTTCGGTAATTTGGAATACACAATACCGAATGCTTCGATAGAAGTTTGGCGCGCTTGTAAACCCTGGATATTGCACGTAACCACTACGCTATCGTTAAAGATTTTTGCTTCCACGAAGTTTACTGTAACGCCCCAGAAAAACGCTTGAGACGTACCGTACACAGCCCTATCGCCGGCGATGGCGTAGGCTTTAAAATAATAAACGCTGTCAATAGAAAGCGGGGGGGTAGTCCATTCAAAGAGGCCGTCTTGCGAGGCGCTGCCTAAAGCGTGACGACTTGCGTTTTCCGGGGCGTTTTCCAGCGCTTCCAGAGAGGTAGACCAAACGAAGCCGTGATCGCTCACCTGTTCATTATCCAACCGCGTTAGAACGCCGGAGAGGCGGATGCGGCCTAACTCAGCGCTTGCCTCAGGAGCAGCGGTGGTCACTTCAAAAAATGATAGCTCTTCGAGTTCAGGACCAAAGCAGCCGGCAAAACCGAGAACAATTATGGCGAAAAAGAGGTGTTTTTTCATATCATCGCTATTGTTTGGTCACCTTTTGGGTAAAAATACTATTACCGATTGCAATTTTTACGAAATACATACCTGTTGGTAGCGATTCCAAGTCCAATTGCAATAAGGCCTGAGATCCAATAACTTCATTTCGATACAGCAGGGTGTGTCCCAGCATATCCAATAATTCGGTACGCGTTTCGGCTGTTGCGTTTTGCCGTATGGCAATATACAACTTATCGCGGGTTGGATTGGGGAAAACCTGTACCTCAGCGGCATTACCGGGTGAGGCTGTGCTGACCACTATGCTCACTTCGAAGGTGTCTGACAATATGCATTGGTTGGCGTCGGTTACTTCCAGCGCATATAAACCTGGTTCGAGATTACCCAGGTCCTCGGTATCAAAGGTCAAACCATCTGACAACCTTGTCCATTGGAAGTCCAGCGGGGGCGTACCACCCTCGATATTCACGTCAATAGCGCCGTTGGCCACATTGATATCGGCATCGGTGATGGTCGTATCATTGAGGACGAGCGGGGGCGGGTTGTCGAGTGTTTCGGAGAGCGTTATCGAACAGCCGTTGCCATCGGTAATAGAGACCGAGTAATCGCCGGCGGGCAGGTTGGAGAGCGTTGTCGTCGTATCGCCTGTATTCCAAACTACCACAAAATCGGGGTCGCCGCCGCCGGTGATATTGATATTAAGTGCGCCGTTGTCGTCGTTGTGGCACAATACGGGGCTGTTCACTTCGACAACAGCTACGATCGGCGAATAGACGTCGACCAGCACGGAGTCTACAGCTGTACACCCATCGAGGGTAACGGTGAGGAAATATAGTCCGGGCGGTACATTAATTTGAGCCTCGGTAGCACCTGTGCTCCAGGAATAGGTATAAAAATCGCCGGTTAGCGCCTCCAGGTTAGCTGTGCTGTCGGAGCAGATGGTTTGATTTTCGCCGGCTTCAGCGACGGGTGTTGCTTTGAAAGTCAGCGAAACGGCGGTGCGTACTGCGGACACGCAGCCGCTGACGGGATCGACGGTTTCGGCGTAATACGTGCCGGATTCAGATGCGATATAGTTGGTTGTGTTAACGGCTATTGTATCGGTTCCGGTTGGCGAGGCGAACCAGGTAACCTGAAATTCCTGCGGCACTTCTACGGTTAAGGGCGGTATGACCTGACCTTCGCAAATAACAATATCTTCGCCGCTTTCGGGAGCAGGAATCTGGATTCCCTGTTGAAGACAACTGCAATCGGGGGAGTTGACGGGGTATTCCGCCGTGCAGTTGGCGCCTTCTGTGATGATAACCAAATCCGTTCCAGCAGCTATACCTTCCAACCGGTATAATTGCCCGCCCAGCGAAATAACGGGGCCTTGCGGCGAGCTCACTTCCAGGGCGTCACTTTGGAACTGGATACTGTAAGTTTCCAATGAAGGCGAGCAGTCGATAGTTTGCACAACAAAAGACGGCGCCGGGAATACATTAATCGTTGCAAAACCGACGTAGGCGGGGCATGGGCCCAGGGTGTTGGTACGCAGTTCCATTGTGATTTGCCCTACATACCCTGCCGGTGGGAAATATTCGGTATTGGAACTGTTGCTGCCCGGGTTGAAAGTGCCGCCGGAAACAGAGGGCGTCCAGAAGACGGAGGTTACAAATGCGTTATTATTGCTGATCAGATTGACACTTTGGCCGGAACAAATAGTAGCCTGATTGGGGCTGGCTGCTGCTACGGGCGGTTGGGTAATAATTACCGTTGTACTATTCGTAGCGCTGCAATTATTCGTGTCGGTAGCGGTGACATTAAAGATGGTGGTATTAAATAAAGTCACGACATGCGACTGGCCGGCGCCCAGTCCGTTGTCCCAATTGTAATTAATCGCTCCGCTGCCGCCGCCGGCAATAGCCAGGAGGGGTACCTGTTGTCCTGCGCAGGCTTGCTGCGTTTGCTGGGTGACTACGCTGACGGCGGGAAATACCGTGATGGGCACGGTGTCGCGGGCCTCGCAGTTATTTGCATCAGTAGCCGTAACAATCAGGCTGGTAGAAGAGGTTGGCGATACGCTGATATTGGTCCCGCTTTGGCCGTCATTCCAGTTCAGGTTGATCGTTCCACTGCCACCTACGGCGGTGGCTAGCAGGTTCAGGCTGGTTCCCGAACAAATGGCGGCGGACTGCGGCACGACGGCTACAAAAACCGGGAAGTGCACATTCACATTTGCTACGTCGACAGCCGAGCATCCGTTGGCGTCGGTGAGCGTTACGGAGTAAGTTGTTGAGAAGTTAGCCACGACATCGACTGTGGCTGAATTACCCAGGTTATTACTCCATTGGTACTGGTATGTTCCGCTGCCGCCTGAAGGGCTGGCGGTCAGCGTAACGGCGGTACCGGGGCAAACAGTAGCGTAGTTACCTGCATCGACCGAGATAGCGGGGTTCACCGTAATAATGACCGTATCTCTTGTTTCTGTGCATATCCCGGGTGGATTATTTGTAGTGAGAATCAGTGGTATTGGACCGCTAACGCCTGGCGGCGGGGTATAAGTGGTGGTCAGGCTGTTGGGGTTGGCAAAGCTGCCTATAGCGGCGCTCCAGGTAGCGCTGTCAGCCGATCCGCCTATAGCGCCGGTGAGGTTCACCACGGCGCCGGCGCATACGGTGTTGTCATCGCCGGCCAGTGCGGTAGCGGGTTGGCTTACCGTTACCGCTACAAAATCGCTGATTTGCGGGCAGTTGCTATAGGCGCTTTCAGCGGTAATTGTAAAAATGATATTTCCGCTATATCCGCCTGGTGGAATATAGGTAACCGTTTCGCCGCTGCCGTCGGGCGGTATAAACTGGCCGTCGGGTACATTGGCGCTCCAGTTGACCAGGGAAACCGGGCCTCCGCCGACGACACCGTTGAGTGCAATGGGGCCGCCGCCACACATTGGTTGACTTGAACCGGCGTCAACGGTAGGCAGTTCGCCAAAAAACAGGTTGACGGCATCGGTAACATTAGTGCAGGGGCCTCCGGCAGGCGAGGCCGTCCAGATAAGTTGAATACCGCCGCTATAGCCGGGCGGCGGGGTATAAACGGCATTGGGGGCAGTATTATTTGGAGAAAAGGCGCCGCCGGCGGTGGTACTCCACATACCGGAAACAGCCGAGCCGCCGAATTGTGCATTCAGTACTACCTCGCTGTCGGTGCAAGTGGTCACATCCTGTCCGGCGTCGGCGGTGGCGCGGGGTTGTACAATCAGGATGACTTCACTGGTAGCCGGTTCGCAAAAGCCGGGCGGCTGGATGCTCGTAAGTGTCAATACAATTTCACCTGAAAAATTGGCGGGTGGGGTAAATGTCGTATTGAGTTGATTGGGATTGGCAAAAGCGCCTATTGGCGCGCTCCAGACGGCGCCGGTGGCCGTGCCGCCGAAGCTGCCGTTGAGGGCAGCCGTGCCGCCCTGGCAGATGGTATCAACCGCGCCGGCACTGACGCTGGGGCCGTTGATGACCGTGAGGATCAGCGTATCGGTATCCAATGGGCAGGGGCCTGCGGGGTCGTTGGTAGTCAAAACCAGTTGGATCGGACTATCGCCTGGCGGCGGGGTATACACGGCATTGAGTGTTTGCGGGTTGGGGTTGAATTGACCGCCGGGGACGGAGGCCGACCAGGTAGCGCTGGAAGCGGCGCCGCTGATTTCGCCGTCAAGCGACAGGGTAGCGCCTGAACAAATGGTAGCGTCGTCGCCGGCATTGGCGAGCGTAGTGGCGTCAACATGCAGTACCACCGTATCTCTTGCCGCGGGGCAAATGCCGTCGGGGTCGTTGGTCGTCAGGAATAATTCAATATTGCCTGAAAAACCCGGCGGCGGGTTATAAATGGTATTCAGGCTATTAATATTCAAAAAATTGCCTCCTGGTTCACTAGCCGACCAGGTTGCCGTGGCAGCCGTACCGCCAATTGTGGCGCTGAGGTTGACGGGGTTATTGACGCAAACGCCGGTGACAGGGTCGATATGGACCGTCGCCGGTTGATCGGCGACGAGTTCAATCGGCGTTCTAAGCGGGTTAATACAGCCCTGGGTATTGAGGCTGCGCGACTGGGCGTAATAAACGCCTGCCGAGTCGGGCGTAAAGGCAAGCGTATCGGCAGCCAATAACGTACCATCAACGGGCGCGTCATACCAATCGACTGTGGTATTGAGTTCTACTATTACGGATAGCGTTGGCGGGGCATCATTGCTACAGTAAGTCATCTGGCCATCATAAATCGGAGGGGCCGGCGCCGGCAGTAAATCGATTTCGGCGTAAAAAGTGTCTTGTGCCGTGCAACTATTGCGATAGGAAACAATGGCATAAAAGGTATCTACAGGAGTAGGTGCAACAGTAATGGATGAGGTTGTATCGCCGGTATTCCATTTGAAAAGGTATAAATTCTGGTAGGCTGAATCTACAGCTGCTGTAATTTGAACAGAATCGCCAGGGCAGAAGGGGCCGGTACTGGTTTCTATAGTTGCTTCGGGTAGGAGGCATAACCCGGCCTGTTCGATACGTATGAAGCCAACGGAAGGAAACTGCGTGTTGGTCCTCACTTGAATAATTGCTGTTCTAGGCGTTCGATCGGGATTGGGCTCTACCTTAAATCTTATGGTTGCATCATCGCTTGATGCGGCAAGCGTGTTGTAGAGGCTCACCCAGTCGACATCTGGCGGAATGATTATTTGCCAGGGGTTGTTAGTAATCAGGTCTGCTTGTAAAATTGCCCCTGAAGCGGGTGGTGAAAACTGGCTGGGCGTTACCTGAAAGCTCACTGAAAATCCGCTTTCTACGAGGCCCTGGATAACGCTTGCTCCTCCTGGAGTGTATAAGCCGGCAGCCGTAATACTCGGGGGGTTAATCGGGGCATAATAAGGTATTAATGGCCGGTAAAAGGATTCGCCAGCCCTGGCCATATACAAGACGAGGGTATCACTGGGTTGATAATTGCACTTTTCCAGGTCGTCATCCCGGTCTCTCAATAATTGAAAATTTTGTTGATCAGAAGCATTTGCCCAATAGTTTGATGTAGATAGTTTGAGATTATTAGCTTGATCTTTATAGCGGAATAATATCAGGTCGGTGCTCGCAAAATTAAAGGCGGAACTTCTAATGCCTACCGTATGAATGGAATCGCTGGCAGAGGGGCAAACGGGGGCGGAAGTTAGCGTATTCCCCCCTACCGGAATATCGAACTCTTCTAAACCGCAAGATTCGGTATACGAAAACCCAAAAGGTATATCAGGGGGTAGCAGATCGCTGCGGTTTTGTGGAGATAGATCAGTGTCGGTATCCAATACGATATAATATTGCCCAAATGGGAGTGATAAATTCAGCAAAGAAGCAGTATCGCTAAACGGCGGGTTATTTTCGGCATAGGCTATACAGGTTTGCCCGCATAGATAGCTAAACAGAAAGATGCCGATGCGTTCGGTAGAATTCACCTCAATATCAAGCGTTGTGGGATAATCCAGATTGAAATTAAGAAAGACTTCGCTTCCTTCGTAAGCTCTCACACCGTTATAGCACATATCATAGTTGCCGTTGGCCACGCTCATAGTACTGGCGCTTCCTGTTATAGTGCCCAGTATTGTTGTGCCGCAACTCAATTCGAGCGGATCTGAAGCGCACTCGCCGGGAGGGAAAACGGCTATGCCGAAATTACCGGAATTACCGCCCAGTATAGCGATATAATAAAATCCGGAAGGCATATTCACATAGACGCTATCGGCAGGACCAATATATATTTGGTCGCAGCCCAAGGGGTTATTGGGGTTGCTACAATCGCACCGGAATACGAATCCTTGCGCGCCGGCAGGTAAAATGGGCAGATCAATTTCAATGGTTCCCTGGGGTTCATTATTAAAAATATAAATTTTTCCAAGCAGGGGGTCCGGTAAAGCGCCGCCAAAAGCGGCGATCACTTCGGGTACCAATTTCAGTCGCGAAGGAGCTTCGTCAAAGAGTTCAATTGTACCCATAAACGTATCTCCCCTGTGGATCAACGTACCGCCCACGTCGCACACCGAGTTACAGAATTCCCATTCTCGCGGCGTATAGCCGAGGCAGAGGGCTTCATCCGCGCAATTGATTTGATCAAAAAGGCCGTTTTTCATACAGATAGGCGGCTCGCCCTGGCAGATGAAGCTGCCGCAGCTGATTTTCCAAAGGCAGATATTGTCGACGTAAAACAGGTGGTTGGTAGGGGCATAAAAATTGATCGAAGCCAATTGCTCAGACATGATGACAGAGCCTTCGTCAAATTTCCACGACGAAATAAATTCGCCGTTTATCCACAATTCAACTCTGTTTGGGCCAATATCGATGATCTGCATGACCTCGTTCCAGGTATTAAAAGCAAAGAAAAAGCTATCGCGGTCGAAGGCCTGGGCGCCGATTCGCAGGTAGCCTTTGCCGTTGGCATCGAATCGCACCTGGTAGGCCCGGTTGGTCGGCGTGATGTTGTGTTGGCTGTGGTTAATGCTGTAGTAGGCTTGTTTGCCTGCGGGAATGTACATATTCCACGACAGGCGGTATCGGCCCTGGGATTGGTTGCCGAGTTGGAACAGTACGTCTGGGTCGATAGCGCCGCTGTTTTCCAGTTTGAGGATATTGCCACCCAGGGAAGGAACGTTAACCACAGTAGCGTCATCAGATGTGGGTGTTCGTTTGCGCCAGCGGGCGGTTTGGGCGGCCACGCCGATGCCGGCGGTATAGTTGTTGAGGTTGTCGCATTTGACCAGGTCCGCATTGGGAAATACCGTACCGGATTCGGTACACGAAGCGGTAGTACAAGTGGTGCAGATCTCCCACTCGTCCATGGTATAGCCGGCGCAGCGGGCGGCGCATTCATTGGGGTAGATATCGCCGTTTTTGATGCACCTGGGGTTGGGGTTGAGGTTACATGGGATGCCCGTGCAATCGGCTTTTCGCAAGCACATTTTATCGATATAAAAAAGCGTATTGGCATCACTATCGCGGAAATGCACAGCGCCGAGTTGCAGGAGGTTGCCATTACTGCCTCTGTTAAACGTCCAGGAATAAATAAACTCGCTGTTAATCCATAGTTCGGCTTTGTTGGCCTCCATATCAATAATACTCATAACCTCTATCCAGGTATTGTGCTGGAAGAAAAACTGAGCGACAGGTTGATCTATATTCTCATAACCTACGTTCATCCTGCCTACGCCATTTTCAAATTTGACATGGTAGGCATGGTTGCCCAAAAAACCCTGATGCTGGGTATGTTGTACAGCGAAATATCCTAATTTATTGGTTGGCACGTACATAAGCCATGATAGTCTATAGCGCCCTTCGTATCGATTTTTCAATAAATACATAGCGCTTACCTTGTCTGCCGAGTTGTTTTGGGGGTTGGGTTTTTCGAATTTCAGCACTTTACCGGCGCCCGAAGGATTGTTTACCACTGCCGGGTAGATACCGTCCGGGAAATAATTTCGCCAAAGAGAAGATAATTCGGTGATACTGCCATCTTCAAAATCATCGCACTGCGGTACAGGGCCCAAGGGAGGATCATTGGTACTTTCATAGCAGGAAGAATTGGCCGACCCACAGGAATAACAGTTGTTTTGAGTAGTTACAGACAGTGAGAACGCACCTGCTACGCCTTCTGATTTACCGTCTATTACGATGCGATAATTGCCGGCACTGAATACACGACTAATCTCTTCGCTGTTAACTCCATCGTTGCGGGAGAAGCATAAATCGGAGTATGTATTACAGCTATTTTGCTTAAAAATAAATAAGTCAAGGTCGGCGCCCAGGTTATAGAGGTTGATCGTCAAAATCTGAGAACCGGATACCTGAAGGTTAAACCACACGTCGTCGCCATTGTAGTTGTCGCTATTGGGGATAATCGATGGGCAATCAATAGGAATGGCCGAATAAGTATTGTAGTTGGCATGATTGCCTGCCCCCCCGGTGTTCCAACTCAATTGATAATTGCAATCATTTACAATATGGTGTAAGTTGCACGACGATACCGGCCCGAAGCTAATACTCCAGCCCAGCAATGTGCCGTCAAAACCTTGGGCGTCGTCGCATATTTCCAGTTTCCAGGTTCCATTGAGGGCTGAGAAGGCTGTATTGGGGTTACCTTCGGGTAAATAAGTACCGGTGAACGGCGCAAAACCGGTATTTATATTCCCGCCTGCGGCCAGGATGTTATTGAAAACAAAAGTAGTACCCGTATAATCGGAGCCGCCGCCGCCGTTGTCGGTTGACAGTTCTACAACCTCGTTCCCGGGCCCACGCAGGTATATATCCAGATCCGAAGTGCGGCCATGACTGATATTGACTGTAACCTCTGTCAGGCGGTAAGCTAATATCCCTCCTGCTGAAGTCGGCACACCGCTTACACTGATTCCGGCAGTGGTAATTGATGGACAATTAGGTATGGCGACGGGCCCGCCAAGATAAGGACGTGTATATGCCTGTTGGGCGGTTAATGTACTTGAATACAAGAAAAGCAGGCAAATAATTACAATTGGTGTAGATAGTTTTTTCATATTAATTCAGGGTATTAGTTGAATTTAAAGCCATATACAGTTTCAAAAACTGCAACTTTGAACGGACATACTTATTGCATCAGCAAAAACTGGTTGAAAGGCAATATCGGGAAGAACAGTTTTCTTGTCCTAATTTGGGGTGTTGTAGTGAATACAAATATATGTCTTTTATTTTTTTGAAAAAGCAAAATTTCAATCCCTGAATTGCCTTTTGGGGTTAATATCAAAACGGGCAGGTTCATTACCAACGGGCGGGCGTTTTTTTTCGGTTGTGGGTTGTCTGTTGTCCGTTCTATGTTGTAGGTTGTAAGTTGTAGGTTGTGGGTTGTAGGTTTCTCTGTTTACAGGTTTACGCAAAGTCCAAAAGTCCAACCGTCCAAAAGTCCAATAGTCCCCAAAAAGGGCTAAACTTTAGTGCCTTTGTGTGGTTTTTGAGCCTTTGTGTTCAAGAAATAGTTTATGCCCCGGTGTTATACCACAAAGGCCCAAAGGGCACGAAGTACCACTAAGGCTTAGGAGCAGTCGCCTGCCCGGGATTGGTCGTTTCGACTCCGCTCAATGGTAGGGAATAGACTGAGTTTGAGGGTG
>JRYG01000064.1_pt1 | contig 20405 bp, 23 predicted proteins | sample 235341 | NCBI WGS metagenome assembly JRYG01 (sample SAMN03074218, study PRJNA261478) | activated sludge metagenome | biome: Wastewater Treatment Plant; feature: Wastewater; material: Activated sludge; isolation source: activated biomass of a wastewater treatment plant treating hydrocarbon... ... | reverse complement strand
TAAACGAATGACTGGTGTCCGGCAGTCAAGAGGCCTCGGCAACAACCCGCTATTGAAGAATGCAGATTTATATTCGGCACAGACGACGCTACGATTTGTGAACTCCGCGCAGATGAGCAGTAACGTATTGCCCGGTTAGTCCTTTGGCAGTAGGGCGTTGAGCTAACTCGTTCAAGATTCCACACTCGCTGGCATCGCGAGAGTCTTTGCATTGATCCCGCAGATCACGTAGTTGGCGCTCTAGTTTCTTCAGTTCGCGGATACGAGTCACAACATGGCCGACATGTTCGTCGAGCAGATCGTTGACCGCCCCGCAGTTTTCCGCTGGCGAATCCTTGAAGCGCAGTAACACCCGGATCTCGTCGAGCGTCATGTCCAGGCTGCGGCAATTGCGAATGAACGACAGCCGCTCGGCGTGGGCGTCGCCATAAATACGGTAGTTGCCTTCGGTGCGAGCGGGTTCCGGCAGCAGCCCTTCGCGCTCGTAATAGCGAATGGTTTCAACCTGGGTGCCGGTGTGGCGGGCAAGCTCTCCGATTTTCATGTTGATATGGCGACCCGTTTCTCCGTATCTGAAGTGAATCGGCCTATACCGGAATTGTAGCTGCTTGACTCTTTAGCCGCTACAGGGTTTCTAATGAGCTTGCTATGGAAAACTTCGTAAAGTCGGCCAATCGTCCAAGTCCCCTCGGGGACGCTACGCCCTGTGCATGCCAGGGCGGTTGTTCTGCGCCTGTTTCATTGACCGCGGCTCCAGCATCGGCAGTTGGCGCCGGAACATCAGCGGTCTTTCGCATTCCGTCGATGGACTGTCCGACCGAAGAAAACGACATCCGCAAGGCCTTGGCCGGCATCGACGGGATTCGCGCGCTACGCTTTGAACTGTCGGCCCGCACCATCACCATCGACGCGGATGCGCTGGCACTGGAGGCGGCGCTGGCTGTGATCCGACAAGCCGGCTTCGAGCCCGAGCCGCTGAAACCCGATTCCATTTCACCGGCGGCGAGTGGCCTTGGCGATTTTGGCCGAGCGCTGGCGGCTCTAGGCTTGGCTGTTGCGGCGGAAGCCGTGCATTTCTTCGCTCCCGATACGCCGCCCTTCAGGGGGGTGGGTATGGCGTTAGCCGCTGTTGCCATCTGGCTTTCCGGGTTCTCCACCTATAGCAAGGGCCTGGCGGCCCTGCGACGTGGGCAGTTGAACATGAACGCGCTGATGGGCGTGGCTGTGACCGGCGCATTCCTGATCGGGCAGTGGCCAGAGGCGGCGATGGTCATGGCCTTGTACGCCATTGCCGAACTGATCGAGGCGCGCTCCGTGGATCGAGCCCGCAATGCGATCAAGAGCTTGCTGGCACTGACGCCGGATACCGCCGAAGTTCGACAAGCCGATGGGCGGTGGCACGAGCTTGCCGCCGCGCAGGTAACGCTTGGGGCAGTAGCGCGGGTGAAGCCGGGCGCGCGCATTCCATTGGATGGCCGGGTGACGGCGGGCAGCAGCGCGGTGAATCAGGCACCAGTGACGGGAGAGAGCATTCCAGTCGACAAGGCGATCGGCGACCTGGTCTTCGCCGGCACCATCAATGAGACCGGCACCCTGGAGTTCGAGGTCACGGCCACGGCCGACAACACCACGCTCGCCCGGATCATCCATGCCGTCGAACAGGCCCAGGAGGCGCGGGCGCCGACCCAGCGTTTTGTCGACCGCTTCGCGGCGATCTATACGCCAGCGGTTTTTTTCATCGCGCTGGCGATGGCTGCGCTTGGCCCCTGGCTGTTCGGCTGGGGCTGGACTCAGTCGCTCTACAAGGCACTGGTGTTGCTGGTCATCGCCTGTCCTTGCGCGCTGGTGATCGCCACGCCGGTGACCGTGGTCAGCGGGTTGGCGGCGGCCGCTCGGCGCGGCATCCTGATCAAGGGCGGCGTCTACCTCGAAGAGGCCCGCAAACTGCGCGCGATTGCTCTGGACAAGACGGGAACCATCACCGAGGGCAAACCACGGTTGGTTGCCACCGAAGTGTTGCCATCGGCGGTGCTGGAAGCACAGGTGCTCTCATGGGCGGCGACCCTGGCCGGGCATTCCGACCACCCGGTGGCGAAGGCGATTGCCTCAGGCCTGAATCTGCCGGAAAACGGCCTCACCGATTTCGTTGCGCTGCCGGGGCGCGGCATCGAAGCTCGCACGGATGGCCAGCAACTCACATTGGGCAACCACCGGCTGATCGAAGATCGGCGTCTATGCAGTGCCGAAATCGAGGCCCGGCTGTATGCTCACGAAGCGCAAGGCCGCAGTGTGACGCTGCTGGCATCCGAACAGCAGGTGCTGGCGATCTTCGCGGTGGCTGATACGATCAAGGAAAGCTCTAGGGAAGCATTGAAGCAACTGCACCGGCTTGGCATTACCTCCGTGATGCTGACGGGCGACAACAGTGCAACGGCCAGCACGATCGCCAAGCAGGCGGGTATCGACGATGCACGCGGCAACCTGCTGCCCGAGGACAAACTGGCGGCTATCGAAGAATTGCAGCGTCGCTACGGCGCGACGGCCATGACCGGGGATGGCATTAACGACGCGCCGGCCCTGGCCCGCGCTGACATTGGCGTGGCGATGGGCGCGGCAGGCACCGACACGGCGATGGAAGCGGCCGATGTGGTCGTCATGAATGACGATCTGCGCCGTATTCCGGAAACCATTCGGCTGTCGCGGCGAGTTCATTCCGTTCTTTGGCAGAACATCGCGCTAGCGCTCGGCATCAAGGCGGTGTTCCTGGTGCTGGCGATTGCCGGGAACGCCACCATGTGGATGGCGGTGTTCGCCGATATGGGGGCAAGCCTGCTGGTAGTTGCAAATGGGTTACGTTTACTTCGCAAACCAATTTTCCCTGTCAGAACTTAGCTGCTACAATTTCGCGCATGCGTCGCTGGCTCTCCATTCTGTTGCTTGTCTTCCTGCCGCTCCAGTTCAGCTGGGCAGCAGTCGGCGTCTATTGCCAGCATGAGTCGGGGGCCGCCGCCAAGCACTTCGGCCATCACGATCACCAGCACAAGGCCGATGCCAGCCAAGGTGATAAAGCCGATCCGAAGGTATCCGGCGGGATCGACAATGACTGCGGTGCCTGCCATGCCGGATGCGCTGCGGCCATCTTCGGTGAAATCCAGATTTCAGCACTCTCATATGCGTCGGCAGTCGTCGATGATTATCGGCACAGCCAGAACACTTCTCCGCATTACCAGCCCGAGCGCCCTAACTGGGCGCCCCTCGCCTAATCGGCGAGGCGGGCGATCTGTTGCTACCCTGCATTCCCCCCGCATCCCCTATGTAACGTGACGGCCTGATCCGTCCGTTGCATGTCGACCTTAACGGGTCGTGCCTCGCCGATTCCCCCCCGTGTGTGCTTTCATCACAGGAGAATCGGATGGTTCAGAAACATCATCATCGCTGGCTGAGTCGAACCCTATGCCTTGCCATTGGCGGCATGCTGGCGGCTGGCAATCTATGGGCGCAATCCGCGCCACTCACGCTCAAACAGGCATTCGAAGCGGCGTGGTCTCGCCAACCTGAAGCGCAATCACTCGCTGAACGCCGCGAGGCCGCCGAGGCACGTAGGCAAAGTGCAGACAGTTGGACGGCCGAGCCTCCGTCGCTGGAAGTTTCGGCCAAGACGGATCAGCTCAACAAGAACCAAGGAAGCCGCGAATACGTCGCGGGAATTGCCTTGCCCTTGTGGCTGCCCGGTGAGCGTTCGCGAACCGGCGCACTGGCCGATGCCGAATCCAGGGCGACCGCCAGCCGTGCCCTGGGATCTCAATTACGTACCGCCGCCACCGTGCGCGAAGCCTGGTGGGCATGGCAGCGTGCGCGCATCGAAAAGGGACTCGCGCAGGAGCGACTGAACGGTGCCCGTCAATTGGCGTCGGATGTCGTTCGGCGCGTCAAGGCCGGCGATCTTGCCCGCTCCGACCAGCACCAGGCGGATGGCGCGGCAGCAACCGCGGAGGTGGCCCTGGCCGAAACCAACACGGCTTTGGCGACGGCGACACAGCAACTGCGCGCGTTGATCGGGATGGCTCCGATTTCCCAAGGTGATGAGGTTTCTGCCGCTGGCGAACCTGCGCCGGCCGTGCCTGCCGATTTTGCCGCACTGGATACTTCGCATCCGGCAGTCATCGAACTGCTCAACCGCGCTGAAGTTGCCAGGCGGGGTGCAGAACTGGCGGAAGTCCAGACCCGCGCGAACCCGGAATTGACGCTCGCCACGACACGCGACCGAGGCGTGTTCGGTGATCCCTACCAGCAGACAGTCACTGTCGGCATCCGCTTTCCATTCGGCTCGGAGAGCCGCAATCGCGCCAAGGCCGGTCTGGCCCGCGCCGAGGCGATCGAGGCGGAAGGGCAATTGAGGCTGGAGCGCGAACGCCTGATCGCCGATCTGGAGGCGGCACGCGTGCGCGTCGAGTCCGCCCAGCAACAACTCACGGCTGCCGACAAGCGTGCCCAACTGGCGCGCGAATCCAGGGGGTTCTTCGAGAAATCCTTCCGCCTGGGTGAAAGCGATTTGCCCACGCGCTTGCGCATCGAACTGGAAGCTGCCGAAGGCGAACGACAGGCCGCGCGTGCGCGCATCGATCTGGCAGCAGCCGTTTCCCTCTTGCGGCAGACCCTCGGTCTGCTCCCCGAATGAACACAAGGAATCCAAGCATGAATCGTTTCAGGAATAGGTTGATCACTCTGATGGGGGCGGTTGGTCTCGCTTTATCCGTGACCACGGCATGGGCAGGCGAAGGTCATGATCACGGCGATGCCCCGGTCACCACCGGTGGACCGGCTTTGCCACGTTTCACGGCCGTGTCCGAGTTGTTCGAATTGGTCGGCGTGGTCAATGGCAAGCAGATCACGCTTTATCTCGATCGCTTTGGCGATGGCAGTCCAGTCAAGGATGCGAAGCTGGAGCTGGAACTTGGCGGTGTCAAGGTTCCCGTCGAGTCTCATGCCGAAGGTGAGTTCGAAGCCACTCTGACGCAGGAACTCAAGCCCGGTGTCGTTGCCGTTGCCGCGACGGTGATGGCGGGAGAGGAGAGCGACCTTCTGGCCGGAGAGCTTGATCTGCACGATGAGGCAGCCGTCACCGAAGCCCATCGCCATGACTGGAAGGAATACCTCGCATGGGGCGTTGCCGGTTTCGCGGGACTGGTACTGCTGGCCGCGATTGCGCGTCGTGTACGCGCCTCACGTAACAACGTTATCGGAGGTGCAGCATGAGTCCGCGCAACCTGATTTCCGCATTGAGTCTGGTTGTCGCCATGGCTGCCGTGCCTGCTTGGGCGGGCGATGGTCACGACCATGGCGATGCACCGCCAGCTGCAAACAGCAACGGACCGAAACGCCTGCCGGACGGCAGCGTCTTTCTGCCCAAACCGGCACAACGTCAGATCGGCGTGCGCACACTGCCGGTCGCGGCCGGTGAACTGCCGCGCACCATTGAACTGGCCGGCAAGGTGGTCATGGACCCGAATGCCGGCGGCAAGGTGCAGGCGATGGTCGCCGGGCGTCTTGAATCCGGTCCTCAAGGATTCCCAAGTATCGGACAAAGCGTGCGCAAGGGCGATGTGCTGGCGTATGTCGTGCCATCGAGCGGCCAGATCGAGCGCGCGAACCAGTCCGCACAGCTGGCGGAACTGCGTGCGGCACGCAGCCTTGCCGAAAAGCGGGTGGCACGTCTGAGGGAACTTGCTGACACGGTGCCGAAGAAGGAAATCGAGGCCGCCGAAAGCGAACTGGCCAGCCTGACTGAACGTGTGAGTGCTGTCGGCGGTGGATTGAGCAACCGCGATGCCCTGATTGCTCCAGTATCTGGTTTGGTCGCGTCGAGCAATGCAGTCGCCGGCCAGGTAGTGGACGCCCGCGAACTGGTGTTCGAGGTCGTCGATCCGAAGCGTTTGCGTGTTGAAGCCCTGGCCTACGATCCCGAGGTCCCAGCCGATGTCGCCTCCGCCAGCATTGCCGTCGGCCAGGAGCGTGTCTCGCTGATTTTCCTGGGCGGCGCACGCAGTATGCGCGAACAGGCCTTGCCGCTGATGTTTCGTGGCGAGGACGAACGCCTTGGGAGGCTGGCGGTGGGTCAGCCCATGAAAGTGTTCGTGCAGTCGCGCAGCAAGCTCCAAGGCTACAGCGTACCGGCGGCGTCTCTCATGAAGAACCCGGCCAACCAGACCATCGTTTGGGTGAAGACTGCGCCTGAGCGTTTTGAACCGCGCACGATCACGGTTGAGCCGCTGGATGGCGCGAACGTGGCGGTGATCTCCGGGCTTAAGGCCGGGGACCGCGTCGTCACGCGCGCCGCGACCCTGGTCAATCAGGTTCGCTAAGGGGCTGCCATGTTCAAGTGGTTACTCGACAACAGCCTCGCCAACCGCCTGCTGGTGATCATCGCCAGCCTGGTGCTGATGGCCTATGGGGCATTTACGCTCATGCGCACGCCGGTGGACGTCTTCCCCGATCTGAACAAGCCCACCGTCACCATCATGACCGAGGCGGGCGGCATGGCTCCCGAGGAAGTGGAGCAACTGATCACCTTCCCGCTGGAAACGACCATGAACGGCCTGCCCGGCGTGGAAGCGGTGCGCTCGGTTTCCAGTGCGGGACTTTCGTTCATCTATGTCACCTTCGATTGGAGTACGGAGATTTTCCGGGCGCGGCAGATGGTGTCAGAACGGCTGTCGGCGATGGAGGAAGGCTTGCCGGAAGGTGCGATTCCTCGCATGGGGCCGATCAGCTCGGTGATGGGCGAGATCATGCAAATCGCTATTCCGATCGATACCAACAAGATCTCGCCGATGGTGGTGCGTGAATACGCCGACTGGGTCTTGCGTCCGCGCCTGATGGCGATTCCCGGCGTCGCGCAGGTGATTCCCATCGGGGGCGAGGTGCGTCAGTTCCAGGTGCAGCCGGATACCGTGCGCATGGCTGAACTGGGTATTACCCACGATCAGCTGGATGCCGCGCTCAAAGGGTTTTCCTCGAACACGTCGGGAGGATTCCTGGAGATCAATGGTCGTGAGTATTTGATCCGTAACCTGGGCAGAACCTCGCGACTCGACGATCTCAAGAATCTGGCACTCACGGCCAAGGTGGGGCCACAAGGTGGGCAGCCCATCCTGCTGCGCCAGATCGCCGATGTGACTTTCGCACCGGCCTTGAAGCGAGGCGACGCGGGATTCGAGGGTAAGCCGGCAGTCATTCTCGGCATCCAGAAGCAGCCGACGGCCGACACGATCGCCCTGACCCGATCGATCGAGTCGGCGCTGGAAGAAATGGGCAAGACTCTTCCGGCGGGCATGGAAGCGCCCAGGGTCACCTTCCGTCAGGCGAGTTTTATCGAGGCCTCGATCAACACTTTGCAAGGCAAGCTGATTGGCGCGTCGGTCTTCGTCGCCGCCATCCTGTTCTTCTTCCTGGGAACCTTGCGTCCGACGGTGATTGCCCTGACGGCGATTCCGGTGTCGATCTTCATGACGGCGCTGGTGTTCAAGTATTTCGGGATGTCGATCAACACCATGACCCTCGGTGGTTTGGCCATCGCCATTGGCGGCCTAGTCGATGATGCGGTGGTCGGCGTGGAAAACGTGCTGCGGCGCCTGAAGGAAGACCGGGCTAAGCACGCTGATCATCGACTTCATCCGCTGGAGTTGGTAGGTCACGCCACGATGGAAGTCCGCTCGGCGATTCTCTATGCGACGGTGATCATTGTCCTGGTGTTCCTGCCCTTGTTCGCCTTGCCAGGGATGGAGGGACGATTGTTCGTGCCGCTGGGCATTGCCTTCATCGTATCGACGCTGGCTTCGCTGGTGGTGTCGGTCACGATCACGCCGGTACTGGCCTTCTATCTGCTGCCGCGCATGAAGTCGCTGGACCACGGCGATACCCGTTTGCTGGCATGGATCAAGACTCGCTACCGCGATAGTTTGCAGGCAGTGCTGAATCGTCCCAAGGCCGCCCTGATCGGTGGCGCAGTAGCGGTGCTGGTTGCCGCCGTGGCTGTCCCATTCTTCCCAACGACCTTCCTGCCTCCCTTCAACGAGGGCACCTTGCTGGTCGGTATCCGCCTCAATCCTGGGGTGACGCTGGCCGAGTCATCGGCTCTGGCGAGACAGGCCGAAGTGCTGGTCAAGCAGGTTCCCGAAGTCGTACATGTCGGTCGTCGCAGTGGTCGCGCGGAACTCGACGAACATGCAGAGGGGGTTCATGTCAGCGAGCTCGACGTGGGACTCAAGCCAGCCTCTGAACTGACGCGTTCCATGGGTGAGATTTCTGCGGACATTCGCTCTCGGTTGGTCAACCTGCCGGCTGCCATTGCCGTCGGTCAGCCAATCTCGCACCGGATCGACCACATGCTTTCGGGGGTGCGTTCGCAAATTGCGATCAAGATTTTCGGGGAAGATCTGGATACCTTGCGCGGACAGGCGGATGTGCTGCGGACGAAACTGGCAGCCATTCCGGGACTCGCCGACCTGGAAATCGAAAAGCAGGTGCTCTCGCCGCAAATCAAGGTCCGCATCGACTACGCGGCTGCCGCGCAATATGGCGTGCCAACGCCGCAGATTCTGGCCATGCTGCAAGGTTTGATAGAGGGAGAGAAGGCTGCGCAGATCGTCGAGGGCGGACGCCGCTTTGCTTTGGTCATGCGGCTGCCGGAGTCTTCGCGGACGATCGAGGGGTTGGGGCGGATCCAATTCACTACGCCGCATGGCAGCGTGCCCTTGTCCCGGATCGCCACCATCGAGGACAGCGACGGCCCCAACCAGATCAGCCGCGACGGTGGTAAACGCCGCATCGTGCTCTCAGCCAATGCCCAAGGGCGCGCACTGTCCGAAATCGTCGCGGACATCCGCAAGGTGGTTGCCGAGACGAAGATGCCCGAGGGCTATTTCGTGACGCTGGGCGGCCAGTTCCAGGCGCAAGAGGAGGCCTCGAAACTGGTTGGCCTGCTGTCCATCGTGTCGCTGACGCTGATGTTCGTGACGCTCTACAGCCGTTACAAGTCGGCCACCTTGTCGGCGCTGATCATGGCCAATATTCCCCTGGCGCTGGTTGGTGCGGTCATCGGCTTGTGGATTTCCGGACAGCCACTGTCGGTTGCCGCGCTAGTCGGCTTTATCACCCTAGCCGGCATCTCCGTGCGAAACGGCATCCTCAAGGTCAGCCACTACATCAACCTGATGCGCATGGAAGGCGAAGACTTTGACCACAAGATGATTCTGCGTGGTTCGCTCGAACGTCTGTCGCCGGTCTTGATGACGGCGCTGGTCACGGCCTTCGCGCTGGCGCCCTTACTGTTCGAAGCTGAGCGGCCCGGCACCGAGATTCTTCATCCGGTGGCTGTGGTGATCTTTTCAGGTCTTATCAGTTCCACGCTGCTGGACACTTTTCTTACCCCAGCGCTGTTCTGGATGTTTGGCCGCAAGGATACCGAACGCTTGATGTCCAGTACTGAACGGGAAGCCCTCTGACTTTTTCTACTGACACGACGAAAGGAAGCAACATGAAAGCAATCCACTTGATGACTGCCCTGTTCATCACCTCCACTGGCGCAGCATTTGCTGCCGATGGCCATGATCACGGGCACGAACACAAACCCCTGCATGGCGGGATCGTGACCGAGGTCAAGGATATGGACTATGAACTTGTCGCCAAGCCCGATACGTTGCAGATCCATCTGCGCGACCACGGCAAAGCAGTGGATGTCTCCAAGGCCAGCGCCAAGGTGACGTTGCTGGCTGGATCCGAGAAGCAGGAGGTTGAACTCAAACCGGCTGGCGAGAAGTTGGAAGCCAAGGGCGTCTTCAAGGTGACGGCGGGAACTAAGGCGGTCGCACTGGTGAGCCTTCCCGGAAAATCCCCAGCCACAGCGCGCTTTGTATTGAAGTAACGCGCAAGCATGAAGGAAATGACCATGAATCCGAAACTGATCCTCTTGGCAGCCAGCACAATTGTCCTGGCTGCCTGCACGTCGACCGGGACGATGAAAACCGAGACTGACACCCTCTCTGCAATAGTCACACGGAATCTGTTTGGCCCAGACAAAATCGAAGTGACCTTAAATGGCAAGGTTTATCGGGGCGACTGGAAAATAGGGCCGCCTTCAAAAGAACAAACCCAGGGTGAGACATTTCGACATCGACAACATATGCATTCAGCGAAAAGCGTTCTGAAGACGGATGGTGGATCAGAAATGGTGTGTCAGTGGAAGACCCATCTCTATGCTGCGGATGGCAGTTGTGCGGTTGACGGACGGGAGTATCCGTTGAGTCTGAGGCAACAATAAAGGAGATTTGAATGGCCGTACTTGTCAGAGCATTGTTGATTGGTTTTTCAGTTTCTGCACTGGCCGGGTGTGCCGGCCATTCTCATCAACTTCTCGACGCCAGAAGCGAAGGTGTGGTGATTGGCTCCTTCTCGCACGAGGGTAATGCTGAGCCCAGCATGGTGGTGGAATTTGAAGGCCAGCAATACTCATCACGCAGATTCACTATTGATCGGAGCCAGAACTTGGCAGATCTCAAGAAACAACTTGGGGGCAGTAGTAGCAAGCATTATCAACGAGTGGCGTCAGGGTTGGATAATGACCATTTCGTCTACTCGGCAAAGCCGATACTTCAACGCCTCGACGGCAAGACAATGCAGTGCTCTCTTGCTTGGCGATCCGGCCAAAAGCCCGCAGGCGTTTGCATTACTGATGAAGCAAAAACATTGACGATCAGGTCCGAGTAATGCAAAGCGGGCAAGCGTACTGATTATGATTATGGCTTTAGGAAGTTCAAGACGCTTCTGAATTGAACGGCAGATAACCGGCGTATTCCCGCCCGACACAGTCCTCGGACCCACAGTCGGCTCAGGCCGATGACCTATCCGTGGGCGGTTGGCTGGAGCGGCTGTTTGGCTCCGGAACCTGCCGTTGAACCGCCGAGGCAACAAGGTGCAGCGGGGCGCGAGCCGTAGATCATTCTTCAGCCGCGAGCACCATGGCTTGCATCTGCTCGCCCCAGCCGTTGGGCCAGGGGCGGCGCATTACCTGCTCCAGCAAAATGTCGGGCGCACCCACCAGCCGTTCGATGACCTCCGGGGCTAACAGGGTCAGCCGCATGACCCGGCGCACCTGCGTTACGTCCATGCCCTCGGCTGTGGCAATCTCTGCCACCGACGCGGCTCGCTCCTCATCCAGCAGCCGCTGCCAATGGTGTGCCAGTCCGAGTGCCCGCATCAGCGCGCTGTCCTGCGCCGCCGCCTGAGCCGCACGCTCCTGCTTGGCCTCTGCCAAGAATTCCTGCGGCGCGTCCAATGGCGTGATGACCCTCTTTTTCAACCCTCTCCTCACCAGTGTCCAGGGGACGAAGGTCTCCAGTCGCACACCGCCGGCGGGGGTTGGAAGTTCATGGGTAATCGGGCGACCTGTCTGCTTGCCATAGTGTTTCTTGCTGGTCATTTCGCCTCCTACCGGAATCGTTCAAGCATCTGGCGCTGTTCAGGCCAGAGGGCCGGGATGTCGTTTCGCATCAGCCACAGCAGGGTCAGCCTTCGGGGCTGGCATCCCTGCATCAACTGCTCGATGATGTCGGGGGCCAACCGCGCCAGTCGCAGCAGCCGGCCCACCGTGGTCGGCATCAAGCCTTCGGCCCGGGCGATCTCGACCACGCTCTTGAACGCCCCGGTGTCGAGCAGGGCGTGCCAGTGCATCGCCCGGGCCACGGCCTCGATGATGCGGACGTCGTGGACACCCTCCCTCCCGTCGACCAGGAGCTTTCCCTTCTTCCGCTTGAACTGGAGGGGCACGAAAGTTTCCAGCGAGCTGTTCATCAGGCATCGACCTCCATCAGTTCCGCGCCGATCTCCCTCGGAGCAAATTCGCCGATCAGCTTGTCCCAGCCCAACTCCCGCCACTTCACCTTGATACCCTGCACCTCACCGACGTGGACGAGGTCAATCCGTTCGATCATCAGGTTGGCGATGCGGTGGCGTTCGACCGGGAACAACTGATCCCACACGTCGTTGAGCCGTCCCATTGCCATTACCGTGGTGGCCTCATCGACCTGTCCGCCGTTGCGCTGAATGTGGCGAACCACCGAGGCAATGGATTCCGGGCTGGTCAGCACCGTGCGGATTTGGGCGACCACCGCTGCCTCGATCTCCGGTGCAGGCAGGCGCTCGTAGCTCTTGCCCGGCGCGCCGAAGCGGCTTTCGGACTTGGACACGTAATAGTGATACTTGTGTCCCTTCTTGTTCGAGTAGGTCGGGTACATCCGCTCGCCCGATGGGGCGTAGAGCAGGCCACGCAGCAAGGCGTCAGTACGTGACCGGATCTTGGTTTCCACCGACCGGGCATGGCCGCCCTTAGCCAGCACCGCGTGAACCTTATCCCACAGTTCCCGGTCGATGATCGGCGGATGCGCGCCGGGGTACCAGTTTCCCTTGTGCGATAGCTCGCCGAGATAGATGCGGTTGCGCAGCAGCTTGTGCAGATACTTCTTGTCGATGCGGGTGCCGCTGCGGGTCTGGCCCTCCTGTGTCGTCCAGGACTTGGTGGTGATGCCTTCGGCGGTCAAGTTGGCGGCGATCTGGGTCGGCGAGCCGATGGTCAGCATTTCCTCGAAGATGCGGCGCACCACTGCCGCCTCGGCTTCGTTGATGACCAGTTGGCGGTTCACGACGTCGTAGCCGATGGATGGCACTCCACCCATCCACATTCCCTTGCGCTTGGCAGCCGCGATCTTGTCGCGGATACGCTCGCCGGTGACCTCGCGCTCGAACTGGGCAAAGGACAGAAGGACGTTCAGCATCAGCCGCCCCATCGGGGTGGTGGTGTTGAATTGCTGGGTGACCGATACGAAGGACACCTCGTTGCGTTCGAACACATCGACCATCTTGGAGAAGTCGGCAAGGCTGCGCGTCAGGCGGTCGATCTTGTAGACCACCACGATGTCGATCTGGCCTCGCTCGATGTCGGCCAGCAATCGCTTGAGGGCCGGGCGGTCGGTGTTGCCGCCGGAGAAGCCAGGGTCGTCGTAGTCGTCCGCGACCGAAATCCAGCCCTCGGTACGCTGGCTGGCGATGTACGCGTGGCCTGCCTCCTTCTGGGCATCGATGGAGTTGAATTCCTGATCGAGACGTTCGTCCGTGGATACCCGACAATAGACGGCACAGCGCTTGCGAGTTTTGGTGCTGGCGATTTCGTTCATCGCGCACCTCCCTTACCGAAACCGAAGAACAGCGGCCCGCTCCAGTGCTGGCCGGTGATGTGCCGGGCCACCGCCGTCAAGCTCTTGAAGGTGTGGCCCTCGTACTCGAAACGACCCTCGGCATTGACCGTAACCCGGTGCTCGCGCTCGCCCCATTCGCGCAGAATCACCGTGCCCGGCGCGAAATTGAATTCACGTGGCTTGGCGCGCAGTTTGATCTTGGAGTGCTTTGCGCCGATGGCTTCCAGCCGCTGCTTCGTCTCGGGGGCGAGGCCGCCGAAGGCTTCTTCCTGTAGCTTGTAGGCAATGCGCGACTCGACGTGGGTGCGATTCGGATAATCCGGGCGACGGGGAAAGTATCGATCCCATACCGGCCAAAGTTCGGCCATGGACATTTGGCTCAGGTCGGCAATTTGCCGGGCCACCGTTTGTTGCTTCGTCAGCGTGGCGTTCATCACAACTTCTCCTGTTGATAGGGGGTTGTATGAACGCGCTGGTCGGGCAGGAAGCCAAGTCCGACTTCTCTCTGTTTTGGATCCTTGCCGGCGAGCGTGCGGACGATGGCCACCGCAAGGATGGTGGTGATTTCGCCAGCACGGGCGCTGGCGGACATCTCCGAGGGTGATGCAAGTTCGAGGTTCTTCATGACGGCTCCGAGGAATTGCAACCGTCATGGATAATATGTCCTATCTTCTCGACTAGATGGCAACGTAGGGTAATGGCGAGTAATCGGCCATCAATTTTCCGGGCAGGATTCCCAGGGGATAGCGATACCAGCCAATCTTGAGAGTAATTGCGCGTTGATAAAACAGTTGACGTGAATGGGCGAGTTCGATATTCTCGACGGTGACCAATTTTCAATTGCAAACCTTCAATGGCATTCGGAGACTTCATCAGACAGAAACGGGAGGAAGCGGACATCCCCCTGAACGACTTCGCCCGGCGAATCGGTATCTCACCGGCGTACTGGTCGCGGATCGAACGCAATATGGAAAAGCCGCCCAAGGATGACCTGATCACCAAGGCGGCCCAGGAACTGCACTTGGACTTGGACGAGGTCTTTGTGCAGGCCAACCGCCTACCGCCGGAGCTGCAGAAGAATCTCGGCGATGTTGTCCTGGCCTATCGGAAACGCCCGAAGATCGAGGGCTGAGCATGACGTCGCTCTCGGTTGCTTACCGCCACTCCGGCCATTTCCGGCCGCACTTCCTCAAGAATCCGGCAATCGAGGAGACCGCGAGCGCGGTGCGCGCCCAACTGGTTGCAAAGGACGCAGACCGTTTGCCAATCTCGACCCTGCGCGAGATTTCCAGTCTCAATGTCAATGGTCTGTGCTTCGACTTGTGGGTCAGTCTCGATCACCCGGTCACCGACCATGAAACCGGAGAACAGGTGTGCGGCCTGTGCGAGTTCGATCCGGGGGCGGGCGAGGATGCGGTCTCACTGCTGGTATCACCAGTCGGCGAGGGCATGACGGAGGAACTGGTGTTGAGCACCTTTGGCCACGAGCTCGGCCACGCCGTGTTCGACGCGCCAGGATGGATCGCGGATTCGAAAGTCGCCCCCGGGCTTTTCGATACGCCGGATCAACAGCAGCGAAAGGCCTACCGCACCACGACGCACGATATCGGACACCTGACGTCCCCAGGCGTGTCGCCTGCTCACGATGAGGGGCTGCTCGCCAGGATCGTCGAAGCCGAGCGAGAGAAAGAAAAGCGGATCGCGGAATTTCGCGCCAACGAATTCATGGGATCACTGCTGGTGCCCCGCCGACGGTTGGTCGAAGCTGTCATCGAGATGGCTCCGAAATATGACGTGACGCTGGTGGCATGCCCGGGCTTGCTGGAGGAGGATGCGCCAACAACTTTCACGGTCAAGACGGACGGGCCTTTTGGCGATTTCGACCTCGAGAATTTGCAGAAGGCCATTGGGAAGCGCTTCGGTGTTCACGGTCGCTTCATCAAGGTCCGTATGGCGCGATACGGTTTGCTGGCAGACGGTGCCAGTTGACGTAGTTGTCCGGTGATCTCCGGGCGCAGGTTGCCGGCCACGAGCCGGCGTTTTTTGAGCAGCAATGTTGCGCGTTTGCGCAACGCGCAACTCTGAAGGAGATGTAATGGTAACGGTATCCGAACAGCAACAAGAATCGCAAGAAGAAAGCCAGAAGGCCAATTCGGGGGCGACTGCCATTACGGCAAGTGACGGCGCAAAGCAGGCATCGGCCGACCACGGCCCTGATCTCCTGCCGGACATGGAGCATTTCGTCTGGCTGGCGCGCAAGATCAAGAACATCCCATTGCTTCGTCGGTTGCTCAGAAACGAGGGGGTACATGTACCGGAAAAACTTGCCGAGAAGATGGAGAAGGCCAAAGGTGCCCTTCCTCCGACTGTGCGAAAGGCACTGTACCCGCTGGTTGGCGAAGCATCATCTGTGACGCGGCAAAGGCTGGAGCGGATTGCCGAGCGCATCGAGATCCTCGGCGACGAGTATGGCAAGCAAGCCGTGCTGTCCCTGTTCGATGAGGGTGACGAGGCCGATGCAGCGGTGCTCGGCCGCCCCTGCGACCCCCATGGCCGTGCGCTCTATCTGTATCTCGAACAGGAATACCCGGAAAAGCATCGTCCGGGTGGCAGACGCTTCGACCACGCCGAGCGGGTCCAGGTGATGAACCGGCAATGGAGGAGTGAAGCGTATTCCAGTCATTACCGTGGCCCGCTGGGCCCGGCGCCGAAATTGGATGAGGCAATGCAGGAGCGCATCAAGGAGAGAATCCTGCTTCTGTATCCAAACGCGCCCCGCGACGACGTCATCATCGAGCAATTCAGCCGCCGCGACCTGGGCCATGCGCACCGGCACGAAGAGGGTGATGACGATGATGCCGCGAAGGAGATTCTGGAAACCCTGACGGTGACTTTCAATGGTGCCGAAGTCCATTACCCGAAGGTCGAACATGGGGAGGAGGTTTCCCATGACGACCTGGCTGCGCTTTCGATCCGGTTTTCACGGGAGCCGGCCACCGGGGCGTTGAGCGTATTCAGTGATGATCGTGAGATTCGGCGCGACCTGGCCGCGATCTTTCGCGATGTCGTGCTCGCGGCCGACGGCGCGATCGTGGACATGCCGATGCTGGAATTCGATCTCTCGGCCTTTGTCTCGCCGACCGTTCTGGCCAAGCTGGTCAGCGAGCGGATCGAGGGTATCGAGCGAATTGATATTCAGCATCTCAAGGTTGCCTGCCCTTCGCTTCGAAAAACCACCGATGAGGCGGGGGATCGGGAGATCGTCCAAGAACTGAAAAGCACGATGACCATCCAGCCCGATCGCCGCGATGATCGAGACATTTACGAGGTGGCTCGCCAGGACTATCGGAACCCCGACCTGTCTGTCTACCTGCCGGTGCAAACCAAGCTGGTGATGCGTATGGCCAAGCAGCGCCATCGCAAGGCGCACAACGTGGCCGTCCAAGTCACCGCTCCCAACGGTTTCAATGATCGCAGCAAGACCGAAGATGACCGCAAGCTGGTCATGGCCCAGTTGGAGAAACTCGGCATGGTGGTCAAGTTCTGATGTCGAGTACGGGTGCCGCGCACCTCGCATTTCTGGCCATTCTGGAGCAGGCCGGCGATCTTGCAAAACCTGTCTGCGCCTTCCGGATGGGAAGGTGCGCAGATGATTTTGTGCAGCGTCGCTGGCTACGTCCGGCACATGCCTACCTCACGCGCCAGATGGTTTCGTTTCTGGACGGTGAGATCGAGGTCGAAGTCGAGATCGACGAGGATGCCGGGGTGTACCGTTACCGCAGCCCGCAGTGGCGCTCGCGCATCCTGGCGAGGCCGCTTTCGGAAATTGCGCTGTATGACTTTCGCGTCGATGCGTGGTTGCACGACCTGGGAAAATGGATCGGGCTGGAAGATCCCTGCCCAAAGGACCAGACCCGCATCCCTGGCCACCTCTGGCACCTTGGTGATTTTCGTGTCTGCAAGACCACCGAACCTGCGCCTGTGTTGATCGCCAGACGCTTGCAGGTCGTCTCGCCCGAAACCCTGTCGTCGGTTCTCGCCGACCCGGCCTGGGGGCGACGCGGCGTCGTATTGACGCGCGAGTGGCCAGACCTTCCGCTGCCTGGCGTTCATGAGGTGCGGGCGTTTTCAGAGTTCATCGGGCCACAGGAAGGGAATGGCCAATTTGACTCGGCAGCTTTCGTCAGGGTTCTACGCAGTCTGACACCTCCGAGTGCATCCGATCAGCGGACGCAATACCTTGATGGCCAGGACCTTCTGCTCCCCCATTTCGAGACGGCTGTTCGCTTGTCACCCGCGCGGGCAAGGATCGTCAAGGCATCCTGGGGTACGGACGGCTATCCCTCACCTATCGTGACCTGGGCAGAGATCAAGATCGCCGCCCACTCCTCGTATCAATCCTTCGACGATGCATTCAAAGACTGCAGGGATATGGAGCGAGAGGACGTTTTCGACCTGATCGACCACGGGAAATACCGCCTGCGGCGAACTCCATAAATCTCCCATAGACGTCCCCGCACACTCCCCATAAATCCGTGCGGAAACTGCGATGTGCCCTTTTTGAACAGGAGGCACATCGAAATGCAAACGCAAAACCCTTCAGCAACAACCGGGCGGATTGGCCGCTCGGATTCCACGGCCGGTGTGAAGCGCCTGGCGCTCAACGAGTACGAGCTCGCAGAGCGCTGGAGAGTCTCGGTCAAGACCCTGCGTCGTTGGCGTCAGGAAGCCCTTGGATGCCCATTCATGAAACTCGGGGCGAGGGTCTCCTATGCCCTGGCGGATATCGAAGCCTTCGAACGACGCGTCTCGCGTTATTCGACTTCGGTTCGTGCGTATCAGTAAGGGGGCGGCCATGAGCGATCTGACCATCTTCCCCGCCGACATTGCCGAGATGTCCATCAGCCAACTTGCCGCACTGCCGGCATTGCAGAAGCACGAGATCGACAAGAACCTCGATGCGGCCATCGACTGGCTCAAAAAGGCCCGGACCAAGTTCGACGCGGCGCTGGATCAGTGCTACGGGGAACAGGCCCGCGCCGCGCTGCGCGAGTCCGGCCGCGACTTCGGCACTGCCTACATCAACGATGGCCCGCTGCACCTCAAGTTCGAGCTGCCCAAGAAGGTCAGCTGGGATCAGAAGCAACTGACCGAAATCGCCGAGCGCATTGTGACTTCGGGCGAGAAGGTCGAGGGCTACCTCGACATCAAGTTGTCCGTCGCTGAGTCCCGCTACACGAACTGGCCACCGGCTCTGCAACAGCAGTTCGCCGCAGCCCGCACCGTGGATGCCGGCAAGCCGTCCTTCACCCTCTCCATCGATTCGGATGAATGACCATGAGCGCAATCATTCCCTTCCAGTTCGACGCGCATGCCGTGCGCGTCCAGATCGACGATCTGGGTCTGCCGTGGTTTAACGCCAATGATGTGTGCTCGGCGCTGGAGTTCGCCAACCCGCACAAGGCCGTTGCCGATCACATCGATGCCGATGACCTAACGAAACGTGAGGTCATCGACACGCTCGGCCGCCCGCAGCGCGCCAACTTCATCAACGAATCGGGACTCTACGCCCTGATCCTCGGCAGCACCAAGGATGCTGCCAAGCGCTTCAAACGCTGGGTGACCAGTGAGGTACTGCCCGCTATCCGCAAGACCGGCGCGTACTCCGTGCCCGGCGCGGTGGCCGCCTTGCCTGCGCCAACCCAGGATCGGGTGAGCGCCATCCTGTTGATCGGCGAAGCGGTCGCCAAGGTGCCCGGCGTCAAGACCGGCATTGCAATGGCCGCGACGCTGACCTGCATCCAGGAGAACACCGGCCTGGCTGTCGAGACGCTGCGTCGCACCCTTCCCGCCGCCGTCGATCCGATCTCCTCGCTCAACGCTACCCAACTCGGCAAGTTGCTGGGCCGTTCGGCCAAGGCCGCCAACCGGCTCCTCGCAGACCACGGGCTGCAGTTTCGCAACGATCGCGACGAATGGGAACTGACCGAGGCCGGCGAGGCTTGGGCCGAGGCCATGCCGTACTCGCGCAATGGGCATTCCGGCTATCAGATCCTTTGGAATCCCGCCGTCGTCGAGCAGATCAAGGAGTCGGCATGATGAACAAACCCCTTCGCATTATCACTGCCGACGAACGGTTCGCGGAAAAGAGCGGCGCCAAGCTGACGTTGCTCGGCAAGAGCGGCATCGGCAAGACCAGCCAGCTACGCACCTTGCCCGAGGCGTCGACCCTGTTCGTCGACCTCGAGGCCGGCGATCTTGCCGTCAAGGCCTGGCGTGGCGACTGCGTGCGACCCGCCACCTGGCCCGAGTTCTGCGACCTCGTTGTCTTCCTCGCCGGCCCGAATCCGGCGCTGCCGCCCGATGCGCCGTTCTCCGATGCGCATTACCGGCACGTCTGCGAAGGCTACGGCGACCCGGCCCGGCTGGCGAAGTACGACACCTACTTCGTCGACTCGATCACCGTGCTCTCGCGCCTGTGCCTGACCTGGGCCAAGGCGCAGCCACAGGCATTCTCCGACCGCACCGGCAAGCCCGACACCCGGGGCGCCTACGGGCTGCTCGGCACCGAGATGATCGCCGCACTGACCCATCTACAGCACGCGCGGGACAAGAACGTCATCTTCGTCGCCATCCTCGACGAGCGCCTGGACGATTTCAACCGCAGGGTCTTCGTGCCGCAGATCGAGGGCTCGAAGACCGCGCTGGAACTGCCCGGCATCGTCGATGAGGTCGTGACGCTGGCCGAACTCAAGACCGACGAGGGAGAGCTTTACCGCGCCTTCGTCTGCCAGACGCTCAATCCCTGGGGCTATCCCGCCAAAGACCGCTCCGGCCGACTCGACCTCGTCGAGGAGCCGAACCTTTTGAAGCTCATTCGCAAATGCGCTGGCGACAACGCCGCCATCCATCACTGAAAGGACACGTAATGAACACCTGGACCGATTTCAACGACGCCGAACAACAGCAGGGCTTCGATCTCATCCCGAAGGGCACCACCGTCAAGGTGCGCATGACCATCAAGCCGGGCGGCCATGACGATCCGGCGCAGGGCTGGACAGGGGGCTACGCCACCGAGAGCTTCGATACCGGCAGCGTCTACCTCGCCTGCGAGTTCGTCGTGCTGGATGGGCCGTTCGCCAAACGCAAGATGTGGTC
>JRYG01002245.1_pt1 | contig 20466 bp, 20 predicted proteins | sample 235341 | NCBI WGS metagenome assembly JRYG01 (sample SAMN03074218, study PRJNA261478) | activated sludge metagenome | biome: Wastewater Treatment Plant; feature: Wastewater; material: Activated sludge; isolation source: activated biomass of a wastewater treatment plant treating hydrocarbon... ... | reverse complement strand
TTGCAAAACCGCCGGATAAGCCGCTAAACACTTGCCGGATAAGCAGGCGAAGAATACTGCAACTCCCTGATCTTTCGCGACTTGCTCCGACTTATCCGGCACGGCGCGCCAGCTTATCAGTCACTCTCTCCGCACCACCCGTCGGGTCACCTGCGCCGCCAACTTGCCGGAGCGCGCAACGCCCGCGAATGGTCTGGGCATATCCGGAATGGATTAAACGCCACTTGCGCAGCGGTGGCAAGAGGCAGTGTGTCGGCGGCGCGATTGCCGCCTCGCCCCCCTACTTCGCCGCCGTGATAACGTAATCCGTGGCGCGCTGAGTGCTATCCGGTTCGTCCAGCGTCTACCTCATCCCTTCAATGTGCCGAGATCGGTCAGCAGCTTACCCGAACAGGGAGAAATGGCGGACGCCAAAACGCTCGACGATTTTCTGCTTGTGGGCCTCCAGAATGGCGAGTGCGTGATGTTTCTTCATGGGCCATCTCCTTTCGGCACCGTGATACCGACATCGGTCCTGCACACGAAAGCGCTCCCGGATACCGGTAGTGCCACCGACCCATTGACGGAGACCATCGCGTCGCGTGTCGCGCCGCCGGTACCGAGGCATTTCCGGGGCGGCCTAGGCAACTCCTTCGAAGCATCTGCGATAATCTGCGCTATCCCCGACAACTGCACTGACGCATCCACCAACCATGGCTCAATACGTTTTCACCATGAACCGCGTGGGCAAGATCGTTCCGCCCAAGCGCCAGATCCTCAAGGACATCTCGCTCAGTTTCTTTCCCGGCGCCAAGATCGGCGTGCTGGGGTTGAACGGCTCGGGCAAGTCGACGCTGCTCAAAATCATGGCCGGCGTCGACAAGGACATCGAGGGCGAGGCCGTTCCCATGCCCAATCTGTCCATCGGTTACCTGCCCCAGGAGCCGCAGCTCGAGCCGGAGCAGACGGTGCGCGAGGCCGTCGAACAGGGTCTGGGCGAGGTCCTGCAGGCGAAGCAGAAGCTGGACGAAATCTACGCCGCCTACGCCGAGCCGGACGCCGACTTCGACAAGCTGGCCGAGGAGCAGGCGCGCTACGAGGCGATCCTGGCCACCGCCGGCGCCGACATCGAGAACCAGATGGAAATCGCCGCCGATGCCCTGCGCCTGCCGCCGTGGGAGGCGGTGATCAAGAACCTTTCAGGCGGCGAGAAGCGCCGCGTGGCCCTGTGCCGCCTGCTGCTGTCGCGGCCGGACATGCTGTTGCTGGACGAGCCGACCAACCACCTGGACGCCGAGTCGGTGGAGTGGCTGGAGCAGTTCCTGACCCGCTTCCCCGGCACGGTGGTGGCGGTGACCCACGACCGCTACTTCCTCGACAACGCCGCCGAGTGGATTCTGGAGCTGGATCGCGGCCACGGCATTCCGTGGAAGGGTAATTACTCCTCCTGGCTGGAGCAGAAGGAGCAGCGCCTGGAGATCGAGGCCAAGCAGGAGTCTGCCCGCATCAAGACCATGCAGAAGGAGCTGGAGTGGGTGCGCCAGAACCCGAAGGCGCGCCAGGCCAAGAGCAAGGCGCGCATCGCCCGCTTCGAGGAGCTGTCGAGCTACGAGTACCAGAAGCGCAACGAGACCCAGGAGATCTTCATTCCCGTGGCCGAGCGCCTGGGTGACCAGGTCATCGAGTTCAAAAACGTCAGCAAGGGCTACGGCGAGCGGCTGCTCATCGACGGCCTCAGTTTCCAGATTTCGCCCGGCGCCATCGTCGGCATCATCGGTCCCAACGGCGCCGGAAAATCCACGCTGTTTCGCATGATCACGGGCAAGGAAAAGCCCGATGCCGGCGAGGTCGTCGTCGGCCCGACGGTGAAAATGGCCTTCGTCGACCAGAGCCGCGAGGCGCTGGCGAACGACAAAACGGTGTGGGAGGCGGTCTCTCACGGCCAGGACATCCTCACCGTCGGCAAGTTCGAGATGCCCTCGCGCGCCTATGTCGGCCGGTTCAACTTCAAGGGCCAGGACCAGCAGAAGATCGTCGGCAACCTCTCCGGCGGCGAGCGCGGCCGGCTGCATCTGGCCACGACGCTGATCGCCGGCGGCAACCTGCTGCTGCTCGACGAGCCGTCCAACGATCTGGACGTGGAGACGCTGCGCGCGCTGGAGGATGCGCTGCTGGAGTTCGCCGGCTGCGTGCTGGTGATCAGCCACGACCGCTGGTTCCTCGACCGCATCGCGACCCACATCCTCGCCTGCGAGGGGGAATCCCAGTGGGTGTTTTTCAACGGCAATTACCACGAATACGAAGCGGACAAGGTCAAGCGCCTGGGCGAGGAAGCGGCCAAGCCGCACCGCATCCGCTACAAGCCGATTTCCCGCTGAAGGCAGTAATACCAGGTCTGCGCGAGCCGGGTAGAATCGCCATTGGAGGAAATCTGCCGTGACCATCGAACATCCTGCGCCCCGCGCCTTCATGCGTCACCCTGCTGGCATACCGATCGAAATCGCTGCCGAGGCGACCGCCGCCCACGAATCCCATCTGCTCAAGGATGTCGGGCTCGGCGGGCTCGCCTTCGTGTCGGAAACGGCGTTCGCGCCGGGCGCGCCGGTGCGGGTGACGATTCCCTTCGTGCGCCCGCCCTTCGAGACCCAGGGGCGGGTCGTGTGGTGCCATCGCAGCGGCAACCATTACGACATCGGCGTACAGTTCGTGGCGCCCGAGGACGCCTTCGCCGCGCGCATGGTGGAGCAGGTCTGCCATATCGAGCACTACCGCATCGAGGTGCAGCGCACCGAGGGGCGCACGCTCGACGGCGAGACTGCGGCCGTCGAGTGGATCAGCAAGTACGCGGCCGGCTTTCCCCGGGCGTCGTCCCAGTGACGGCGCCCGCACCGGCAGCACTGAACCCTGGAAACCTGTTTCACTACAGAGGACGCAGAGGACACAGAGGAAATCCGAGAACCGGGAATTGACTCGTTGTGACCGCTGGATGGTACGCCATGACGCAATGACCATTGGTCTGTACTCTGTGTCCTCTGCGTTCTCTGTGGTAAATAACGATTTGAATGAATGTCCCAACGAGGATCGTGCAGTAGATGAAGCGAATCGTCATTCTCATGGGCGGGCTGGCTCTGGTTACCCCGCTTCACGCCGACGACTCGGCCGCCGAAGCGGCCCTGGCCGCGGTGCGGGATCTGGGTCGCGTCAACGGTCAGGCGCTCGCCTGCGGCCACGCCGACACGGCCAAGTGGACCCGGGTGCTCATGCTCAATCACGCGCCGAAGATTCGCCGCTACGGGGAGGCTTTCGAGGAAGGCACCCAGGAGAGTTTCGTCGCCCTCGGCCGAGAACCAGGGCAGTGCCCGGACGGTTCCGCCATCGCCACCCGTCTGGAAGAGGTGACACAGAAACTGCGCACGGTGCTGCCGGTGCAGCCGGCGGAGAAGTGAATCGGCCGTGAGGCGATTGTGCTGCATTCTCTGGGCGCTCGTGCTGTGGCTCGGCACCTCGATCGGTGTTGCCGCCAGCCACGACGACGGCGACGACGAGTTGCCCGATGTGGTTCCGCGCTACCTGCTGATGGACCCGCGGGGCAAGGCCGTCACGTCGGAGGATTTCCGCGGCCGCTTCCAGCTCGTCGCCTTCGGTTTCACCTCCTGCCCGGATGTCTGCCCGACGACGCTGCTGGAAATGAAGCAGATCCTGGAAACGCTGGGCGACAAGGCCCGGCGGCTGCAACCGGTCTTCATCACCGTGGACCCCGAGCGCGACACGGCGGAGGTATTGCGCGAATACACCGGCGCCTTTCATCCCGCCATCCTCGGCCTGACGGGAAAGCCTGAACTCGTGCGCCGCGCTGCAGACCATTTCAAAGTGCGCTACCAGAAGGTGCGCGAGCCGGGCGCTCCGCCGCAGAGCTACACCATGGATCACACCGCCGGCATGTTTCTCGTCGGCCCCGACGGGCGGCTGCTGGCGAAGTTCGCCTATGCCACGCCGGCGGCGGACATCGCCGGGCGCATCGAGGCCCTGATGGAGGAGTCCGGCAGGCGCCGGCGCTGAGACGCAGGGCCAACGGGTCGAAAACCTGTTTCACCACGGCGGACGCGGAGGGCGAAGAGGAAAGGCTGGTGTACTCAAGTTTCTTCGCAGTTGATCGATTTCCCTCTGTGTCCTCCGCGCCCTCCGTGGTGAGCCGTAAAGATTGATCCTAGAAAAAGCTGTTCACCACCAAGGACACAAAGAACTCCAAGGAAACTCAGGTACTTGGAGGGCATGTGGTGCTCACCCGCCGGGTGGAGGCATCCTTCCCGGCAACTATCGAGTTTTCTTCGTGTTCTTGGTGTCCTTGGTGGTGCAAATGCGGTTCTCAGGTTGATGCTGCCATGATCACCCCCACCCTCAGGCGCTGGCTGATCATCGCTGCGCTGGCCGTACTGGTGCTGGCCGGCGCGCTCTTCGGCGCCCTCCACCTGGCGGCGCTGGCGCTCAAGGGCAAAGTCGAGCAGGCGCTCGGGCCCAACAGCGAGGTCGCCGAGGTGCGCGTGCGCTGGTCGGCAGTGGAGGTCCTCGGTGTGCGCATTCGGGCGCCGCGGGCCGGCAAAGGTGGCTGGCCCGCCGAGGACGAGCTGCGCGCCCAGCGCATTGTCATCGTCCCGGAGCTGCGCGAATTGCTCTCCTCGGCCACGGTGCGCGTGCGCAGCGTTGCCGTCGAAGGCGGCTACCTTGCCGTACTGCGGGCCAAGGACGGACGGCTGCGGCTCGTGCCCGGCCTGCTCGATCGAAGCACAGCGCAAGACAAAAAAGCCTTTGCCGGACCGGCCATCTCCATCGGCGCCATCGCCCTGCGCGACAGCGCGGTGGAGTTCTTCGATGCCACCATCAGCCAGCCGGCGCTGAAAGTGCGCGTCGAACAGCTCGAGGCGAAAGTCCAGGATGTGCGGCTGCCGGAGCTGACGGGGAGAACCCGCCTCGCCGTCACGGGCATCGTCAAGGGCGGACAGCGCGACGGCACCGTCTCCCTTCACGGCAGTGTCGAACTCGCAAGCAGGAACTCCGATATCGCCCTGCAACTGCGTCGAGTGGATCTGGTGTCGCTGCAGCCCTATCTGATCAAGGCCTCGGAGAGCGGCGTGCGCCGCGGCAGCCTGGATCTGGACGTGACATCCACGGTGCGCAACAACCGCCTGCATGCGCCCGGCTCGCTCACCCTCACCGGACTGGAGCTGACGTCGGCCGGCGGCGGCACTTTCATGGGCGTGCCGCGCAGCGCGGTGGTCTCCCTGCTCAAGGACGGCAACGACCGCATCCAGCTCAGCTTCGTCCTCGAGGGAAATCTCGCCGACCCGCGCTTCTCCCTCAACGAGAACTTCGCCACGCGCATCGGCTCCTCGCTGGCGGGCACGCTGGGCATCAGTCTGGAAGGGCTGGCGCGGGAGGTCGGCAGCGCCGGCGGCAATGTGCTGCGTGGCGTGGGCGATGCCGTCGAGAAGCTGCTCGGCAGGTAGTCCCCGCCGACGGCCTATCTGGCCCGGCGATGTCGCGTCGCGAACTCCCGAACATCGGAAAAGAAGTGCCGGAAGTCCTGTTCGAAGCCCGCGTAATCGGCGTGCAGCTCCTCGACCGCACCGGACAGCCCGTTCGGCTGCCGCAGGCGATGGCGGGCCATGCCATCCAGTGCCGCTCCGACCGCCTCGATTTCGCGATAGGAGCCCAGCCAGTCCTGGGCGTGCATGGCCGGAAAGATCAGTCCCAGCCGTGGCGGCAGCAGCGGCTGATGCCGCGCGAGAAGATCGTAAATCCCCGCCGTGAACGTCGGCAGCGGCTCACTGCAGTAAGCCCGCCAGTGCGCAGCAAGGAAGTGATCGTAGAACAGGTCGACCATGATGCCGGCGTAGCGGCGCCGCGCCGTGCTGACCCGTCTTCGGCTGCGCTGAAAGGCAGCATGGCCGTCGGCGAAGCTGTCGATGCGCCGGTGCAGCGCCACGCCGGCGGCAACAGCGGCCGGCAGGCCCGCAGGCAACGGCCCCTTGACGAAGTCGCCGAGCATCGCCCCGAGGCGATCGCCGGGATCGTCGCCGGCCAGCAAGGCGTGGGCCAGAAAGTTCATCGTGAACGCGCTGTTTATACCACCAAGGACACCAAGGACACGAAGCTGGTTCGATACTTGCCGGGAATGATGTCGCAACCTGGCTGGCCGGCATCTGCGTTGCGAGCACGTGGATTTCCTTGGTGTCCGTTGTGTCCTCGGTGGTGAGCCGCTCTTCTGAGCCTATTCACGATTCTCCTCTGCGTCCTCCGCGGTGCGTTGAAATCGAATCTGCGAAATCTGCGGATCGCTGCCCTTTCTACGATAGAATTTATGTCCATTGCGTGACGCGGAAATTCCGGTCAGAAATGAACCGGATTCGAAATCAACATGACCCATGCCCCAACAGAAAACCTCAACATCGAGGCCTTCGAGCTCATGCCTTCGCCGGAGGAGATTCACGAGCGCGTGCCCCTCAGCGATGCAGCGGCGGAAACCGTGTTGCAGGGGCGCGACGCCTTGCGCGCCATCCTCGATCGCAAGGATCCGCGCCTGTTCATCGTCGTCGGCCCCTGCTCGATCCACGATCCCGGGGCCGGACTGGACTACGCCCGGCGTCTGAAAAAGCTCGCCGACGAAGTGCAGGATACGCTGCTCCTCGTCATGCGCGTGTACTTCGAAAAGCCGCGCACGTCCACCGGCTGGAAGGGCTTCATCAACGATCCGCGCATGGACGACTCCTTCCACGTCGAGGAGGGAATGGAGCGCGCGCGCCGTTTTCTGCTCGACGTCAACGAATTGGGGCTGCCGGCCGCCACCGAGGCTCTGGATCCCATCGGCCCGCAGTATCTGGGGGATCTGATCGCCTGGACGGCCATCGGCGCCCGCACCTCCGAGTCCCAGACCCATCGCGAGATGTCGAGCGGCCTGTCTACGCCGGTCGGCTTCAAGAACGGCACCGACGGCGATCTCGACGTGGCCATCAACGCCATCGTCTCGGCCTCGCACCCGCACAGCTTCCTGGGTGTGAGCAGCCAGGGCCGAACCGCTGTCGTGCGCACGCGGGGCAACGGTCATGGCCACCTCGTCCTGCGTGGCGGCGGCGGGCGGCCCAATTACGATACGGTCAGCATCGCCATCGCCGAAGCTGCCCTGGCCAAGGCAAAGCTGCCGACGAACATCGTCGTCGACTGCTCCCACGCCAACTGTTACAAGAAACCGGAGAACGAGCCCCTCGTGCTGTTCGACTGCGTGCACCAGATTCGCGAGGGCAACCGCTCCATCGTTGGGTTGATGATCGAGAGCAACATCGAAGCCGGCAACCAACCGATCCCGGACGACCTGTCACAACTGCGCTACGGCTGCTCCGTGACCGATCCGTGCATCGACTGGACAACGACGGAGACGGTATTGCGCAAGGCTCGCGACATTCTGCGCGATGTTCTTCCGACCCGGCTGAATGGGTGAGCCAAGAGGTCGACCATGCCCCTCATTCGACCTTTCGCCGGTCTGCGGCCGGCGCCCTCCCGTGCCGCCGATGTTGCCGCCCCGCCCTACGATGTGCTGAGCACCGACGAGGCGCGCCAGCGTGCCGCCGGCCGGCCGTGGAGCTTTCTGCACATCTCCAAGCCGGAGATCGATCTGCCGCCGGGCACCGATCCCTATGCACCGCAGGTCTACGCCAAGGCGTCCGCGAACCTCCAGCGCATGCTGGCCGAGGGCATCCTCGCCCGCGATAGCGCGCCCTGCTACTACGCCTATCGCCTCGTCATGGGCGGTCACGTCCAGACCGGCCTGGTGGCGGCAGCCTCGGTCGCCGACTACGACGCGAACCGCATCCGCCGGCATGAGTTCACCCGGCCCGACAAGGAGGACGACCGGGTGCGCCAGATCGAGGCGTTGGCGGCGCAGACCGGCCCGGTGCTGCTCGCCTATCCGGCCGCGCCGGCTATCGACCGCACCCTCGCCGATGCCAGCCGCGGCGGCGTGCCCGATGCCGATGTCACCGCGCCTGACGGCATCCGGCACACGATCTGGGTCATTCGCGACGGTTCGCTGATCGACCGGCTGAGCACAGCCTTCGATGCGCTGCCGGCGCTCTACATCGCCGACGGTCACCATCGCTCGGCCGCTGCCTCCCGCGTGGCGGCGGCGCGGCGCGCTGCCAGTCCCCGGCACACCGGCGAGGAGAGCTACAACTACTTCCTGGCGGTGATCTTCCCCCACCACGAAATGCAGATCCTGGACTACAACCGGGTGGTGACGGATCTGAATGGCCTGAGCGCCGAGGCCTTTCTGGCACGTGTCGGCGAGCGCTTTGCGGTGCAGCCCAGCGCACAGCCGGTCAAACCCGCGGCACCCGGCGAGTTCGGCCTGTATCTGCCCGGCCGCTGGCTGCGCCTGAGGATACGGCCCGATCTGGTGCCGAGCGCGGACCCCGTGGCGCGCCTGGACGTGAGCCTGCTGTCGAACCATTTGCTAGGACCGGTGCTCGGTATCGAGGACCTGCGCCGCGACAAGCGCATCGACTTCGTCGGCGGCATCCGCGGCCTGGCGGAACTGGAGAGGCGGGTGGCCGGCGGCGAGATGGCGGCGGCGTTTTCCGTCTATCCCACACGCATGGAGGATCTGATGGCGGTGGCCGATGCCGGGAAGGTCATGCCGCCCAAGTCCACCTGGTTCGAGCCCAAGCTCGCCGACGGGCTGGTGTCCCACGTCCTCGACCAATGAGCGCTTCCGACCGCCTTCGAACGGCAGGACACTGCGCATACCGCACGCGCGCCGACAACTGACCGCCCGATGCAGGCGCATTCCCCAGTTCCGCAACCGTCACGGGCCACGACAACCGAAGCGACGCAGGACGCACAGGTTGCAGAGGTGTCGGCCTTGCAGGGCAAGCAACCGGATCCCGAACCGCGCCCCGCCAAGCGCCGCCGGCGCTGGCTGGCGCCGCTGACCTTCATCGTTCTGAGCGTCATCGTCATCGCCGGCGTGCTCGTGGCGGCGTTCCTCGTCGACGAGGCGCGCACCTCCTATTGGCAGGCCCATCTACTTGCGGACCTCGGACGCGAGCTGTCCTACAAACCGGAGCCAGGCCCGAGCCCGGCCATCGCATTCCCGCGCACCGGGCCCTACGACCATCGCCTGGGCTACGCCGATCTGCCGGAGTATCTGCGCCGCCTCAAGGCGCGCGGCTATGTCATCGCCGAACAGGCGCGCATGTCGCCCAAGCTCGCGCGTCTGGCGGACGCCGGTCTGTTTGCGCCCTATCTGGAAAAGGCACAGGCGGGCCTGACCATCTTCGGCTGCGGCAACGAACCCCTGTTCCGTGCCCGTTATCCCGAACGGATCTACGGGAAGTTCGAGGACGTGCCACCGGTGCTCGTCCAGACGCTGCTCTTCATCGAGAACCGCGAACTGCTCGATGCCGAGCATCCGCAGAAGAATCCGGCGGTCGAGTGGGACCGCTTTGGCAAGGCGCTGCTCGACCAGGTGATCCATGCCGTGGACGACGAGCACGAAACGCCCGGCGGCAGCACGCTGGCGACACAGATCGAGAAGTACCGCCACTCTCCCGACGGGCGCACCGGCTCGGGCAAGGAGAAACTGCGCCAGATGGCCTCGGCATCCGTGCGCGCTTATCTCAAGGGGCCGGACACGATGCCCGTGCGCCAGCAACTCGTGGTGGACTACCTGAACTCCGTTCCCCTCTCGGCCAAGTCCGGTCACGGCGAAGTGAGCGGGTTGGGCGATGGCCTGTGGGCCTGGTACGACCGCGACTTCGCCGAGGTGAACCGCATCCTGGCGCACAGTCCCGAGCAGCCCTCCGCCGACGCCGCGCTGGCCTACAAGCAGGCGTTAAGCCTGATGATCTCCCAGCGCCGTCCGTCCTATTACCTGGGCGGCAACGACGAGGAACTGGAACAGCACACCAACAGCTATCTGCGCCTGCTCGCCGCCGCCGGTGTGATCACGCCGGCCATGCGCGATACCGCGCTGGCGCAGCGGCTGCGAACGCGCGAGATCGGTATCCCGGCGCAATCGGGCCCATTTGCGCAACGCAAGACGGCGACGACGGTGCGCACCCATCTGGCGGGCATGCTGCGCACGCCACGGCTGTACGATCTGGATCGCCTCGACCTGACCGCCGCCAGCACGCTGGACACCGAACTGCAGCGCGCCGTGACCAACCTGCTGCGCGAGCTGCGCGACCCGGAGGTGGCGAAGCGCTCCGGGTTGGTGGAAAAGCGGCTGCTCGAGCGGGGCGACCCGGCCAAGGTGATCTACAGCTTTACCCTGTTCGAGCGCACGCCCCATGCCAACGTCGTGCGCGTGCAGGCCGACAACTTCGATCAGCCCTTCGACATCAACGAGGGGACCAAGCTCGACCTCGGCTCGACAGCCAAGCTGCGCGTGCTGGTGAGCTATCTCGAGATCGTCGCCAACCTGCACCGGGAGTACGGCGAGCTGGTGCCGGAAGCATTGCGCGCCATCACCCTCGCCCCCCAGGACACGATCTCCCACTGGGCGGTGGAGTATCTGGCGGGTGCGCGCGACCGTAGCCTCCCGGCCATGCTCGATGCGGCACTGGAGCGCAAATACTCGGCCAGCCCGGGGGAGCAGTTCTTCACCGGCGGCGGCATTCACACCTTCGAGAACTTCGACCCCGAGGACAACGGCCGCATCCTGAGCGTGCGCGAGGGGTTGCGCCGCTCGGTGAATCTGGTGTTCGTGCGGTTGATGCGCGACGTCGTGCGCCACACCATGTTCAACATGCCCGGCTCCAGTGCCACCCTGCTGGAGGACGCTTCCGATCCGCGGCGCGAGGAATTTCTCGTCAAATTCGCCGACCGCGAGGGCAAGGGCTTCATCCAGCGCTTCTATCGCAAGTATCAGGGCAAGACACCGGAGGAGACGAAAACCGCCCTGCTGCAAACCTTCCGGGCGACACCGCGACGCCTCGCCGCCGTCCATCGCCTGATCGAACCGGAGGCGGATCAGGCGCGCCTGCGGCAATTCCTCGAAGACACCCTGCCCGGCACCAAGGTGGATCAGGAAACCACCGCCGCTCTGTACAAGGAATACGCGTTCGAGCGCTTCGGACTCGCAGACCGCGGTCACGTGGCGGGCATGCACCCCCTGGAGCTGTGGACCGCCGCCTATCTGATCCGCCGCCCGGGCGCCAGCTTGAGCCAGACCATCGAGGCGAGCACCCGGGAGCGGCAGGAGGTCTACACCTGGCTGCTCAAGAGCCGCAACAAGCGTGCCCAGGACAGCCGCATCCGCACGCTGGTCGAGCTGGAAGCGTTCCTCGAGATCCACCGCACCTGGAAGCGGCTCGGCTATCCCTTCGAATACCTCGTCCCCTCCTATGCCTCGGCGCTGGGCAGCTCCGCCGACCGGCCGGCGGCACTGGCCGAGCTGATGGGCATTCTGGTGAACGATGGCGTGCGGCTGCCCACGGTGCGCATTAGCGATCTGCACTTCGCCGCCGACACGCCCTACGACACGCGGCTGGCCGTTGCTCCGGCGGCCGGCGAGCGGGTGCTGCCGCCGGAGGTGGCGCGTGCCGCACGCGGCGTCCTGCGCGAGGTGGTGGAAAGCGGCACGGCGCAGCGTCTGAAGACGGCCTTCAAACGCGCCGACGGCACGCCTTTGGAAGTGGGCGGCAAGACAGGCACCGGCGATCACCGCTACGAGATCTACGGCAAGGGCGGGCAGCTCATCTCCTCGCGCGTCGTCAGCCGCTCGGGTACCTTCGTCTTCTTCATCGGCGAGCGCTACTTCGGCACGCTCACCGCCCACGTGCGCGGCGAAGGCGCGGCCGATTTCGGCTTTACAAGCGCGCTGCCGGCGCAGATTCTCAAGGTGCTGGCGCCAACCCTGATCAAGGTCGTGGATCCGGGCAAGGAAGCAGGCGCCGCCTGCCGTCCGCGCGTGGCCGCAGTCGCCCCCGCCAGCGACGCTCAGTGATGGTTGCGGGCGGCGTCGCGCAGGGCGGGAATCGCCTGCGCCGCGTTGGCGGTCGTCGCCTCTGCTACCGCTGATAGCGGAATGCCGCGCAGCAGCGCCAGCTCCAGCGCGATGCCCGGCAGGTGTTCCGGGCTGTTGCGCCGAGTTGCGGCGAACGCCGGCGCCATGTCGGGTGCATCGGTCTCGAGCACGATGGCATCGAGCGGGAGCGTCGCCGCCAGCTCGCGCAGCCGTGTCGCACGGGAATAGGTCATGGCCCCGCCAAAGCCGAGTTTGAAACCGAGCTTGATGAACTCGTCCGCCTGCTGGCGGCTGCCGTTAAAGGCGTGGGCGATGCCGCCGCGCACGCCGGCGCGCCGCAAGTGTTTGAGGACCGTGTCCTGGGCGCGACGGATGTGCAGCAGGACCGGCAGATTGAAGTCACGGGCGATCTTGAGTTGCTCGCCGAAGAAGCGCTCCTGCCGCTCCCGGTCGAGACCGGGAACGAAATGGTCCAGACCGATCTCGCCGACCGCCACCGCCGGCTTCTCCCGCAGTTGGACGCGCAGGGCCATCAGGTCTTCCTCCCGGGCGCGATCGACGTACATGGGATGGATGCCCCATGCCGGCAGGCAGGCGGAATAGCGGCAGCACGTGCGCTCGACATCGGTGAAGTTCGCGACCGTGACGGCGGGTATCAGCATGGTACCGACGCCCGCCGAAGCCGCGCGCGCCACGACCTCGTCGCGGTCCTCGTCGAACTCCGCCGCGTCGAGATGGCAGTGCGTGTCGATCAGCATCGGTCGGAGAGATCCATCCACCGCAGAGGACACAGAGGACGCGGAGGAACCCAGGCAGAAACGAGTTTCTTCCATTGGCCCGCAGCTTCGTTTTGGCGGCTTCCGAATTTCCTCTGTGTCCTCTGCGTCCTCTGTGGTGAAGTATTTTCTCGGCGCCGACCGACGGCAGGCGCGAAGCTTATTCCACTTCCTCGATCCAGGCCATCTGAATGGCCTCGAGGATCCTTTCGCCGCAATGCTTGGGATCGTCGTTGAATCCTTCCAGCGCCAGCACCCAGTTCATGAGGTCGACAAAGTTGATCCGCTGCGGATCGACCTCCGGATGCTTTTCCACCAGCGCGATCGCAATGTCAGTTGTGTCAGTCCACTTCATCCGTGCTTGCTCTCTTTCACCATATTGATGGTGTACTTCGGAATCTCGACCACGAGCGGCGTGTCACCCACCTTCGCCTGGCAGGACAGCCGCGAGGTCGGCTCCAGCCCCCAAGCCTTGTCGAGCAGATCCTCTTCTTTCTCCTCGGCCGCCTCCAGGGAGTCGAATCCCTCACGGATGACCACATGACAGGTGGTGCAGGCACAGGATTTCTCGCAGGCGTGTTCGATTTCGATGCCATTGTCAAGAAGGTTGTCGCACAGCGACACCCCGGGCTTGGCGTCGATGACCGCGCCTTCCGGGCACAGTTCTTCGTGAGGCAGGACGATCAGTTGTGTCATAGTTTCACGGCAGGCGTCGAATTGCCTGCAATCCGCACATAACGCAGGCCGACGCCGATCGCGCTCATTCGCTCGCGCACGACGGGCGCCGCCGGGCGTGCGCATGTCGGATGATCGGCAACCAAACGGCTCTGAGTCGTGTGCGCTTGTCTGCGTAACTTGTGGACGGCTTCGTTATTATGGATCCGTCAAAGGTTAATGGCATCGACCTTGCGGCCTGCAAGCGCCGTTCTGATGCTCTGATCCATGCGCCGTGCGGCGAACTCCTGCGTGGCGGCGTCGAGGAATTCGCTGTCGCGCTTGATCGCCTGGTGATCTTCGCCTGCCACCGTGTCGCGCAGCCGGGCGAGCGCGCCTTCGATGCGCGCCCGCTCCTGCTCGGACAGCAGGCTGCCGTCCCGGGCGAGCGCAGCCGTCGTCGCTTCGATGCTCCGCTGTGCCTCCACGCGCTGCTCGTGCAGCGCCCGCGCCTGCATGTCCTGCGAGGCGTGCTCCATGGAATCGCGCAGCATGCCGGCGATCTCGTCGTCGGTCAGTCCGTAGGACGGCTTCACGGTGATGGAAGCTTCGACGCCCGAGGACATCTCGCGCGCCGACACCGACAGCAGGCCGTCGGCATCAATCTGGAACGTGACGCGAATGCGCGCCGCGCCAGCGACCATGGGCGGAATGCCGCGCAGTTCGAAGCGCGCCAGCGATCGGCAGTCGGAAACCAATTCGCGCTCGCCCTGGACGACGTGGAAGCCCATGGCGGTCTGGCCGTCCTTGAAGGTGGTGAACTCCTGGGCACGGGCGACGGGAATGGTGGAATTGCGCGGAATGATCTTCTCCACCAGACCACCCATCGTCTCCAGCCCGAGAGAGAGCGGAATGACGTCGAGAAGCAGCCAGTCCTCCTCGCTGGTGCGGTTACCGGCGAGCACGTTGGCCTGAATTGCAGCACCGAGAGCGACCACTTTGTCCGGGTCGAGATTGGTCAGCGGCTCCTGGTGGAAGAACTCCGCCACGGCACGCTGAATCTGCGGCATGCGCGTGGCACCGCCGACCATCACGACTCCCTTGATGTCCTCGACCGTCAGCCGGGCGTCGCGCAGCGCTTTGCGCACCGGCGCCAGAGTCTTGTTCACCAGATGGCGCGACATCTCCGTGAATTCGTCGCTGGTCAGGTTCAGCCTGACCTCCTCGCCCGTGGATAGCGGCACGACGATGGGCGCCTCGGTATGGCCGGTCAGGCGCTCCTTCGCTTCCCGTGCCTTGAGCAGCAGGCGGCGCGAGTCCTCGACGCCGAGCGGGCTAAGGCGCGCGTTGTCGAGAATCCAGCAATGCACGCGCTGGTCGAAGTCGTCACCGCCGAGGGCGGCGTCGCCGCTGGTCGCCATGACCTCGAACACGCCCCGGGTAAGCTTGAGAATCGAGAAGTCGAAGGTGCCGCCGCCAAGATCGTAGACGGCATAGATACCCTCTGCGGCGTTGTCCAGGCCGTAGGCGATGGCAGCCGCGGTGGGCTCGTTGAGCAGACGCAGGACATTGAGACCGGCCAGCCGCGCCGCGTCCTTGGTTGCCTGGCGCTGGGCGTCGTCGAAATAGGCCGGCACCGTGATCACCGCACCCAGCAGTTCCCCACCCAGGCTCGCCTCGGCGCGGGTGCGCAGTACTTTCAGTATTTCCGCCGAAATTTCCACCGGACTCTTGACCCCGGCGACAGTGCGTAGCCGCACCATGCCTTCGGCATCGAGGAAATCGTAAGGCATGGTTTCCACGTGTGCGACATCCTTCAGCCCGCGGCCCATGAAGCGCTTGACCGAGACGATGGAATTGCGCGGGTCCCGCGCCTGGGTCGCCTGGGCGCCGTAGCCGACATCCGCGCTGCCATCGCTGCGATAGCGGACGATGGATGGCAGCAGGGTTCGCCCCTGCTCATCGCTGAGCACGACGGCCATGCCATTGCGCACCGTGGCGACAAGGGAATTGGTCGTGCCCAGATCGATGCCGACGGCCAGCCGGTGCTGATGCGGCGCGGTGGACTGACCCGGCTCGGAGATCTGCAGCAGCGCCATCAGGGCTCCATGGTTTCCAGCGCGTGGTCGATGTCGTGTTGCAGCTTTTCCACGAACATCAACCGACGCACCGCGTCGGCCGCCGCGGCGTAGTTGTGCTCGGCATCGATTGCGCGCTCGATCTCGCCGTGGATCTCGCGCGCATGCTGCCGCAGGCGATGATGCAATTGCTCGAGCGCGGCACTGTCTTCGGCCGCCTGCGCCTCGGCGACCGCCTCGCGCCACTCCATCTGCTCCATGAGAAACTGCGGCGACATGGCCGTATTGCTCGTCTCACCGGTGTCTTGGCCTTGCAGTTGCAGCAGGTACTGCGCCCGCGACAGGGGGTGCCTCAGGGTGCGATAGGCTTCATTGACCTGGGTCGCCCATTGCATCGACAGCCGCCGCTCCGTTTCCGGCAGGTGGGCGAAGCGGTCCGGGTGAACACGGCTCTGCAGGTCACGGTAGACCTGTTCCACCACCGCGGCATCGAGCCGGAATGTCCGTGACAGGCCGAACAGCGCGAAATAGTCCTTGTTGAAATCGACGTTCATGGCGCAGGTCGCAGCGGTGGTGCAGGGGCAACGGCACGGGGCATGCGCGTCACCGGACATCTCCTCGCCGGTCGTCCGCGCACGCTCGTCCGGTACGCTGCCTGGCTCAGACGCTGAAACTTTCGCCGCAGCCGCACTGGTCCTTGACGTTGGGATTGTTGAACTTGAAGCCCTCGTTCAATCCCTCGCGCGCGAAGTCCAGTTCCGTGCCGTCGATGTAAGGCAGGCTCTTCGGGTCTACCAGCACCTTGACGCCATGGCTCTCGAAGACGATGTCCTCGGGCTGGGTCTCGTCGGCGAATTCCAGCTTATAGGCCATGCCGGAGCACCCCGAGGTGCGCACTCCGACGCGCAGGCCGATGCCCTTGCCCCTCTTGGCGAGAAAACCGGAAACGTGCTTGGCCGCTCTTTCGGTCAGCGAAATTGTCATGGTTCGTCTGTCTCCCTCATGCGCCGGCGCCCTGCGCGGTCTCCTGCGCGGCGGCGTCCTCTGTCTGTGTTGTGTCATGCTTGCTGCGATAGTCCGCGATCGCCGCCTTGATGGCGTCCTCGGCCAGGATCGAACAGTGGATCTTGACCGGCGGCAAGGCCAGTTCTTCTGCGATCTGCGTGTTCTTGATGCCGGCCGCCTGATCGAGCGTCTTGCCCTTGACCCACTCGGTCACCAGCGAACTGGAGGCGATCGCCGATCCGCAGCCATAGGTCTTGAACTTCGCATCCTCGATGATACCGTCCTTGCCGACCTTGATCTGCAGTTTCATCACGTCGCCGCAGGCCGGCGCGCCGACCATGCCGGTGCCCACGCCCTCTTCGTCGCGCCCGAAGGAGCCGACATTGCGCGGGTTTTCGTAGTGGTCCAGGACCTTGTTGCTGTATGACATCTGAGCCTCCGATGGAATGGATCGTGACCGGTCGCCGCTTCAGTGCGCCGCCCACTGCACGCTGTTGAGGTCGACACCGTCCTTGAACATCTCCCACAGCGGCGAGAGCTCGCGCAACTTGGTTAGCTTGCGGTGCAGCAGGTCGATCGTGTAGTCGATTTCCTCTTCCGTAGTGAAGCGGCCGATGGTGAAGCGGATGGAGCTGTGCGCCAGTTCGTCGTTGCGCCCCAGGGCACGTAGCACGTAGGACGGCTCCAGACTGGCCGAGGTGCAGGCAGAACCGCTCGACACCGCCACGTCCTTGATCGCCATGATGAGCGACTCGCCCTCGACGAAATTGAAGCTGACGTTTAGGTTGTGCGGCACACGCTGTTCGAGGTCGCCGTTGATGTACGTCTCTTCGATGTCCGAGATGCCCTTGAGCAGCTTGTCGCGCAGGTGGCAGATGCGTTCGTTCTCCATCGCCATTTCTTCGCGTGCAATGCGGAAGGCTTCGCCCATGCCGACGATCTGGTGGGTCGCGAGCGTTCCAGAGCGCAGGCCCCGCTCGTGGCCGCCGCCATGCATCTGGGCTTCCAGGCGCACCCGTGGCTTGCGGCGCACGAAAAGCGCGCCGACGCCTTTCGGCCCGTAGGTCTTGTGCGCCGAAAAGGACATGAGATCCACCTTAAGCTGCTGCAGGTCGATGGCCACCTTGCCGGTCGCCTGAGCGGCATCCACGTGGAAGATCACGCCCTTGTCCCGACAGATCTCGCCGATCTGTGCGATCGGTTGGACGACACCGATCTCGTTGTTGACCAGCATTACCGAGGCGACGATGGTGTCCTTGCGCAAGGCCTGCTTGAATTGATCGATGCCGACCAGGCCGCGCTCGTCCGGATCAAGGTAGGTCACTTCGAAGCCCTGGCGCTCCAGCTCGCGACAGGTGTCCAGCACCGCCTTGTGCTCGGTCTTGACGGTGATCAGATGCTTGCCCTTGCCCTGGTAGAAGTGTGCCGCACCCTTGAGCGCCAGGTTGTTGGACTCGGTGGCGCCGGAGGTCCAGATGATCTCCTTCGAATCGGCGCCGACCAGAGCCGCCACGTCCTCGCGCGCCTGTTCGACGGCGGCCTCGGCTTCCCAGCCGAAGGGGTGGGAGCGGCTGGCCGGATTGCCGAAATGCTCGGTCAGGTACGGAATCATTTTCTCCGCCACGCGCGGATCCACGGGCGTTGTCGCCGAATAGTCCAGATAGATTGGCAGCTTGGGCATGCGTCTATTCTCCGTTCCCTGAATTGGATTCGTCCTCACACTGCGACGGCGGTCATTCGTTTCAGCGCCTGAAGCGTCTCGCCCATCGCCGCGAGAAACGCATCGACCTGGGCCGGCGTATTGTCGCGCCCCAGGCTCACACGCACGGCGCCGCGGGCGACATCGGCCGCCACGCCCATCGCCAGCAGGGTTCGCGAGGGCTCCGGCGAGGCGCTCGAGCAGGCAGAACCGCTCGCCACCGCGTAGCCGGCACGATCGAGCTGGGCCACCAGAGTCTCGCCATCGACCTGCGGCAAGGCGAAAAACGTCGTATTCGGCAACCGCGGCGCAGCGCGGGCAAAGATCTCGGTGCCCAATTGCGCCAATCCGGATTCGAGACGCTGGCGCAGACCGGCGACATGCGCCGCGACGGCGTTCAGGCGCGAAACCGCCATCTCGCACGCCGCACCAAATCCGACGATCGCCGCGACGTTCTCGGTCCCGGCGCGCAGGCCGCGTTCCTGGCCGCCGCCGGAAATGAGCGGCCGCAGTTCGACACGCTTGTCCACCACGAGCGCGCCAGCGCCCAGCGGCCCGCCGATCTTGTGCGCGGAGACGGTCAGCGCATGAATGCCGAGCGAGCGGAAGTCCACCTCGATCTTGCCCAATGCTTGCACGGCATCGCTGTGAAACCAGCATCCGCCGCGCGGAACGCGCACCTTCGCGCACTCCGCGAGCATGGCGATGTCCTGGAGCACGCCCGTTTCGTTGTTCGCCAGCATCACCGAGATCAGCCGCGGCGCAAGGGTGAGAATGCGCCCGTAGTCGTCGGTCGCCACGCGCCCCTGCCCGTCCACGGCGATGCGCTCCAACTGCCAGCCTTGCCGCGTCAGATCTTCCGCCGGCCTCATGACGCAAGGGTGCTCGATGGCGCTCACCGCCGCGACGCCCGGCTTCATGCAGGCGGCCGCACCTTTCAGAAATAGATTGTTCGCCTCACTGCCGCCGCTAGTGAACACGACCTCGGTAGCATGGGCCCCGACCGCCGCGGCAACCTGCTGCCGCGCCGCGTCGATCGCCTTGCGCGCGTTCCGGCCGTACTCGTGCCGGCTCGATGCGTTGCCAAAGCGCTCGCGCAGGTAGGGCAACATCGCCTCCAGCACCAGCGGATCGAGGGGCGTGGTGGCGTTGTGATCGAGGTAGGCCGGGGCGAACATCGTGCGATGGCGTCAGGCAGACACGACGGCTATGCGCTTGCTGCGACTGGCTGGGCGATCGTCGCGCAGCACGGCCAGATCCTTGAGCGGACGCTGTTTCGCCACCAGCTCGGCCAGCGCCACGGAACTCAGATACTCAAACATGCGCGCGTTGAGATTGGTCCACAAGTCGTGCGTCATGCAGCGGTGGTCGTCGTTGCAGTTCTCCCGGCCGCCGCACTGTGTCGCGTCGAGCGGCTCGTCCACCGCGACGATGATGTCGGCCACGGATATCTCGCCCATCGGCCTGGCCAGGCGATAGCCGCCGCCGGGTCCGCGCACACTCGCCACGAGCTTGTGCCGGCGCAGCTTGCCGAACAGCTGCTCGAGGTAGGATAGCGAAATCTTTTGCCGCTCGCTGATTCCCGCCAGCGTCACCGGCCCGTCGCTGTGGCGCAGCGCCAGATCGATCATTGCAGTCACGGCAAATCGGCCCTTCGTGGTTAGTCTCATGCTTGCCCCCTATCCGGCTGTGGCCCGGTCAATACCTGACAATTGCAGTCAACTATACGAATCCCGATAGATTCAGTCAACTATTTTACCGAGATATTGCGGATCAAAGCCGTCGGCGGTCGCAACCTCGTCGCTGACCGTGACGCCGGCACGCTGCAGATGCTTGAGCAGCAGCTCGATGCGCCGGTCCGTTTCCACGGCGTGGTCGAGCAGGCCGTGGATTGCCTTGGCGAACGGATCGTCCATGTCGCTGGTGACGCCGTAGGCGGAGAAGCCCAGCCGTTGCGCGGTTTCCTCCCGCCGCTGATCGCGGCCGGGTTCGACGATGCGCGCCGGGTTGCCCAACGCGGTGGTGCCGGCGGGTACTGCCTTGACGACGACGGCATTCGAACCGATCTTCGCACCGTCGCCCACCGTAAAGGGTCCGAGCACCTTGGCGCCGGCACCGACGATCACGCCCCGGCCGAGCGTCGGGTGGCGCTTGCCCTTGCGCAGGGACGTGCCGCCCAGGGTCACGCCCTGGTAGAGCGTGCAGTCGTCGCCGATTTCCGTTGTCTCGCCGATTACCACGCCCATGCCGTGGTCG
>JRYG01001788.1_pt1 | contig 20557 bp, 12 predicted proteins | sample 235341 | NCBI WGS metagenome assembly JRYG01 (sample SAMN03074218, study PRJNA261478) | activated sludge metagenome | biome: Wastewater Treatment Plant; feature: Wastewater; material: Activated sludge; isolation source: activated biomass of a wastewater treatment plant treating hydrocarbon... ... | reverse complement strand
CTCGCCGCCGTAGCGCGCCAGCAGGTCCGCCGGCCGGAAGAGGACGCCCTTCGCCGCCCTGGCGACGGCCTGGAGGCAGGCGTCCCCCTGCTGGTGCCCGTAGGTGTCGTTGAAGCGCTTGAAGAAATCCACGTCCATCATGAGGAGGGCCAGGGGCGTGCGGTCCCGCTGGGCCTGGCGCCATTCGATGCGCAGCCGCTCGTCGAAGTACATGCGGTTGGCGATGCCCAGCAGGCCGTCCGTCCGGGACAGCGCTTCCAGGCGCTGGTTGGCCTTTTCGAGATCCCGGGTGCGCTCGGCGACCCGGGCCTCCAGGAGCTGGTTGGCGGCGGCCAGGTCCCGGTTCTGTTCCGACAGCACGTGGTAGAGGTTGTGCAGGGCCCCGAGGAGGGCCGCCGTGGTCCGGTCGTGGGGGGCCTCCTCGGCGTCGAAGGCGGCCGCTGCCGCCACCCCGCTGCGGATGAGGCCAACCTGGCGGGCCATCGACTGGTCCTCGCCGAGGATGTGGAAGCTCAGCCAGGCGATGAGGAATTCGAGAAGGACGCCGGCCGGCGAGGCCATGGTCTGGCGCGACTCCCACAGGCTGGCCACCTGGCCGACAAACTTGCGGTGGATGGCCCGGTGGTGCTCGGCGTGGCGGCCGTCGACGCCGGCTGCCGCCATGAGCTGCTCCTCCTCGGCGAAATGGTACTGGGCGTACTCGGCCAGCCGGCCGACCAGGGCCTGCATGGCGCCGTCGTCCTGGCCGCCACCATCGATGAGAGTGTCGGAAAGCTCGTTGACCAGGTCGATGAGGCGACGGTGCTGCTCGTCCACCTGGTCGATCCCGGTCACGAACAGTTCGTTCCAGACAAAGGTTTCCGCTGCCATGGCGATTGCCCCCCGTTGCCGCCTGGCGCGATTCTACTCTTTCATCATTGGGCTGCCGAGGCCCCGAACCGCCCTGCATCCGGAATCGGCCCCGTCGCGTAAACCACGTCGACAGGGCGCCGCGCCCGCCGGTTTCCTGAGGCCGCCGTCACGCTCTGTCACAGATGGTCAATGAATCGGTGTAAGAGACGGGGACGATCCCCGACTAAATCGATAAGACATTGACAATTTGCAATACCCGACTAGAACGGTAGGAAATAGCCGGCTTTCCCGATCCGGGAGCGGCCCTGCCGGGAAAGCGGAAAGACCCCCCGACACCGGCGGCGAGCGGGAGCCTCCGATGCCGCAGCAGACCACCCCGCGACCGACACCCTTCCCATCCACAACGGAGAACCATCATGAAGACCAAGACCATTTCCGCAGCCCTCGCCCTTGCCGCTGTCGCTGCCACCGCCTTCGCCGCCAGCCCCCACGACGGCTACAACCACGCCTTCTACGGCACCGCCGCCACGTCGCCCGGCGAAATGAGCGGCAAGGCCGCCTACGGCATGCCCTCGGGTTCCGCCTGGAGCGGGCACGAATCCTATGCCCGCGCCTTCGGCAGCGACACCCCGAGCGGCACCTCCCGCGAGACCCTCGGCAAGGCCGCCTTCGGCACGCCGTCCGGCCGGGACGGCCACGCCATCTACCGCGGCGCCCTCGGCGGCGATTGAACCGGGGCGGGGGTTACCAGGCGGCGCGCCCGGAGGGCGGGTTGCCTGGCTGGCGGGTATCCGCCACCGGCGTCGCCCCTGCGTCCGGCGAGTCCGGCGCCGCTTCGGCCCGGGCATAGGCCCGGCCGAAGGATTCCTGGCGGCGCAGGGCACCCAGGAGTTCCACCAGCCCTTCCGGCCCGGCGCGGGTGAACCAGCGGCTCACCTCGCGCCGGGCCGTTCCGTACGTCATCTGCATGTTCTCGCCGGCGGCGCCGGTCAGGCGCAGCCAGTCCTCCAGCGCGGCCAGCTCGTCGAGGGAGGGCACGCGCTGCCCATCGGCGGCTTCCTGCCACGCTCCGTCGGAAAATTCCTCGGCCATGCTGACCATGACCGCCTGCCCCTCGTCGAACCACTGGGGCACCCGCGCCAGCACTTCCGCCAGCCCGCCGACGCGGAAACTCAGTTCGACGTGGGCGAGTTCGTGGGCGACGATGGCCACCCGGCGTCCCCGCGGCGAGATGACGACGTTGGCGCCGTCGGAAAAACCCAGGCCGACGGCCCCGAAGTCGCAGTAGCAGTCGTCGCTGGCACAGAACACGATCCTGGGCCGGGCCAGGGCGTCACCGTAATAGAGGGCGACCCGGTTGCGGGCACGCTCCACCAGCCGGGCCAGGGACGCCGCCTCGTCCTCCGGCATAGCCGGGTCGGCGTAGATGCCGCCGCCCAGGTCGCGCATGCCCGCCGCCAGCGGCGCATCGAGGGAAGCGGCCACGGCCGGGCTGCCGGCAAGGCCGGCCAGGGCGGCCAGGGACAAGGCGAGGACGAGGAAACGGCGAAAGGCGGACAAGGGCGCTCCTTTTTTCCAACAACTTTTTAACGTTAGACCAAATCCGGCTGTTTTTCCAGGCCGACTTCGGTGCCTGTCGCGCTAAGCGCCCTGCCGCCCTCCGGGGGTGCGGGCGCCCCAGCGGGCGACCAGTTCGCCCGGCGGCAGGGGACGGGCGTAGAGATAGCCCTGGGCAACGTCGCAACCGGCGGCGGAAAGGAAATCGGCCTGGTCCTGGCGCTCGACCCCTTCGGCCACCACGTCGAGGGCGAGGCTGTGGCCGAGGGCGATGACCGCCCGGGCGATGGCTTCGTCGTTGGGGTCGCGGCCGATGTCGCGGACGAAGGAGCTGTCGATCTTCAGGCGGTGCACCGGCATCTGCTTGAGATAGGCCAGCGAGGAGTAGCCGGTACCGAAGTCGTCCACCGCCAGGAAGACCCCCAGCTTGCGCAAGCCTTCGAGGATCTCCATGGCCCGTCCGGTCTGGCGCATCAGTACCGACTCGGTGACTTCCAGCTCCAGTTGCCAGGGGTTGAGACCGGCGTCGGCCAGCAGGCGCTCCACGTGTTCCAGGAGCGCCTCCTGCTCCAGTTGCTGCACCGACAGGTTGACCGACAGCCGCGGCACGGTGAAGCCCTCCGCCCGCCAGGCCGCCGTCTGGCGGCAGGCTTCCCGCAGCACCCAGTCGCCGACTTCGCCGATGATGCCCATTTCCTCCGCCACCGGGATGAACTGGCCGGGCGGCACCACGCCCAGTTCGGGATGATGCCAGCGCAGCAGCGCTTCGACGCCGGCCAGGGAAGCGTCCGCCAGGCTCACCTGAGGCTGGTAGTGGAGCAGGAACTCGCCCCGGTTCACCGCGCCGCGCAGGGCGTTTTCCACGATCAGCCGCTCCAGGGCGCCGGCGCCCATGGCCGCCTCGTAGAACTGGTAGTTGTTGCGCCCCTGCTCCTTGGCCCGGTACATGGCGATGTCGGCGTGCTTGAGGAGGGTGTCGGGATCGTCGCCGTCGGCCGGGTAGACGCTGATGCCGATGCTGGCGGTGACGTAGAGCTCCCGCCCCTCGGCCTTGAAGGGGCGGGCGAAGGTCTCCACCAGCTTGCGGGCGACGGTGGCGACGCTGTGGGTACCGACCTCGTGTTCGAGCAGGACGACGAATTCGTCTCCCCCGACCCGGGCGATGGTGTCGCTGCCCCGCAACTGCAGGGCCATGGTCCGGGCCGCCTGGCGCAGCACCTCGTCCCCCGCCGGATGGCCCAGGGTGTCGTTGATGTGCTTGAAGCGGTCGAGGTCCACGAAGAGCACCGCCACCTTTTCCTGGTCGCGGCGTGCCCGCTGCAGGGCGTGTTCCAGGCGGTCCCGCAGGAGGATGCGGTTGGGCAGCTGGGTCAGGGCGTCGTGGTGGGCAATGAAGCGCAGCGCCTCCTGGGATTCCTTGACCACGGAGATGTCGCTGAAGACGGCGACGTAGTGGGTGGTGCGCCCCTCGCTGTCGCGCACGGCGCTGATGGTCAGCCATTCGGGGTAGATGGTGCCATTCTTGCGACGGTTCCACAGCTCCCCCTGCCACAGGCCGTGCTCGACGATGGCGTCCCACATGGCCTTGTAGAACTCCGGCTCGTGGCGGCCGGAAGCCAGCAGGCGCGGGTTCTTGCCCAGCACTTCGGCCTCGCTGTAGCCGGTGATGGCGGTGAAGGCCTTGTTGACGGCAATGATGTTGCCCTGGGGGTCGGTGAAGGTGATGCCTTCGGCGGTGGAGTCGAAGACCCGGGCGGCCAGGCGCAGCATGCCCTCGTTGCGGTGGCGTTCGCTGATGTCGCGGACGATGGCCCACATGCCCGCCGGCGCCCCGGCCTCGTCGCGGATCAGGTAGGTGCGCAGCTCGACGGGGACGGTGGTGCCGTCCCGCCGCCGGTACTCCTTTTCGTAGAGCCGCGAATGGCCGGTGGCGAGAATGTCTTCGGCGAGGATGGCCTCTTCGGCGGCGTGCCACACCGGCGGCGTGAGCTCCCGATAGGTCATCGCCGCCAGCTCTTCCTCGCTGTAGCCCAGCATGGCGCGGAAGGCGGCGTTGCTTTCCACCACCCGCCCCTCCCGGTCGACCCGGGCGTAGCCGTCGAGCATGCCGTCGTAGAGGGAATGGTAGCGGGCTTCGCTCTCCCGCAGTGCCGCCTCCGCCGCCTTGCGCTGGGTGATGTCCACCGTGTAGGCGAGGATGAAAGGTTCGCCCTGGAGGCTGACGATCTCCGCCGAGATGCTGACCAGGCGCCGCTGCTGCCAGCGGTCGTTCCATTCCGTCTCGTAATCGATCAGGGTGCCCTGGCGGCGCAGTTCGGTCACCCATTGCCGGCGCAGGTCCGGGTCGGGCCACAGGCCGATGTCGATGGAGGTGCGGCCGACGATCTCGTCCCGGGCCCAGCCGAAATCCCGCAGGTACTTGTCGTTGACGTCCATGAAGTAGCCGTCCCGCACCCGGGCCAGCGAGGCTGCCACCGGGCTGGCGCGGAAGGCCACGGCGAAGCGCTCCTGGGTGTCGCGGGCCTCCTGCTCCGCCGCCTTGCGGGCGGTGATGTCGCGGCCGATGCCGAGGACGCCGATAAGCTGGCCGCTGCGGTCGAACATGGGGGTCTTGATGGTCTCCAGCAGGGCGTGATGGCCGTCGCTGGCGTAGACGATCTCCTCCTCGTTGCTGCGGGGACCGCCGGCGGCGATGGCTTCCCGGTCCTTGCCGCGGAAGAAGTCGGCCAGCTCCCGGGGGACGAAGTCGTAGTCGGTGCGCCCCAGGATGTCGGCCTCCCGGGCGCCGAAGAACAGTTCGAACTCGCGGTTGCAGGCCAGGTAGATGCCGTCCGGATCCTTCAGCCAGACCAGGTCGGGCAAGGTATCCACCAGGGTGCGCAGGAAACCCTTTTCCCGTTCAGTCTCCGCCGTGCGCCGCTTGACTTCGCGGCGCAGGGCCAGCACCCACACGGCCATGAGGGCGCCGGTGCCTAGCGCCATGCCCAGGCCGTAGATGGCGTAATTGACCCAGGGATTGATGGTGATGGGCGTACCCAGCCACTTGTCCTCCAGGGCCCGCACCTCCGCCGGCGATATCCTTGCGAAGCCGCTCTCCAGGAGGCCCAGGGTGGCGGCGTCGCCCTTCTTCACCGCCCGGTGGAACTGGCCGGCGTAGAGGGTGAAGGCCCGACGGAACTCCCGATGGGCGCCGGCCCGGTAGAGCAGGTAGTTGGCCGGCGGCTCGTCCAGGCAGAAGACCCGCACCTGCCCGGCCAGGACGCCTTCCACCAGCCGTTCGTAGCTGTCGTAGGCCTTGAGTGTGCCGACGCCGGCCTGCTCCAGGCGGCCGATGCAGGCGTCCCCGGCCTTGACCCCGACCAGGAAGCCCTGCAGGGTCCCCAGGTCCATGATGCCGCCGATGTCGCGGTGGACGTAGATGGGAACGGGGATGTCGGCGTAGGGGGGCGCGAAATCGTAGATCGCTTCCCGTTCCGGCGTGCGGAAGATGGTGTCGATGACCTGGGCACGCCCCTGGCGCATGGTTTCCTGGGCCCGGGCCCAGTCCATGGCCTGCAGGTCCACCCGGACGCCGTTGCGCTCGCCGAAGAGCGCCCACAGGTCGACCAGGAAACCTTTCAGCTCACCCCGGGCGTCGCGGAAAATGTAAGGGGGATAGTTGTCGTCGGAGACGACGGTGAGCCGGCGTTCTTCCGCCACCGCCGCAAACATGGCCAGCATGAGGAAAAGCGCGGCCAGAAGGAGCCTCGCGGCGGCCGGGCGGCGCACGATCCCTGCGGCGTTCCCAACGGCAAGTCCCATGCCGTCCCCTCGGTTATTCGCCCGGCAACCCATGTTCCGCTCGCCCTGTGCCCTTCGACAGGGCTCGGCCCGAACGGAGGCATCGATAGATCACAGGCTTGATATTTTCGTCTGCAGCGGCGCCGACTCGCGTCGGCTTGTCAAATTCGACTAGGGATGCGGGTCTTCGGTTCCCCCCAGGCGCATCCGCGCTTCCTCCGCCGTCTCGTACAGGTGGGGGGCCAGGGATTGCCGGCTCAGCGCCTCCCCCAGCCGGACCCGCAGGAAGGTGCTGGCGGTGTAGCGGGTCACGTCGTGGTAGTGGCGGCCGGTGACGCCCTTGACCATGGCGATGTAGTCGTCCACCAGCTCCGGCAGAATGTCGAAGCGGTCGTAATTGACGATGGCGTAGACCTTGTGGCCGAGGGGACCGAGGATGGCCTCCACCGCCTGGCGGATGGCCTCGATCTGCTCCCGGCTGCGCACCGCCAGGCCGGCGAAATTGACGAAGAAGAGGTTCTCGGCGGCGTCGTAGCTCAGGCGCTCGGCCAGCGGCACGTCGAGCAGTTGCGGGCGGATGCCCATGGGGCCATCGGCGAAGATGCGCGGGTCCATGAGAACCGGCTCCCGTCTCATCACCGGCCGGAATTCCATGCGGTCGAGGATGTCCTTCTGCAGGTCGACGCCGGGAGCGATCTCGGTCAGCTCCAGGCCTTCGTCGCCCAGGCGGAAGACGCAGCGCTCGGTGATGTAGAGCACGTCCCGCCCCCATTTGGCGGCCTGGGGGCCGCTGAAGGTGCGGTGCTCCACCGCCTCGACGAATTTCATCGCCCGGCCGTCCTGGAGGATACGCAGGCGGCCGTCCTCGACGGCGATCTCCAGGTCGCCGGCGGTGAAGGTGCCGACGAAGACCACCTTCTTGGCGTTCTGGGAAATGTTGATGAAGCCCCCCGCCCCGGCCAGGCGCGGCCCGAACTTGGAGACGTTGAGGTTGCCCTCCCGGTCCGCCTGGGCCAGCCCCAGGAAGGCGAGGTCGAGGCCGCCACCGTCGTAGAAGTCGAACTGGCTGGGCTGGTCGATGATGGCCTGGGTGTTGATGGCGGCGCCGAAGCTCAGGCCGCCGGCGGGGATGCCGCCGATGACCCCGGGCTCGGCAGTGAGGGTGAGGAGGTCGATGATCTTCTCCTCGGCGGCGACGCTGGCCACCCCCTCGGGCATGCCGATGCCCAGGTTCACCACGGCGTTGGCCTTGAGTTCGAGGGCGGCGCGGCGGGCGATGATCTTCCGCTCGCTCATCCCCATGGTGGGGATGGCCGACATGGGCACGCGGATTTCGCCGGAATAGGCCGGGTTGTACTGCTCGACGAAGGTCTGCATGTGGTATTCGGGCTTTTCCGCCACCACCACGCAATCCACCAGCACCCCGGGGATCTTCACCTGGCGGGGGTTGAGGCTGCCACGCTCGGCCACCCGCTCCACCTGGGCGATGACGATGCCCCCCGAGTTCCTGGCCGCCATGGCGATGGCCTGGGCCTCCAGGGTGAGTGCCTCCTTCTCCATGGTGACGTTGCCGTCCGGGTCCGCCGTGGTGCCGCGGATGATGCCGACGTGGATGGGGAAAGCCTTGTAGAAGAGGCATTCCTCGCCGTCGATGTCCATCAGGCGGACGATGTCGGCGGTGGTCCTGTCGTTGAGCTTGCCGCCGCCGAAGCGGGGGTCCACGAAAGTGCCGAGGCCGACCCGGGTGAGCGTTCCCGGCTTGCCGGCGGCGATGTCGCGGAAGAGGTGGGCGATGACGCCCTGGGGCAGGTTGTAGGCCTCGATGCGGTTGGAGACGGCCAGGGCCTGCAGCTTGGGCACCAGCCCCCAGTGGCCGCCAATGACCCTGCCCACCAGGCCGTCGTGGCCCAGGTGGTTGAGGCCCCGTTCCTTGCCGTCGCCCTGGCCGGCAGCGTAGACCAGGGTCAGGTCGCGGGGGTGGCCGAGGCCGTGGGGGTCGCCCTGCCGGGTTTCCAGGAACAGTTCCTCCAGGGCGACGGCGATGTTCTCGGCGAAGCCGATGCCGACGAAGCCGCCGGTGGCGACCGTATCGCCGTCGCGGATGAGGCGCACCGCCTGGCGGGCGGATACCACCTTGCCGGTGTCGGCGGCGCCGATGGAGGAAGTGATGGGGTGGCGGGGATGCGACATGGCGGCAGGTTCTCGCGTAAATCGATGCCGGCAATGGTCAGACAACTTACGGCAAAAATCCACTGGGGGTTTCCCCTGCCCCCGCCGGCAGCTCAGCCCTGGGCGGGTGAATCCAGGGCCACCGCCAGTTGCCGCATCAACCCCGGAAACACCGCCGCCAGCCGTTCCGCCGCCGGCGAGGCGCTGCCGGCCGCCCCTTCCGCCAGCGCGGTTTCGATGCTTGCCGCCAGCTCCTGCACCCCCCGCAGCCCCAGGGTGCCCGCCGTGCCCCGCAGGGCGTGGGCAACCTGGCGGGCGTCGTTGATGCGCCCGTCGGCCAGGGCGCGCAGGATGGTGACGGCATCCTCCCGATGGTGCTCCATGAACAGGCGCAGATAACGCCGGTAGGAAGCCAGCTTGCCGCGGACCCGGGCCAGCCCCTCCTCCAGGTCGATGCCATCGACGGCGGCCAGCGCGTCGCGGACGACAGCCTCGGCCGCCGGGGCGCCCGGAGCCGCCCCGCCCCCCGACAGCCCCTGCCCCAGCACGGCGTACAGCCGGTCCGGCTCGACCGGCTTGGCGAGGTGATCGTTCATGCCGGCAGCGAGACAGGCGTCGCGGTCCTCGGCACCGACGTTGGCCGTCATGGCCACGATGGGCACCGTCCCGTGCCCCGGCAGGCGGCGAATCTGGCGCGCCGCTTCCAGGCCGTCCATGACGGGCATCTGCATGTCGAGGAGAATGGCGTCGTAGGCGCCGCCCGCGGCCATGGCCACGGCCTCGGCACCATTGCAGGCGAGGTCGACGGCCAGGCCGGACTCGTCCAGCAGGGCGGCGGCGATCTCCCGGCTGACCGGGTCGTCTTCGGCAAGCAGCACCCGATAGCCGCGCAGGGACACGGCACCGCCGCCCCCGTGAACGGCGGCCGGATGCGGAGATTCCGCCGCCGGCGCCAGGGGGATTTCGCACCAGAAGGTGCTGCCGTGGCCGAGGGAACTCTCCACGCCGATCCGCCCCCCGAGCAGTTCCACCAGCCGGCGGCTGATGGCCAGACCCAGGCCGGTGCCGCCGAAGCGGCGCGTGGTCGAGGCTTCGGCCTGCTCGAAGGCGGTAAACAGCCGTGCCTGCTGTTCCGGGGAGACGCCGATGCCCGTATCCTGCACCGAGAACCGCGCCTTGATCCCGGCGCCGCCCTGCTCCAGCAGCCGGGCGGACACCACCACCTCGCCGTGGTCGGTGAATTTGATCGCGTTGCTGGCGAAATTGAGCAGAATCTGCCGCAGGCGCATGCCGTCACCACGCACCCGGTCCGGCAATTGCCTGTCGATAGCGATCACGAAGCTCAGCCCCTTTGCCGCCGCCTCGGCGCCGAGCATTCCCTCCAGATCGCGCAGCACCTGGCCCAGCTCGAAATCGGCCGACTCGACGGTCAGCTTCCCGGCTTCGATCTTGGAAAAATCGAGGATGTCGTTGACCACCCCCAGCAGGTGGCGGGACGCCCCCTCGATCTTGGCCAGCTGCGGCTGCAGGGGCGAATCCCCGCCCTGGCTCAGGAGCATCCGGCTCAAGCCGATGATGGCGTTGAGCGGCGTACGGATCTCGTGGCTCATGTTGGCGACGAAGACGCTCTTCGCCTGACTGGCGGCCTCCGCCGCCGCCTTGGCCGCCGCCAGCTCCGCCGTGCGCGTCGCCACCATCTCCTCGAGGCGGTCCCGGTGGCCGGTCAGTTCCTCCTCGGCACGCTTGCGGGCGGTAACGTCGTGGGCCATGCCCACCACGCCGATCGGCTCGCCGTCGCCGCCGAACATGGGCGTGCGGGTAATCTCGTAGACCCGGCCGGCGGCCTCGCCTTCCTCCACCGTCGGCCAGGGCTGCGCCATCGCCTCCCCATCCCGCTGGCGCTGCCCGGACGCCCGGGCCGGCGGCAGGAAATCGTCGTCGCTGCGCCCCACCAGTTCCGCCTCGCGCCGGCCGTAGTAACGCTCGAAGGCCCCGTTGCAGGCCAGGTAGATGCCCCGGCCATCCTTCAGCCACACCGGGTCGGGAATGGTGCCGATGAGCGCCCGCAACTGGGATCGTTCCCGATCCAGCTCCCGGTAGGGTGCCCGCACCCCGCCGACGAAAATGGCCCGGTAGACCATCAGATAGGCCGCCGCCTTGTACAGATGGCCGAGCAGGTTGAAAAGATCGGTGACATCGGCATAGAGCGTGAAATACATCTCCGCCAGCCCCTGCACCCAGGCGGCGGCTGCCAGCCAGAACAGGTCGCCGTCGCCGCTCGCCCGGGCGCGCCGATAGATGAGCACGGCCGCCAGGCCGTAGAGGCCGGCCAGGAAGTACTCGGCACCGATCTTGAAGCCGGTGAGGCCCTGCCCGGGGATGAAGGTCCGCGGCAGCCAGCCGGGATGGCCCAACTCGACCCACCAGACCAGCCCGGCCAGGCCCAGGGCGAGGCCGAGGACCAGCCGGCACGCCGCCAGCGACCAGCGGGCCACCGGCAGCACGGCCACCGCCAAGAGTACGCCGGCGGCGACAAAGCGGCCCGCCAGCCAGAAATTGATCGCCTTCTCCGGCCCGCTGGGTGTCACCACCGTCGGCATGCCCTGATAGGACAAGGCATGGGCAAAATCGATCAGGCACACCGCGAGGAAGCCCGCCCCCAGCAGCACCCGCTGGCTGTTGCCCCCCTCGCGCCGCAGGTTCCAGGCCAAGGTAAAGACCATGGCCGACACCGCCATGGCGACGAATTCGAGCAGATTGTGGACGGGCAGATAATTCTCGGGCACAGGAAAAAGCCGCGCCGCCGGCAGGAACCGCCCCACCAGCAACAGCAGCGTCAACCCGGCCATCCAGCGCAGCGGCACCACCCCCACGCCGGCACCCAATTGAAGCGCACCTCCCGAACGGGGCGACCCCCGCTCCTTGTCGTTATTCATAGCCATCTCCCGTCCATCCGGACCCAGTGGCCTGCTCCCCAGCCTGGCGCAGCCGCTCTGGCGCCTTGGAGGCGCTCTTCCACGGGCGCTGGGCACCGTGCGGCGGATTCACTCATCGAGCTGCGGTTATATTAGCACTTGGCGATTGATTGGCGCAGCGCCGGCCAGGGCCGGGCATCGCGAAAAAACAACAAAGCCAGCGCAAGGCTGGCTTTGGGTGTTTTGGTGGTGGGTTCTACAAAAACCTTGAACCGGGTATCTTCCACGATGCCGAGACGTCCCCATAGAAGTGGGTTTCAGCAGGCTGGGTAGGATTCATTGGCATGACCCGCTGACGCTCGCATTGCGCTGAAACTGCATAGGCGCCCTGCCGAGGACTTGGCTTTGTGGCCGGAGGTACGCCTGAATGCGTTGCCCTCAGCCACGATCGGAACCAACCATGCAGAAGATGATGATGAACGAAAACGAACTGGCGACGCGCTGGAACATCAGTCCCAAGACGCTACAGCGCTGGCGCAGCGAAGGCCGCGGGCCCCGATTCATGAAGATGTCCAAGCGCGTCGTGTACCCGATCGACGAAGTCCTCGATTACGAGTCCGAAGCGCTCCGAGCATCGACCTGGGAGAGCGCCTCCGGCGTCGTCCTCCCGAATGGCTCGAGGTACATGGACCCACGCGAGATTTCGTATGTGACAGGGCTGCCCTTGTACCTCTTCACGCAAAAGCAGACACGAGACGTATTGGGCACTCCATATCGCCGGGTCCAGAAGCTCATCCGTTTTTATCGCGACGAGGTCTTCGCCTGGGCGCAGCGTTGGTCGCAGAACGCAAAGAATCTGGGCATCGACGTGCAGGCCGCCCCGGGCGACCATTGCAGATCGTTGCAGCAGGCCTTGGCATCGCTGCCGGTTTGATTACCGCTTCTGGTTCCGGCTACTAATCCGCCAATTCGTAGCCGGTGCTGCGCCCGCCGCCCGGCGACTTCTTCAACACGCCCAGTTCCAGCAACGGTGTGATGTCGCGCAGCGCGGTGTCCGGCGAGCACTTGGCGATGGCGGCCCACTTGCTGCTGGTGAGCTTGCCCTCGAAGCCGTCGTGCAGACGGTTGAGCAGCTTCACCTGCCGTTCGTTCAGCGGTGTGCCTGCCCAGCGTTGCCAGAAACGCGCCTTGACCAGTACGGCGTCCAGCGTGGTCTGCGCGCTGGCCACCGCGCGCGTCAAAGTGCCGAGGAACCACGACAACCAGCCGGTGACATCGAGCGTGCCCTTCTGCGTGCGCTCCAGCATGTCGTAGTAGTCCTTGCGATCACGCTGGATTTGCGCCGACAGGCTGTAGAAGCGTTGCGGGCTGCCGTCGGCGCGAGCCAGGAACAGATCACCCACGGCGCGGGCGATGCGCCCGTTGCCGTCATCGAACGGATGCAGCGTGACGAACCAAAGATGGGCGAGGCCTGCCTTGACGAGAACAGGCTCGCCAGCTTCCTCATTGGCCCACGCCAAGAACCGAGCCATCTCGACGGGCAGCGCCTCGGCGGGCGGCGCCTGGAAGTGAACCTTGCGCCGCCCCATCGGGCCGGAGATGACCTGCATCGGCCCGCCGGCATCGTCGCGCCACTGGCCCACGGCGATCCTGTTCATGCCCGAATACCCGGTCGGGAACAGCGCAGCGTGCCAGCCGAACAGGCGCTCGGTGGTCAGCGGTTCGGCGCTGCGTGAAGTGGCGTCGAGCACCATCTCGACCACGCCTTCGACGTGCCGATCCACTGGGGCGACCGCGCCAATGTCCACGCCCAGACGCCGGGCGATGGACGAGCGCACGGATTCCACGTTCAGCACTTCGCCTTCGATCTCGCTGGTCTTGACCACGTCCTCGGTCAGGGCGGCGAGGCTGGCCTGATCGCGCAGCGCCAGCCCCACGTCGGCCAGGCGGCCCAGCAGCAGGCCCTGGGCGCGGCTGACCTCGGTCAGCGGCCACGTCAGCGCGGACAGGTCGTAGCGCCAGTTCGGCCAGTCGTCAGCCTGCCAGATGTAGAGTTGTTCTCCGCTATTCATGCGGAGATTAAACACCCAATTCGCCGCAACGGCAAGTCATTCGCCGCGTGCGGTGCGGCGAATGTGCCGGCTAATCGCCGTATCAAGTGGCCAGGAATGGGCGTGAATGGGTGTCCGAATGGATGTACGCCCGAAGGCGGTGCCCGGAGCGTTCGTTACCCAGACTACCCAACCGCATCGCTGACGGGTTCATGCCAGCCTGCACGGGCTGCAGTGCATGCAAGCAGTTGCGCAGCATCCAAAAAAAGAAAAGGGCCAGATCAATTCTGACCTAGCCCTTTGCACGACCACTTCAGGAAGCATATCCCTGCCAATCGGTTTCGGAAGCATAAGCTTGCCGACTGGCAAGCTTATCGTCTCCGCGACACAGAGATGACTCTGGCCTTAGAATATTGGTGGACCGAAGGAGGATCGAACTCCCGACCTCTGCATTGCGAACGCAGCGCTCTCCCAGCTGAGCTATCGGCCCATAGGGGGCGGATTTTATCCCTGCCCCGGGCCCTTGGCAAACTCAGGCCTTGCCCGCGCCGGCGGCGGCGCGGCGCAGGCGGTCAGCGACCGCCGCCCAGGCGGGGTCGGCGGGGATGGCCTCGACGGCGATGAGGTCGACGCCGGCGTGGTCCATGTCGCGCAGGGCGGCGTAGAGGTCGTGGGCATAGCCCACCGGGTCGGCGGGGAGCATGCGCCAGGCGTGGGGCATGCCGGCCTGGGGCGGCTGGCTGTGGCAGATGGCGGCGCAGCGCCCGCCCCGGTGGCGGTGGGCGTTGAGAAAATCGAGCAGGCGCTCGCCGGCCATCAGGCGCAGCGGGGTCACCGGCGCGTAATGGGCCTCCAGGGAACCGGAAACGCGGGGGGCGCCGGCCGCCGTGGCGATGGCGGGCAGGAAGCCGAGCACCGCCTCCAGGTGGCTGGGGGAGATGTGGCCGGGACGCAGGATCACCGGCTCGCCCCGGGAGCAGTCGACGATGGTGGATTCAATGCCCACCTTGCACGGCCCGCCGTCGAGGATGAGGGGCACCCGCTCGCCCAGTTCCTCGGCTACGTGGGCGGCGGTGGTGGGGCTGATGCGGCCGAAGCGGTTGGCGGAGGGGGCGGCGATGCCGCCGGGGCCGCCGGCGGCGGCGAAGCGGCGCAGGAGTTCGAGGGCCACCGGGTGGCCGGGCACCCGCAGGCCGACGGTGTCCTGGCCGCCGGTGACGGCGTCGGGCACCCAGGACTGCTTCTTGAGGATGAGGGTCAGCGGCCCGGGCCAGAAGGTTTCCATCAGTTCCCAGGCGGCTTCGGGAACGTTCTCGGCCCAGCGTTCGACCCAGTCGTGGCCGGCAACGTGGACAATGAGGGGATGGTCGGCCGGGCGCCCCTTGGCGGCGAAGATCCTGGCCACTGCCGCCGGGTTGCTGGCATCGGCCCCCAGGCCGTAGACGGTCTCCGTCGGGAAGGCCACCAGTTCGCCCGCCCGCAGGAGTTCCACGGCGCGGGCGTAGTCCGCCGCCGTCGGGATCATTCGTCCTTGATGCCGATGGCGGCGCGGGCGGCCATCGCCGCGGCCTGGACCTGGATGGGGTCGTCGCCGACGACGGTGAAGTGGCCCATCTTGCGCCCCGGGCGGGCGTGGTGCTTGCCGTAGAGGTGCAGCTTCAAGTTGGGTATGGCGGTGAGCTTGGCCCAGTCCGGCTCCCGGTAGCGATCGCCTTCGTACCACAGGTCGCCCAGCAGGTTCACCATCACCGCCGCCGAATGGGCGCGGGACTCGCCCAGGGGCAGGCCGCACAGGGCGCGTACCTGCTGTTCGAACTGGTCGGTGACGCAGGCGTCCAGGGTGTAGTGGCCGCTGTTGTGGGGACGCGGCGCCATTTCGTTCACATAGAGCTGGCCGCGGCTGACGAAGAATTCGACGCCCATGGTGCCGATGTAGTCGAGCTTCTCGGCGATGCGGGCGGCGATTTCCTCGGCGTCGTTGCGCACGCAGCCGGAAGCGCGGGCGGGGACGATGGAAACGTCGAGGATGCCGCGCATGTGGCTGTTCTCGCCGGTGGGAAAGCACTGCACCCGGCCGTTCTCGTCCCGGGCCAGTACGACGGATACTTCGTAATCGAGGGCCAGCTTCTGTTCCAGGACGCAATGCTCGCCCTTGAAATTGGCGAAGGCGACGAGGGCTTCCTCGCGGCTGTTCACCACCGCCTGGCCCTTGCCGTCGTAGCCGAAGCGGGCCACCTTGAGGATGCCGGGGAAGAGGTGGGCGCCGATCTCGCGCAGGTCGTCCTCGCCGGCGATGGCGGCGAAGGGGCCGTGGGGCAGGCCGTTGACCTGGAGGAAGGTCTTTTCGTGGATGCGGTTCTGGCACACGGCGACGGCTGCCGCCGAAGGGCGCACGGGTACGAACTTGGCCAGATACTCCAGGGTTTGGGCCGGCACGTTTTCGAATTCGGTGGTGATGGCGGCACAGCCCTCGGCCAGGGTGTCGAGGGCGGCGAAGTCGGTGTAGGCGGCCTGCAGGTGGTGGTCGGCGATCTTGCCGGCGGGACTGTTGGTGTCCGGGTCGAGGACCCAGACCTGGTAGCCCATCTCGTGGGCGGCGGCGACGAAGAAGCGGCCGAGCTGGCCGCCGCCGAGCATGCCGAGGGTGGCGGGGGGGAGGATCATTCCTGGAACCTGCGTGGAATTACACTTCGGGGAGCTTCATGGCCAGGACCTTCTCGGTCTGGTTCTGGCGGAAGGCAGCCAGCCGGGCGGCCAGTTCGGCGTCTTCGTTGGCCAGCATGGCGACGGCGAAGAGGGCCGCGTTGGCGGCGCCGGCCTCGCCGATGGCGAAGGTGGCGACGGGGATGCCCTTGGGCATCTGCACGATGGAGAGAAGCGAATCCTTGCCGGACAGGGCTTTCGATTGCACCGGCACGCCCAGCACCGGCACCGTGGTCTTGGCGGCCAGCATGCCGGGCAGGTGGGCTGCGCCGCCGGCACCGGCGATGATGGCCTTCAAGCCGCGCTCGCCGGCCATGGCGGCGTAGTCGAAGAGGAGGTCGGGGGTGCGGTGGGCCGAGACGACGCGGGTTTCGAAGGGCACGCCGAAATCCTTGAGGATGACGGCGGCGGCCTGCATGGTGGGCCAGTCGGAATCGGAGCCCATGACGACGCCGACGACGGGATGCTTGGTGGCGTTCATCACAGGCCTGCCTTTCGTTCCGCCGCTTCGATGGTGTTGGCCAGCAGCATGGTGATGGTCATGGGGCCGACGCCGCCGGGCACCGGGGTGATCTGGCCGGCGACGGCCTTGCAGCCCTCGAAATCGACATCGCCGCAAAGCTTGCCGTCGGGAAGGCGGTTGATGCCGACGTCGATGACCACGGCGCCGGGCTTGACCATGTCGGCGGTGACGAAGCGCGGCTTGCCCACGGCGGCGACGACGATGTCGGCGCGGCTGGTGTGGAACCGGAGGTCGCGGGTGCGGGAATTGCAGACGGTGACGGTGGCGCCGGCGTTGATGAGCAGCAGCGCCATGGGCTTGCCGACGATGTTGGAGCGGCCGATGACCACCGCCTCCTTGCCGGTGAGGTCGACGCCGCCCTTCTCGAACATCTTCATTACTCCATAAGGGGTGCAGGGGATGAAGCGCGGGTTGCCCTGGGCGAGCGCCCCGACGTTCTCGGCGTGGAAGCCATCCACGTCCTTCTCGGCGGCGATGGCTTCGAGCACCTTTTCTTCGTCGAAGTGCCGGGGCAGGGGCAACTGCACCAGGATGCCGTGGATCGCCGGATCGGCATTGAGGGCGGCGATCTTGTCGAGGACCACCTGCTGGTCGACGCCGGCGTCATAGGTGATCTTCTCGGAATGCATGCCGATGGCCTGGCAGGCATTGACCTTGTTGCGCACGTACACCTGGGAGGCGGGATCTTCCCCCACCAGGATGACCACCAGGCCGGGGCGCTGCCCCTTGGCCGCCAGCGCCTCGACCCGCGCCTTGAAGCTCTGGCGCAGTTCCTGGGCCAGGGCGTTGCCGTCGATGATTTGAGCCGTCATGTCCGATCCGAGCAAAAAGAAAAAGGGGAAAGGCGCTCGCCTTTCCCTTTGAATTGAATGGATTTTACCAGAATCGGTAGCAGTCGGCTTGTCGCCGGGCGGGACACCGCCCAAACCGCGCTGTCAAACCGGCAACAGCCGAGGATCGCCCAGGGACGGCCTTCTCCATCCCCTTGTTCGGGAAAGGAAAAAATTACGGGTAAACCACATATTGCACGATACGAATATTGTTTTTACAATGCGAAACACGAAGAGGTTCATGCGGGTTTTCGCCCCTACCCGGGGCACCCCGCGAAGCGCTAGAGTTGTTTTGCAGAACAGGCAAAACAACATGGAAAACCAACCTTAGGAGACGAAACATGGCCACCCAGCCCACCGCCGTGCCCGACGCCCACGACGCCGACCCCCAGGAAACCCGCGAATGGCTGGAGGCCCTGGAGGGGGTCATCGGCCAGGAAGGCGCCGACCGCGCCCACTACCTGATCGAGAAACTGATCGGCCAGGCCCGCGAGGACGGCATCGACATCCCCTATTCGGCCAACACCGAGTACATCAACACCATCCCCGCCGACCAGCAGCCCAAGTACCCGGGCAACCCGGACCTGGAGATCAAGATCCACTCCTACATCCGCTGGAACGCCATGGCCATGGTGGTGCGCGCCAACAAGGAAACCAACGTCGGCGGCCACATCGCCTCCTTCGCCTCCGCCGCCGCGCTGTACGACGTCGGCTTCTCCCATTTCTGGAAGAGCATCAACCACGACACCGGCGGCGACCTGATCTTCTTCCAGGGCCACTCGGTCCCCGGCGTCTATGCCCGCGCCTTCATGCTTGGCCGCCTCACCGAGGAGCAACTGGACAACTTCCGCCAGGAAACCGGCGGCAAGGGTATCTCCTCCTACCCGCACCCCTGGCTGATGCCCGATTTCTGGCAGTTCCCCACCGTCTCCATGGGTCTCGGCCCCATCCAGGCCATCTACCAGGCCCGCTTCATGAAGTACCTGGCCTCCCGCGGCCTCATCGACGCCGCCAAGGCGGAGCAGCGCAAGGTCTGGGCCTTCCTCGGCGACGGCGAGACCGACGAGGTCGAATCCCTCGGCGCCATCGGCATGGCCGGCCGCGAGAAGCTGGACAACCTGGTCTTCGTCATCAACTGCAACCTGCAGCGCCTGGACGGCCCGGTGCGCGGCAACGGCAAGATCATCCAGGAGCTGGAAGCCGAATTCCGCGGCGCCGGCTGGAACGTCATCAAGCTGATCTGGGGCACCCACTGGGACGCCCTTTTCGCCCGCGACAAGAAGGGCATCCTCAAGAAGCGCATGATGGAATGCGTCGACGGCGAGTACCAGACCTTCAAGGCCAAGAACGGCGCCTACGTCCGCGAGCATTTCTTCAACACGCCGGAACTGAAGGAACTGGTGGCGGACTGGACCGACGATGAAATCTGGCAACTGAACCGCGGCGGCCACGACATCTTCAAGATCTTCGCCGCCTACAAGGCCGCCACCGAGCACAAGGGCGCCCCCACCCTGATCCTGGCCAAGACCATCAAGGGCTTCGGCATGGGCCAGGCGGGCGAGGCCATGAACATCTCCCACCAGCAGAAGAAGCTGGACACCGAAGCCGTGCGCCGCTTCCGTGACCGCTTCGGCCTGCCGGTGCCCGACGACCAGCTCGACGCCCTGCCCTACCTGAAGTTCGCCGAGGACTCGCCGGAATACCAGTACCTGCGCCAGCGCCGCATGGACCTGGGCGGCTTCCTGCCCCAGCGCCGGCGCAAGGCCGAGCCCCTGGCGGTGCCCACCCTGGACAAGTTCGACGCCCTCTTGAAAGCCTCCGGCGAAGGCCGCGAGCTGTCCACCACCATGGCCATCGTGCGCATCATGAACATGCTCCTGAAGGACAAGGCCGTCGGCAAGAACGTGGTGCCCATCGTGCCCGACGAATCCCGCACCTTCGGCATGGAAGGCATGTTCCGCGCCGTCGGCATCTGGAACCAGGAAGGCCAGAACTACGTGCCGGAAGACCATGACCAGCTCATGTTCTACAAGGAGTCGAAGACCGGCCAGGTCCTCCAGGAAGGCATCAACGAAGCCGGCGCCATGAGCGACTGGATCGCCGCCGCCACGGCCTACTCCGTCCATGGCGTGCAGACCATCCCCTTCTACATCTGCTACTCCATGTTCGGCCTGCAGCGGGTCATGGACCTCTGCTGGGCCGCCGGCGACCAGCGCGCCCGGGGCTTCCTGGTGGGCGGCACCGCCGGCCGCACGACGCTGAACGGCGAAGGCCTGCAGCACGAGGACGGCCACAGCCTGATCCTCTCCCAGCTCATCCCCAACTGCGTCTCCTACGACCCGACCTTCCAGTACGAAGTCGCCGTCGTCGTCCAGGACGGCCTGCGCCGCATGAACCAGGAGCAGGAGGACGTCTTCTACTACATCACGGTGATGAACGAGAACTACGAGCATCCGGAGATGCCGGCGGGCGCCGAGGCCGACATCATCAAGGGCATGTACTCCTTCAAGAAGGGTGGCAAGGGCAAGGGACCGCGGGTGCAACTGCTCGGTTCCGGCACCATCTTCCGCGAAGTCATCGCCGCCGCCGAACTGCTGAAAAATGACTGGGGCGTCGAGGCCGACCTCTGGGGCTGCCCGAGCTTCAACGAACTGGCCCGCGACGGCCAGGGCGTGGCCCGCTGGAACCTGCTGCACCCGCTGGAAGCGCCCAAGCTCTCCCACGTCGAGCAGATGCTCAAGGACGCCAAGGGCCCCGTCATCGCCGCCACCGACTACGTCAAGCTCTTCGCCGAGCAGATCCGTCCCTTCGTCAAGGGCACCTACGTCACCCTGGGCACCGACGGCTTTGGCCGTTCCGACACCCGCGAGAAGCTGCGCCACCACTTCGAGGTGGATCGCCACTGGGTGACCCTGGCCGCCTTGAAAGCCCTGGCCGACGACGGCGCCATCGAGCGCGAGAAGGTCGCCGCCGCCCTCGTCAAGTACAACCTGGATCCGGCCAAGCCGAATCCGATGTCGGTTTAAGGGAGGAGACCAACATGAGCCAAATCATCGAAGTCAAAGTCCCCGATATCGGCGATTTTTCCGACGTGCCGGTCATCGACCTCTTCGTCAAGGTGGGCGACACCATCAAGGTGGATGATGCGATCTTCACCCTGGAGTCCGACAAGGCCAC